>Ga0172376_10000341_pt1 | contig 61123 bp, 49 predicted proteins | sample Lak35m_FD_121114 | JGI IMG/M metagenome (GOLD analysis project Ga0172376, IMG submission 121114) | Freshwater microbial communities from Kabuno Bay, South-Kivu, Congo - kab_092012_35m | ecosystem: Environmental > Aquatic > Freshwater > Lake | place: Democratic Republic of the Congo: South-Kivu...
AGGCGTCGGCGTTGTGGAGGGCTCGTGGGACGGGGGTTCGTGGGATGCGCGACCGATCCCATAACCGATAGCGCCGGCAGGGATCATCAGGAGCAGCGCGACGTGGAGTTTCATGCTGTGTTCCTCATCCGCTCAGTCGTTGGACGCAGGGCAAGGCCAGCAGGCAAACATGGCTTCTGCACAGACATTGTCACCGCTGGTCAGGGTGGTCACGGAGCCTTGGTCGCAATCGAGTTGCTGGTAAAGCGGACCGATTTCGATAAAGCCCAGCGCTCGGGCAAAGGGCTGATTGCTTTGCGGCGTGGTCCCGGCATTAATCCAGAGCCTGAGCTGCGCGTTTGGGTTCGTCGACTTGTACTCGATCGAGTACTTCCAGCGGCAGGGATCGGCATCTAGGCACAAGTCCAAAAGGGAGAGGCAGGTGCCATGCTCGAGAGCTTCGATTGTTACGCGTGCGTAAGCCTGATCGGCGCAGTTCCACAACTGTCTTTGAAAGTCTGCAACGCACTGGCATTCGTTCCCAGTCGTTGGCGGTCCGGCTTGAGGGACGACTGTCGAAGTTGCGGCAGGAGCGATGAAGGTCGCCAGCACGGCACAGAATGGGATGGGGAGGAGCTTTTGGTGCATGGTTGTCTCTGTTTGGGAACTTGAGGGACAGCACAAGTCAACACAGGAATCATGCTCCCACTGCCGGCCCTTTTCTGCAAGTGACAAGCGCCCTTTCGTGGCGATATCCCAAGGTCCTTCCTTCCTCTAGGATCGATGGGGAGCGGGCCGTGCCCACCGCTCCAAGCGAGTGCCGGAGGGGGTCGAACTCGACTCGGCGGGCGCGGCCGGCCCCCGGAAGCTGCCGCGCCGGCGCTGTCGGGCATGCACGAGCCCGGCAGAGAATCGCCGGACCGGGGCTTTTTCGCCGAGGGCAAGGGGGGCTGGCTGCGCGGCCGATGGCGACCGCCATCGGCTGCCGCAGATAGCCCTTTGCGTGCGCTTCCAGGGGGGCTGCGGGTGCTGGGGCGGCGGGGCCGCTGGCGCCCGCGGAGGGTCGGCCGTGGGAAGCCGCCTTCTGCTTGCGCCGATCCGCCCGTCTACCTATCCTGCTGGCCCAAAACTCATCTCCTGCGGCCGCTTTCCGCGGGGGAGGGGGACCCCATGACCATCCGCCGCGCACCCGCCCCCACCGGAGCCTCTCCGATCGTCATCACGCACGCGCTGCGGACGCCGATCGGGAAGTATCTCGGCACGCTGGCCGACCAAACGGCCGCCGATCTGGGTCAGGCGGTGGTGCGCTCGCTGCTGGCGCAGGCGAAACTCGACCCGGCTCAGGTGGATGAACTGATCTTCGGCTGCGGGCGCCAGGCGGGCTCGGGTCCCAATGTGGCGCGTCAGGTCAGCGTGCGCGCCGGCATTCCCCAAAGCGCCAACGCGTGGACGGCCAACATGGCCTGTGGCTCGGGCCTCAAGGCGATCCTCTTGGCGGCCGATTCGATCCGCAACGGCACGGCCGAGATCGTGGTCGCGGGCGGCACGGAGAGCATGAGCGGGCTGCCGTTCTACCTGCCCCGGTACCGGACCGGATATCGGCTCGGTTCCTTCGAAGTCGTCGATGCGATGTACAAGGACGGATTTGACTGCCCGCTGGCCGGCATGCGCATGGGCGAGACGGCCGAGAAGCTGGCGCAGGATCTGGGCATCAGCCGGGCCGAGCAGGACCGCTTCGCGCTCGCGAGCCAGCAGAAGGCCGCGGCCGCAGAGGCGGCGGGGCGCTTGGCGAGCGAGATCGCGCCGATCGAGCTGGTGACGAAGAAGGGCACGGTTGCCTTCGCCACCGACGAGCACGCCCGCGCCGACACGACCATGGAGAGCCTCGCCAAGCTCCCGCCGGTCTTCGATCCCAAGCGCGGCACGGTGACGGCGGGCAACTCCTCGGGCATCACGGATGGCGCGGCCGCGCTGCTGCTGATGTCGCAAGCCAAGGCGGAGGCTCTGGGGTTGGAGCCATTGGCCTGGCTGGGGATGAGCGCGCAGGCCGGCGTCGATCCCAAGATCATGGGCATCGGCCCCGTGCCCGCCTTCGCCAAGCTCAAGTCGCAAAACGGCCTCTCGATTCAGGACTACGACCTTGTCGAACTCAACGAGGCCTTCGCGGCGCAGGTGATCGCTTGCGACCGCGAGCTCGCCATCCCGCCGGAGCGGCTCAATGTCAACGGCGGCTCGATCGCGCTGGGACACCCCATCGGCTGCACGGGCGCGCGCATCGTCGTGACGCTGCTCGCGGAGCTGAAGCGGCGCAACGCATCCAACGGACTCGCCACGCTGTGCATCAGCGGCGGCCAGGGACTGGCGGTGGCCTTCCACCGCTCGCGGCCCTGAACGTGATCGCACTCAAGAAACCCCTTTCGAAAGCAAGCACATGAAGATCCAGAAGGTCGGAGTGGTCGGTTGTGGCCTGATGGGCCACGGCATCGCGCAGGTCGCCGCGCAGGGCGGCTGCACGGTGGTGGTCTACGAGGCCGAGCAGAAAGCGCTCGACGCGGGCCTCGCACGCATCGACAAGTCGCTGGCGAAGCTCGCCGAGAAGGCCAAGGAAAAGGGCGGCAGCTTCGATGCAGCGGGCGTGCGTGCGCGCATCAGCGGCAGCCTCGACAAGCAGGCTCTGGCCGACTGCGACCTCGTCGTCGAGGCGATCGTCGAGAACCTCGACGTCAAGAAGGCGCTGTTCGCCGAGCTCGGCAAGCTGTGCAAGGCCGACACGATCTTCGCGTCCAACACCTCGAGCTTCCCGATCGGAGCGATGGCGGAGGCCTCCGGCCGTCCCGCGCGCTTCGTGGGCCTGCACTTCTTCAACCCCGTGCAGCTGATGAAGCTCGTGGAGGTGGTGCGCACCGACAAGACCGATGCCGGCGTCTTCGAGGCCGCGCGCGCCTTCGGTGTGGCCTGCGGCAAGACCGCGATCGCCTGCAAGGACACGCCGGGCTTCGTGGTCAACCGCCTGCTCGTGCCCTACATGAGCCAGGCGCTGCTGATGCTCGAGCGCGGCGATGCCAGCGCGGAAGACATCGACATCGCGATGAAGCTCGGCACGGGCTATCCGATGGGGCCGATCGAGCTGACCGACTATGTCGGCCTCGACACGACGCTGTTCATCTTGCAGGGCTGGGTCAAGGCGCATCCCAACGAGAGCGCCTTCATCATTCCGAAGGTCCTCGAGCAGAAGGTCGCGGCCAAGCAACTCGGCCGCAAGACCGGCCAGGGCTTCTACAAGTGGGAAGGAGACAAGCGCACATGATCACTGCACTGTTGCTCGGCGCTGCGGCGCTCGTGTCCGGCTCGCAGCCGGTTGCGGAAGCGAAGTACCAATGGACGGCTCCGGACGCGCCCTTCGTCAAGGGCGTCGACTACCCCGTGTCGATCCGCATCGAGACGCCCGACGCGCTGGAGATCCCCGGTTGGATGCTGGAGCCCGCGGGCTTCACGATCAACGGCCAACCGCTGGAGAAGCGCGACAACGCCAAGGTCCGTCTGGCGGCCGGCAGCAAGCTGACGCTGGAGCTGGATCTGGCTCCGATCCTGTCGGCTTCGAAGCTCACCGATGCGCGCGAGTTCCGGCTGGGCTGGGGCGGCGACAAGGGCGGCGCGGAGAAGACCGTGGCCTGCATGGAAGCCGCGCCTGCCGGTCTCGACTTCCTCAAGCTGAGCGATGCGGAACTGGCCGGCTGGCAGGTGCTGCTGGTCACCAACCGCGGATCGATGCGCGTCGAGTTCTATCCCGACATCGCCCCGGGCCATGTGCGCAACTTCCTCGATCTGTCGTACACGAAGTTCTACGACGATCTGCAGTTCCACCGCGTTTCGCCGACCTTCATGATCCAGGGCGGCTGCCCCAACACGCGCGGCGACAACAAGAACAGCTGGGGCATGGGCTCGAGCCCGCGCGGCAACCTCAAGGCGGAATTCAGCGGCCGCAAGCACGAACGCGGCATCCTCTCGATGGCGCGTGGACCGGACAAGGACTCGGCGAGCTCGCAGTTTTTCATCATGACGGGTGTCAGCCCCGCGCTCGACGGCAAGTACTCGGTGTTCGGCAAGCTGATCGACGGCATGCCCACGCTGGATGCCATCGCCAACGCACCCGGCTTCACCAACCCCGACGGCACCGTTCGTCCCAAGGATCCGCAGCGCATCGTGCGCGCGATCGTGATCCGCTCACCCCAGTCCAAGTAGACGAAAGCCCCAGCATGCAGACCGACAAGGAAGAGATTGATTTCATCCACATGCCCCAAGCCGAACTCACGGGCTACCGTGTCGTGCTGGAGACCAATGCGGGTGCGATGGAGTTCGAGTTGTGGCCCGATGTGGCGCCCGAGCATGTGCGCAACTTCCTCGATCTGGCTCACACGGGCTTCTACGATGGCAAGACCTTCCACCGCGTGATCCGCGGCTTCATGATTCAGGGCGGCTGCCCGGTGGGAACGGGAACCGGCGGCGGTCCCCGCCGGCTCAGGGCCGAATTCAACAGCCGTCCACACGAGCGCGGCGTGCTCTCGATGGCGCGCAGCTCGGATCCCAACTCGGCTTCCTGCCAGTTCTTCGTCATGCACGCGCGCTCCCCGCATCTCGACGGGCAGTACTCGGGCTTCGGCAAGCTGGTGCGCGGCGACGAGGTGCTCGAGAAGCTCGCCACGACGCCGACCATGCCCGGCGACCGCCCGCGCACCGCACAGACGATCCAGAAGGCGCGCGTGATCCGCGTCGCCGCGCAGAGCTAGGGAGCCAGCCCGATGAACTACACGAACATTCTCGTTCAGTGCGAAGCGGGCATCGCCACGGTGACGGTCAACCGTCCCAAGGTCATGAACGCGCTCAATCACGTCACGCTGACCGAGCTGAAGCACGCCTTCCTCGCGCTCGATGCGGACGCCGCCGTTCGCCTGATCGTCGTCACCGGCGCCCCGATCGAAGGCAAGCCCGCCGAGAAGCAGGCCTTCATCGCCGGTGCGGACATCGGCGAGCTGCACGCCATGCAGTCGGCCATGGACGCCAAGCAACTGGCCTTCTTCGGCCAGACGGTCTTCAGCGTGCTCGAGAATGCGACGAAGCCCTCGATCGCGATGATCAACGGCTTTGCACTCGGCGGCGGCCTGGAGCTGGCACTGGCCTGCACGCTGCGCACGGCTTCGAAGTCGGCGCGAGTCGGTCTGCCGGAAGTCAGCCTCGGCATCATCCCCGGTTACGGCGGCACGCAGCGCCTCGCGCGCATTGCCGGCCCCGGTGTCGCCCGCGAGTGGGTGCTGAGCGGCGACATGTTCGGCGCGGAAGAAGCGCACCGCGTGGGCGTCGTCAACCGCATCTTCGATGCAGGCGAACTGCGTGAGGGCACGCACAAGCTCGCCCAGACGATCCTGTCGCGCGGCCCGGTTGCGGTGCGTCTGGCGCTGGAGACCATCCGTCGCGGCATGAACATGAGCCAGACCGAGGGCGAGATCATCGAGTCAGACATGTTCGGACTGGCCTCGACCACCGCGGACATGAAGGAGGGCATGGGCGCCTTCCTCGAGAAGCGACCGGCCAAGTTCATCGGCCGCTGAGTTCGATTTCACAACCTTCCGATACAACCGAGAGCTGATCCTGCAACCATGACCCAAGACATCGTCCTCGTCGGCGGCGCCCGCACTCCCATGGCCGAATACGTCGGCACGCCCGGCTACGGCAAGTTCAAGGATCTCTCGGCGATCGAACTCGCCGCGATCGCTTCGAAGGCCGCTCTGGAGCGTGCCAAGGTCGCTCCGGAGATGATCGAGCATGTAATCATCGGCAACGCGCTGCAGACCTCGGTCGACGCGCTCTACGGCGCGCGCCATGTCGGCCTCAAGGCCGGCATTCCGCAGCATGTTCCGGCGCTGACGGTCAACCGCCTGTGCGGCTCGGGCCTGCAGTCGATCGTCTCGGGTGCCCAGCTGATCGCGCTGGGCGAGGCGCGCTGCGTCCTGGCGGGCGGCATGGAGAACATGAGTCAGGCTCCGCATGTGATCTACGGCATGCGCTCGGGCGTCGGCTTCGGCCAGAACCAGACCATCCTCGACTCGCTGTTCGCTTCGCTGATGGATCCGGTCGGCGGACTCTACATGGCGCAGACGGCCGAGAAGGTCGCCAAGCGTCTGGGCATCAGCCGCGAAGCGAAGGATGAGTACGCGCTGCGCAGCCACCAGCAGGGCGCCAAGGCCGTGCAGAGCGGCCGTTTCGCCGCGGAAATCGTGCCCGTCACGGTCAAGGGCCGCAAGGGCGACGAGGTGGTGTCCACCGATGACCACATCAAGCCCGACACGACGCTGGAAGGTCTCGCCAAGCTGCGCGCGGCCTTCGGCAAGGACGGCACGGTCACCGCGGGCAACGCTTCGGGCATCGTCGACGGTGCCGCCAGCGTGGTGCTGACCACCGCCGAGCAGGCCAAGGCCAGCGGACTGGATGTCTACGCGCATGTGCGCGGCTGGGCTCATGTGGGCGTCGACCCCACCGAGATGGGCATCGGCCCCGTGCCGGCGATCCGCAAGGTCTGCGAGAAGGCGGGCCTCAAGCTCGATCAGATCGATCTCGTCGAGATCAACGAGGCCTTCTCGGCCCAGTATCTGGGCTGCGAGAAGGAACTGGGCCTCGATCGCACCCGCTGCAACGTCAACGGCGGTGCGATCTCGCTGGGCCACCCTCTGGGTGCCTCGGGCACGCGTCTGGTCCTGACCCTGATGCACGAGCTGCGCGCTTCGAAGAAGCGCTACGGCATCGCGTCGGCCTGCATCGGCGGCGGACAGGGCATCGCCGTGCTGATCGAGAACACGCAGCGCTGAGCGCAGGCTGGCGATGAATCCGCTGATCCACACCAAGCCGGACGGCTCGCGCGTCGTGCGCCTCAACCCGGGCAAGCGCGTGCTGTTCCTCACCAAGGATTACTCAGTCATCGAGGCGCAGCTCTCGGGCGGCCGCAATCTGCGCATGGCCGAGGTGGATCCCGCTACGCTGCTCGATGACATCAATACCGACGCGATGACGCCGGCCTGGGTGTGCTTCCGTCACAAGCCGGAGGACATCGCGCTCGATGCCTACGCCGGACTCGTCCACAAGGGCGGACCCAAGGACGGCTCGCGCGTTTTCGGCACGCGCGCGCTGATGGATGGCGGCTTTGAAGTGATCGTCAGCGGCCAGCGCAAGGGCACGGGTTCCTCGCGCGAGACGGCCCCGCAGTGCGAGCGCTGGTCGGGCGTTCATCTGGTGATCGCGGCCAGCTTCGCGCCGATCCACGAGCGCAACAACATCAACCTCGGCCAGCTGATGGGGACCTACGAGCAGCTCGAGCGCCTCCAGCGCGGCGAGGAGATTCCGCTCGCGGAGTTCACCTCACGCTACGACGAAGTCACGCGCACCATCCTCGAGCAGGGCGGACTGTTCCCGTTCTCGGCCGCCTACAAGGCCGGCCGCGTCATGGTTCCCGCGCCCGCGACGCCCCGCCGCGCGATGAACATCGCGGAGAAGATTCTCGCTGCCAAGCTGGTCAACGCTGGAGCCTCGGCCTCGCTCAAGCCCGGCGACATCTGCCTCGTCAAGGTCGACGGAGGCTACAGCCACGAGTTCACCACCGCGCAGGTGCACCACTTCCTGCAGCAGGAGTACGGCGCGAACTACAAGCTGCCCAACCCGGCCAAGTTCGCGGTCTTCGAGGATCACCTGCTCTACGCCGACGGCGTCAAGCGCATGGCGCCCTTCGCCGCGCAGATCCAGACGCTGCGCAACCTGCAGAACGAGTTCCAGCGCCACACCGGCGTGCGCGACTACTCCGCGCGCAACGGCATCTCGCCCGGCATCTGCCACCAGGTGGCGCGCGAGCAGTTCGTCGATCCCGGTGACTTCATCCAGGCCACGGACAGCCACACCTGCATGGGGGGCGGCAACAACGCCCTGACCTACGGCGTCGGGGCCACCGAGTACGCGGGGCTCGTCCATTCGGGCTTCACCTTCGTGATCGTTCCGGAGTCGATCCGCTTCGATCTCGTGGGCGAGCTGCGTCCCGGCGTCACGGCCAAGGATCTGATCCTGCACATCCTCCAAGTCCACGCTGTGCCCGAGCACACGCTCGACCGCGTGATGGAGTTCGGCGGCCCGGGCCTCAAGAGCCTCTCGATGGACGAGCGCGCCACGCTTTGCAACATGGCGACCGAGTGCAGCGCCAAGAGCGGCATCTGCGAGGCCGACGAGCTGACGCTCGACTGGCTCGCCGCGCGCCGTCCCGGTGTCTCGCGCGAAGCCCTGCGCGCGCGTTTCGTCGCACCTGACGCGGGCGCGGTCTACGACGGTGGTCGTCACACCATCGATCTGGCGAAGATTGAAGCCATGGTTGCCGAGCCCGGCGATCCCACCTACGGCCGCAACATCGTCGACCTCGCTGCGGTGAAGATCGACATCGCCTACGGCGGCTCCTGCACCGCCGGCAAGGAGCACGACTTCGATCTCTACGCGCTCGTGCTGCGCGAGGCCCTCGAGGTCGGTCGCACGGTGGCACCCGGCGTGAAGATGTACATCCAGTACGGCAGCGAGGCCGTGCGCGACTACGCCGCCGCGAAGGGCTATCTCGAAGTCTTCGCCAAGGCCGGGGTCGAAGTGATCAATCCCGGCTGCGGTGCCTGCATCGGCTGCGGCCCGGGTGTCTCGGACACCAAGGAGCAGGTCACGGTCAGCGCCATCAACCGCAACTTCACTGGACGCTCCGGTCCCGGCCAGCTCTACCTCGCTTCGCCGCTGACGGTCGCCGCCAGCGCCGTCGCGGGCCATATCGTTCAGTACCGTCCCGGCATGTTCCGTCATGCCAAGCAAGAGGGCACGCAGCCCGTCAGGAGTTGAGATGAAGCAGTACCAGATCGCGATCCTCGCCGGTGACGGCATCGGCCCCGAAGTCACCCGCGAGGCCATGAAGGTCCTCGACACGGTCGCCTCGATCTACGGATTCTCGACCAAGAAGACCGAGTATCCCTTCAGCACGCAGTACTGGCTCGATCACGGCCAGAAGGACGAGATGATCTTCCCGCAGGCCTCCTTCGAAGAGGTCCGCCAGCACCACGCCGTCTACCTCGGCGCGATCGGCGATCCGCGCGCTCCGGTGGGCAAGATCGAGTACGGCATCATCGCCAAGCTGCGTTTCGAGCTCGACCTGTACATCAACCTGCGCCCCGTGCGCCTCTACGACGAGCGCCTCTGCCCGCTCAAGGACAAGGGTCCCAAGGACATAGACATGGTCTTCGTGCGCGAGAACACCGAGGGCGCCTACACCGGCACCTTCGGCTTCGCCCACAAGGGCTTGCCGATCGAAGTGGCCTCGCAGGTGATGACCTACACCCGCCACGGCGTCGAGCGCGCCATCCGCTACTCCTTTGACCTCGCCCGCGCGCGCAACAAGCAGAAGAAGGTCACGCTGATCGACAAGGCCAACGCCCTGCGCTCGCACGATCTGTGGCAGCGCACCTTCTACGAAGTCGCGAAGGAATACCCGGACATCAAGACCGACCACGCCTACATCGATGCCGCTTGCATGTGGTTGATCAAGAACCCCGAGTGGTTCGATGTGGCGGTCACGACCAACCTCTTCGGCGACATCATCACCGACCTCGGCGCCATGCTGCAGGGCGGCATGGGCATCGCGGCCTCCGGCAACCTGCACCCGGGCAAGGTCAGCCTCTTCGAGCCGATCCACGGCAGCGCGCCCAAGTACGCCGGCCAGAACAAGGCCTGCCCGGTCGCCGCCATCCTCGCCGCCTCGATGATGTGCGACTATCTCGGTGAGAAGAAGGCCGGCGAAGCGATCGAGAACACGATCATCGACCTGATCCGCACCAAGCGCATCCGCAGCGTCAACACGGGCGAGCACGCCACCACGGAAGTGGGGGACATGGTCGTCGCCGCGTTGACGGGCAAGCTTGCGAAGGTCTGAGCGCGCCGCTTTCGCGGGTTGTGCAGGGGGGTGTGCCGGGCGCAACCCCTGTTTCATCTTGGCGCCCGCGCTGGGTGGCTTCTCCTGGCCTCCTGGTTGGACACCACGGGAGCTCACGCCGAGGCACCCGAGATCGAGGGCGGCCCTCGCCTCCCGATCCCGTTCCTTTTCCCGAGCGGAGGTGACCCGTGTTTCCCCTGCTGTGCCCTGCCGTTTTCACGCAGCACTCCCGAGCACAGGCCTCGAGTCGCTGCCACAACCCAACGCGCCGCTCGCAGCCAGGCGTCGCACGGTGGTGCGCACCCGCGCATCCCGGGCAGAGGTGCTCGGGCAGTGCGCCGGTCGAGCATCGTCCACGCTTTTTGGAGCCGCATCGCCCCGTTGCGTCCTCACGGTTGCCGTCAGAGAGTCGTGCCTGCCAAAGCCCCTTGGCCTTCCAACACAACCGCCCCGCCGGATTCCGGCGGGGCGGGGTCGGGTCAAGGCGCGGGGATCCCGAAGGACCCGCTCCCGTTGGTCACAGCGACCAGGGGACGTTGACCGCGTTCGTGAGATTGAAGGTTCCCGCCGTGCAGTACGGGACGGGGTCGCGGTAGTAGATCTGGTAGTTGCGGATGCCGGGGCTGGCGATGCCGCCGCGCACGCTGAGGGGAATCGGATTGGCGACATTCGGCACGCTGGAACCCCCGCCCGAATTGAGGACGGTGCCCAGTCGCATCATCGATCCCGTCACGCACATCTTGCCGTCGCCGAAGACCGTGCCGGCGCCGCTGCCGGAGGCCACGGTGCCCTGGATGTAGACCACGAAGCTGTTGGGCATGCCAGAGCCCGTGAGCACGAGCGTGTCGTTCGAGATGCTCGCCGTGCCGCTGGCCGCGAGCAGGCCGCCCGTACCGAGCGAGTTGAGGCATCCGGTGCCGGAACCCACCGCAGCATCGTTCCCGCAGGGGCAGGGGATGCTCACGTTGTCGCCAAAGCAGTAGGGGACGAAACCGGCCACGCCCTGGCGAGCGTTGACAAATCAGCGCATGCCGTCGCCGGCGACCGAGCCCGAGGTGAACTGGGCCGTTCCCCGCAGCGTGAAGCTGGTGGGGGCGCCGATCAGGGCGTGGTAGTTGTTGAACCAGGCGTCGCCGGAGTAGCTCGCATTCGCCGTCGGAACGCTGACAAACCCGCTGCCGCCGTTGAACTCCACGTTGCCCAGCGTCACACCCTGCGTGGCACTCGAGAGCCGGGCGCCGATGTCCAGCCCGACCAGCGTCTCGCCGGGAGCGAAGCTCGGCGTGCTCGACATGGTCATGGCCAGCCCCGTGTAGTCGCTGCCGGCGTAAACATGGAAGGTCACGCTCCCGGTGCTGCTGTTCCAGATCACCTCCCAAGAGCGCAGCGGGCCGCCGGAGCCGTCACTGGCTCCCCACCAACCGTTGCCCGGATTGCCACCCTGCAGCGTCGTCTGGCCGGCTGCCTCGAGCCGAGCCTTTTGATTTCCGTAGTTGAAGGTGGCGATGGCGTTGAAGGCCGAGCTGGTTCCCGAGGGACTGGTGGCCTTGACGAGACCGTCGGCGGCCTGGGCCGAACCGGCAGCCAGCATTCCAGCCAGAATGAAAACAGCTACGCGAAACGTGCACTTCTCCTTGTCGATCCTGAGTTGTGAACGTGATGTCTTGGGAAAGGGGCGAGATCCCCGGATGGACCAAACATCGTACCAGAATCCCGCAGCTCAGCTTGATTGGCGGATGATTCTCGCTGCGTGGCGAGCCGCGCTCCACAGGGACCAAGGCAAAACTCGGAGCTGCCCGGGACGAGCGGACAGCTCCGAGAAAATCAGACTGAAGAGTCCGTTCTGGTGATCACAAGGACCAGGTGATGCTCAGAGCGTTGGTCAGGTTGAAAGTACCGCTCGTGCAGTAGCTGGCGGGGTTGCGGTAGTAGACCTGATAGTTGCGAATCCCGCTCGTCGTGACGCCGCCACGCTGGCTCAGCGGAATCGGGTTGGAGGCATTGGGAACGCTGGAGCCGCCGCCGGAGTTCAGCACCGTGCCCAGTCGCATCAGCGAGCCCGTCACGCACAGCTTGCCATCTCCCAGCACGGAACCGATGCCGCTGGCATTGGCCTGAGTGCCCTGGATGTAGATGGCGAAGCTGTTGATCAGGCCGGAGCCGGACAGCGACAGCGTGTCATTGCTGAGGCTTGCCACCCCGCTTGCGGTCAACCGTCCCGCCGTACCGTTGGAGTTGAGGCAGCCCGCTTCCGATCCCACGGGAGCGTTGTTGGAACAGGGGCAGGCAGTGCCCGTGCCATCACCGAAACAGATCGGGACGAAATCCGTGGCCGGCATGCCGAACACGACCATCCCCGCGTCAACCCAGCCCTCGTCCGTGTTGTAGATGGAAATGGTGAACTTGTCTCCGATCGTGCCGATCGGGCTGACACCGCCGTAGATGTTCTGCAGCGCCGTCAGGTCGAAGAACATCTGGGTCGAGCCGCCCACATCCCCTTGGCGGAACTGGCGGAAGCAGAAGTCGTAGCCCACGTTGCCGCCCGGAAAGTTGATGTAGGTTCCAAGGCCGCCCTGCTGAACGCCGTTGTCTGTCATGATGGCGACATTGGAGGGGCCGGCCTGTGCCGCCAGCCACATGCTGATGTCACCCGTGCGGCCCCACTGCGAGATGCCGATGCGTCCGTCACCGACGCCGAGTGCCGACGCGGGGCGGAAGTTTTCGCCCTGTATCGCGATCTGGACAAAGTTCTCGCCCAGAGCGCGGGCACTGCCATTCATCTTGAATCCGATGCCCAGAATCCGGTTGCCGTTGGCGAAGGAGCCGGGCGAATAAGGACCTGCCGCGAAGCCCCCCGGAGTACCGGGGTACTGAACCTGTACGGGGCTGCCGGTGACGGCGTGGTTGTTGAAGTTGAAGACCGTCGAGTAGACCTCGTAGCTGCGGGTGCCGCTCGCAGCCGCCCAGACACCGGCTTCCAGCGAGTTTCCGCGGTACGACCAACCGTTCCAGGAAAGCCCCCCGTTGATGTCGATGCCCGTGCTGGCGAATGCGGCACTGGCCGCCGCGACGAAGGAAGCCAAACCCAAAACCAGGCGCCTCATGACGATCCTTTGCTCGGAGGGCCGCCCGAGGACTGCCCGTGGTTGAAAATCAAGGTGAAAAGACTTAGACGTCCGGTGTACCTGCCCTGCACGAAAGCGTCAACCGCCGGGCTCCGGCGGGCCTGCCGCCAGCCAACCGGAGCCGCTTTCCCTTGCCGCAGGTTCAGAGCGTCCAGGTCACGACCAGACCGTTGCTCAGGTTGAACGTGCCGGTGGTGCAGAAGTCGATCGGGTTGCGGTAGTAGATCTGGTAGGTGCGCACACCGGGCGCCGTGACCGCGCCGCGCACGCTGACGGGTGCGGGGTTGGTCGCGTTGAGGTAGGTCGAGGCTCCGCCCGTGTTGAAGACCGTGCTGAGTCGAATCAGCGAATTCGACACGCAGAGCTTGCCGTCTCCCAGCACCGCGCCCAGTCCGCTGTTGTTGGCCTGCGTGCCTTGGATGTAGACCGCGAAGCTGTTGATCATGCCCGAACCAGCGAAGGACAGCGTGTCGTTCGACAGGCTGGCCGTGCCGCTGGCGGTCAGTAGACCGCCCGTGCCATTGGAGTTGAGGCAGCCCGTGCCGGACCCCACCGGAGCGTCATTGCCGCAGGGGCAGGGGATGCCGGAACCGTCACCGAAGCAGATCGGCGTGAAGCGAGAGGTCGGGAAGCCGAAGGCCACCTCCGTCGCGTTCAGGTTGCCGGCATCGGCGTTGTACATCGCGATGCTGAAACTGGTGCCCACCAAGCCGATCGGACTGGCGCCGCTCGACCAGCCGCTCGTGATGAAGTTCGGTCCACCCCCGTAGAGATTCTGCATGGCGGTGAGGTCAAAGAACATCTGCGTCGAACCGCCGACATCGCCCTGGCGGAATTGGCGGAAGGCGAAGTCGTAGCTGACGCCCGAGCCGAATCCCCCGACCAGATTGGTGATCGTGCCGGCTCCACCCTGCTGCGTTCCGTTGCTCGTCAGGACCGCGAGGTTGGAGGGTCCGGCGGAGGACTGCATCCACATGCTGAAATCGCCCGTGCGGCCCCACTGCGAAAGGCTGACCCGTCCGTCGGCGACGCCCAGCGCCGAAGCGGCGCGGAAGTCATTGCCCTGCAACCCGAGCTTCACGAAGGTCTCTCCGACGGCGCGTGCGCTGCCGTTCATCTTGAGGCCGATGCCAAGGATCCGGTTGCCGTTGGCAAAGGCGCCCGTGGAGAAGGTTTCGGCCGCAAAGCCGGCCGGAGTCCCGCTGGCCTGAACCTGCGTCGGGCTGCCCGTGATGGCGTTGTTGTTGAACGTGAACTCCGTGGTGTAGATGTCGAAGCTGCGCGTGGTGCTCGAGGCGCCCCAGATGCCGGCGTCCTGCGAGTTGCCGCGGTAGCTCTAGCCGTTCCAGGAAAGGCCGCCGTTGATGTCGACGCCCGAACCAGCCAAAACCGAGCCAGCGGCCGCGACGAGGGCGGCCAAGCCCAAGACAAAACGTTTCATGAAAGCGACTCCAAAAGAACTGCCGTGCTCAGGCAGCGGGGGGCCATAAGGACAGGGTGCAGACACAAGTTGAGCGGAAAATACTATCGGAGCCCTCAAGAAAGCGTCAAGCGGGGCGGTTTGTTTCGCATTCCCAAGCAAGAGCCGTCCGTTGCTGCGGACGGCTCCATTCGTTTCGATCGCGCGTTCGTTTCGATCGCGCGTTCGAGATGGCGGCGCCGTTCAGGGCACCCAGGTCACGCTGACGCCGTTGGTCAGGTTGAACGTGGCGGTGGTGCAGAACTCGGTCGGATTGCGGTAGTAGACCTGGTAGTGCTTGACTCCGATCGAAGCGATGGCGCCACGCACGCTGACGGGTGCGGGGTTGGTCGCGCTGGGGTAGGTCGAGGCGCCGTCGACATTCAACTCCGTACCCAGTCGGATCAGCGAATTCGTCACGCACAGCTTGCCGTCGCCGAGCACCGCGCCCGCACCGCTCCCATTGGCCAGCGAGCCCTGAATGTAGACGCAGAAGCTGTTGATCATGCCCGAGCCGCTCAGCAGCAGCGTGTCGCCCGAGAGGCTCGCCGTCCCGCTCGCCGTCAGCAGACCGCCCGTGCCATTCGAGTTGAGGCAGCCCGATCCGGAGCCGGCCGGTGCATGGTTGCCGCACGGACAAGGGGTCCCGTAGCCATCACCGAAGCAGAAGGGAACGATTCCCAGCGGAGCGGGGACGCCTTGGCGTGCATCCACGTAGAAGCGCGCGAAATCCGCGGTCGTGTTGACGTTGCCGGAGAAGGTCGACTTTCCGCGCAGCGTGAAGTCGCCCGGGTTCCCCACGAGCAAGTGGTAATTGGAGGTGAAGAACGAGCCTTGGACGCTGTAGGCGTTGTTGGCGGTTGTGATCGGCAGGAAGCCGCTGCCGTCATGGAACTGAATGTCGGAGTAGGCAAAGTTGCCGTAGGTGCTGAACGATGTCGAAGCCAGCTGCACTCCGAAGTCGAACCCGACCAGCGCGAGGCCCGGGCTGAACACCGGTGTCCGGGTCATGCTCATGGCCTCCGCTCCGGTCCAATCCGTGCTGGAGAAGAGTCGGAAGGTGACGGTGCCAGAGGTGTTGTTCCAGGCGATCTCCCAGGAGCGGGTCAGATCGATCGCGCCCGGCGACCACCAGCCGGTGCCTCCGCCGATGCCGCCCTGCACCGTCGACTAACCGGCAGCTTCCAGCCGTGCCGCGCCGCCTGCGGGATTGTGGAAGGTCCCCACAGCCTTGAACACCGAGGAAGTTCCGCTCGGCGGGAACCCTGGACCGGCATCGATCAGTTGGATGCCCGCACGAGAGAGACCCGCCGTGGCGGCGATCGCCAAGGCGCCGAGAACCAGTTGCTGGATCATGATGATGGAGTGGAAGAAACCGGAGAGTTGCGTCTTTTGGCCCGAATTTCCCCAGTGTATTCCATGTCGGCAAGGAGCGCAAGACGGGCGTTCGGTTCAGTGCGTTACGGACAGCACCAGCTTCCCGCGCACGCGGCCCGTGGCCGAAAGCTCGTGGGCACGCCGGGCCTCAGCCAGAGGGATCACTTCGCTGACCACGATACGCAGCTTGCCCTCGTCGACCAGTGCGGCGAGTTCGGTCAGCTGCTTGGCATTCGGCTGCACGAGGATGGATTGCCCCCTCGCGCCGCGCTTCTCGAGCGCTGCCGCATCCGGGTCATCAACCAGCGAAATGAAGATTCCACCGTTCTTCAGCGTGGAGTAGGAGCGCGTCGCCACCTCGCCACCGACCGTGTCGAGCACGACGTCGACATCCTTGGCGATGTCCTCGAACTTCTCGCGCGTGTAGTCGATCGGCCGGTCGGCGCCCAGCTCCTTCAGAAACTCCTGATTCCGCGTGCTCGCGGTCGCGTACACGTAAGCGCCCCGCAGCTTGGCGATCTGCACGGCGAAGTGACCGACGCCTCCGGAACCGCCCTGAATCAAGACTTTCTGCCCGGACTCCAGCTTGGCCGTGACCACCAGCGCTTGCCACGCCGTCAGGGCGGCGACCGGCATCGCGGCAGCCTGCTCCGCCGTCGCCTTCTTCGGAGCGAGCGCCAGGTGGCGTTCAGCCACGGTCACGTACTGGGCGTAGCCTCCGCCCTTCGCCAGCGGCAGGTAGCCGAACACCACATCGCCCCGCTGGAAGCGCTTGGCCTCGGGACCGAGTTCCTCGACGGTGCCCGCGATGTCGAAACCGAGGATCTGCGGCAGCTTGGGATTCAAGTCCTTGAGCAGGCCTTCGCGGGCTTTCCAGTCGACTGGGTTGACTCCCGCGGCCTGAACCCGGATCAGGACCTCCCCCTTGCGGGGCACGGGGCGGGGAGCGTCTTCGTACTTGAGCTCCTCCACGCCTCCGAAGGCATGGATCCGAACCGCCTTCATGGTCGCTTCGGGAACTTCCTGAGCGGCGGGGGTGAGGTTGAGCGTCAACAGCAAGGGGATCAGCAGCGAACCGAACATGAAAATTCTCCAGCAGGGTCAATGGGACTTCCCTTGATTCGATCACCTGCGCGAGATCGCGCCAGCCCGCAGCTCGCAAGAGTTGTGTTGATCGCTTTGATCGCTCGCAGGCCCTGTTTGTTCGCAACGGCTTTTTTTCACCGAAGAAACTCAGGTTTTCCATGATCGGAACTCGAAGAGGGGGAAGAGGGAGGCCTGCAGCAGGACAAGGCTCTGGCAGGAGCCGCTTGTGAGGACAGGACTACGATCCATGCGTATACAGACGAGAGCGAAGCAAGTTCGCAAATACCTGGGGGGGATGACGCTGACCGAGGTGGCCATCTCGACAGCAATCATCGGTACCACCCTGGTCGCGACGACGGGCTCCTTCCTGAGCAGCATCTCAGCGACCAGCCATGCCAAGCACCAGAGCGAAGCGATGGTCTTCATGCAGACCGTGATGGAAGATCTTTCCGCTCAGCCATTCGCGAATCTGGCTGCATTCAACGGTGACCAGATCTTCAACAACGGGACCGAGGCGGGCTCGCGCATGGTCGCGGACATCACGGTTTTCGCAGCCGCGGCGGGGCTGCAGCAGGTCACGGTCGTCGTCCGGGATCTGAATATCGGGACCGAGTACGGGCGCGTCGCCACGCTGAGGGCGGATCGATGAAGATCGGCCTTCACAGTCGAAGTTCGGGCTTCACGCTGCTCGAAATGGTCGTCGCGACGACGATCTTCGGGATGGTCGGCATCGCGATCACCGCGGCCTTCCAGGTCGGCCGGCAGTCGCAGTCGGTCGTGGCGGAACTCGCGGCCGAGGGCGACAGCATGCGGGCCGCCACTTCCCAGCTGGTCGACGACCTGCGAGGCACGCGCGACGCTTCCATCGTCGTGACCGGAACGGACACGCAGAACCACACGGTCACGCTGATGCAGCCGATCGTGGTGGGTGCGGACCTGTCGTGGGGGGTGTTCGAGCCCAGGCTCTCCGCCGATCCTGATGAGCAGATACGCGAGAACTGGCGCGTGTGCTACCGGGTCAATTCGGTGGTCAGCGGCGACATCACGACACGCACGCTGGTGCGTCAGATCCTCAATGAGACCGGTGCTGTTCAGTTCGAGCGCACCGTTCTTCGGGGATTGCGCGCGGGAAACGCCGCTTCACCGGGCTTTCAGCTCCGGGATGTCGGCGATGTCTGGGAACTTACTGTGTCGACGGAGAATACGTTGACGGGTGCAGAAGGGATGAGGATGGTGATACATGTTCGTACACGAAACTGAAAAACAAGGTTGGAATCGTCGGCTCGCCTCTGGCGAACGCCGTGGCAATGCTCTGGTGGCCCTGCTGGTCGTCATGGTGGGACTGGCCAGCGTGCTAGGCGCCGTGGCCGTCACCTCGGTCGTCGAGGTCAACGAAGCACGTGCCGATGGTGACAAGGTTCGGGCGCGCTATGTGGCCGAGGCCGGCATCGAGCGCGGCATGAACTTCCTGCAAGCAGCCTCCCAGAACTCGACGGTGTTTGCTCCCTTGCAGGGGCTCACCAACCTGTTCGCCGTCGAGCCGACGCTGACCGCCTTCGATGGCGAGCGTCTGTCGGACGGTGCCCGGGACATCGGCTCGTACTCGGTCACCCTGACGCGGGTGGACGCGGATGCCAACAGCATCACGGTCGCCATCGACGCAACGGGCTACCTGCCCGTTCCTCCCGATGAGCTGCAACCCGGCCAGCGCCTCAGCGCGCGACACTCGCAGCGGGCCACCGTGCGCTTCAGTCTGGCGCCCAGCGCCGTGTTCAACTACGGCTACTTCATCAACAACTGGGGCTGGTTCTACGGGGATACGATCACCACCAACGGCAACGTGCGCAGCAACGGCCAGTTCGATGCCGCTGGCTACAAGCCCACGCTCAACGGCTCGCCCATGTACGACTCCGTGGCATGGAGCGGCAGCGCCGCGAACCTGATCGGCTATCAGGACGACAACGGCGACGGTCTGACGGCTGGCAATGACGGCGGCGTCTTCGCCGGCTGGGATATCGTCGGAGCGACCAAGATCCGGGGCAACGGCGGGCAGGCTGCCCACCAGCACGACTTCGAGGAGCAGATTCCCATGCCGAACCTCTCCAATCTCGCCATGTACGAGCAGGGCGCGAAGGAGATGAACGCCTCGATCAAGATCGGCGGCGTCACGGTCAGCAATGCCGTGTACGGCGACGAGGCTGGAGAAAAGCAAAACCTGTATCTGGTGGGCACCAACGCCAACCCGATTCAGCTCGACGGCCCGGTCGTGGTACGCGGCAACGTCATGATCCGGGGCGTGGTCACGGGGCGCGGGGCGATCTACTCGGGTCGCAACACCTACGTGCCCAACTCGCTCACCTACAAAAACGGCCCCTCGACGATGCGGCCAGCGAACAACTCGCAGGCCTCGACCGAAGCCTGGCTCACGGCCAACTGGAACAAGGACTTCCTCGGCCTGTTCTCGCGGGAGAACATCGTCGTCGGCAACCACACGGACGCCACCTGGCGCTACTACGTCGACTGGTGGATGAGGCATTCGATGAACGCCTCCAAGGAGGACCAGGGTGCGGACGGCATTGCGCACACCAAGAAGGGCCGGGACGGCATCGCGGGGACGGCGGATGACGACGTGCTCGAGGGTGACGGGGTCTTCACGGTGAGCCGCTACACGCAGGCCGATGCGGATCTGGGCCTGATCCCGCCCGGTTTCAACATCAACGACATCATTCCTGGTTCCGGCGAGGACATCGACGGAGACGGGAAGTACGATGGGCAAAGCTCGCTCGCCGACATCGACCTCAACGTGCCGCTCAACACGGCCAACTGGGGGGGCAACATGCCCGCCGGAGGCGTCGGCTCGTACAGCTCCATCTCGAGCATGCAGGCGCACCGCCTCGATGCGGTGTTCTACACCAACCACGCCTTCTGCTGGACGGTGCTGGGCAGCCAACCGGCCACGATCAACGGTGCGCTGGTGAGCCGCAACGAGAACATCGTCTATGGGACCCCCTCGATGGTCGTGAACCACGATTCTCGGCTGCTGGGCGGCTCGGCGGGCCGCGCGTCCAACCTGCTGCCCCTGGTGGTGCAGCCGATGGAACTCCTGCGCTGGGCTCCGCTGGAAGCCGATCCGCACATGGCGCTGCACGTCCCGGGCGCTGACAACTTGGGAGGTGGCTAGTGCCGCGAGTCCCCGCGATCGCGCTGTGTGCCTGCGCGCTGCTGTGGTGCGCAGGCCCGGCCTCCGCGCAGCAGGCGCCGGAGGCTCAGGACACCGAGCTGGCCCGCGCCGCCAAGCAGGACTACGACCGGCTCTACGAGCGCAACCGGGCCGACATGCATCCGGGGGATCCGCTCTTGGTGCGGGGGATCGACCAGGAAGACAACAACTCCTGCGCGGGGACCCCCCTCTTGGCCACGCGCGTGAGTTCCGCGACGCAGGTGGACACAGAGGAGTTGCGGCGGCGAACGCTGGACATGTACGAGTCGCGGGCCACGTTCCGGTCCCCGCTCCAGACACCCCAGCGCAAGCCCGCCCGGGAGACTCGGGCGACGCGCACGCGTGTGCCGGAAGAACAGCCTCAACCGGGCTCCGGCGTCGGGCCCTGGCTCACGGCCGCCGTGCTCGTGGGGGCGATCTTCTGGTGGCGCACCCGCTCTCGCGCCGCGGGCTAGCGACAGGGGCTAGCGACAGGGGCTAGCGGCGCGTCTCGCTCCGTGCGCCCGCGCGGAGCTCACTTCGCGTCGGCGATCTTCCGGAGGTACTTCTCGGGGTCCTTGTGGAAGGTCTTGATGCAGGACTTGCAGCACAGGCGCACGAGTCTGGTTCCATACAGAATCTCGACGGCCTCGCCCATGCTGCCGAGTTCCTCATCCATGACCACGCAAGTCTTGAGCTTGTAGGTCTTGCGCTGCGCCTCGATGTAGGCCTTGTCGAGCTGCGCCATGGTTGCCTTGGGATCCTTCTGGAAGGCCGTGACGCACTTCTGGCAGCACAGTCGCAACAGCCGCGTGCCGTGTACCAGATCCTGAACTCCGTCGGTGAGCTTCTCGCCCGAGATCGGACAGATCTGGAGCGGGTAGTCCTGCTTCTGCGCGGCGATCACGGCCGCGTCCACGGCCTGGATGTGCTTGGTCTCCACGCGCTTGACGCAGCCGTTGCAGCAGACGCGCACGAGTCGACCATCCTTGACGACGTCCACGGCGTCCTTCGTGAGCTCCTCGCTGGTGATCGGGCACTTCGTCAGCGGATAGGAGGGCTTCTGCTCCTTGATGATCGCGGCATCGTCCTGCTTGGCGGTCTGCGTGCCCTTGGCGTCCGCGACCGCGGACTGCTTCTGCCGGGTGTCTTCGGACAGGAAACTGGAGGCCAGCAACAGGAGGCCCAGGGCGAGAAGGAGGTTCTTCATGGTGATGCGGTTCGTGAAACGGGCTGCGTGGAGAACAGGGGAGGAATCCAGCAGGGGATTCTAGCCCAAGGCAGCCCCTGCCGGCATGCAGGCGGCCGATCCGTCGGCTAGGATCCAGCCGCAGTGGGCTGGATGCGATCTGTGACCGCAGCGTGGCGCATGGCAGCGTGGATGCTGCTGACGGTCGTTTTCGCGCTGCTGTGGTGCGTGGGCGCGCTGCCGGCACTGCTGCTCGGGCAGAGCCGGATCTGGCGCCGTGTGTGCTTCGGCGGCTGGGCGCGCGCCGCCCTGTGGAGCAGCGGGGTGCGCATGCGGCGCGTCGGCGCTCTGCCCGAGGGCGCGGGATTTCTGGTCGCCAACCACCAGAGCTGGCTCGACATTCCCGTGCTGGCCGCGAATTTCGACGTCGTCTTCATCTCGATGGCGGAACTGGCGCGCTGGCCTCTGATCGGCCTGATGGCGCGCGCTTTCGGGACGATCCTGATCGATCGGAGCGACAAGCGCTCGTTGCCGCGGGTCAATCGGGACGTCGCACGCGCGCTCGAGCGCGGCGAGCGCATCGCCTTCTTTCCGGAAGGTCGGATCACCGATGGCCGCGAAGCCGTGTCGTTTCGGCCCTCGCTCTTCGCCGTGGCCGCCGATGGGCGGCAGGGCGTCGCCTGCGTCGCCCTGTGCTACGCGACAGGTCCCGGCGATGATCCCGTCGAGGAGTCCGTCGTGTGGGGGGCGCGTCCGTTCCTTGCGCAGGCCTGGCGGTTGCTGCGCCAGCACCGGATCTTCGTCGAGCTGTGCATCGCGGCTCAGCCGGCGCGCGGCGCCGATCGCAAACGGCTCGCCCAGCAGTGCGAGGAGCGGGTTCGCGCTGCTGGGCGAGCAGCGCGGCGAGCAGCGGGAGCCCAAAAAGCCTGAAGGCGCCGTCGCCGGCGCCTTCAGGGTTCGAGGAAGCGATAACTACCGCTTCGCGTACTTGACCCCTCAGCCATAGGCCTTGGTGTCGGGGCGCGAGACCGGCTTCTTGGCCTTGATCTCGGAGACCGCCGCCTCAACGTAGTTGATCAGCTGCTCGCCTTCGGCCGGCTTGCCGCGGGGAGCGTTGTCGATCGCTCCGCGATAGACGAGGTTGCCCTTTTCGTCGATCACGAAGCAGTGCGGCGTCGTCTTGGCGCCGTAGGCGCGGCCGATCTTGCCGTCGGTGTCCATCAGCACCGAGTACTTGTCGAGCTTGCGGCTCTTGAAGAACTCGATGTTGGCCTCGACCTTGGAGTCGGGGTGACCCGCATGGTTGGAATTGATCAGCAGCCAGACGACGCCTTCCTTGGCGAGCTTCTCGCCGGTGGTGAGGCAGTTGCCCTTCGGCTCGTAGCCGGCCACGCAGTAGGGGCAGCTCGGCTGGAACCACTCCAGCACGACGATCTTGCCCTTGGTATCGGCCAACTTGACGGTCTTGCCGTGCATGTCGGTCAAGGTGAAGTCCGGGGCAGGCTTGCCCAGTTCGGCGACGGAATCCGCCGGCTTGGGGGCCGGCTTGTCCTCGCCTGACTTCTCCTTCGGGGTTTCCGCCGGTTTGGGCGGTTCCTTGTCCTGGATTCCGTAGGCGCTTCCGAAGAGGAAGAGACCCGCGAGCACCAGGCTCGAAAGTTTGATGAGGTTCATGAATTTTTCAGACAGGAAAACAGTGGAGATGACGAATCTCCGGATGACACGAAACAAACGCTCCCATGCTCCCGCTGGTGCGGGAGCATGGGAGTGATCGCCACGGATCGGATGGAATGCCGGGCATCCGCCCGGCATCCGCGATCGCTCAGGGCTTGGCTTTGCCGTACTTCACGCTGCAGCCGTAGGACTTGGTGTCGGCCTGCTCCACCGCCTTGCCATTCTTCAGCGCGGCCACGGCGGCCTCGACGTAGTTGACCTTCTCCTTGGCGTCCTTCTCCTGCGCATTGTCGATCGCGCCGCGGTAGGCGAGGTTGCCCTTGGCGTCGATGACGAAGCAGTGGGGGGTGGTCTTCGCGCCGTAGGCGCGTCCCACCGTGCCCGGAGTGTCCATCAGGACCGTGTGGGAGAGCTTGCGCTCCTTGAAGAAGTTCTTGTTGGGCTCGATCTTGGAGTCGGGGTGCTCCGCGTTGTTGGAGTTGATCAGCAGCCAGACCACGCCTTCCTTGGAGAGCTTCTCGCTGGTCGTGCGGCAGTTGCCCTTCTCGGAATAGCCCTCGACGCAGTAGGGGCAGCCCGGCTGGAACCACTCCAGCACGACGATCTTGCCCTTGTGGTCGGAGAGCTTGACGGTCTTGCCGTCGAGATCGGTCAGCGTGAAATCGGGAGCGGGCTTGCCGAGTTCGGCGACCTGCGCCTTGGGGGCGTCCTTCTTCTGCTCGGGCTTGGGCTCTTCAAAGGCGCGAACGCCCGTGACGAGACCCACGGCTGCGATGGCCAGCAGGGACAATGCGATGAGTTGCTTCATGTGTTTGGTTGCGTGTCGAGAGTTGAGGGAAGGAGCCGTTCGTCGGCGGTTCCTTCCACCGGCGCGGACGGGTCCGTCCGCGCCGGTGGTCATGTGGCGCTAGCCGCCTCCTTCGAAGCTGGCATGGAGCGCATAGTGTTCGAGGCCCTTTTCGCCGGTGAGTGAAAGGATGCCGTACAGGGAGAGGCTCGTCTCTTCCGTCGGCGCCTGCTTGAAGCGCCAGCGGATGCGCGCCTTGGAAGGATCCTGAGCGTCGATTTCGAGGCCTTCGAAGTTCAAATCCTCCTCCGTGCGGGGGAAGAAGTCGGCGAAGCGGGCACCCGGAGCCGTCAACTCCAGCATGCAGCGCTCGCGCGCGGGATCGGGGACGAGCCTTGCGACGAGCCCCGCCCGCTGCGACATCGCCAGCGGCTGCTGCGAGCGCGCCAGACGGAACTCCTCGGCATGGGCCTGCCGCCGCTTTTCGAACTCGGCCGCCTGCACGGAGTCTGGCGCGCCGGCGGGAGCGACGACCGGCAGCGACAGGCGCGCGGAGCCGCGCCCGGGGTAGCACTGCTCGATGCACACCAGCCAGTCGGAGTCGACGCCGAATTCAAAGCTCGCGCCCGGCCGGGCGTCCTTGGGCACGGTGCACTCGGTCAGCACGTAGACATCGCCCTCGAGCTGGAAGGTCGCGATGTCACCGGGTTCGAGGTGGCGCTTGGGCACCGGGAACCGTGGCGGCGACTGTCCGAAGCCCTCGGGAGTCGTGACCTCGACGCTGGTGGGCAGGCCGCTGTCGCCGGGGTTCTCACCCCAGTAGATGTGCCAGCGCGGCGCGACCTTGAGCCGGGTCGCCAGCAGGAAGCGCTCGCCGGGGACCAGCTGCGAGCGGTCGGCGAGCAGGCTGACCTGCACCAGCTGGTTGCCGTCCGGCGGGGGCGGCGGGGCGGTGTTGGGCCGCTGCTGGGCGCTGAGCGCGAGGAGGAGCAGGCAGAGGGTGCTCATGGGGGATGAGGATAGCCCCGCGGGGCCGCCAAGCTGTTCGCCTTACACAGGTTTTGGAGGCAGCCAGCGGCTATTCTGGCGGACCCCCCCCATGGCTCCCCGCAAGCGCTATTCGGTCCTGCGCGACCCCGTTCACGGGGACATCTACCTGTCCCACGAGGAGCTCGCGATCCTCGACACCCGCGAAATGCAGCGGCTGCGCGGGATCAAGCAGCTTGGAACCGCCTACCTCGTGTTCCCAGGAGCCCTGCACACTCGCTTTGACCATTCGATCGGCAGCCTGCACATGGCGGCGCGCATGGTCGAGTCGATCAACCTGTCGGCGGAGCTCGATCCGGCCGGCTCGAGCGGCATCAGCGAAGAGGAGGCGCGCGTGATCCGGGCCGCCGCGCTGGTGCACGACATCACGCACATCCCCTTTGGACACTCGATCGAGGATCAGGACGGCATCTTCGGCCGCCACGATCGGCCGGAGCGCTTCCAGAAGCTGCTGGGCGAGGGCACCGAGGTCGGGCGCGTGCTGCGCGAGCAGGGACTGGCCGAGGACGTGCTGGCGGTGCTGGGCGCCAATCCCTCGCGGCGCATCCCGCCCTGCTGGTCGCAGATCGTCGGCGGCACGATCGCCTCGGACATACTCGACTATCTGGCGCGCGATGCCTACTTCACGGGGCTCCGGCTCTCGGTCGATCCGCGCGTGACAAGCTACTTCAAGATCGACCGCTTCAGCGGCAATCTGTTCCTCGATCTCGCCAAGCACGAGCTCCTGCGCGAGGACATCCTGTCCGAGATCGTGCGGCTGCTCGAAGCGCGCTACTACTTCTCCGAGCGCGTCTACTACCACCATGCCAAGGTCAGCGCAGGGGCTCTGCTCGCGCGCGCGGTCGAGATCGCGATCGCCTGCGGAGCGCTGAAAGAGGCGGATTTTCAGGAGCAGGACGACCACTCGGTGCTCGATCTGCTCGAACGCTCGATGGAAGGGCGTGACAAGGCGGATCGCGCCCGCGTGCGCGAGCTGGTGCAGCGCTTCCGCCTGCGCAGGCTCTACAAGCGCGCGTGCGTCTTTCCGCGCTACGACAATGAGGCGGCGCAGGAGCGCCTCGTGAGCCGCTACTTCGCGCCGGGTGGCCGGCTGGCGCGCAGCGAGGTCGAAGGCAGGATTCAGGATCTCGTGCGCTTCGCCACCGGCCGGACGGTCGAGCTGATCGTCTACTGTCCGGCCAAGCAGATGCAGCTCAAGGAAGCGCGCATGCACGTGCGCTGGCCGGGCATGAAGGAAGTGCGGCCCTTGAGTGAATTCGCGTCCAAGATTCCGCGCCTGGCTGACCTCGAGCGCAGCTACCGGGAGTTGTGGAAGTTCTACGTGTTCGCGGACACGGCCGATCCGCGCCTGCTCGAGGAGGTGCAGAAGGCGGCGATGGCCGAATTCGGGGGGCTCTCCAACGCCTACCGCGTCTAGGCCGCGGGCGGGGGGTGGCCGGGAGAGCGCTCGCCGGTTAGGATTATGACGCTGCATTTCGAGCTTCCCTGACCCCTCCTCCCCCCCCCTCTCATGCCGGACATCGTCATCATCGGCGGCTGCGGCCACGTCGGCCTGCCGCTCGGGCTCGCCTTCGCCAAGGCTGGCAAGCACGTCATCGCGCTCGACATCGACACCCGAAAAGTCGCGGAAACCAACGCGGGGCGCATGCCCTTCATCGACGCCGGTGCCGATCAGCTCCTGCTCGAGGTGCGCCGCTCCGGCAAGTTCGAGGCCACCACGGACGCCGCCTGCATCAGCCAGGCGGATGTCGTCGTCACGGTGATCGGCACGCCGCTCGATGAGCACCTCAACCCGCGGCTGGAGGTCTACGGCGACCTGATCAAGAAGGACCGCTCCAAGCTGCGCAACGGGCAGTTGCTGATCATGCGCAGCACGGTTTATCCGGGCACCACCGAGCACGTCGCCCATGCGCTGAAGAGCGCCGGCTTCGAGGTCGACGTGGCCTTCTGCCCCGAGCGCGTCGCGCAGGGGGTGGCGCTGGAGGAAATCCACTCGCTGCCGCAGATTATCTCCGGGGTGAGCCCGCGGGCCGTCGAGCGCGCCAGCGAGCTGTTCAAGCTGCTCACGCCGGATCTGATCGTGGTCCCAACGATGGCCGCGGAGCTGACCAAGCTCTACAACAACGCGTGGCGCTACATCCAGTTCGCGGCCGCGAACCAGTTTTACATGATCGCCAACGAGTACGGTCTCGACTTCTACGAGATTCACAGGGCGATGACCGAGAAGTACCCGCGCGCCAAGGGCTTCCCCAAGGCCGGTTTCGCTGCGGGTCCCTGCCTGTTCAAGGACACGATGCAGTTGTCCTCGTTCCACGAGAACGCCTTCTTCCTCGGCCACTCCGCCATGCTGGTCAACGAGGGCCTGCCCAACTACATCGTGCGCCGCGCGGCCGCGAAGTACGACCTGCGCAACCTGACCGTCGGCATCCTGGGCATGACTTTCAAGCCCGACTGCGACGATCCGCGCGATTCGCTCTCCTACAAGCTGAAGAAGTGCCTGGCCTTCGAGGCGCGGGAGGTGCTGTGTGCGGACCCCTATCTGGAGCGTCCCTGGATCCACACGCCCGAGGAAGTGATCGAGCGCTCCGGCCTGATCTTCATCGGCACTCCGCACACCCCGTACAAGAAGCTTGACTACAAGGGCAAGCCCGTCATCGATGTTTGGAACGCCATCCCCGGCGGAATGACCACCATATGAAAGCACTCGTCACCGGTTCGAACGGATTCATCGCAGGCTATCTCGTCGCCGAACTGCTCAACAACGGCTACGAGGTGGTCGGCATCGACAACTTCAGCAAGTACGGCAAGGTCTCGAAGTCCTACGATTCGCACCCCAAGTACAAGCTCGTCGAGGGCGATGCCAAGGATGTGGAGCTGATGAAGAAGCTCGTCGCCGACTGCGACCATTTCGTGATCTGCGCTGCGATGATCGGCGGCATCAGCTACTTCCATACCTACGCCTACGACCTGATCGCGGAGAACGACCGCATCACGGCTGCGGCCTTCGACACGGCGATCTGGGCCCACAAGCACGGCAGGCTGAAGAAGGCCACGCTGCTGAGCTCCTCGATGGTGTTCGAGAGCACCAAGGAATTCCCGACGCCGGAAGGGGCCGAACTGCGCTCGCCGCCGCCGCTCTCGACCTACGGCTTCCAGAAGCTCTCCTGCGAGTTCTACGCCCGCGGAGCCCATGAGCAATACAAGCTGCCCTACACGATCGTGCGGCCCTTCAACTGCGTGGGCATCGGCGAAGGCCGCGCCCGCGGCGAGCACGAGATCATCTCCGGCAATGTCAAGCTCGCGATGAGCCACGTGGTGCCGGACATCGTCCAGAAGATCCTCAAGGGGCAGGACCCGCTGCACATCCTCGGCGATGGCAAGCAGGTGCGCCACTACACCTACGGCGGCGACCTTGCGCGCGGCATCCGCGTCTGCATGGAGCACCCGGCGGCGCTCAACCAGGACTTCAACATCTCGACGCCCGTGCCGCACACGGTGCTGCAGCTCGCCGAGGCGATCTGGAAGAAGATCCACGGCAACAGGAAGCCCTTCCGCTACACCTCCGACAAGCCCTTCGAATACGACGTGCAGATGCGCACGCCGGATGTCAGCAAGGCGAAGCGCCTGCTCGGCTTCGAGGCCACCACTCCGCTCGACACGATCCTCGACGAAGTCGTGCCGTGGATCGAGGAGCAGGTGAAGCTCGGAACGATCTGACTCAGCCGGGCTTGCGGGCGACCACGAGGAACTGCTCCCCGAAGATCCGCCAGAAAAGCGGCATCCGCAGATACAGACGAACGATCCAGTCCGCCTTCGGCGCGCTGGATCGCGTCGTGTAGGGCAGGAAGCGCGGCACCCTCTGCTCGATGCGCAGGCCCGCGAGGATCAGCGCCTCGCAGATCGAGTTGTCGGTGATCGGCACCATGTGATCCCAGAAGTCCCAGTAAGCGCCGGGGATCACGCGCATGTTGGGGCCCATCAGGATCAGCCGCCCGCCGGGCTTCAGCACGCGCGCGGCCTCGCGCAGCGTGGCATCGACGGCCGACTTGTCGGGCAGATGCTCGAGGAAATTCGAGCTGAAGACCACATCGACGCTCCCGCCCGCGAGGAACGGGAGTTCGCGGACATCCGCGGCGTGGAATTCGATGCCGGCTTCGAGGCGCTTGCCGTTGTCGGGGTTGAGATCCACCCCAATGCGGCGCGCGGCGCGCACCTGGTTCAGGAACTCACCCTGGCCCGAGCCCAGATCGAGCACGCAGGAGTGCAGCGGGATCAGCGGCTGCAGGCTGATCTCGACGATGGCCTGCCAGATCCGGCGCCGCTGTGGCGCATCATCGGTAGGGAAACGGAAGCGGTAGAGCTCCTCGAGGTAGTCCGCCTTGGTTTGGGATGAGGATTCGCTCATGAACGCCTGACCGTCACTTCCTGCCAGTATGCCCAATCGCAGTTGCCGAGCCCAGCGGGGCCCACGGTGCAGCGCAGAATCAGCGTGCCGCCTTCGGGCAGCTCGAAGCGGTGTGTGGCGGAGTGGGTCTCCTCCGAGGGCTTCAGCAGCGGGTCGAGCTGCAGGATGCGCAGGCGGCCGACGCGCGGCTGGAGGAAGAACTGGAAGCTGACGCCGTCGCTGCAGTCGTCGAGCCAGGCCTCGGGCAAGAGTCCGTAGCGGGCGGACAACTCGTAGGAGCCCGGCTCCAGGTCATAGCGCACGGTGCCGGGGGCCTGGAAGATCAGCGCCATGCGTCCCGCGATCTCCTGCTGGCGCAAGGGTCCGGAGGCCGCCACGCTGGTTGGTGCGGGATCGAAGCAGGTGAACAGGATGCGCGCCAGCAGGGCATCGTCCCGCGGCACCAGCAGGCCTTCGATGGACTCCAGCTGCACTTCGGCGAGCGCCGGCAGGTACGGCTCATGCCCCGGCTGGGCCACGAGGCGCAGGCGGCGGACCTCCGTCAGGCTCTGACCGCTCCACAGTCGGCACCAGCCGTCCTGATCGTCCGAGAAGGGCCGCAGCAAGAAGCCATCCTCAGCCGGGCCCTTGCACAGCCGTCGATCGAGCATCGTTCCGTCCGCGAGCTCGATTTGAATCCTCAGCGGCGCGCCGTGCAGCAGCAGCGAGCGCAGCTTGCCTGCCGGAGTGGGCGACCATCGGATGCGCATCCAGAGAGCATCCACAGCAAAGGGCTCCAGGTCCAGCCATTCTCCCAAGCGCAGTTCTTGCGTGAGCAGCGTCGTGCGGCGCAGCGGAGCGGGCTCCTCGGCCTTGCGCTCGAGCAGCACGTAGCCTTTCTCGCCGATGCGCGCCTGGTAGCGGTGCAGCAGCTCCAGCAGCGCCGGGGAGTCATCCAGCGCGCTGAGTCGATCGTCGATGCGGTCATGGCGCAGCAGCACGAAGCGCGGCGCCCGCGGTCCGGCAAAGTAGGCTCGATTGAGTTCGCTCAGCTGCGGAGCGTAGGCCGCGTAGCTCTGGAAGACCGGCCGTGGCGCGTACTGAAAGCCGTTGATCAGCGCGATGGCGGCGGCGGCATGCAGCACGTCGACGCGTTCACGGCCAACGATCGAGCGGATTTTCGGGAGTTCATAGAAGCGCGCGATGCCCCGCCTTCCGTTCTCGCGTGACTCGCGCAGTCCGGGCAGTTCGGCCAGCTCCGCCAGCCGTGCGGAGTGGTGGTAGCGCATCTCGACGAAATAGTTGCGCGGCTGTCCCGGCAGGGCGATCGAACTCTGGAAGCCCAGCGCCGCCAGTGCCAACAGCAACAGCACGAGCGCGTGCTGCAGCTGCATGCGCCATCCGCGCGCGAGCTGCGACTGCATCCACGCGCCGAACACCGGCGCGCAGGCGAACAGGATCATCGAGTTGCCCATGTGGCGCGTGAAGCCGGCCTTGAAGGCCAGAAAGGAGGCTCCCAGCGCCAGCAGCGCCGCAGCCAGCGCCGGCCGCTTGTATCCGCACCGTTGCGCTTGCTGGAAACCCAGCCAGGCGATCGTCGCCAGGCTGATGCAGGCGATCATGAGCTCTCCGGGCGGCCCATCGGCCGACATGGCCTCGTTGTAGCCTCCGGCGATCAAGAGCGAGGTACCTAGGTATGCGGGCAGATGGCTCAGCGACTGACCCAGGAGGAGCCAGCTGCCAAGGAACAGCAGCACACCCGTCGCGGCGAGGCGCAGTCCGCGCGCGCGGCCGTGCGCTGATGCCGCGCACAGCAGCATGAAGCCGTACAGCATCAGATAGCTGAACTTGACCTGAGCCAGCAGCACCGCCGCCGTCAGGAACAGCAGTTCCCGTGCGCGTGGCAGCTCCGCTCGCCGGATCAGCAGTAGCCCGATGCTGCCGATGGCGATCAGCGCGAAGGCATCCAGCCCCGCCGGGATCCACGAGAGCGCCAGCACGGCCAGCACCCGCTGCGTGCGGGTGCTGAGCGTGGCGACCAGATCGACACAAGCCAGCGCGCACAGCCCCTTGATGCATAGCTCGAAGCCCCACAGCTTGAGATCGAACAGTTCGGGCACGTGCGGAGCGGCGTAGAACCAGCCGAGCGGGCCGTACGTGAAGACGCTATCGGTGCCCAGCTGGACGGAATGCAGCAGTTCCCAGCCCTTGACCGCCTGCCACGACTCGTCGAGCCCCGGGGTGGCGGCCCGAGCGGGCAGCGCGAACTCCTTGAACAGGATCGCCAGCCAGAGCAGGGCCCGCCAGAGGATCTCAACGCGCAGGGAGGATGCGGACCCCTGACCACCAGAACCAGGCATTCCTGACAGTATCCGTCTCCTCGAACGTGGCCGCAAGCAGCACGAAATCGGCCTGACCGGCGGGCAGATCCAGCGCGAGGCTCTGGGGGCCGCGGTCGTCCGGATGGGCGGCAGGCTCAAGCCAGCGCTCGAAAATCAGCCGCAGCTGACCGCGCTCGACCACGGCGACGCGCACGCCCACCCGGCGGCTCTCCGCGGCGCCGTCGGGATCAGCCTCCAGTCCGAAGCGCGCTTCCACGCGGCGATCCGTCGGCTGCAGCGCGAAGGTCAGCGAGGAGGGCGCAAAGCTGAAGACCTTCTCGAGGCCAGCGTGCTCCGCGCGCAGCAGATCGCGCGGGGCATCGACGCCCACGGGCATGCGCTCGAACAGGCTGGCGCCGATCCTGGATGCGAGTCCGCTCATCGGCTCGCGCGCGAGCTTCGCGCGGTGGAACCCGACCCCGATCGTCTCGGACTGAAGGCTCGCGAACGCAGGCGGGCAGACCAGGCGCACGCGGCGCGCACGCGGCAGCGGCGAGCGCTCGTACAGCGCCACGAAACCATCGGTGCCCAGCACCAGCGGGCTGAGCACGAACGGTTCGCGGGCGAGCTCGGGCACGATTCGAAAGCGTCTCACACGCTGCTGGTCATCCTCGACCTCCAGAGCAAGTTCGGCGCTGCGGTACAGCAGATTGACGATGCGGCCCGCCCAGCCGGTCTGGATGTCGAGCGACATGCGCAACTGGTCCGCGCCCGCATCGGGAACCTCGATCCATGCATCCCAGCTGGTGGTCCGCTCCGCGATGGGCGTGATCGTTAGGACGGCGGTCTGCGCGCTCTGGCGCAGGAGCAGATCGCCCCGCTCGCTCAGCACGGGCTCGTACGCGCGGAGGTAGTGGTCGAGCAGGCGCGAATGCTCGTGCATCGGAAAACGCTCGTCGATCGTCGCCAGCCGGAAGAGCACGAATTCCGGCCTCAGCTCGCGATAGCGCTCCACATCGAGCTGCTGCAGTTGTGGCGTGAAGGCCACGTAGCTCTGCGGGATGGCGCGCGGCTGATAGCTGAGCCCGTTGAGCAGCGCGACGCCCTGATGGTGGTTGTAGACATCGAGCGGCGTGTCACCGACGAGGGCCCGGATCCGGGGACGATCGAAGCGCGCGGCGCGCTGGACGCGCTGGGAGTCGAGCGCCGCGCGCACGTGAAGCGGAGTCAGGCCTGCCCACGCGCGCCGCGCGGCGAGCGCGGGCCACTGCGTGGGAGCGGGGCGCGAGACCTCCGGTGCCAGCGCCAGCGCGAGCACCGCCAGTGCGCTGGCGGCGAGGCGCAGCGCGGGCAAGCGTTCCGACCCGCACAGCCAGGGCGCGAGCGCGGCGAAGCCGAGGAAATAGGGGGTGTGGTCATCCCCGCGCGTCAGGCCCGCCTTCCAGGACACGAAGCACAGCCCTGCCAGCGCCAGCCGCAGCGCGGGCGGCGCAGGGCAGCGCCACAGCACGATCGCCTGCAGCGCCAGAAACGCCAGCGCCAGCAGCAACTGATTCGTTTCCGGAGCGTTGGACTGTCCGGAGCCGTACGCAGCCGCGATGCGTGCTGAATGGTGAAGCCAAGGCAGCAGGTTCCCGAGTCCCTGCCCCAGCGCCAGCCACAAGAGCAGGATCGCACCCAGCCAGACCCCAAGATCGAGCGCCGGCGCGCGCCACGCTCTGCGCAGGCACAGTGCCCCGAGTGCGCCCAGAGCCGCGACCAGCAGCGTGAACTTGATCAGCGCGAGCGTCGCGAACAGCGTCAGGATTCCGGCTCGCTGCCAGGCTCGCAGCGGGCCCGCCAGCAGAACGCTGCCCGCGGCCAGCAGGGCGATCGCATGGGCGTCGAACTCCAGCGGCAGCAGCACCAGCAGCGCGACCCCCGTCCAGCGCTGCCAGTCGCGTTCGAGCCGCCACAGCGCGCCGACCAGCACGGTGCTGGCGGCGAGCCGCCACAGCAGTTCGAACAGGAGCAATCGCTGCCACCACAGGAGCGGCTCGTCGACCACGGTCGCGAACCAGCCCAGCGGCCCGTAGGTGAAGGACCAGTCGCGGCCGGCCTGCAGTCCAAGCGCGAGGCAATGGCCGATCGCCTGCGACCACGAGGGGTCCAGCGCATCATCCGCGATCACCCGCGGCAGGGAGAGCTGCCCCAGCCAGACGAGGATCAGCGCAAGGAGGAACAGCGCGCGCCGCTTCATCAACGTTTGCGGACGCGAACGCTACTCCAATAGCACCAGTCTTGCACGGTGTTTTTGTCCTTGCCCGGCAGGGTCAACAGGAGCAGCTGGCCCCGGGCCTTGAGTTCGAACTCAAGTTCGATGCGGCGCAGCTCGCGATCCTCCGCCTGCTGCGCCGGCAGCATCGAGAAGCGCTCCAGGAAGCGCGGGGCCTCGTCGAGCTCGTCGCGCACCAGCACGAGGAACTCCGCGCCATCGCTGGCCGGCGGCCCATCCTCCGGCAGCAGCATGCCGCACGCGGCGCTCAGCGACCAGGAGCCGGCCTCCAGCTCCCACGCAATCCGGCTCGGAGCATGCACGAGGTGGGCCGGACGATCCTCCACCATGATCCGCGCATCGCCTAACTCGCTCAGGATCTGTCTGGGCTCCGGGATGAAGACCACGGCGTTTACGGCCGCCTCGAGCAGCTCCGGCGAGTGCTGTGGCTGCAGCCCCTCGGTTTCCCACAGGCGCAAGCGCACGGGCGAGTGCCACAACCCGCGCCACTCCTGCGCCACGACGAGGCGCAGGCGCTGGATGCGCGGCAGCGGCGCGCCGGCCATCCAGAGCATCCAATCCTCGGGACTGCTCGGCAGCGGATCGAACAGCACCGGTTCCCGCAGCATGCCCGGAATCAGACGGAATTGGCGGCGCGAGCCGTCGGACAATTCCAGTTCGGCCCACACTGGCGGCGTACTCAGCGCCTGCGCGTGGAGGCGGCCTGACAGGCTCGGCTCCAGATCCAGCGTGAACAGCCGTTCCCGCCCCTCCGTGGGCAACAGATCGACCCACTCGTTCCACTCCAGCGGCAGCGTGCGGGGCTCCCCGCGTCTGAAGGCGCGCGGCTCCGGTCGCCGCGCGAGGAGCATGTACTTGCGCTCGACCATCAGCGCTTCGAAGTGGGTCGTCATCGCGAGCAGGCTGAGACCATCCTCGCTCGCGGGCCAGTGCTCGTCGATCGATTCGATGCAAGCGATCAGGTAGCGCGGCCCCGACGGTGAGAGCAGGTGTTGCGCGTTGGCCCGTGCGTGACCGGGCGTCATCGCACAGTAGCTCTGGAATACGGGGCGCGGCTTCCATTGGAAGGGCAGCAGGGTCATCAGGCCCTGCCGATATCCGAGGAGGTCGACCGTGTCCGCTCCCACGAGCGCACGCATGCGGGGCAGATCCAGCTCCGCGCGACGCGCTGCCTCCTGTGCCTCCAGCTCCGCGCGTATACGTTCCGGGTGCTCCCATCGCAGAAAATTGTGGTGGATGCGAGTGGCGGCCCAACTGCAATCGGCGGTCAGGTCGCTCCATCCGTTCCCCCGCAGATCGCTGGCGTAGAAACCGAAGCCGGCCAGCAGTGCCGTCGAGACTCGCACCAGGCGCGCCGCACCCGCGAGCCACCGGCGACTTTCCTCGGGCGGAGGCAGCAGCAGCGCACCCAGCAGCGCGAAACCGAAGAAAAAGGAGTTGTGATCGTATCCGCGCGTGAACCCGCTCTTGAAGCTGAGGAACACGACCCCAGCCAGCATCACGGCGGCCGCATGGCCGCGCCATCCCCGATGCAGCAGGCCCATTGCCAGCGCCACGAGCATCCCGAACGCAGCCCACATACCCAGCTGCAGATACAGGGGCGAGCGCACTTCGCTGGACATGGCTTGCGAGTAGGCGCTCGTGATCTCCAGCGAAGTGCGCAGGTAGCCAAGGATGTTCGAAAGTCCCTGACCGCTCGCCAGCCACAGCGCCGCCAACGCCGCCAAAAAGCCCAGCGCGATGCGCAAGCCGACGCCGCCGGGCCGCAAGCACACCAGCGCCATGACGGTCAGCAGCGCGCCGGCCAGAAACGTGAATTTGGTCAGCGCGAGCGCCGCCAGCATCAGCACGCCGAGGAACTCCCATGCCGGGCCGGCGCGCTCGCGACAGCCCAGCACCAGCACGCTGGACAAGAAAAAGGTCGGCGCCCAGGCGTCGACCATGAGGAAGGGAATGATGGCTCCGGCCAGCAGCAGCGTGCGCTCCAGGCCGCCCGACAGCCGCAGCGCCGCCAGCAGCAGGAACAGCACCGAAGCCGCGCGCCACAGCCCTTCCCACAGCAGCACCTTCCACCAGTAGAGCTCTCCGTGGTACAGCGGCGCCGTCAGCGGGCTCAGCGGGCCAGCCGTGAAGTAGTAGTCCACGCCGGCCTTGCGGCCCTCCGCCAGAAACTGCGCCAAGGCGGCGTTCCAGCCGGTGTCCAGTCCCTCGTTGGTCACCTCGATCGGCAGCACCGACTGGCTCAGCCACATCGCCACGCCCGCCAGTCCCAGCCCCACGACCGACAGCAGTCCGACCAGGGCCGGCCGATCGGGGCCCGACGGCGGCCGCCTCGATGGCGGCCTCGCGAGCAGCAGCAGGACCGCACTGGGAATCGCGCTCAGGAGCAGCGCCGGCTGGGGTGCCACGAACAGCGCCGGACCCAGCCACAGCAGCGGGTGCGCGAGGTCCGCCCAGGTGTTGCGGCCGCGCAGCTGGCGCGCGAGCAGCAGCACGAACACGAGCGCGATCAGCAGCAACGTCAGCATCGGTCGGGAGGCCGGGGTGCTGTTCTGCAGCCATCCGATGCCGTAGAGCAGCAATCCCAGACCGAAGCACGCGAGCGGCGCGGCGACCGCCAGCAGGAACCAGTGCAGGTAGTTCGGCAGCCATTTCCAGAGCTTGAAGTTGCTCTTGCCCGCGCTGCGATCGGTCCAGGAACTGGGCACTTCGCCCACGCCCAGCCCCAGCAGGTGCGCCTTGACCGTCAGCTCCAGCGCGATCTCGAAGCCGCGCTGGCTCTCGATTTCCACCTGTCGCAGGAAGTCCGCCGAATAGGCGCGGAAGTTGGTGGTCGCATCGCGCGTTCCCACTCCCGCGACATCGTGCAGCAGGCGACCCGCCACGCGCGACAGCGTGCGCTTGAGCAGCGGTCCGCCCGTCTGCGAGCCGCCCGGCATGTAGCGCGAACCGGAGACGACCGCCTTGCCCGCCCGGATCTGCTCGGCCATCGGCAGGATCACCTCGGGCGGATCGGAGAGATCGGCCATCGTGGTCACGACCACGTCGCCGCTCGCCGCTCGAAAGCCGGTGCGAATCGCGTTGGGAGCGCCGCGGCCAATCGTGTTGCGCGTCAGCTTGACCGTGGGCGACAGGTCCTGCATCGCCCGGATGGCCGGCAGCGTCGTATCCTCCTCGAAGTCGTAGCAGACGAGGATCTCGTGCTCGACACCACGCAGGGCGGCATCCAGCCGGTGCAGGCACTCGACGATGTTCTCGCCCTCATTGTAAACGGGCAGAACGACGCTGATGAGGCGCGGGGACATGGGGGGCGATCCGGGCATCATAGCATCTTCACTCGAGGTGCAGGTTGCGGATCACGATCCACGCGCGGGCGATTTCCGAGGGCTCGTCCGAGGGCTTGGCGAACTGCAGGCTCAGCGCGCCGGTCGCGCCCGCCGGCAGCGCCACCTTGCGCACGATCGGTTCGCTCAGCGATCCTTCGAGCAGGACCTCGACCGTGCCGTCGGGTCGCTGCCACTCGACCTTCCATGGCACGCGAACCGCGCGGCCGATGACCCTCAGCCCCAGTGGCGGCTCGATGGTGAGCCCCAGGGAATGCTCGGAACCGCACAGCTTCCAGACGAGTTCCGAGGGCGCCTGAATCACCAGAACGACCTCCGAGTCCATGCGGCGCAGGATCAGCTGATTCGGTCCGCGAGTCTCGTCCGGTGGCGTCTCCAACGACAGGCTGGCCCCATCCATCGGATCCGCGGGATCCGGCTGACCAAAGGGAGGCATGCCCCGGCGACGGAATTCCAGCAGCAGCTGTCGAACGAACAGCGCGTCGCTCGCCAGCGCGACCTGCTGATAGCGCTCGGCCAGCACATTCAGGCTGCTTGCGGCATCGGCGAGTTCCTGCACTTCCTGCGCTCCCGAGGAGCGGATCGTTCCGACCAGATAGGCTTCCGTATTCCCCGCCGGCTGGGACTGGGTCATTCCCAGTGTCAGCGCCAGAGGAACCAGGAAACGCACGGCGATCCAGGGCGTGGTGAGTGCGGCCAGCAGCGCTGCGCAGAGAAAGGGCAGCGGAAAGGGCATGTAGCGGTTCGGCACCATCCAATCCAGATAGGCCGGCCGTGCATGGCTCATCGAAAATCCGTAGAGCACCGAGGCGCCCAGCACGCAGAACAGCGCGAGTTGCAGGCCGTCCTTGCCCCGGCTGCGTGCCAGGTTCAGGCCACTCCAGGCGAGCATGCCCAGCAGCACCAGCGCCAGCGGATACCAGAGCCACTCGCGCAACTGGCCGGAGTAGGGTCCGAAGGCGATGCCCCAGTGCACCGGAAAGTGCCTCAGCAGCGTGGTCCACGTGTGCTCGTATCCGGCGTTGTAGGGGCGCTGATAGTCGACGAAGTAGAGCGCCAGCGCGAGCAGCGGCAGGGTTCCGCCCGCGAGCAGCAGCTTCCCGCTGGCGACATGCCGCGTGATCCATCCGCGCCAGACGATGCATGTCGTCAGCGGCAGCGTCAGGATCAGGCCGTAGCCACCGCACAGCGGCAGCCCTGCGATGCACAGCACGCACAGCGCCGAGCGCCACGGCGCGTCGGCGCCGATGGGCCGTGCCAGTGCCCAGATCACGACCATCACCATGAGGACGGGCATCGCGATGCAGATCTGAAAGCCCATCAGCAGATTTTCGCTGTTGGCGATCTGCAGAAAGGCGAGGGGAAAGAACAGATCCGACAGATCCGGCGCGCCGCGCAGGCGGACGGCACAGCTGCGCCCGAGAATCGCCGCCATGCCGAGCAGCGCCACCTGCGCATACATGCCCGAGCGCACGTCGCCGCTGATCAGATACAGCGGAAACCACAGGAGCTTCGGCAGAGGTTCGCGGTGCTCGTTGTGCAGCGACCAGAGCCAATGCCAGAACCAGCCGTTTTCGAGCGAGTGGATGCCGTCGATCAGCGTGGTGTCATCCGCGAAGAAAATCGGCGCGGAATGGCAGGCGATGAATTGCGCGGCATCGAACGCGCAGCAGGTCAGCATGAGCCAGAAGAGCACGGAACACAGCCGTGAATAGCTGCTGCGAAGGGAGGTCAGCTGCATCCGTTCCGATCCTACTCGATGCGCTCGACTCTCACATCGCCCCAGTAGGTCCAGTCGCAGGCGGCATTCCCCGCCCCGCCGTTGGTCGTGCGCAGGAACAGCTGGAAAGGCGTGGAGAGCTCGATGGCGAGGTCCAGATCCTGAATCTCGCGGTCCGCCTCCCGGATTCCGGGCAGCAGCTCGCGGCGGGTCCACTCGCGGATGGCTCCGGCCTGATCGCGGGTGAGCACCACGAAGTTGGCTCCGTCCGTGCAGCCGGAGGCCCAGGAATCGTCGAGCATCCCGAAGGAGCCGCGCACGCGGTACCGGCCCGGCTCCAGGTCCCAGCGCACGGTCGAGGGTGCGGGCAAGAGCGTCACCTCGATGCCCCGATACGGCACGCGGTTGGGCTGCGGCGTCGCCGCTATCTGCGCGGGCTTGGGCTCAAAGCCGCTGGAGTCCTCGCCCAGCACCTCGATGGTCCGCGGCGGCGGCACGAGACCCTCGACGCGCCGCACGCTGAAGGAAAACTCCGGTTGAAACTGGCTCGCAAAGCGCGGGTCGATGACGAGCCGGAAGCGCCGCACACCGGCGGGAGCGTCGCCGGCGAACATGCGGACGATCTCCGGCTGCGACATCAGATGCGGGCGCAGCAGCGTGCCCGCCCGGAAGGTGCGCGGAACGATGCGATTGCGCGCCACCTGATTGTCGTCGAGCACGAATTCGCCCCAGACCAGCGCCCCGCGGACGAGGAAGGTCCAGGCCCTGCCGATCAGCGTGGGCTGGAGGTCGACCGCCACGCGCAAACCCTCGCCGGGGAGTGCTCCCAGATCGATCCATTCCCCGAAGCGGGCGGTGCTCTCGAGCACGGTCTCCTCGCGGACGGGACGCGCGGGTTCCTCACTGCGCTCGAGCAGCAGCCAGCCGCGCTCGATGAAGACGGGCTGGTAGCGGCGCAGCAGCAGCTCCAGGGTGTCGCCCTCGGCCGCCATCGGCATGCGTTCGTCGATGGTTCCGCACTGATACAGCACGAAGCGCGGAGCTTTCGGGCCGGCGTAGTGCTCCGCGTTGATCGCGGCCAGCTGTGGAGTGTTGGTCTTGTAACTCTGGAACACCGGGCGTGGCGCGTAGTTGAGTCCGTTGAGCATCGCGATCGACTGACCCACGTCGAAAACATCCACGGTTTCCCCGCCGACGCGCTTGCAGGTCTGGGGTAGCCGGAAGTGGTCGCGCACCCGCCGATCCGAGATCTTGAGCCGCTCGTGAATCTCCTCCAGGCTCGTCAGCGTCTTCCAGCGCCCGACGCACAGTTCCTTGCAGGCGTAGTAGTAGAAGATCGGACCGTGCTCGTAGAGCTGGATGGTGTGCAGAAAGCCCATCGCGCAGGCCGCCAGAGTGCCGGCGCGGCCCACGGTCACGAACCAGCGCAGCGGGGCCGAGAGATCCTGCACGCAGCTGAGCACGAAGAAGCTCGCGCCGGGCACGACCGCGAACAGGATCATGGCGTTGCCCAGATGCCGCGTGAAGCCGGCCTTGTAGGCCATTCCGGCGCCGATCAGGGCCAAGAGACCCATCGCCACCACGCGCGGATTGCGTCGTTCACGCCAGCACAGCAGGCCGACCATCAGGATCGCCAGACCCAGCAGCGCCCATGCCAGCAGCAGCTCCGAGAAGGGGCCGTTGATCGACATGCCATCGTTGTAGCCTTGAGTGATCCACCAGCTGGTGCGGATGTAGGCTGGCAGGTCGAGGATCGACTGTCCCAGCGCAAACCAGATGAACCAGAACACCAGGGCGGCGCGCAGCAGGAAGCTCAGCGCGCGCCTGCCTGAGTCGGAGCGCCACAGCGCGGCGGCGATGATCAGGATCGCGAGGAAGAACACCAGCGTGTAGGTGAACTTCACCATCGCGATGAGCACCAGCAGCGTCAGCGCGAGGATTTCCATCGGCCAGGCGCGCGTGCCCGGTTCCAGCAGATAGCGCAGGAGCGCCAGCGTCGCCAGAAACGCGAATCCGTCGAAGCCGGCCGGAACGACCAGCAGTGCCAGCGCGAAGAGCAGTTTCGTGAGCGCGCCGGGTGTCAGCCAGACCGCGCGCACGCAGAACAGCGCCAGCAGGCCCTTGAAGAGGATCTCGAAGCCCCACAGCTTCCAGTTCCACAGCCCCTCGATGTAGTTGGAGGAGTGAAACCAGCCCAGCCGGCCGTAGGTGAAGATGCTGTCCACGCCCAAATGCGTGCCGCGCAGCAGCTCCATGCCCTTGATGAAGTGCCACGACTCGTCGAGCGACGGAGTCGCGGTGCGCTCCATGGGACTGAACTCCTTGAACCACAGCGCGAAAGCCAGCGGCAGCAGCCACCACAGGTTCCAGATCAGCGAGGGTTGCGCCCGGCCGGCGGAGTTCGCGGCCATCGGGTTTCCTTTCTACCTGCGGGCTTGCACGGGCCGCGCGGGGTGTCGCTGCAGGAAGCTCTCCAGCCGTGTGAGCGCCTTTTCGATCACGCTCAGCGAAGTCGCGTAGGAGAAGCGGATGTGTTGGTCGACGCCGAAGGCCGAGCCTGGAACGACCGCCAGATTCTCCTGCTCCAGCAGATCCTCGCAGAAGCCGGTCGACCCGCGCTCGTCGAGATAGGGCGCCACGCTGGGGAAGGCGTAGAAGGCACCGCGCGGCATCGGTGTCTCGAGTCCCAGCGCGCGCAGCCCGCCGACGATGCGCTGGCGACGGGCATCGAACTCGGCGCACATGCGCGCGACTTCCGGGGGCTCCTGGACGAGACCGGCCTCAAAGGCCATCTGCGAGACGTAGTTGGGCGCGCCGGTCAACTGGCTGTGCAGCTTGCCCACGGCCGAGGCGATCGCCCGCGGTGCCGCGACATAGCCGATGCGGTAGCCGGTCATCGCCAGCGCCTTGCTGGCCCCGTCGACGATCACGGTGCGCTCGCGCAGCTCGGGCGCGATCTGCACGGGCGAGAAATCGCGCTCGCCCTCGTAGATCAAGCGCCGATAGATCTCGTCGGAAATGATCCACAGATCGTGCCTGCGCGCCAGCGCGCCGATCGCGCGCACTTCCGCCTCGCTCATCACGTAGCCGGAGGGATTGCAGGGCGAGTTGATCAATATGCCCTTGGTGCGCGGGGTGATCGCCCGCGCGATCGCGTCCAGATCGGGACCCAGATCGGCGCGCGCAGCCACGCTGACGGGCACTCCGCCCGCGAAGCGCACGATCTCCACGTAGCTGACCCAGGCGGGCAGCAGCATCAGAACCTCGTCGCCCGGTTCGATCAGGGACAGGCAGGCGCCCGAGAGCGCGTGCTTGGCGCTGTGGCAGACGGTGATCTCCTGGGCGGCGTACGCAACCCCGCGAGTCGCGCTGACGTGCTCGGCGATCACCTTGCGCAGCGAGGGCGTGCCCTCCGCCGGGGTGTAGCGCACCTTGCCGGAGCGCACGGCGCTGACCGCCGCGGACTGCACCGCTTCCGGCGCGTTGAAGTCGGGCTCGCCGACGGTCATGTTGACGACGTCCCGGCCGCTGGCGACCAGCTCCTTCGCCCGGGTGTCGAGGGCGATGGTGGTCGACAGGCTCATGCTCGCTACCCGCTGGTTGGGCCTCATCGCTTTCATTCTCGGAAGTCCGGGGCGGGGATCAATAGCCTGAGCGCTTTGGTGAGGGGGAGGGAAGATTCGGGCTTCCCAGACGTCCCGGGGAGGTTGAAGGCGCCGGGAGTCGCTATCGTACCCGCGCCCTCGAGGCCCAACGCCCGCCATGCCCAAATCCTTCCTGTTCCGCGTGTTCGCCATCGCTTCCGGCGTGCTGCTCTTCGTGGCCTTCTTCGCGTTCAGCACATTTTTCTACAGCCCCTTCGAGTCGGATCTGGAGGTCGATCTGGCGGCTCTGGCGCCGCGGGACGTCGATTTCTTCGCAGCCCGCGCCGATCTCGAGGGCGTGATCGGGGAGTTCCCCCGGCTGCGGATCGAGCCGGAACTGCTGGCTCACCCGGCCGTCGTCGCCTGGGCCGACTCCAAGCCCGGCCGCGAGCTCGGCCAGCAGATCCAGGCGACCTTCGCCCAGCTGAAGGCCCAGAACGAGCTCCTGCCCTTCGGCATGCAGCTGCACGAGGTCTTCGGCGGCGAGGATCTCGCCGTCGCAGGCTACTTCAAGGGGGCCGATCTGGCCGCCGCCGACTGGGTGGTCTACGGGCGCACCAACTGGCTCGGCAAGCTCGGCGCGGCCGCCGTCCGGCATCCGGGCCTGATCGGTCTTGAGAAGCAGGGTTTTCAGGTGCGCGTTGAAGAGCAGTTCACGGAGCTCAAGGGTTCGCAGCTGCCGCGCACGCTCTACATTGGCCGCATTCGCGACGTCGCCCTGATCGCCACGAAGCCGGAACTCGTTCAGGCGGCCTTTGATCTGCAGTCGAAGAGCTTCGCCGACAGCTTCTACCAGAGCGCGAGCTATCACGACTGGATCCAGAACGCGGAGCGCTCCAGCGCGCGCGACGAACTGGAGCTGTACCTCAGCACGCGCAAGCTGCTCGAGAACCTGCGGATCGCCGGTCCGCTGCCCAACACGGCTTCGCAGGATTTCGCTCCGGCCCTGCTCGGGCGCATGTTCCAGCTGCCGGCGCTCAAGAACCTGATGGGCACGCTCAGCACCCAGGACGGGCTGCAGGCCGACCTGCACGGCGAGTTCTCCTCCGAGAAGATCAGCGACGACATGCAGCGCCTCTACCGCCTGCGCGGCTTCGAAAAGGCCGATTTCGACGAGGTTGCGCGCTACGCCCCGCGCAACACGGGCCTGTTCGCCTACTTCCACGCGCCGGTCAGCACGCTGCTGCGCATGACCGTGGCCTCGATGGAGCCCGCCATGCGCCAGAACCTCGAGGACACCTTCCGCAACACGGGGCGTTATCCCAAGCTCGAGGCCCTGATCGACGATCTCGACAAGGGCTTCAAGGACCGCTTCGCGATCGTCGTGCGGCCCAACGACTATCCCGAGGATCCCGCGGGACCGCCCCACAACAAGGTCGTGGTTCCGGCGATCGGCCTGATCCTCTGGAGCAAGGATCAGGGCACGATCGACTCGATCCGCGATCTGATCGGCTCGCAGGGTCCCCGCTTCGGCCTCAAGGGCCGCAACAAGAACGAGGCGGGCTACTACAAGTATCAGGAAGCGGGTTACCAGACCTTCGAGTTCTGGTCGGAGCTGATCGACGGCACGGGCGTGATCGTGATGGCGAAGTCGGGCGAGGTCAACATCATCACGAACTCGATCGGCATGCTCGGTCACATGATCAAGACCTTCTCGGTGGGCGATGAAAAGTACCCGCGACTTTCGGAGGATCCGCGCTTCACGATGCAGCTGCAGACGGGCCTTGAAAGCGCGAACTTCGGCCTGTGGCTCAACCCCTCGACGATCACGCCGATCCTGCGCCAGACGGCCGCCGAGCGCGCTCGACTCTCGATCCGCGTCGATTACGCCAGCCTGCGGCCGATCGAGGAGCGCAAGCTGCTCGATGCCAGCTACAGCGGTCGCAAGCTCTCGGATCTGTCGCCGGACGAGCGCGTGCGCTTCGACGCGGAGGTCAACCAGCGGCTCGAGGGGATGCAGGCGCAGGTCATGCGCGAGCAACTGCCGGCGCTGATGGGGGACGAGGAGCGCTGGTTCAAGACGGCTGAATCACTCGATGGGGCTCTGCTGCTGCTGCGCTGGGACCCCAAGAGCGTCGACCTGAGCCTGCGCTCCCTGATCCCGCTGAAGCGCTGAGCCGCGGCGGATCGGGGTCCCTGCGAGGCCGAGGAGCATCAGAAGCCGATCACGGGCCGGAAGCCGATCTTGCACGATGCATGCGCCGCATGGGCGCGCCAGCGGAAGGCGCTACGGCACAGTTTGAGTCCGTCGGCAAAGGAGCCGCCCCGGATAACCCGCTGTTCACCCTCGTGGCAGACGGGATCGACACGGACCTTGGACTGGTAGTACTTCTGCGAGTAGCGGTCCTCGCACCATTCGTACACATTGCCGAGCATGTCGTAGAAACCCCAGGCATTCGGCTCGAAACGACCCACCGGCGAGGTGTACAGGTGGCCGTCTTCGAACGGAAAGTTGGGCGGAACCATCTCGAAGCGCTCAGCAAAGCGCAGATCCCCGAAATTGCCCCGGCCGCGACCGTCGCGCGGATCATCGCCCCAGAAGTACAGTGTCGCGCTGCCTGCACGCGCAGCGCATTCCCACTCCGCCTCCGAGGGCAGACGGAAGCCGTAGTGATTGTTGAAGTGGGCCGCGTCATCCCACGAAACCAGTGTCACCGGATGGCGCTCGGGTTCCTCCATGCCGCTCGTGTCGAGCAGTGGCAGCGGGTTCTCCCAATGGGCGCGGGCATGCGCAAGCCACTGGCCTTCGAGGTCGAGCGTGATGCCCATCTGCGTGCGCTCAGCCTCGCTGTGAAAGCGCGTGGCGGCCACGAAACCGCGCCACTGCTGGAGGGTGACCGGGCACTCGGCCAGATAGTAGGGGTGGGGCAGACGCACATGGTGGCGGGGCCGCTCGCGCTCTTCGCCGACCCCGTCCGGGGAGCCGCGCACGAATTCGCAGGGAGCGACCAGCAGGAAGACGATCCCGGATTTCTCGTGGTGAACGCGCCGGGCGAAGCCTTCGTGGCCGAGTTGGGAGTCGAGTGGCGTGCAGCCGACGGGAGCCTTGCCCTTCTTGCGGTAAAAGAGCGACTGGAGCTTGCCGACGACACCTTCCTGCACGAAATACACGACACCCGTGGGGCGCCGACGCGCCTCCTGCAGCACGCGCGAGGCCGAGTCGGGGCGCGCGGCCGGATCCTGATCGAGACTGCGCAGGAGGATCGCGTCGAGCTGATCGGATCCGCTGTTGGGATTCGCGGGCCCACTGGCGGCAGGCAGCTCGCCTGTCACGAGCTGGTACAGGGTTACACCCAGCGAGTAGATGTCCGAGGCGGGCGTCGGCTGCGAGCCGCGCGCCAGCTCCGGAGCCATGAAGCCGGGGGTTCCGCCGAGGGGCTTGGGCCCCAAGCTGTCCGGCTGCGTCTTGCCGCTGACGCGCACGGTCAGGCCCAGATCCGTCAACTTGACCATGCCGCGACCCTCACGCAGCGGGAAGCTCAGCGGCGCGTTGAGCATCATGTTTCCCGGCTTGAGATCCTGATGCACCAGACCGCGCTGATGGATCAGATCGAGGGCGGGAACGATCTGCTCGAGCACCCACTCGACATCCTTGTAGGGCAGGCGCTTGTTGCCGCGCTTCTTCACCGTTTCGAGGACTTCGTGCAGCGTGGGTCCATCGAGGTATTCCATGCTGAGGAAGGCGAGCTCGCCGGCCCTTGCGATGTCATGAATGCGCACGATCCGCTCGTGGGACAAAGCCATGCCCCGACGCGCTTCACGCACGAGATCTTCCCAGGCATGCGGATCGCTGAGCAGCGACTTCGACAGAAACTTGAGCGCGACCTTCTGCTTGGTGAAGCGGTCCTGTGCGAGCCAGACCTCGCCCATGCCGCCGCGTCCGAGGAAGCGCACCAACTCGTAGCGGTCGCCGAGCAGCCTGCCGGGGCCCAGCGCTACGGGAATGCCGCGCAGCTCCTCGAACAGCTGCTCGGTCGATTCCGGCAATCGCTCGGTAGGGTCCTGATGTTCCAGATCGGAATACGGGTCGGGGGAAGCGGTGGTCATGGGGGCCTCTCAGTCACATAGATGTAACGAGGCACAGCTCTCCTGGAATTCGGAAAAAAGAAAAGCGCCTGCGCCACGACGGGGAAATCGGATTTCGCAGCAGAGGCGGGCCTGTCCGGCGGCATTGAGTCCTCAGGGGGGGGGGACAGACCCCCGAATCCATATGCCATACTTCACTTCCCAGCCTTCTTCAGGGATCCGTCGCCGCCGGCAGAGGGCTGGGCGGCGTGCTGAGCGCGGGTTTCGAGACAAGAAATCCGAAAAAGGACGAGAGGTGCTCCGTTCGCGCGCCTTTCTCCACTGGCTGCGTGCCTGGTTCCCAGTTTCTGGAGTACTCTCCATGTTCGGACGTTTCATGAGCAACCCTCCCCCCCCGTCCTCATCCTCCGCCCATGGCTCGGCCAGCCGCAGGTCGGATTCGCGCCGCGAAGCCAAGAAAGACCTGCTGCGCAGCGCGATCATCGAGGCGGGCCGCGAGACTCCCGCTCCGGCGGAAACGGTCAACCTGATCGACCGGGTCCGCAATGGCGAAGGCGGCGCGGCGGACGAGCTTGCGCTGCGCTATCGAGACAAGCTCGTGCGGTACCTGCGCGTGCGCATGAGCGCCGGCGAGCGGCGCCAGTTCGACACGGACGACATTTTTCAGGAAGTCCAGGTGCGGATGTTCGAGAACCTCGAACGCTTCGAATATCGCGGCAAGGGCTCGCTCTACGCCTATCTCAAGGCCATCGCCGACAACATTCTGCGCGGACAGGCTCGCTCGCCCAGCGCTCTCGGCCGCGTCTCGGGGGAAACGGCCGAACTGATCCTCGAAAACCTCAAGCAGGGCGGGGTCAGCGCGGAAGACGAGCTCGGCGCCGCGGAGATGAAGCAGATCCTCGATGAGGCGGCCGCCAAGCTGCCCGAGAAATTCCGTGAGGTGATCCTGAACCGCTTCTATCTGGAAGCCCCAGCCAAGGAGGTCGCCGAGTGGATGGGGTATGACGACCCCCACAGCATCGATGTGCTCTACTCGCGCGCACGGATGAAGTGGATGGAGCTGGCCGAGCCGCGCCTGAGGCCGTGGATCGAGAAGGAATGAAGGGCGGGCCGGCGGGAGCTGCTCGCTCGCCGACTGCAGGTGGAATCCGATCGGGGGGGAGCCGCAGCCCAGCTGGGAGGCGGAGCGGGGTGCTGCAGGCGAATGTGCTGCAGGTCTGCTGGGCCAGAGGCGGATGGGATGCAAGCCAACTGGGCTGCGGGCGAGTGGGCAGCCACCACAGCGGCCGCGGGCAATGCGGCGGTCGGCGAATCAGCTGCCACCCAAGCGCTGCGGGCAACTCGGCTGCCGGCGGCTGGGATGCAAGCCAGCTCGGCTGCGGGCAATGCGGCTGAGGGCAATGCGGCTGCGGGTGGATGGGATGCAAGCCAGCTCGGCTGCGGGCAACGTGGCTGCCGGGAAATCGGCTGCCAGGAAATTCAGCCGCGCTGAGTTCCGGATCCAGAGTGGTGCCCCGGACTGGAGTCGAACCAGCAAGGGTGATTAAGCCCACTAGCACCTCAAGCTAGCGCGTCTGCCAATTTCGCCACCGGGGCACTCAGGATCGGATTGTCAGGGCGGAGAGTGTAGTGCGCGCCCCGCCTCCCTGCAAGCGGTCTCCCGTTGCTAAAGTGAGCCCATGCCCAAGACCCGCGGCCATGTCCTGATCGGTCAAGCCGGCGGCCCCACGGCCGTCATCAACCAGAGTCTTGTCGGGGTCATCGAAACGGCCCTCGACCACCGCTCCGTCGGCGGGGTGATCGGCAGCCTGCACGGCATCCAGGGCGTGCTCAAGGGCGAGTTGGTCGATCTTTCCAAGGAGCGCCGCAAGACGCTGGAGTCGGTCGCGCGGACACCGGGTTCGGCGCTGCGCTCGGTGCGCAAGAAGCCCACTCAGGATGAGTGCCAGCAGATCCTGAACCGTCTGAAGCAGCTCGATGTGCGCTGGTTTTTCTACATCGGGGGCAATGACTCGGCCGAGACGGCCCTGCTGCTTTCGACCATGGCTGCGGATGCCCGTCAGGATCTCGTCGTGATGCACGTGCCCAAGACGATCGACAACGATCTGATGGTCACCGATCACTGTCCGGGTTACCCCAGCGCGGCGCGTTTCGTGGCGCTGGCGCATCTTGGGGACGACATGGACAGCCGCAGCTTGCTGGGCGTCAAGGTCAACGTGCTGATGGGGCGTCACGCCGGCTGGCTGACGGCTTCGAGCGCGCTGGCGAGGGTGCGCGAGGACGATGGGCCGCATCTGATCTACTGTCCCGAGCGGGATTTCTCGATGGACGCGTTCTGCGCGGATGTCGATCGGGTGATGCAGCGGCTGGGACGCTGCGTGGTCGCCGTCAGCGAAGGCATCCACGACAAGGCCGGCAATCTGATCGGTGCCAGCGGCGAGCGCGACAGCCACGGCAACCAGCAGCTTTCGGGCTCAGGGCATCTCGGCGATCTTCTGGTGGCCGCGCTCAAGGCCAAGCTCGGCTCGAAGCTGCGTGCCCGCGCGGACACGCTGGGCTACCTGCAGCGCAGCTTCGCGGGGGTGGTCAGCGAGGTCGACGCCAAGGAGGCGCGCAAGGCCGGCCGTTTTGCCGCTGCGAAGGCGCTCGCCGGCGCCGGCAGCCACTCGGTCTCGATCGTGCGCAAGCCGAAGAAGCACTACCGCGCTGACTTCCGGCTGACCGCGCTGGAAAAAGTCGCCAAGGATCAGCGTCGGATGGATCCGGCCTTCCTGCGCGGAACCAACGATGTCAGTCCGGAGTTCGTCGAGTGGCTGCGTCCGCTGGTCGGCAAGCTGCCCAGGATGGGGCATCTCGCCGAAGTCCGCTACGAGGCCCACGGATGATGCTGTGGATGCGGCATCTGGTGCACGGAATCGTCGGTGGATTCCTGCTGTTCGCCTGGTCCGCTCTGGCGCACTCGGTGCTGGGTTTGGGGGGCGTCGGCTGGAGCGCCCTGCCCTCGGAGCCGCAACTGCTCGCCGCACTGGAAGCGCCCGCCATCGAGCCGGGCCTGTATCTGTTTCCAGGCGATGCGTTGAAGCCGGGGCTGGGCGTCAAGGAGCGCGAGGAGGCGCTCGTGCGCTCGATGGAGCGCGCGAAGAGCGGTCCCGCGGGCATGCTGCTGTGGCATCCGCGCGGACATGACTACATGTCGCACGCCCAGTTCGCGCGCGAGTATCTCGGCGATCTCCTGTGCGCGCTGCTGGCTTCGGTGTTCCTCTCGCTGACGGTCTTCCGCGTGACGAGCTTTTGGTCGCGCACGGGCTTTGTCGCCCTGCTGGGGCTGTTCGCAACCCTCGCCACCGAGGTGCCGCTGTGGAACTGGTACGGTTTTCCCAGCGCGTTCCTGCTGGCCTCGATGCTCAAGACACTGATCGGCTTCACCCTTGTCGGATTGTTCCTCGCGTGGAGAATGAAGCCGCTGCTGCGCATACCCGCGCGTCCCGGACCGAGAACCTGATCATGCTGAACCTGCTGCTTGTGTCGCTCCTGTTCGCTTCCTCTGCCCCCGTGCAGGAGGTCAAACCCGCTCCCCGGATCGTCGGAAAGGTGCGCTTCGATGGCGAGCGCCCGCAGATCCAGCCGCTTGCGATCGATCCGGAGAAGAGCAAGGGGTGCTGCAAGGAGGGGGAGGCGCTCAGTGCGGTCGATCCCACGCTGCTGATCGACAAGGACGGCGGGCTGGCCAACGTGGTCGTGACCGTCGACGTGCCCGGCGCCAAGGTCAAGCCGGCCGAGAAGCCGGTGGAGATCGACCAGAAGAAGTGCGCCTTCGAGCCGCATGTGCAGATCGTGACCGCAGGTACGAAGGTCGTGTTCCTGAACTCCGACTCCGTCGTGCACAACGTGCACACCTATCCGATGAAGAACGACCCGATCAACAAGACCACGGCGCCCGGAGGCAAGGAGGAACTCGTCATGGAGGTCGGGGACCGGGTCAAGATCACGTGCGACTACCATCCCTGGATGTCGGCCTGGGTCGTGGTGAGCGAGACGCCGTACTTCGCGCTCACCAAGCCGGACGGCAGCTTCGAACTCAGCGGCTTGCCGCCGGGAACCTACAGCGCCACCTTCTGGCATGAGCGGCTCGGCCGGGTGAAGCAGGAAATCACGGTGGCGGCGGACGGCAGCGCCGCGGCGATCGAGGTCAAGCTGAAGGAAAAGAAGAAGGAAGCCCCGAAGTGATACTGCTCCCCTTCCGGGGACCTCGACTCGGAATTGCAATGTCCTAAGCCGAGAGCGAAAAACGTCCTTTACACCCGATCGCTTCGGGCACGCGGCGGCGTCTTTGGATGGGCCGCAGCTCGCTGGCGGCGCTGGGGCGCTGGTCCTGCTCGGTGCGCGGCCGCCAGTCGTTCTTGTCGCCGGCGTAGATCGAGGAGTGCTCCTGCGTGCGCTCGATGGGCTTGGTGTAGCCCCAGTTGCGCCGGACGAGGCGCGAGATGTCCTCGTGCGGCATCGCGAACGGGTGTTGGATCGGCAACGGCGAGTTCCTGGGGTTGCGGGCGAGCTGGCGCTGGGAGACCTTCGAGATCCGCGGATCGACGATCCCGAGGTTGAGGCCGGGCTTGTGGTGGCAGTAGTCGTTGCGGAAGGTCAGGGAGGACAAGCACCGTCCGCAGGAGTCTGGGATGCGCTCGGCACCGCTCAGGCGCTGGTAGCGGCCTCGGCGGCGGTAGGAAGAGGGGCTTTTGGAACTGGCGGGGTCAGGGCATGGCGGCGGGATGAACTTCTGCATGGGGTGCTCCAGCACCGAGGGGGGGGAACAGGTGCCCCGGCACCCTTGAAGACGGCTCAGCCTGCGGTGGCTCGCGCAGAAAATCCGCTTCCCAAGATCGATTCTGTCCCCGCTCGGGGAGCAGTATCGCTAGGCCTCGGTCTCCGGTGGCCGCTCGACATCCCGCAGCCGATGGCTGATGTCGAGCAAGGGTTCGCTGGGGCTCCAGTCGTGGAGCACGCGCGCCACGGAAATCAGGATCTCCTCCTCCCGAGTCTGGTGGAGGCGCTCGCTTTCGGGTATGCGCTGGGCCTGCTCGCGCAGATTCCGATCCACCAGCGTCAGGATCCGATCCCGAACCTCGCTGGGGGCCTCAAAGGCCCTGCGCACCAGCGGCAGGAGGCGCTGACCTTGCGAATAGGGGATCGAATGGTGCTCGCACAGCGTGCGCAGGAGGGATTCGGGCGTCATGGGAAGTGCTGAACCGGGATCTGGGTGGTTTCAGCAGGGGGGCAGTTGTTTCCTCTGGCTTCAGAACAACCCTACCCTGCCGGGTCCCCAGAGGTCGGATCCGCGAGGCTGACTTCAGGCCTCCTCAGGCCATCGAGCCGACGCGGGCCACGAAGCGTTCCAGACTGTCCCAGAGCGCGTCCGGGGGCAGCGACTGCGAGGCGATCACCTCGCGCACATTCTCCGGCAGGGTTCTCCAGTCGGGCTTGGCGTGCAGTTCGAGCGCATGAACCAGCAGATCCGCGGTCTTGACCAGCGCGGCGACGCCCTCGGCGGCCGCGTCATGGTGCTGTCCAATGGAGATCGAGGCCGCGGGCGGCAGGCCCCACTGCTCGGCCACGAGCGCGCCGACATCGGCATGCGAGAATCCCAGCTGGGCGATCTCGACAGCGTGGCGGGAGAGGTGTTCCGCCTCGGCGTGGATGACCAGCGCGATGTAGTTCTTTCCGAGTGCCTCGAGCAGGATCAACTGGCCCACATCGTGCAGCAGGCCGCAGGCGTAGAGCTCCTCCGGCATCAGGTCCATGCGCTGTGAACTCTGGCCAGCGAGCCGCGCGCAGACATGCGCGGTCAGCAGCGAATGACGCCAGTGAGCATTCATGTCGAACTCCTCTGCGGAGAGATGTTCGAACTGCTGCATCACGGAGGCCTGCAGGATCACGTTGCGCAGCACCTTGAGCCCGAGCACGGAGGCCGCCTGCTGAACCTTGAGGCAGCGCTCCTGCAGCCCGTAGAAGGCGCTGTTGGCGAGCTTCAGCACCTTGCCCGCCAGCGCCGGGTCTTCCGCGATCAGTGCTCCGATCTCGCTGACGCCGACTTCGGGGTCCTTCAGCATGGCTGTCAGCCGTTGCATGACGTCCGGCTGCGAAGGCAGCCGAAGCTTGGAGGAGACCAATTGGCGTGCTCGGGTGGTGACCATGGCGCTAGCGCAACTATCGGCCGCGCGATAGATGCTCTTGAGATTTTCAGGAGCCTTCGGGAGCGGCGCGGACGCGCTCAAGAATGGCCGTGCGGCGATCCGAATTTGTTTCGACATGAAGCGCGCGTTGCCCCCCCTGCTCGCGATCCTGCTGGTGCTCCCGCTGATCGAATCCCGCTCGATCGAGTCCTTGCCCGTCGAGGCCGGCTCCAGCATCCCCATGGAATGGGGCTCGCTGGCCGACTCCTGCGAGCACGCGCTCGAGGGCAGCGTCGAAACGGTCCGCTCGCGGCGCACGCCGCAAGGCGGCATCGAGACCGAGATCCGCATGCGAGTGTCGCGGCGCCACCAGGGTCGGGGAGGCGTCAGCGAGACCTTCCGCATTCCCGGCGGGATCCTGCCCGACGGCAGCGGCCTGCTGATTCCCGGCATGCCGCGCTTCACGGAAGGCGAGGAACTGCTGCTGTTTCTCAGCGCGGAAAGCCAGCGCGGTCTGCGCGTTCCCGTGGGGCTCGATCAGGGCGCCTGGAGGATCGTCCGCGATGCACAGGGGCGCAAGCGGCTGGAGCGGCCGAGCGCACCGCTGGCGGGCGTCGACTACGAGCCGGCGCTGCTGGCGCTGACCCGCGCCCTCGAGGCCCGACGCATGCGCGAGGCGCGGCGATGATGCGCACGCTGATCCTGGCCTGCTTGCTGGCGAGCCCCGCGCTGGCGCACGTGCGGCTGCTGAATCCCTCGACCGGGGCGCCCCTGCGCTGGAGCCAGCCCGGCTCCGTCTCGGTGATCTACCAGATCGCGGGTTGCAGCGATCTCGATCCGCTGTCGCATCTGCCCGCGCTGCGCGGAGCGGCCCGCAACTGGAACGGTGTCGAGGAAACCGCCTTTCAGCTCGTGGAAAATACCTCGCCCGCGCAGATGGCGCGCACGGACTGGGGCAGTGACTCGCTGCACATGGTGTACTTCGACGAGGACGGTTCGAGCGGTTATTTTCCGGTCGGTTCCGGACTGGTCGCGCTGACTTTGGTGTGGTTCAGCGGCGGCGGCTCGATCACCGACGCCGACATTCTGTTCAACGCACGCGATCATCAGTTCAGCGTGCGCGGCGAGGCGTACCGATTCGACGTGCAGGACATCGCCACGCACGAGCTCGGGCACCTCGCGGGCCTTGACCACAGCGGGGTGGCGGGCGCGACGATGTATCCTTACGTCTATCCGGCCGAGACCCTGCACCGCTCCCTGAGCGCGGATGAGCGGCACGCGCTGCGCAGCATGTACCCGCTCGAGCCCGGGGCGCGCCTCGAAGGGCGCTTGACGCGCAGCGGCGGAAGCGTCGTCAAGGGTGCGCATGTCGTCGCTCGCGATTCCGGCGGCGAGCCCGTCGCCGCGTGCCTCAGCGACAACTCAGGCGAGTGGACGCTGCAGGGCCTGCATGCGGGCGATTACCAGATCTACGCGACGCCCCTCGACCAGCCGGTCGGCGCCATCAACCTCGGCCCCGGAAGGACCGTGCACACCAACTTCAGCACCACCTCGCTCGGGGAAGTCACGCTGGGCGCCGAGCAGAGCCTCGACATCGGCACGCGCATGGTGGCTCCGGATCTTTCGATCCTGCTCGGGCGCAGCATGGAGCAGTTCCCAAAACGCATCACGCGCGGACAGCTGCAGACGATCACGATCTACGGCAGCGGACTCAGCCCCGACTGCAGCATCCAGAGCAGCGATCCGAGCGTGCCCGTCACCCCGCTCGCCTGGAACGGCTCGCACGTGCAATTGCTGGTCGATGCCAGACTTGCCGTGCGCGACGGGCACTTCGATCTCACCGTCACTCAAGGAGGGCTCTCCCACACGCTGGTCGGCGGGCTTGAACTCGCTCCGTCCGACCCGTCGGTGCTCGCGGTCGATCCCGACGAGGCGAACCATGCCGGAGGAGACTTCGTGACGATCACGGGCAGCGGATTCCGGAGCGGGCTGCGAGTCGTGATCGGCGAGCAGGAATACGCCGAGGGGGAGGCGGGCGGAGTCGAGCTTCTCAGTGCGACGAGCCTGCGCCTGCGACTCAAGCCGACTCAGGTTGCCGTGCACGATGTGGTCGTGATCGACTCCAGCGGCGTCGAAGGGCGCCTGCCCGCCGCCCTCGACGTGCGTGCCCTGCTGCGCGTCGACAGCCTGTTTCCAGCAGCCGGATTCGCCGGGGGCGGAACCGAGCTGACCGTGCGCGGCGCGAACTTCGACCCCGCCGTGCGCGTCAGGATCGCAGGCGTCGAGCAGACGCAGGTGGTCCGGGAAAATTCCGGCCTGCTGCGCGTGATGACGCTGGCCGGAAGCGTCGGATCGCAGAAGCTCGAGGTCGAGAATCCCACGCAGGAAAGCGCTGAAGTGAACTTTGAGTTCACGGCGCATCCCGATCCCGCGCTGCTGGCCGTCAGTCCCTCGAGCGGTCCTTCCGCAGGCGGCACGACCGTCTTCCTGCATGGCGAGAACTTCCGTCCCGGTTGCGTCGTGCGCTTTGGCGTCGATCCGCTGAGCGGCGGCGGGGGCACAGAGGCTGCTGCCGCCATCGTGCGCGAGAACGGACTGCTCGAAGTGGTCACGCCCTCGCATGGATCGGGCACGCAAGCCGTGCTGGTGACCGATCCCCAGACCGGACAGAGCACCTTGCTCAGCGGCGCTTTCACCTACCACGGTTCCGGTTCAGGCGGCGGCGGCTGCAGCGTCGTGCCGTACGCTCCGCCCGCGGGCCCGGGTGCGAATCTGAGCGCGGGCTTGGGCTGGCTGCTCGCTCTGGGCGCGTTGCTGTGGCAACAGCGCCGGGTTCGTCGTACGGCGTAGGAACGGTTTGCGGCGCAGCGCGCTACGATGGGCCGCCATGACACTGCCCGTCATCGCCTTCGACATCGAGGTCGCCGGCTTCCCGTGGGAGGAAGTGGACGAGATCACGCGCGGCTACCTGATGCAGCGCGAACACGACGAGGAGCGTCGCGCCGCCGTTCCTGACCGGACGGCGCTCTACCCCGGCTTGGGCCGCATCGTCGCCATCGGCATGTGGCTGGTCGGCAAGGACAAGGACGGCCGGGATCTCGACCGAGGCATGATCCTGCTCGAGGGAAAAAGCGCCGAGGAGAAGGTCTGGGAGAAGGTGCCCAACTCCAAGATCTTCCGCGGAGAGGAGTCCGAACTGCTGACCCGCTTTTGGGAACTCGTGGCGCGCACCAAGGCCGGTCTGCCGCGCGTCGTGACCTACAACGGGCGCGGGTACGACGGTCCGGTGCTCTCGATTCGCTCGGCCCAGCTCGGCATCAAGCCCTCGCGCAATCTGGTGCCGAGCCGCTGGACGATCGCCGAACACTGCGATCTCTCCGAAATCTTCAGCTTCCAGGGCACGCTGCGTGAACGCTACTCGCTCGACTACTGGTGCCGTCGCTTCGACATCGAGAGCCCCAAGGGCTCGATCGACGGCTCGCAGGTCGCGCGGGCCTACCGCGCCGGCCGCATCGAGGACATCGGCGAATACTGCCTGCGCGACGTGCGAGCGACGGCGCTGCTCTACAAGAAGCTCGAATCGACGCTGATCCCGCTGTTCCAGGGAGCCTGAGCCATGGTTGATGTGGAAAAACTGAAGATCGAGCGCAAGGACGCGCTCGCCGATCTGGGAACGCGGGGACCGCGCTGGACGCGCTGGGCGATTTTCCTCCTGATCGTGATCCTCGCCGTGTTCTTCCTGCGCGGTCCGCTCGGCGAGGCCCTCGATCGCCTGCTCCGGCCCGAGGTGCGCGTGCAGCGCGTCGAGCTTCGCGCGCCGGCCAGCGCGGCGGCCGTGGCGGGGGCTTCGGCCAACGGCTACATCGTGGCGCGCACGCGCGCGGCGCTGAGCGCCGACACGCCCGGTCGCATCGTCGAGATGAACGTTGAGGAAGGCTCGCGCGTCAAGCGCGGCGATGTCGTGGCCCGGCTGTACGCCGACGAATATGCTGCCGCGCTGGCGCGCGCCGAAGCGGATCTGGCCTTCGGGCAGGCCGGGGTGCGCCGCGAGGAGGCTTCCGTGGCGGTCGCGGAGCGCGAACTGGCGCGTGCCGCCAATCTCGAGGAGAGCAGCGCCGCCGACCTGGCCCTGCAGAAGGCCGGTCTCGCCGTGGCCCAACTGGAGTTCCACCGCGCGGAGGACCTGCTGGAGAGCGGCGTCGAAAGCGCGCAGCGGCGGGATCGTGCGCTCGCCGAACTGGATTCCGCCAAGGCGCGGGTGCGCGCGGCCGAAGCCGCGGTGCGCACGGCGGCCAGCGCCAAGGCGACGGCCGCGGCGCAACTCGGCGTCTCGCAGGCGCTCGTGCTCGAATCCCAGACGCGCGTGAAGGTCGCCGAGGCCGCGGTCGTGCTCGCTCGCGCGACGCTCGACAAGACGGCCGTGCGCGCGCCCTTCGACGGCGTGGTCGTGCTGAAGGATGCGGAGGTGGGCGAGGTCGTCAGCCCCAACGTGCAGGGCGGATCGAATGCGCGCGGTTCGGTCGTGACCATGGTGGATTTCGCGACGCTCGAGGTGCAGGCCGAAGTGCCCGAGACCAGCTTGGCGGCCGTGAGCAAGGGCGCGCCGGCAACGATCTTCCTCGACGCCCATCCCGAGCAGGGCTACCGCGGGCGTGTCGACCGCATCTGGCCGACGGCCAACCGCACCAAGGCCACGGTCGAAGTGCGTGTGGTTTTCGATCGGCCCGACGAGCGCCTGAGACCTGAAATGGGTGTGCGCGTCGTGTTCGGCAGCAGCGATCGGGCGCCCACCGATCCCGAGCAGCGTGTGCTGCTGATCCCGGACGCCGCGCTCGTGACCCGCGATGGCCGACAGGGCGTTTTCGTGCTCGAGGGCGAGAGCCTGCGCTTCGTCGAGCTTCGACTGGGCGAGCGCCGCAGCGGCAAGTCGATCGTGCTCGCCGGGCTCAAGGAGGGTGAGGAATTGGTGATCGATCCATTCGCGGAGCTCAAGGCGGGCATGCAGGTGCGCCGCGCCGCGCAGTCTCCCTGAGGAGCCGATGATGAGCGCCGAAGCCCTGATCCAGCTGAAGGATCTCACGAAGACCTACACCCGCGGCGGGGAGACGCTGCGCGTCCTGGACAACCTCGCGCTCTCGATGGAACGTGGCGGCTTCTACGCCTTGATGGGGCCCTCGGGTTCCGGAAAGACCACGCTGCTCAATCTGATCGGCGGCATCGACCGGGCCGATCACGGCGAGATTCGCATCGGCGGCATCGATCTGGCGCATCTTTCCAACGCGGAACTCGCTCGCTGGCGCGCAGCCAGCGTCGGTTTCGTGTTTCAGGGATTCAATCTGATGCCCGTGCTGACGGCGCTGGAGAACGTCGAGTTGCCCCTGCTGCTGACCGACCTCTCGCGCTCGCAGCGCCGCGAGCACGCCCAATATGCCCTGGAACTGGTCGGCCTTTCCGATCGCATGCACCACAAGCCCGGACAACTATCGGGGGGGCAGGAGCAGCGCGTGGCGATCGCCCGCGCGATCGTGACCGATCCCACGCTGATTCTCGCGGACGAACCCACCGGTGATCTGGACCGCAAGTCCGCTCAGGCAGTGCTGGAGCTGCTGACCCGGCTCAACGTCGAGCTGGGCAAGACGATTCTGATGGTGACGCACGACCCGGCCGCAGCCGAGGTGGCGCGCACGGTGGTCCACCTCGACAAGGGCCGGCTCGGCCGCATCGAAACCCGCCCGCGGGAAGCAGCCGGTGCCTGATGCCTCCGGTGCGTCTGGTATTCCGCAATCTGTTGAAGCACCGCACGCGCACGGTGCTGACAGCTGCGTCGCTGGCGGTCGCCATCTTCCTCCTGTGCGTGCTGCGCTCGCTGCTGGTCGTGCTGGAGTCGGGCATCAAGGCTTCGGCCAGCAATCGCCTCATCGTGCAGTCATCGGTCAGTCTGTTTGTGCTTCTGCCCGAGTCCTATCAGGCCAAGATGAACCGCATTGAGGGCGTGGAGCGGACGGTTCGCTGGAACTGGTTCGGGGGCTACTACCAGGAGCCCAAGAACTTCTTCGCGCAGTTCGCCACCGATGTCGAGGACCTCTTCGAGGTTTACCCGGAGATCGTGTTGGTCGAGGGTTCGCAGGAAGACTTCTTCAACGACCGCCGGGCATGCGTGATCGGTTGGGAGATCGCGCGCAAGTACGGCATGCGCGTCGGCGACACGATGCCGATCATCGGCGGCTTGTACCCGCGGACCGATGGAGCGCCGTGGGATTTCCGGATCGCGGGCATCTATCGCTCGGTGAAGCCCAACGTCGACAACAACACGCTGTTCTTCCACGCAGACCTGCTCGAGAAGGCGATCGAGTCGGGTGCGGCCAGCGGGCCGGAGGGCGTCGGTGTCTACGTCCTGCGCCTCTCACCCGATGCCGATCGCGTGCGCGTGGCCGAGACCGTGGATACGCTGTTCGCCGGCGGCCCGCAGCGAACGCAGACCGCCAGCGAAGCCGAATTTCAGGCGCAATTCGTCACGATGATCGGGAACATCCCCTTCTTCGTGGGCTCGATCGGCGGCGGCGTGCTGATCGCGATCCTGCTGGCGACGCTCAACACGATGCTGATGGCGGCGCGCGAGCAGACACGCGATGTCGGCGTGCTCAAGGCGCTGGGATTCCAGGACGGCACCATGTTCAGCCTGATGCTGGCGCAGTCGCTGATCCTGACCACGGTCGGCGGAATGTCCGGGCTGCTGCTGGCCTTCGCCACCCAAGAGCCGCTGGCGGGCGTGCTGGGGACCGTCTTTCCCGGCTACCACATCACGGCGCGGACGGCGCTCGAAGCGCTGCTGGTGACCCTGCTGATCGGGGTGCTCGCCGGAATCGTCCCGGCCCTGCGCGCCCGGCAGCTGAGCGTGCTCAACGCACTGCGGAGCGTCGGCTAGCCATGGCGCTGGTTCCCTTCGCCTACAACCTGCGCAGCCTGATCGTGCGCTGGCCCTCGACCGTGCTGACGGTGCTGGGCATCGCGGCGACTGTCGCGGTGATCGTCGGAGTGCTGGCCCTGCAGCAGGGTTTCACCTCGCTGTTCCGCGAGCAAGGCCGCGAGGACATCGCCGTATTCCTGCGGCAGGGAGCCACCAACGAGGGCGACAGCGCGTTCACGCGCGAGCGTGCGATGATCCTGATGAAGACGGTGCCGCAGATCGCCGAGGATGCGCAGGGCCGCCGTCTGGTCTCGGCGGAGTGCTACCTCGCCGTGCGCCGGAACAAGACGCAGGGTGCCGGCGAGACCAACGTGTCCGTGCGGGGCGTCATGCCGATGAGCTTCGAGATCTACGGTTCGGACATCCGTTTCGTGGAGGGACGCAACTTCGTCCCGGGGACGGACGAGGTGATCATCGGATCCAAGCTCGCGAATCGCATCGAGGGTGCTCGGATGGGGGAAATCCTGCAGTTCAACACGACCCCATTCCGCGTCGTGGGCATCTTCGACCACGACGGGCCTTTCAGCTCCGAGATCTGGGGCGACCACGATCGCATCAGCGAGGCGCTCGAGCGCCCGGTCTACAACCGTGTGGTCGCCACGCTCAAACCCGACACCAACTGGGCGGAGCTGGCGCAGCGCATGGATCAGGATCCGCAGGTGCCCTCCAAGCTGCTGACGGAACGCGAATACCTCACCTCGCAGACGCGCGTCTTCTCCTTCGTCCTCAGCGCGCTGGGAGTCGTGCTGGCGGTGATCATGGGCATCGCGGCCGTGTTCACGGCGACGAACACGATGCTGACCGCGATCGCGGCGCGCACCGCCGAGATCGGCATCCTGCTCTCGATGGGTTTTCGGCCGCATGCCGTGTTTCTGGGCTTCATGCTCGAAGCGCTGCTGATCGGCGTCATCGGCGGCATCGTCGGCGCCTTGGCGGTGATGCCGCTCAACGGCATCCAGACCGGCGCCATGAACTTCCAGACCTTCACCGAGGTCGCTTTCGCCTTTCGCGTGACGCCCCCGATCGTGGCGGGCTCGATCGGGTTTGCGGCTGCGCTGGGCGTCCTCGGCGGAGCGATTCCGGCGTGGCGCGCAGCCCGTCTGCGGCCCACCGAGGCAATGCGGCGCGGTTAGAGGTGATACTGCTCCCCGAGCGGGGACAGTATCGGTATTGGGAACCGCATTTTCCGCGCGAGCGTGAGACGGCGGTCCCGTCTCCATAGATGCCGGGGCGCATGTTCCTCCCGGCACTGGAGACACCGATGCAGAAGTTCATCCCGCCGCATTGCCCTTATCCCGCCTGCCCCCAAAGCCCCTTTCTCTACCGCCGCCGCGGCTACTACAAGCGCTTGCGCGGGGCGGAGCG
>Ga0172376_10000342_pt1 | contig 61034 bp, 47 predicted proteins | sample Lak35m_FD_121114 | JGI IMG/M metagenome (GOLD analysis project Ga0172376, IMG submission 121114) | Freshwater microbial communities from Kabuno Bay, South-Kivu, Congo - kab_092012_35m | ecosystem: Environmental > Aquatic > Freshwater > Lake | place: Democratic Republic of the Congo: South-Kivu...
CAGCGGTGGCTACGCCGCCTGACGGCGGCAGCGATTTGACGGCATTGACGGTGTTGACACGATTGACTGGATTGACCGCGGACAAGATTGACATCGTTGACGTTGTTGACGGCGAAGGCCGATGTGCCAATCGCCAATGAGGTCATCCAACCAATTAGTTAATCCAACCAATGAGGTCAATCTCGTCAACAACGTCCGCAGTCAATTCCGTCAACACCGTCAACCTTGTCAATGCCGTCCAAAACCCCGCGTCCGCCATGGGCGGACGTTTCTGACGCAGCGGTGGCTACGCCGCCTGACGGCGGCAGCGATTTGACGGCATTGACGGTGTTGACAAGATTGACTGGATTGACCGCGGACAAGATTGACATCGTTGACATCGTTGACGGTGAAGGCCGATGCAATACGGTGTTTTTCTTTTTTTGATGCAGGCTAGCAGCCCACAGATCATTCTTCTTTATCCCGATCGCGCCTGAAATTGCGTTCGCCTCGCTTGGGGCCTCGCTGACGCCGATGCTTGAAACCCCGCTCGGGCTTGACCTTCTGGTCGACCTGCTGACGATCCTCACTCCCCTCGATGGGCTGCCCAACTCGATTGCGATTCCTCTGGATCGTATCGCGAATCGCTGCGGCTCGCTCAAACTCCATCTCCTCGGCTGCCGCCATCATCTCTTGCTCTAACTCCTTGAGGTACTCCTGCGTGACAATCTTCGGAGGCGAACTCTGTATGATCATGTCACGGGCCTTCTTGCGAAACCGAGCATGCTCCTGAATGCTGGCCGAGACCTGCTTGCGCACCGTCGCCGGTGTTATGTTGTGCTCAAGATTGTACTGCTCCTGCTTCTTACGCCTCCTATTGGTCTCCTCGATCGCAATTTGCATCGATTGCGTGATCCGATCGGCATACAAAATCACCTTGGAATTGACGTTCCGGGCCGCTCGTCCAATGGTCTGAATCAGCGAAGTTTCGCTGCGCAGAAACCCCTCCTTGTCCGCATCGAGGATCGCCACGAGCGAAACTTCGGGCAAATCCAACCCCTCGCGTAGCAAGTTCACGCCAACAATCACATCGCACTGGCCTTCTCGCAAATCCCTGAGCAAATCCACACGCTCAAATGCATCGAGCTCGCTGTGCAACCACCGGCACTTGATGTCCTGATCGCAAAAGTAATTCGACAAATCTTCGGCCAGCCGCTTCGTTAGGGCTGTGACCAACACACGATCACCCATAGCCACTCGCTCTTGGATCTGTCCTAGCAAATGATGGATCTGTCCCTGTGCCGGAACCACTTCGATCACCGGATCGAGCAAACCCGTCGGCCGGATGACTTGCTCGACGACTTCGCCGCCGGTCTTCTCCAACTCATAATCCCCAGGCGTTGCCGATACAAAGACAACTTGGTTGATGTTCTTCTCCCACTCTTCAAATTTCAAAGGTCTGTTGTCCAGCGCACACGGAAGCCTGAATCCATGGTCGACCAACGTGCGTTTTCGATTCTGATCGCCGAAGTACATCGCGCGAATCTGCGGTATTGTGACGTGCGATTCGTCGACGATCACAAAAAAATCCTTGGGAAAGAAATCGTGCAACGTATCGGGCATCGCACCGGGTGATTTGCCCGAAAGCGGCCGAGAGTAATTTTCAATTCCAGGACAATGACCTGCCACCGACAACATCTCTAGGTCGTATTTGGTTCGCGATTCGAGCCGCTGGGCCTCCAAGATCTTGCCCTCTTTCTGAAACTTGGCCAACTGGTCCTTCAACTCCTTGCGGATCACATCGATGGCTTCGTAAATTCGCTGATCATCGGTCACAAAATGCTTGGCAGGATAGATCATGAATGTCTCCTCCCGAGACAACGCTTCCCCTGTCCCTGGCTGAATGATCGTCAGCTTCTCGACTTCGTTGCCCCAGAATTCGATTCGCAGCGCAAAGTCTTCGTAAGGTGGCCAAATCTCGATCGTATCGCCCCTGATCCGGAATTTACCCCGATCAAAATCGGTTTCGTTCCGGGAGTATTGAATATTCACAAGCCTCAGCAGCAGTTCTTCTCGGATCATCAATTCTCCGACTCGAATCGGTACGACCATCTTGCTATACATCTCGGGAGATCCCAACCCAAAGATGCATGACACACTGGCAACGATGATGCAATCGCGACGCGTGATCAGCGCGCTGGTGGCAGCCAGCCGCAGACGCTCGATCTCTTCATTGATCGAAGAGTCCTTTTCGATGTAAAGATCCTTCTGGGGAATATACGCCTCGGGCTGGTAATAGTCGTAATAACTGATGAAATAATGGACGGCATTGCGAGGAAAGAACTCGCGAAATTCAGAGTACAACTGAGCCGCAAGCGTCTTGTTGTGACTTAAGATCAACGTCGGACGCTGAACTTGCTCGATCACATTGGCCATCGTAAATGTCTTGCCCGAACCGGTAACCCCCATGAGGACCTGATGGGGCGTACCTCGCCTGAGTCCATGGACCAAGGATTTGATCGCTTGGGGCTGATCTCCAGCCGGTGTGTATTGGCTTTCAAGCTCAAAGGGTTTGTTGATCATTCGTGTTCTAAATCCGATAATCGATTGGAATTGGATGAAGCATTCGCGCCCGATGACGCCTCAGATGACGCTTCGGTAGTGACTTTCAAGTAGCGAGACAGCATCTGGACACGCTGCTGCTTGATCCCTGGAATATCAGCTAGCTGCTCGATGCGTTGGAATCCCCCAAGCTCACGTCGGCGATCCAAGATGGCGGATGCGAGTTTGGGACCAAGCCCGGGAATCAACTGCAACTGCGCTGCGGTGGCTTGATTGATGTCGACCGACCAATCCTGACCAAGCGGTGCGTCAAGCGACGAGCTGAATTGATGTCTACGGGCAGCAAAATATCCCGTTGAGAAACTAGCCAGGACCGACAGAACCGCAATCGCACCCAAGACTCGATTGCGAACGCCAAGCGCCTGGAGAACGCTCAGCTCCCAGCCGTTTTCATGTTCGTTATCACCATCCGTGGTATTGATCAATCCTTTGGATTCCTTGCTCAGAGAACCGAGCTGTCTTTACAGAGCTTTCAATTGAGACAGGACTTCGTGCACAATGCGGTTGATGACATCGTCGCTGGCACCCGCAGCGATTTCTCGCGGGCTGGTCGCACGTGGTTGGACAAAATCAAATCCCGCAAGCATCTCTTGCAGCTTTCTCTGCGCCGCATCGGCAGCAGAGGATTGCTGGGGCGAAAGGGGTTGACGTGAACGACCAAGGTCCCATCCGCGAATCCGTGCTCCGCGTCGGAACCCTTCTGGGAACTCCGATGTGGCGATCATGGCATCAAACAATGGCAAGAGACGATATTGCAACTGCATCGCTCGCTCCCATTGACCAGCCTTGCACGCTTCGTAAATCGCTCGAGTCAACTCAGGCACCACACCGCTGGTGGCATTGGTTCCGCCGTCGCAGCCGACCATGAGCATCGGGACCAAGGAAGCATCCCAACCGGTCATAAAGAAAAAGTCCTTCCGCAGCGGGCGAACTTCAGAGATCATTCGCATCATGTGCGGTATATCTCCCGAGCTATCTTTGATACCTACAACCCTTGGGCATTCCTGCGCTAGACGTTTGACCGTAGCGACATCGATGGGCGAAGCGAACAGAGGTATGTTGTAAAGCGTCACATCGATCGAAACGTTGTCGGCGATTTCCTTGAAGTACTCAAACACCCCGTCGGGAGCCAGTCGGTAGTAAAAGGGGGCAACAATGGCCACGGCTCGGCACCCCAAAGATCCGTACAGGTCGCAGGCGCGAATCGTCTCGGCCACGTTGGCTTCGGCCGCACCAGCGAGGATCGGAACACGACCGCGCGTCTGATCGACGACGATCTCGATGACTCGCCTACGTTCTTCAGGTGTGAATCGGACAAACTCGCCAGTGCTACCGTTGGGATACAGGCCATGCACGCCGCGATCGATCAGCCAATCGACGTACCCTCTGAGCTTGTCCTCGTCGAGCTGTCCTCGGGAATCCAAAGGGGTAATGTTCGGGGTAAAAATACCTGCAAGTGGTTGGTTCATAGATGGTAAGATATCACATTTGCGTCGAGTTTTCCATGCTTGGGCATGGCGAGTTTAGGTTCCGAATTGAGCGATGCGTGTGGAATGCTAGCTGCAGAATAGGGGCTTTTCCAAAAATCATTTCACACGGTCGCAAAACGGTTACAATCCCACCAAGTGGAACTGATGTCAGTGAATCAACCCCTTGGAAACGGCTCATCAGAGCCGGGACACTTGAGCGATGAAATTTTGGTGGATTGGACAAACCGGCGGGGCTCGGCAGATCGGAATCGATTTTTTCGATTTGCTCGTGCGAGGTGGGGTATTTATGATCCCGATTGCTCTGACGAGCCTGGTGGTGGCCACGTTTTTTTTCGATCGCCTCATCGGTTTGCGTCGTTCCAAGCTAATGCCCAGCCGAATTGCGAATCTGTTGCGAGGCATATCGCGTATGGGGGATCTAAATCCGGTGGAACTCGAGCGTGTTTGCCGAGGCGATTCGGCTTTGGAACGAACCGTGCAAACAGCGCTCTTGTGGGCTGGCAGGCCTCAGTCGGAGATCCAAACGGCGGTCAAGGAATCGCTTCAGCGTCAGGTCGATCGCGCTTACGGAAACTGCCGTTGGCTGAATCTCGGAGCCGGAATTGCTCCCCTTTTGGGACTCTTGGGAACGGTTGCTGGGCTCATCCGCGCGTTCCATGACACCACGAAACTCACCGCGGGTCAGAATCGCGCGGACTTCTTGGCAGTAGGGATCTATGAAGCCTTGGTCACCACCTTGGCCGGTTTGATGGTCGCGATCCCTGCTGCGGTAGCCTCTCATTATTTCGAAGGCCGAATCGGTCGAATCTTCCGCGACATTGAGGAGCTCACGGGCCAATTGGTCCGTCGTTTGGGAGGCCTTGAATCGAAATCCAGCAACAACTCATTGGATAGAGACTGTCCTGCGACTATTCCGCCACCTATTTCTGCGGGCCGCTAAGATACATGATATACTTGGGTCTTTAGTCTCACGACCACGGTTCTCCCTCCTTCTCTCAAAATCATGACTGCATTTCTCCCGCAGCAGGAGTCTGGCGTTGTTGCTTTCCTGAGGAAGTGCCAATGCTGGATCAACAAGACCCGATACCGATACAATTATGAACATGTGCCGAGCTTGGCGATGCTCGATCAATTGCACTGGAAGGATGAACCCAAGATTGAATGGACCAAGCAGGTCGCAGCCCGGGCGGAGTTTCTCTTCAAAAATCAGTTGCATGTTGCCCAAGACGAGATCCTGCGCGAAGCGTCGCACCAGAAGCTCAAAACTTTGGCAGAGGCCAGGGATGCCGAGTTCATCTTAAGAAAAGTAGTGCATGAAATCCTGCATTTTGGTGGGCTTGGTGTCTGCGAATCGGTTCACGCCAAATCGATGCAGGACTTTGAGTCAATTTTCCGCGGTATTCAAATTCCACCCGTGGCTGCCAATTACCGAGGTGATATCGAGTTCGGACTTAAACGTCTCATGGGCTCGAACCCGGTGATGATACGTCAGGTGTCCAAGTTGCCGGATCATTTCCCCGTATCGCAAGAACATTTCGCCAAGGCGATGGGTGCCCTTTTGCCCAACCGCAACACCGACTCACTGGAACAATCTGCGGGTGAAGGACGGTTGTTTTTATTGGATTACTACGAGTTCGATGGGGCACAGCAAGGAAGTTTTCCACACGGCAGGAAGTATCTTTATGCTCCATTGGCTTTATTTGTGTCTGCGATCGGGGGTGGACCATTTTTGCCTGTTGCGATCCAGTGCTCGCAAACCCCTGGCAGTTCTAATCCGATCTTCACACCTGCAGACGGAAATGCCTGGCTGTTGGCCAAAACCATCGTCGACATTGCCGATGGGAATTACCATGAAGCGGGAACGCATCTGGGAAGAACGCACCTGATCATGGAACCTTTTGTCCTTGCATCGGCAAGAAACCTTGCATGGCGTCATCCTATTGTCCAACTGCTTGCTCCTCACTTCGAAGGAACCCTTGCGATCAACGATATGGCTTGGAAGCATCTGATTTCTGATACCGGAGCGGTCGATCGACTCATGGGGGGAAGTATTGCGACCTCTCGCGGGTTGGCGGTCAAAACAGTCCAGAACATGAAAATCGATCAGAGCATGCTACCTATCTCTTTTGAGCAACGAGGAGTTGCCGATCCGCATCGACTTGCAAACTACGCGTATCGAGACGATTCGAAACTGTACTGGGAGGCGATCACACTGTGGGTTCAAGCTTATTTGGATATCTATTACAAATCGGACCAAGACATCCAATCCGATTTTGAGCTTCAGGCATGGATTCGCGAGCTGACTTCCAAAGACGGTGGCCGTGTGCAAGGCTTACCTGCCCCGCAAGAACTTACCAAATCGAAACTTGTCGAGATCATTACATTTGTGATCTACACCTGCAGTGTTCAACATGCCGCCGTGAATTTCCCACAATACGATCACATGAGTTATGTTCCGAATATGCCCTTGGCCGGATACCGTCCTGCTCCCACATCGGTCGATGAGAAAATAGAGGACGAAGATTACTTCAAGATGCTACCGCCGATGGATATGGTGGAATTGCAAATGAATCTAGGGTACCTGCTGGGCACGGTCCACTACACGCAGCTTGGTCAATACGCAAGCGGGCATTTCAAGGACCCACGTGTTGCCCAACCGTTGCGTACATTTCAACAGAACCTTACTGGAATAGGCGAGCAAATCCAAATCAGAAACCTCTCGCGCCCCACCTACGAAACTCTGTTGCCCCAGGGTGTACCCCAAAGCATCAACATCTAGAAGTAACCGAGTGAAACGGAAGGAATTTCGCTGTGAATAATCCGACCGATGGCGATTGGAACGAAGCGACGAAACCGGCGCGGGAGCCCATTGAGAAAGTGCCTGTTCCCCCAGCCAAGGAGACGTCGTTTCAAGTCCCCGCGTCCTTTGGTAGGTATCAATTGATCCGAGAGCTCGGAAGAGGCAACATGGGCGTTGTCTATCTGGCTCACGACGTCCCTCTGGATCGCCAAGTTGCCTTAAAAATCCCGTCCCAACGATTGCGAGAAGATGCTGATGCGTTGGAGCGATTTTATCGTGAAGCCCGAGCGATGGCGACCTTGCAGCATCCGAACCTATGCCCACTGTACGACATCGGGCGATTCGAGCAATGGGATTACCTAACCATGGCTTATGTTGACGGCAAGCCCCTGTCGAAATTGATTGCCAACTCCGGAGGACTAACCGTAGCAAGTTCGCTGATGCTGATCCGAAAGATCGCTATGGCTCTGCAAGTCGCACACGATGCTGGGATCGTACACCGTGACTTGAAGCCTTCGAACATCATGGTCCGTAACGACTTTGAACCTGTGATCATGGACTTTGGTCTGGCGCGCAGAGACCGTGAAGGAGAAGCCGAGTTGACTCAACAAGGTGCTATCTTTGGAACTCCTGCATTTATGGCACCCGAGCAAGTCGAAGCCTTGCACGACCAGATCGGACCGGCGACAGATTTGTATGCAGTCGGCGTGATCCTCTACCAGATGCTCACCGGACGTTTGCCCTTCCAAGGCAATACTGCGAGCCTATTTGGTCAGATCGTATCCAAACAACCCGATCCGCCCTCTTTTTTCCGACGGGATTTGCCCGAAGACCTCGATCGTGTTTGCTTGCGTTGCATGCGGAAACTGCCCGAGCAAAGATACGCCAACTCGCGTGAATTCATCGCGGATCTGGACGGCTTTAGCTCCCAGACGACCCAAACCATCCGCGTGCTGCCTGCCCCCCTGACCAATCGCCCAGCGGAATCCGACACCACAGGACCCACTGGTAGTCAACTGCGGAAACGAGAAGCGGAACTGCGTCAAATCACAGTCGTCGCATTTAGCTATGAAGTCCTCGAAGACACCGCAGGTTCGATCGACGCCTCGGCATCTGAATTGTTCCTCGAGCAAGAGGAGTCTTTCTCGGCCTTTATCAAAAAGCAAGTCGAGAGTTTCGGAGGTGCATGGATTTCCAATAATGGACAAGAGGTCTTGTGCTGCTTTGGTTATCCTGTGGCTTACGAAGACGCTTCGCAACGGGCGGTCCGCTCGGCCTTGGAAACGTTCCAGAAGCTCAAAAACAACTCGAGCGATTCTGAACTCCCCAGATCCGAGCATGTATGGTGCACGATCCACTCGGGTGAAGTCGTGGCGGAAACCTCCGAGGATGGTGTCACCTCCGAAATTACGCTTGCAGGCGATGCAAGAACAACCGCCCAACGAGCCCATTCGATCGTCGAACCAGGCACCATCTGCGTCACAGCATCCACCCACAAACGGGTCTCTCTTTACTTTGAAACAACACCCTTGGGCAAGCTACGTGTGCGAGGATTGGCTCAACCGGTCGAACTGTTTCGAGTCGAACGCGAAGCGAATTCACGCAACCGCGTCGATCTACTCGACCCAGGCAATCTCAGTCCACTGGTCGGTCGCGATACCGAGCTTGCCATCCTCAAAGGGCGTTGGGAACAAGCCATCGAGGGGCTTGGTCAAATCGTCTTGCTCGTGGGCGAAGCGGGACTAGGTAAATCCAGGTTGATTCGCGAACTGCGAGAGCATGTATGCCAAGACGAATCGCAATCGTCGGCCATCTTGGAATTTCGCTGCTCTCAGTACCACGCCAGCACAGGGCTATTCCCAATCGCCGAAGCTTGGACGAGACTTTTGGACTGGGAAAAAACCGAACTTCTAGGACGTTGGGACAAACTCGATGCTTACCTAAAAAACTTGAAAATCAGCGGTGCAAACTCGACAGCAATTCTTGGCAACTGGCTGGGGCTCTCTGGGGATAATCGGTTTGCTCTACCCGATATTACGCCACAAAAGATCAAAGAGCGAACGATGGATCTGCTCATCGAATGGCTGGAAAGACTTTCCGAGCAAGCCCCAGTGCTGATTGTCTTTGAGGACCTTCACTGGATCGATCCGTCCAGTTTGGAGTTTCTCAGCAAGCATGTGCATCAGAACCAAATGAGCACCGTGTTGACACTACTGACATTCCGCCCCCAATTTGAGATCCCATGGAAGAACTCCCCCCACCAAACTCAAATAGCACTGAACCGACTGACACGTAAGCAAGTTGGAGATTGGATCAAACGCCAAGTTGGACGCAAAGACATTTCGGACTCGCTCCTAGGCGCGATCTTGGAACGGACCGATGGGATCCCATTGTTTATCGAAGAGTTCACCAAAGTACTTTGCGATTCTGGTGCCTTGGAAGCAAAAACACTCCCCGAAACAACTTCGGATTGGTTCAAGGTAATTCCGACAACACTCAACGATCTTCTGATGTCCAGGCTCGATAGCATGGCCAGCGAAAAGGATGTCATCCAAATCGCCTCGGCCATCGGAAGGGAATTCAGTTTTGAACTGCTGTCTGCAGCATCGACCCACTCGGTTGTGGACTTGACGATGGAACTGGAAAAACTCGTCAAAGCCGAAATCGTGTTTCAAAAGGGAACCGGCACCAACGCAGTCTACATTTTTAAACATGCATTGCTTCAAGATGCCGCGTATCGCTCCATGCTCTCGAAACGCCGACAGGGATGCCACGAACGGATCGCCCGAGCCCTCGAAGAGCATTTTCCTTCGATCGCTGAAAATCAACCTGAACTGGTCGCCCAACACTACAGCGAAGCAGGATTAGCTCAGCAAGCCATCGCGTATTGGACCAAGGCAGGATTGCGTGCCCAAGGCAGAAGTCAGAACCAAGAAGCCATCGAACATTTTCGACAAGGGCTGCATTGGATCCAACAACTCTCGACCACCAAGTCCCTCGATCCAGCTTCGCTTGCAGCCTTGGAATTGGGCATGACGGTTCCTCTTGGAGTGAGCCTACTAGCGGCCAAAGGCTACGCAAGCCCTGAAGCAGGCCCGGTATTTGATCGCGCACTGGTCTTGGCCAACTCCGTCGGCGATCCAACAACCAAATTCTACATTCTCTGGGGCATGTGGGCCTGGCGACTAGTCCGCAGCGACTTAAATGAATGCCGAAGTCTCATCGAACAAATGCTCCAGGTGGCCAATCAACTCAAGGAAAAACACTCCGACAGCAGTTGGACCAGCGAAGCGAATTTCGCACCCCAGGTAGTCGACTACTACTCTGGCGATTTTGCACAATCTTGCACTCACGCCCAACGTGCCCTGGACCAGTTGGTCCCAAGCCGATGCGCGGAGCATTTAATGGGGACAGGCCAGGATGTCAGAACCTCGGTATTGCCTTTCTACTCGATGTCCCTTTGGCCTCTTGGACGCGTTGGGCTGGCTGTCGAAAAAGCCCTCGAATCGATCGAACTAGGTAGAACCCTCCATCATCCAATGAGCCACTCGTTCGCTCTGCATCATGGGACTTGGACTCTGCTGTGCGCTCGAATGTGGGATCAAGCCTTACCACTGGTTCAGGAAGCTGCTGAATTGGCAAAATCCCAAGGCCTGACTCTTTGGATCGCTTCGAGCACCGCGCACCTAGGCGCGTGCTTATTGCATACCGGGAAACTTCAAGAAGGACTCGAGCTTCTTGAACAAGGTTTCGAAGGATTTATTGCTACCGGAGGTTGCTGCGCGGTGCCACTGTATATGAATTGGATCGCTCATGGATACTTGCTCAGCCATCGTTACTCCGACGCTTACGCCTGGATCCAACGCTCGATTGCGTGGGCCAAAGATCACGACCAGCAAAATCACGTTCTCTCAGATTCCTACCGAGTCTTGGGTGAAATCCTCGCTGCGGCTCCAAATCTCGATTCAGCAACCGCCGATAGTCAGTTCGAAAAAGCCGTCCAAATTGCCGTCTCTCAGAACGCGCTTTCCTGGGAACTCCGCTCGCGATTGGCTTGGGCCAAGTTCCGCAAGCAATCCCAATCCGGCCCTATCGACAATCAAGCAATCCAGTCGATCCTAGACCGGTTAGAACAAGCCGAATTGAGTCCCGATTGGAGCGATGCAACGAGGTGGCTAGCCGGTTCTTAAAGCAAAGCAACCGACATCCTAGCCAAACCAAACGAAAAAAAGAATCGAATTGGTTCTAGCGCTTGCTAGCTTGCCGGATACCGCCCTTCGGCGATCTCTTGTTCCCACTGTTTCATCAATGGCCAGTCGATCGCACAAGTTCCAAAATCAGATAGATGCAAATACCCTTCGAGTCTTTGGATCACTCGATTGATCATTTCAGGGTCTTTGCGAAAATAAGGACCGTGGCTCGGTAACAACCACTCGACCGAGGAGTCGCGAATCCGCTGAAGGGATTTGATGAAGCTGGGGATGTCGCTTCCATGGTGCGCATCGATAGCACCGACTCCTCCGTCGCGATAGATGTTGTCGCCACTGAAAAGGAGATTCCCAAACTGGAAAGCCAACTGGCTATCGGCATGCCCGGGTGTGGACCATACCAACAACTCGATGCCTCCGATCTCGATGCGATCTCCATCGTTAATCCGATGCTCGACACTCACTTTTGGCATCGGCTCTGAAATACCTTGCGCGTAGATTTCAGCGAATGTTTGCAACCGATCTCCAGACTCCAATAGATCGGCTGCCTTGGGATGAGCCGTCACGGAAGTCTTTAAGATCTGTTTGGCTTTGGCTAGCCCTTGGCAATGATCCACATCGGCATGGGTTGCAAGAAGCGTCTTACATTTCGAGAGCGGGAAATCCAAATCGCGAATCAAGTCGATGATCTCATCGACGTTCTCTTCGTAACCGATATCGATCAGCAGCCATTCGTCTCGGTCGAAAACCAAGTACAGGTTGCAACCGATCAAGTGGCCGGCTTGAACATTCAACTCGATAACATTCGGGAAAATCGGTTTACGCGTGATCATAAGGAATTCGATGAGGGATGAGATTTAGAGTCTTTCAGGGTACCAAACGCCATTGAAGTCCTCAAGAATCAGGCCAACAAGAATGCCAAGGCACCTTAGGTCGATTGCCACTGGCGAACCACTTCGAAAAGCAGAATAGAACCCGTTACCGAGGCATTCAGGGAGTCTATCTGCCCGAACATCGGAATGTGCACGGAGGAAATTTCTTGGGATTGCCATCGCTCTTGAAGTCCATGGGCTTCGCTACCAATGACAATCGCCAATTTTTCTGGGAACCGTACTTGGGTGTAAGTTTGACCATTTTCGGTGCGCGCCGCATAGACTTTTGCTCGACGATCCTTCAGCCAACGGCAAACATGGCTCCAGGAGTCGATCGCAAGTGGAACCGTAAAAATCGCTCCAAGGCTTGCGCGAATCGCATTGGGATTCCAAGTTTCGCTGGTAGGATCGCTGAGCAAAACCGCAGTTACCCCAGCCGCATCGGCAGTCCGCATCGCTGCTCCAAGATTCCCAGGCTTCTCCAGCCGATCGAGAACCAAGTACAACTCTCGCTGGCTTGGGTTGCTTGTGCCTGCAAGCCTCCTGGAGAGAGTTTCAAGAGAAGCGTCTGGAGTGCGAGCCACGGCGACGGCTTGAATGGTCTGCTGGCCATACTGCAATTTCTGCAGAGGTGCTTGCGACAATCGTGTCCATCGAAAAGAGTTCGACCCACGAAGTTTTGTAAGCTGGAGATTCGGGTGCTGCCACAAGGTCTCGCAAACAAAGATCTCTTGGATTTGAAAGCTAGATTGGCAGGCCAAAGAGATATTTTCCAAACCATCGATCAAAAAAAGCCCCTCTTTCTTTCGATCTTTGGCGTCCCGCAACCCTGCGACGAACTTGATCCGAGGATTCGACACACTGGTGATCAGATCGCTAATCAATTCGCTTGCCGGTGTAGAGGGAATGAGCGAAGCAGTGGCCACTCGGGGAGTCGAACCCCGACGCCTCTCGGCACAAGATCCTAAGTCTTGCGTGTCTGCCAATTTCACCAAGTGGCCATGTCCAAGGCCGGAATTTTACCACTACCGCTGCTGATTGTCGACTGTTGCTAGCCACCAATTTTGGCGACTAAATCCGATTTGCCACCGAGAGCTCAGCGGGGTACCGGTTTACGCCATTGGGAATTCGGATCCGCAGCAGGCACGTCACTGATCGATCCTGAGGAACCGGTAACAGGAGGCATCGGGATTGGATCCATCAACGAGGATTCGATGATTCCTGTCGCTTGCACCACACCGCTTCCAACGCGATCCAATCGAGCTCCAGCTTGGGATACTGTGTTGTTAACACTGTTGGCAGAATCCTCAATCGCAGATCGTGCTCTTTCGGTGGCCAACCTCAGATCGTTCTGGGCCGACGACACCGCATCGGTCAAAGGACTATTGGAGTACGAAGACACCGACTCTGGGGCAGCAGGATTGATTGGATTGGTGTACGGGGCAGTCGGTAGGTTGGTCGGAGCGCTCGGGGGCGGGACTCTCGAAGGTTGATTCCAAGGCATAGTCATCATCGAGTTGGTCTGACATCCGACCGCCAGACCTAGCGTCGAAAATACTAGCACCGCTGAAAATCGTGACGCTTTTGCACGCAAGAGCCTTGGCATCCTGGAGTTCCTTGTATTGAGCTAAATCCACGCAAGACTGGGTTTGAAAGGGGTAAAGCCAGCCTCGAAATCGGTTCGATCCATCGCTCATACACGAAAGAGGAATTGGAACGCAAGCTGGATTGAGCTGTTTTCCATTTTCGATGAATTCCGACGGTTCCTTTGAGGACTTGAGATTTCTAAGCGGGTATCATTACAGCGAATGAAGAAAGCTTGTGATCGCAGTTTTCTTCTACCAATCGTCTCGATCACACCGGTCGCTTCCGAGGAAAGCCATGCCCAACTGCGCCTATTGCACTCAATTCATTTTGTTTGGCGGCGTCAAAGAAGACGGTTTAACCTACTGCAATGACAACTGCCAAGCTGCCGGGTTGGTGATGAATGTTGCAAGCCAAGTTCCATCGGTGGTGGTATCCGAACAATTGCTTGCTATTCGGCGTGGCAATTGCCCGAAATGCGGAGGTCCAGGACCTGTGGACTTGCACACCTCGCATATCATCAATTCGTATATCATCGTCACAAGCTGGGGATCCCGTTTTGAGCTTTCGTGCCAGCGATGCGGTTTGAAAAAGCGACTTTGGAGCACGCTTCATTGCATGCTGATGGGTTGGTGGGGCGTTTATGGATTGGTAATGACTCCCATTCAAATCATGAGAAACCTCGGCGGAGCATTCCGACCACCTAAGCTTGAAGACACTACGCCACAACTCGAACAGATGATCCGGGTCAACATTGCACAGCAAGCCTTGATCGATCAGTCCCGGCAATCGACAAAAGGATAGCTAGCAAGTCAGCAACTCACGTTGTTGTTCTATAAACTGAACTCGACGCGGCAGCTTCCTTTTTTGTAATACTTATTCAACACAGGGGGGGTCGATAGTCGCTCTCCGAGTGTTTCTTTTCCTCAGGACCCTATAATCCATGAACCGATTCGAAAGCTTTCTGGTTGGCTTAGCGTCCGGCATTGCGCTTTTGTATCTGCTGATGCACTTTACCGTCGTCAGAGCCAACGATGGTTTTCACTGGATACCCAAACTCAATGCCAAGCTGGATTTGCCCTACGAAGATGTCAGGGACTTCAAAGCCGAGCACTGGCAGCGTCGCCCGGGCTTGACCATGTCGGTTCTACGAGCCCGCAAAGGGTACCTGATGGACCAACGGACTAAGTTGCAGTTCCAGCAAACCACACAACAGGTGGTCAATCAAGCTAGGCAGCAAAGCGGATCGAATTCGCTCCTTGCCGGATCGCGCTAACCTTCGCTGACTCGCAGTTTGTAGCAAGCGTCGTCGACGCTGGAAAGTTCGCGGATCGCGTCATGGGCTCGTGATGCTTCCTGTTCGCTGCATTCGTGAGTCATGATGATCAACGGTACTTTGTTGGGCTCTGTGGACTCGGCTGGCTCATGCTGGATGATCGAAGAGATCGAGATTCGATGCCCTCCTAAGATGCCAGTGATTTGAGATAGAACACCAGGTTCATCGGCGACAAGGTAACGCATGTAGTATCTACCCACGGTTTTCGAATAGGGGATCATTTCGATCTCGCACTGGCGATCCGACCACAATTGCAAACGACGGAAAGTGATATCGGTCCTGCCTGCTGCGGTGTCGATCATGTCGGCGACAACTGCCGATGCCGTGGGCATCTGTCCTGCCCCTTGTCCATGAAAGAACATATCACCTACCGCATCGCCCACAATCGTGATGGCATTGTATGGACCTCGGACTTCGGCCAGCGGTCGTCCGTTTCGAATCAAAGTTGGTGAAACGTGTAGCTCCAGGTTGTCGTCGATCAACTGTGCGGTGGCCAAGGATCGTATGCGGTAACCCAGTTTCTCAGCGTAACGAATGTCTTCGATGGTGAAGGACTCCAATCCACGTCGATGGATCTCTTTCCAATCGATGCGAACACCGAAGGCCAAGTGGGCTAAGATCGCAAGCTTCTGCGCAGCATCGCTTCCATTGACATCCATCGCTGGATCCGCTTCGGCGTACCCAAGACGCTGCGCGATGGTCAAGGCACGATCGTATTCGAGTCCTTTTTCTGACATCTGGGTCAGGATGAAATTGCTGGTCCCGTTGAGGATCCCTCGCAGGGAGATGATTTGATTTGCAGTGAAGCACTGGGTGATGTTGGCGATGATTGGAATCCCGCCACCAACGCTGGCTTCGAACGCAATCGTCCTACCTAGACTGCGGGCTCGGTCAAAGAGTTCCTCTCCGTGCTGAGCTAGCAAGGCCTTGTTGGCCGTGACGACATCCTTTCCCGATTCGAGCAACTCGAGCATGATCGTCCTTGCGGGTTCAATACCGCCGATCAAATGCGCTACGACTGAGATCTCCGGATTCTCAAGGATCTCTTGAAGGTTGTCGGTCAAAACCCCAGCGGGCAAATCATCGATACCCCGTTGCTTGCTCAGATCCCGAACCAAAGCTTTGCTAAGCCATAAAACTCGCCCCGCGTGACGAGCTAACCGATCCCCGTGATCCAGAAGCAATCTTGCGACCCCGGTCCCAACTGTCCCCATGCCGACAATCGCCACATGGGTCTTCTCCATGCCACGCCAACGGTCCTGCTCTTGACTGGATTTGCTCAAGGTTTTCTCACTGCTCCGGATGCCCCGACCCCTTCGATATCCCACAAGCCACCCCAAAGTGGGGGAGGGATCGAAAGAGCCATCAAAAATTCGCTCAGCCATTCTGACTCAAGGACGCAAGAGATTACCGGAAACCCAAGGGAATTGAAGGATAAAAGGGATTTTCCAGGCCGAAGAAAAGGAGAGCCCATCGGAATTTTCGGAAAATTTTGCGAAACCCGCGAAACACGGCCAAAGAAAATGGGTTAGCCTACCCCTAATGGTTTGAGTTTTGTCAAAACAATCCCGGCCCGTTTTAGAAAACTCTGCCAGTCGCAACTGATCCGATTCACACACTCCAAACCGCTGGCTGCATGAAGGGACTTTGTCATGCTCGGCTTACTGAACGCCTATCGGATCCAAGCGTCCGATCGGCTTGGTCTGATTCTTATTTATCGGCGACTAAATCGCTTCATTACCAGTAAGATTGACCGTTTAAATGATCCATCGGTGCAATTGCATCGCATCATGGCATTGTTGCTCATGGCAATGTTGCTCATGGTGCTGGGATTTGGAGCGACGCCAACTCTTGCCAGTGAACCTGATGATTCACCTGAGTCTTCATCGAAACTGACCAAGCAAGAGATTCAGTATTTCGAAACCCGCATCCGCCCGATTTTGGCGACCAAGTGCTATGCGTGCCACTCGGTCGAGTCCGGGGAAGCCGAAGGTGGACTGAGGCTCGATTCCAAAGAAGCGATGCTTCGAGGTGGAAACAGCGGTTCGGTCATCACGCCCAAAAACCCACTTAAAAGTCTTCTGATCAAGGCTGTCGAGCATCAAGATCCAAACCTTGCGATGCCTCCAAAGAGCGCAGGTGGAAAACTGACCCCCGCCGAGATCAAAGAGTTAACAAGATGGGTTCGTATGGGTGCCCCCGATCCCAGAAAAGAAGAAGAACATCTGCTAGCCAAAGAGGAAATCAACGAATCGGCCAAAGCGTGGTGGTCTTATCAAAGCATCACCAAGCCGTCTGTTCCTCCTGAGGATCCCTGGGCTTGGACCACCATCGACCGATTTATCGCCCAAAAACATCACCGAGCCAACCTCCAACCGGTGGCCGATGCTCAACCACAAGCTCTTTTGCGTCGGCTCTATTTTGATCTGACAGGTTTACCACCAAGTGTCGATCAAGTCCGTGAATTCTCCGAAGCACTATCAAGCGGCGTTTCACGAAAAGAAGCGATCGAAGTACTTGTCGATCAGCTGCTCGATAGCGAAGCCTTCGCGGTGCATTGGGCTAGGCACTGGCTCGATGTCGCTCGCTATGCCGAATCCTCAGGTAGGGATGTCAACATCCCTTACAACCAAGCTTGGAGATACCGAGATTGGGTGATCGATTCATTCCGCAAGAACAAGCCTTATGATCAGTTCTTGGTCCAACAAATCGCTGGGGATTTGCTAGAGTCCGATGATCCAGACACCAAAGCCCAAGGGATCGTTGCAACAGGGTTTCTCGCTTTGGGATCTCGCAACATCAACGAAGGGAACCAAAAGCTATTTGCACTGGACCAAGCCGACGAGCAAATCGATTCGGTGTTTCAAGCGACCATGGCAATGACGATGGCTTGCGCTCGGTGCCACGATCACAAGTTTGAACCGATTTCCCAAAAACAATACACGGCCGTGGCCGGGATCTTCCTGTCGACCGACACTCGTTACGGTGCCTCAGGGGGCAACAACGCTCGCAACAGCGCCGAGCCGATCGAGCTGCCTTCGGAGTGCAATGCACCTAGGTTGCCATTGGCTTGGAGCGACAGCGAAATCAAAAAGAAACGTCAGGATCTCTCGAAGTTGCGAAACGAGATTTCGGCAATCATCGACGAGATCGATGAGAAGCGTAAAAAGTCCAAGGCCAATGGGACGTTCGACCGAAGCCGCCAGCAAGAACTGCGCAAACTCTCCCAACAGGCCAATGAGCTGGAATTTCAGCTCTCGGCACTTTCCGACGATGATTCGATACGACCTTTAGCCATGGGGGTCGTCGATCGACCCATCGAGGCGCCAAAGCCCGATGAGAACCGCGAACGGATGGGCAAGTATTTCGGAGGCGTCCGTCGCCCGGCCTTTCCAGTCATCGACAATAGTCCATTTTTCGCAAGAGGCGAAGTAGGATTACCTGGCGAAAAAGTACAGCGTGGAGTTCCCGATCTGTTCGGCGATGCCAAGCAGTACCGCATACCAAACAACACCAGCGGTCGACTGGAACTTGCTCGCTGGATCACCAGCCAAAACAATCCTCTAACGGCTAGGGTGGCCGTCAACCGATTCTGGCACTGGATGATGGGCCAAGGGATCGTCGATAGCGTGGACAACTTTGGTACCACCGGTAGCCAACCATCGCATCCTGAATTGTTGGATCATCTTGCCTCAGAGTTTGTTGCCGATGGGTGGGACGTCAAGAAATTGGTTCGCAAGATAGCCCTCAGCCGTGCTTATCAACTCTCGAGCGTCGAGCAAAATCCACCGGCATTTGCTGCCGACCCTGAGAACAAGCTCCTTTGGCGAGCCAAGGGTCGTCGTCTGCAAGCCGAAGAAATACGAGATGCGATGCTGAGTATATCAGGTCGCTTGGATACCAAACCGATTCTTGGTACTGCGTTGGCCAAAAAGAATCTTGGAAACCGAGTGGATCCAAGCTCTGCGAAGAAACGGGGCAAGGGCGAAGTATTCCCCGAGGACGTCTGTCGCTCGATCTACTTGCCATTGCCGCGCGGGGCCTTGCCCGAAGTACTCGAACTCTTCGACTTGCCCGATGCAATGGTCGTCCAAGGTGCACGTGAAACCACCAATGTGCCATCCCAATCCTTGTTCTTGCTCAACAATACGACCGTGGCAAGTTTTGCTGGCTCGATCGCGCGCAAGATCACCGAAACGATCCCTGGACGTGGATCAGAGAACTTCGATCAACGCGTCGATCTGCTCTACCAGACCATCCTGTGTCGCCAACCCACTGGGGATGAACTTCAAATCGCAAGCGACTTGTTCCGCAGCAGTGACAACAGCGAAAACGGCTGGATTAGTTTAGCCCGTGGCTTGCTTGCGACTGCCGAATTTCGTTACCTCGATTAACCACGAATCATCCCTTCAAAGAACCAAGGAAACTAGAAATGAGTCTTTGTCAAAACCGTGTGTCTTTGCTTAGCCGAAGAAGCGTTTTGCAGAACACCGCATGTGGGTTCGGATGGCTTGCCCTCTCGGCTCTCTTGGCCAAACAAGGCCTTGCCAACAAGACTGGCAAATCCACCGGGGCTCATTTCCCTGCCAAAGCAAAACGTGTCGTGTTTCTTTACATGCGAGGTGGTCCTTCCCATGTCGATACCTTCGATTACAAGCCCGAACTCGAGAAAACCGACGGACAGACAGGTCCAAGACCTGGTAGCAAATGGATGAAGTCTCCGTGGAAGTTCCAGCAGCGAGGTCAAAGCGGGCTATGGATCTCGGATCTCTTCCCGGAACTAAGCAAATCGGCCGACGATATGTTGATCGTCAATTCGATGCAGACCGATGTTCCAGCCCATGCGCAAGCAACCATACGCATGCATACTGGAACCAGTCAGTTCGTTAGACCTAGCGTGGGATCGTGGGTTCTCTATGGTCTGGGTGCCGAGAACGAAAGCATCCCGGGATTCATCAGCATCGGTGCTGCCGGCAGCGCTCAAAACTATGGCAATGCCTTCTTGCCGGCCTATTATCAAGGAATGAGGCTCGGAAACGGGAATCGAGAAGTCGATGAGACCCAAATTGCGAACTTGGCCCCGCTTGTTGGAAGTGAGCGACAACGTCGCGAACTCGATTTCATTCAGGGAATGAACCAGAAAAAACTGCAAAACGACCCCGCCGACCAAGAGATCGAAGGTGTGATCCGCTCCTACGAAATGGCTTATCGTATGCAGTCGGAATTACCTAAGGTTTTAGATATCAACCAAGAGAGCCAGCAAACCAAAGAGCTTTACGGCTTGGATCGCAAGGACTCCAAGGGGTTTGGATCGAAGTGTTTGGTCGCTCGCCGAATGATCGAAGCGGGGGTTCGTTTTATCGAGATTTCTCAGGGATCTTGGGACCATCATGCCAATCTCAATCAAAATTTAACCAACAATTGCAACGCCATCGATCGACCGATGTACGGCTTGATCACCGACTTGAAACAACGCGGCTTGCTGGATGAAACGCTGATCGTTTGGGCCGGTGAGTTCGGACGGACACCTTATGCCCAAGGCCGTGACGGCCGGGATCACAACCATAAAGCCTTCAGTTTATGGATGGCAGGAGGCGGGGTCGCTGCCGGCAAGCAATACGGACGCAGCGGCGATTTTGGCGTGGAAGCCACAGAAAACCCAGTGCCGATTGTCGATTTTCATGCGACGTTATTGGCACTTTTGGGGTTGGACCACGAGCAATTGACCTACCCTTACGCCGGTCGCGACTTCCGGCTGACCGAGACCAAAGGTCAGGTGATCAAGGATTTAATAGGTTGATTGAACCTGTATTGTAGGGTTCGGATCGCCTCTATTTCCTTGAATTGAGGTCAAATAATCACCTTGTCGGGAATTCCATAATTGCTCGATGCATCTTTATCCCGATGGTAATATGGTTGCTTGTTGCATGCTGCGGGTGTAGGATTCGCGGGAGATATATGGGCGGCCAACCTGGAGACGAGTTGCAGTGAAGAAGACAAAAAGAAAATTGCCTGCCGGTTTTACCTTGGTCGAACTATTGGTCGTCATCGCGATTATCGGTGTACTGGTCAGTTTGCTTTTACCGGCGGTTCAAGCCGCTCGCGAAGCCGCTCGCAGGGCTCAGTGCATGAGCCATATCAGGCAGATGGCTCTAGGCTGCTCGAATTTTGAAAGCGCCTATGGCAAGTTCCCTTTTTGTCGCAAGTATGACATTTGGGATTCGTACACCTGGACTGGTCAGATCCTGCCTTACATCGAACAACCAACGATGTTCAATTTGATGTATACGCTTGGCACTCAGCCCTACGCAACGACCTACCCTGGCCCGAACTCTTTTATCGGAGATGATGCCAAACTAAGAGAAGCTCGCCACAATCGAGTCAGCATCTTTATTTGCCCAAGCGATGGAAAGCAACCTGAGAATGAGTTGGATACTCGTTCCTACGGATTTTATCGAGGAAACTATCGCGGTTGTGTCGGTTCAGGTGATATGTATGGAACAGCCACGGACTCTAGCGCAGGTCCTTGGGGCTCGGGGTTCTTTACCGTCATGCCCAACCAAAGCTACGACTCCAACGCCCGCGTGCGATCGATCTACAACAAAGCTCGCGATTGCACCGACGGACTCTCTAACACCATCATGCTCAGCGAAGGACTCATGGCAAACGTAACATGGTGGGGCGGAGCCATGGGTGAGATCCACTATGGAAACATGGGTGGTGCTTTGTTCTCAGCAACCTTGACCCCAAACTCCTCTGCTCCAGACCGGATCCTTGGTCCCTGCCCTCAAGATCAAGGAGACTCACGCTACAAAGCTCCCTGCTTGAGTCTCGGTGGAATCGCTTGGTGGACTCGCTCAGGTCAGTTGGCTCATGCCGCAGCGCGTAGCCTCCACAGTGGCGGTGTTGCAGTTTCCATGGCCGACGGTAGCACTCAGTTTGTCACCAACAGCATTGAACTTGCGATCTGGCGTGGACTGTCCACAGCTAGCAACAACGAGAAAGTCTTCCTCGAATAGCTTCCAAAGATAATTCTGTGGCAATCATCTCGAAATCCTTCTGCGTAGTTCTTGCGATCCTAGTCCTCATCCCGTCGCTTCTGGTCGGATGCGGTTCTCCAACGGCGACCGTTCAAGGAAGCGTCAGCTACGACGGAACACCCATCGAAAAAGGGATGATCACATTTACCCCTGTCGATGGAAAAGGCATCGTCGTGGGTTGCGATATCCAAAATGGAAGATATACCGCTCGCGGAGTCGCACCAGGAAAGAATGTGTTGACAGTCGCAGCGGTCAAGCAAGTGACGTTTTCACGAAGCTCCGAAGAGATGGAAAAAATGGCAGCAGCAGGCAAAGGGAAAGGAGCGATCGAGGGTCTGATCGATCCAGCGGATATCGTTCCATCGGACGCCAAAGGAAACGGAGCCGAGCACACGGTCAATATCGGTAGCAACACCATCGATTTGCAATTGACCAAACCTTAGAAACTTTTTTCTTGACGATGTTTGGTGACTCTGGCAGTTGGATCGAGTCACTTTTCTTGTTATCTCAAACTTTGCAGGAGTTCCTCATGTCGTTGTCCAAAGTACTCGGTGGGTTGTCATTGCTTGCCCTTGCGATGCTCATGATGATCGCAACGAGTGACCAAGCTGAATCGAACCCTCAAGAGAGCAAAAAGACCATGCTAAGACACGTTGTGATTTTCAAATTCAAGGACGCCAGTTCGGCACAAGAGGTCCAAAAGGTGGTCGATGGATTTCGTGAGCTCAAGTCCAAAATCCCACAGATTGCCTCGTTTGAATTTGGGACCAACAACAGTCCCGAAGGACTCAACGATGGTTTTACTCACTGCTTTCTGGTCACCTTCAAAAGCGAAAAAGACCGGGACGCCTACTTGCCCCACCCTGCCCACAAAGCCTTTGTCGAACTGCTCAAACCCCACTTGGACAAAGCCATGGTGATCGACTATTGGGCTGGAGAGTAAATAGGTGATCGGATTTAACACTCCGTGAGAATGGTTACCAGTTCCCCGGCCGTATCGCAAATGATCTTAGCTCCCGCTTGACGAATTTCATCGACGTGGCGGAATCCCCAAGAGACCCCGATGGAATAAAGTCCCGCCCCAGTGGCCGTAAGCATATCGGTATTGGTGTCGCCCACATAAGCCACTCGCAATGGATCAGTCGATAGCTGCGATGCAATCCATTTTGCCGAAGTCGGATCGGGCTTGCGAGGAAACCGCTCGCTGTGTCCAACCACATGCGAAAAGGCCACCCCAGGGAAAAAACGCTCGACACAACGCTTTGTAAAATGATCAGGTTTGTTCGACAAAACCGCGAGCCTGATCCCTTGAGCGATCACACGCTCGAGCATCTTTTCAATCCCAGGATAAGGCCTCGTGCAAAGGTCCCAACCTGCATCGTAATGCCCCTGGTAAATCGACATGCACTGGGCCAACAAACTCGGATCTGACTGCGTCTCGGGCAAGGCTCTTTGAAACAGCACACTCACACCGTCCCCGACATGGGTCTTGAAAGACTCAAGCGTGCAGGTCGGCTTGCCAAGCTCCTGGAGCGTTGCGTTTGCCGCATTGGCGATATCACGAAGGGAGTCGATCAAAGTCCCATCCAAATCAAAAATAACACCATCAAAGCGATTCATGACTGTGCTCCGGAAATTGATCCGTAGGATTTTGAGAATCCTCGATTTCTAACCCATCGAGAAAGAGCTGTCGAATGATCATTGTGGCATAAGCCCCCCGAGGTAATTCAAAGGCCAATTTCCAATCGCTCTGACCTGACGGCTCATTGGCACCCTCCCAATTTCCTCGAAAATCACGTGCATAAAGCAGCACGTCTCTATCACCCCTGGAGAAGAATGTGTCGCGAGGGAACTTCAATCGCAATTCCCGAACGGTCAGGCCAAGTGTCGCAACGACGCTTTCGAGGGTATCGAGTGTCCCTTCGGGCCATTGGTGTTGACGAGCCGAAGGCAACGGCAATCGAGTATGCCACTGGCTCTTCCATCGCTGCTGCTGATCCTGAGTTCCCAATTCAGGTAGAGCCAATAGACCGGACTTGGACGGCAAACGACGCAGCGTTTGCTGCTCATTGAATCCATCGATCAGACCTGAAACCCATCGATTCCAAATCCAACTTTGAAAAGCCGAGATGTAGATGCCTCGCAAATCCTGCCGAACCAGTGCCAAAGCTCTTTTGAAATCCACGGGATGGTCGAGCAAGTAAGTAACGATACTACGTCGATGCGATCGGTCGAGCATCGCTTTGCATTTTTCCCATTGCCCCCAATAGGTCCTAAGGATCTCTTTTTGCTCTTTCTCGCGAGGACGGTCATGTGGGTTTTGCTCGGCAAGTGCTATGTACAAAGCCCGCTCGTAATTTTGTTTGCACCAATGCATCCCGATCAATTCACCGGATTGTCCGATGGATCCAAAACGCTGATCGTCGAAATAGTTGATGGCCCCGTAGCGACTTAGCCACTGGGCGTTGCGATCCAACTGCCCTCGATGCGAATTCGCGATTTTTCGCAGACGAATTTCAAAGCGGTTGGCTTGGATGTCTTTGGCGTGAAAAGGTCTTGCGATTTGCCCTAAATACTCCACCTGCATCGAGCGATCGCTGAATCCGACTTTGGGTCCATGGGCAATCGAAAAATGCTGCACGGTCGTCGCATGACGATCCTTGAGCCCCCCGCAACTGATCCGCCGACGCTCGATGTTCCAGTGGCTGAGAACCTCCGCAATCGCTTCGGGAGTCCCCAACCCTGATTTCGAGAGTCGATACAAACCATGCGATCCTCCGGTGGGTCGGACCGAGGTGATCTCTTCAACCCGGAAATCTTCGGGAGTACTTTTTAACTTCATCGTTCCGATAAGAGTCTGCGTAGCGAATGTCGGGAAACTGGGCACCTAGGGCTGAGAATCTTACCAAGAGACTAGCATCTTACGGTAGAAATCCCGGCTTTTTGGGCCGCTCATCGACGCATGCGGCGTTTTGACACTACGAAAGCTCGGGTTTTCCTGGGAAACTGTCGAAGCGTCTTGCGGTTTCCCTATAGTGTCCCATCGATTGACCTTCAGCGTTCATCCAACCCTTTGTTGGCTTGTTTTTTGATGATTCTGGCAGCAACAAGAACCCACCTCCCCCGCAACCTTGCAGTTAGCGGCTGGCTTGCCACATCGGGCATGCTGGCGGTTATCTGCTTGGCAACAGGCTGCGGTCGTTCCGAGCTTGGATACAAACCCAACTCCTTGCACGCAGCTAGTTTAACTCGCGAAGGCACCGACCAAAATCCCATCTCCATTGCAAAGAAAGCATCGGAGGTGGTCGAAACGTGGTTCGGAAATATCGACCAGCCCAAGTGGCCGACCGACCAAGTTGGATTGGCAGACCAGGTCCTGCGAATGGACTGCGTCGAGCGCTGCGCAGGTCCAGTCGGTAGAGGGATCGATAAAGTGGAAAGGGGACTGTTTCGTAAACACTGTGTCAGTTGCCATGGACTCTCGGGCGATGGACTCGGACCGGCCGCCATGCTCCTGGAACCTTATCCGAGAGACTTCCGTCGAGGCACCTTCAAATTCAAATCAACCCCTGTTGGCAAAAAACCAACGCGCGAAGATATCCACCGAACGCTCCATGATGGAATTCCAGGGACCGCGATGCCCTCGTTTCGGGCGCTGGATGAATCGGAAGAATTCGCTAAAGACGTCGAAGATCTTGTCCACTACGTTCGCTTCCTAGCAATACGAGGTGAAGTCGAACGTCGGTTAATCAGCCTCCACCTGCGCGAAGGTGTCGAACTCGAGTCCAACTCGCAACGCATGCAGGAAGTCCTGGTTCAAGTCGTCCAGAAATGGGCAGACTCCCCGGACGATGTACTGGTCATTCCAGAAACGCCCGATTATTTTCAGACTCCCTCGGATGACAGCGACCACGCTCAACGCATCGAAAAAGGAAAAACGCTTTTTGAAAGCGAATTGACCGCGTGCGTCAAATGCCATGGACCAACGGGTGCTGGCGACGGAAAGTCGCAGGACTTCGATGAATGGACCAAGGATTGGACGATCCTGGCAGGAATCGATCCGAAACATCCCAAAGACTGGAAAGAAATGAAACCCTTTGGGGCTCTCAAACCGGTCTTGAGCAAACCTCGTAACCTCCATTGGGGTGCTTATCATGGCGGCAAATCCCCCAGCGAAGTTTTCAAAAGAATTGTGCTTGGGATCGAAGGCACGCCGATGCCTCCGGTGGCAAGGGCACACAACGGAAACCCAGGGCTAACGGACCAGGAAATCTGGGACTTGGTCTACTATGTGATGCATTTGGAGGATCGCTGATGAACTCCGAGTCGAAATTCAACTTTGTAAAACTCTGGGCTTGGATGTCCGCAGCGTTTATCTTTCCCCTGATTTGGGTCGGGGGACTGGTCACCACGCACGACGCAGGGATGGCCGTTCCTGATTGGCCGGGAACTTATGGATACAACCTGTTTCTCTATCCGTTATCGACGTGGCTATACGGTCCATTCGATTTGCTCATTGAGCATGGGCACAGGCTGCTAGGCTCCTGGGTGGGTTTTTTGGTGATCTTGCTTTGCATCTGGGCCTGGAACACCGAATCTCGAGGCTGGTACCGCTGGGCGTGCTTGGGCCTGCTAGGTGCGGTGATCGCTCAAGGTCTATTGGGTGGGTTCCGAGTCGTGCTCGATCAGCGCACGATTGCGATGATCCATGGTTGCGGAGGTCCCATGGTTTTTGCATACGCTTCCTTTTTGGCCTTTGCGGCTTCTTCGGATTGGAACAGAGCCAGACCGACTCTGAAAGCCAAGGGGCTGTGGCGGCTCTCTTGGGTGCTCTTTGGAGCGACGGTCACTCAGTTGATTTTAGGAGCACAGTTGAGGCATGCGCTTCCGTACACCACTCCAGTGGGTTTCATGTCGATGGTCCATCTACACCTGACTTTTGCCGGGATTGTAACACTTGCTGTCTTGGGCGTGTTCTACCTTGTCCGACGACCTGAGTATCAAACCGAGACCAAGCTTAGGTCGCCTGCAAACGCCTTGGCCGCTTTGCTGCTGATTCAGCTTGCGCTGGGCGTCGGGACTTGGATGGTCAATTACTCGCTTCCATGGAGCGAAACCATGCCGAGTCTTGCTCGTTATGTGATCGCAGCCAAGGGGTACTGGGAATCGATGCTCGTGACGGCTCACCAAGCGACCGGATCTTTGTTGATCGCATGCTCGACTTGGTTGTTATGCCGAGTAGGCAAAAGACAAAGCACCCTTACCAGCAGCAGAAACTCGTTTACTATCCCAAACGCGGTCGACTCGATGGCTTCCGAGCCAACTGGCGCGATCAGAATCCTCGAAACGGTTGAGTAATCCATTGTCTAGCACAGCAGCAAAATCCAACGAAACGACGCTGGAGGCCAACCGCGCCACCTGGAAAGAGTACTTGGTACTGGCCAAGCCCCGTATCACGGTAATGATCCTCTTGACCGTAGCAGTCGCCATGGTCTTTGCATCAAGGCTCCTGCAGGCCTCGGTCGGTCCGATGGCCTGGATCAGCGCGATGATTGGCACAAGCATGGTGGCTGCTAGCGCCAGCGTGCTGAATCAGTGGTTCGAGAGGGATCGAGATTTCATGATGCCCAGAACTCGCAATCGGCCCTTGCCCAGCGGTCGATTGACGATGAGCGAAGCCAATGTTTTTGGATGGGTTCTGTTCCTATCGGGCATTCTCCTGATTTACTCGGGTGCCAACGCAACAGCGGCCCTGGTCTCGTTTGTGACTTGGTTTATCTATTGCTGGATATACACCCCGATGAAGGCTTGGTCTTGGTGGAACACGGCCGTCGGTACGCTACCCGGTGCACTTCCTGTCATGATCGGCTGGACCGCCGCTGGCGGATCGATCGCCTCTTGGGAAGCGTGGGGACTGACGAGCATCGTAATCCTCTGGCAGTTTCCCCACTTCATGGCCATCGCTTGGCTGTACAAAGACCAGTACTCGCAAGCTGGATTCCGGATGCTCACGGGCGAAGAACCATCGGGTGTTGCTGCCGGATGGCACGCGGTGATTCCAGCCGCGTTGCTTTGCCCACTGTCTTATTTGGTATTGCAGCCCGATGGAATTGCCCATTGGTTGATAACCATCATCGCTGTCGCTATCGCTTCCTATCAGCTCGCTTGGTCGATCCAGTTCCTGATACGGCGAGATCAAAGCAATGCCCGCAAACTGCTTCGCACCTCGCTTGTGTTCCTTCCAGCTATCTTTCTCTTGGTAGTCATCCGCTGGGGATTGCTCTGATGGCAGTTGGGCTCGAAACCTCGAGGCCTGCTGTGCAGATTGAAAGACTCTCGCACAAATACGGCTCGAAACTGGCGCTCGATAATCTCTCTTTGGAAATCCCCCAAGAGTCGATCTTTGGCGTTCTAGGGCCAAATGGCAGTGGCAAGTCGACCCTCTTTAGACTGCTTTCGACCCTGGTTCCGATCCAATCAGGAAATATAGATATCCTTGGATTCAATGTCGCAAATGCCCAGCAACAGGTTCGCGAATCCATTGGCGTTGTCTTTCAATCACCAAGCTTAGACCGCAAACTCACCGCGCGAGAGAATATCCAATTCCAAGCCGCCTTGTACGGTATATCTAAATACCATACCCAAGAGCGAATCGACGAATTATCCAAGGCTTTTGATCTCGATGATCACCTCGACACCAAGGTAGATAAGCTCTCTGGTGGACTCCGCAGACGGGTCGAGCTTGTCAAAGGCATCCTTCATCGACCCCGTTTGCTCTTGCTCGATGAACCTAGCACAGGGCTGGATCCACTTTCCCGATTGGAGCTCTGGCAAGCTCTGGTACGATTGCAACGCGAACACTCTACGACCATTGTCCTGACAACGCACTTGTTGGACGAAGCCCAAAAGTGCCACCGAGTTGCCATCGTGGATCAAGGTAGATTGCTCGTGAGCGATTCCCCCGGACGATTGCAGGAATCAACCGGCCAAATGGTCTTTTCCATTGCGACCGCAGACCAAAATCAAGTGCTCGAGCTGCTGAAAAATCGATATCGCTTAGATGGAATCTGCGATCATGGATCGGTCCGACTGGTCTTGCAGGAAACATCTGTATCGCCTACGGAACTCTATGCAATGCTCGGCCCATTGGCAACGAGCATCACCATCGGACGCCCAAGCCTAGAAGATGTATTCATCAAGATCGCGGGAAAGAGCTTCCATGCTTGAGAAACAAATTTCCTAATCTTTTGGAACCGAAATCACCTGCAAGCTCAAGTAGTCGTGGATTCCTTCCTTGCCGCCCTCGACACCCAATCCACTTTCCTTGATCCCGCCAAAAGGGATCTCTGCCTTGAGCGGTCGCCACTCGTTGACCCCGACGATGCCGACTTCCAAACGCCTTGCAACTCGTCGGCATTGCGATAAGTCTCGGCCGTAAACGTATCCTGCTAACCCCTGCGATACCGAATTGGCCCGCGCTATCACTTCGTCGATGGCGTTAAATCGCAAGACTGGAAACACCGGCCCAAAAATCTCACAGCCAAACAATGGCATGTTATCAGAAACATCGCTCAGCAACGTTGCAGGATAAAAACTACCTTTGGATAGACTAGGGTCGTTTTGATAAGTCCGATTGGAGTGAACCATTCTGGCCCCCATTTGAAGGGCTTGCTCCACCAACCGATCCACGCCTAGGCAAGCTTGCTGGTGAATCAAGGGACCAGCATCGACACCATCGTTCAATCCATCTCCGAGCGTTGCCCTAGCAAGCCTTTCTGCAAGCCTATCGAGGAACTCACGTTGGATTTGCTCGTGCACAAAAATCCGATTGGCCGTAACACATACCTGACCGCTGACAAACAGCTTAAGTCGGACAAGATGATCGATCGTTACGTCCAGATCGGCATCTGGCAAAACAATAAACGGGGCGTTGCCCCCCAACTCCAGCAAAACCTTCTTGATACCATTGGCACAATTGGTAAGTATCGATCGTCCTGTCCTGGTCGAACCTGTTAAACTCACCAACCGTATCGCTGGATGATCGCACAACAAAGGACCCAACTGAGTCCCTAGGCCAGGCAAGATCTGGATCACCCCTGGCGGAACACCCGCTTGCTCAAACACTGGAGCCATCGCCAATGCGATCAGAGGCGTGCTCTCAGCAGGCTTCCATATCCCGGAGCATCCAGCCGCGAGCGAAGCGGCAATCTTTTTAGCTCCTTGCGCCAACGGGAAATTCCATGGCGTGATCCAAGCAGAGACTCCCAGCGGTCGATGCTCCACAAGAAACTCGCGATCGGATTGAGGATGCGGTGCAATCGTTCCACACAACCTGCGAGCCTCTTCTCCAAACCACTGAAAAAAACTGGCGGCATAGTCGACTTCGCCTAACGACTGCGCAAGCGGTTTTCCCTGCTCCATCGTCAGCAACCGCGCAAAACTCTCCCTCCGGGATAACAATCCCTGGGCGATGCGTTTCAAGATATCTCCCCGATCAAACGCAGACCGTAGAGCCCATCGGGACTGAGCTTGAGAAGCCCCTTCGATACATCGGGCGACGTCCTGAGCATCTGCCCAAGCCACCTTGGATAAAAGCTCTCCGCTAGCCGGATTGATCACATCTTGCGAACATTCCGCTTTGGACCAACATCCATCGATCCATGGTCGTGGCTCAAATCCGAATTCCTCGCACAGACTGGTCATCCATCAAACCTTTAACAACTTTCGATAGATAGCTTGGGCTGCCTGCTCGGAAATAGCAACCGGATTGGGGTCCATCAATCGTCGGTTCGCACAAGCATCCTTGGCCATGTCCTGAATCGAATCGGCATCGATGGTGAAACGATGCAATTGATCGAATAGTCCAATCGATTGAGCCAAAGTTTCAATCCGATTGCAAAACTCGGCAGTCGATAAGTTCCCCCAGCCTAGCGCAACGCTGAAATCACCAAATTCTTCCGCGCAGGCCGAAGCGTTGAGTCGCATCACCTCAGAAAAAAACGTACCGGTGATGACGCCATGCGGTATCGGATATCGACCGCCCAAAGGCAATGCAAGCGCATGGACACCACAGCAGGAAGAGTTGGCAAAAGACATACCCGCAAGATGGCTACCCAAAGACATCGCATCCCGCGCGCGTAGATTCGAAGGATCTTGGACCACCGCTTCCAAAGCCCAACCTATATTACCGGCCGACTGCAATGCTAAACCTCGAGCCAAGGGAGTCGAACACTTGGCAATGAGCGCTTCAAGCGCATGGACCATCGCATCCATTCCAGTTGCGGCTGTGATCTGCACTGGCAAGCGATCCGTCAGCGATGGATCGACGATGGCAACATCGGCAAGCAGATGCGGTGAAACCACCCCCGCTTTATTGCCGGTGGACTTGTCGGTCAATATCGCCACAAAGGTCGCTTCGGCTCCCGTTCCTGACGTTGTCGGTATCAAAATCGACGCAATTCCACGCGAAGGTACTTTGCCGATCCCTACATAATCTCTGGCCGACCCAGAATGCTTGGCCAACACCCCAGCAACCTTGGTAGCATCCATAACGCTCCCGCCTCCGATGGCAATCACCAAGTCGGATTGCGATTCCTTAAGCAGGCTCGCCAATTGGTCGACTTGCTCGATCGGAGGCTCAGGTGCAATTTGAGCAAAACTCCCACACAACAAACCGGATTCGGCCAATCGCTCCAAGGTGACATCGAGCAATCCTGCCGCCTCAACCCCTGTATCAGAGACCACGAAAACACGACTTCGATCCAGTTCCTTGCAGCGATCGACGATGTGATCGAGCTGACCTCTTCCAAAACAGACTCGCCTTGGAAGATGGTTCTGATAACTGGTGATCGTTTTTTTGCCGAGGGGATGCATCTGGGAAAAAACTACTTACCGGTCTGAGTCTTCTGACCTGCAACTTCCGGCTCGTACTTGACCTCTGTCAATTCGATACCTTTGAAAGGCAAGACGTCGGGAGTGACCTGAACCGCTGTTGAAACCTTCAGCGGAAATGCCGCTCCAACATCATAAGTCAGTTCGACAAAACTGGCGGTCCAACCCGGCTGCTGGGCAGGAGCAGGAGCTAGATAATTTCCATCCGCATCGGGCTTAAGCGTCGTACTTTCAAACGCCGGACCGATGGTCTTGAGTCGAAAGTCCCGAGCTGTTGGATTGTTAGCCCTCCAAAGAACCACCTCGGTCGGTTTGGTTTTGGGCATAACCCGAATGCTTCCGTTGTCTTCAAACTTCCATGAATATTGCGGAGACTTTTTCCCGGATGAAATCATGCTATAGAACGCAGCGATCGACTGAACCGCATCGGTATTCTTCAATCCGTGATCACCGTTGGGAACGTACCATAGCAATTTATCCCCCTGAAGCTCATCGTAATAGAACTTCGATGAATCGGGCAAGAAGAACTGATCGCCACTGGCATTGACGACGTACTTGGGCATCGTCAATCGATCTCGGTAGTAGTAGGGATCTACGATTTCGTACAGCGATTGCATTCGCGGATGGTCGAAACGCTGTAGGATCTTGTGCTGATAGTAGTTGCCGATCGCTTCTGACCAAAACCCATAGGCTTCGGCGTGATTCTGCAGCGACAACTTGGCATTGGCCACATCGATGACGATTGGCACGATCGCTTCGATGCGGTTATCGGCAGCACCGGCCATCCAAGTTGTCCAACCACGCTTGGATCCGCCACCGACGATGAATTTGTTGACCTTGCGTTTCCCACCTGCGTCGCTGGCCGAAAATTCGGTAATGCAGTCCATGGCTCGAACCACACTCTTGACCATCGGCAATCGGGGCAGCCAAGTCGGATCGCCGGTTTCCAAATACTGCGCCCATGAGTAGCCGATCAAATCGTCTTCGACCCGAGGAGTCCCGTCGTTGTGAAACACCAAAGGCTGATTGGGAATATTTTTTAACTCGGCTACAACCCCACCTGTGGCAGCGGCGATTGCACCGGTGATCGCATCGGGACCCTTGGGCTGAGGACTGGTGTGACTACCTCCTCCGATCATCAGAAAAACTCGATCTGTCGTTGGTTTGGCCGGTACAGTTACGACCAACCAATGCTCCCAAAGTGGTCGATCAACCTCTTGCTCAGTGCGCCACCGCTGAGAGGTCAAACGAATCACATGCGTGGTCAAATTCCCAGTCTTTATCGTATCGGCAACCGACCAAGTGTAGGCCGAATCGGGTTTGGCGACATAGGTATCCAACGGAGTCAACTTGCTGCCCGCAGGGGGTTCGGCCTGCGCTATTGGATTGCACAAACCAAATCCCAAGACAGCCATCAGAGTCCAAGCAAACAATCGTTTCATAACAAATCACCGGAGGTTGAAAAACGGAATTCAGGGTAGGCTAGGTCGATGAAGTCCCTAACCAAGGAAGCACACATGCCAACGACCACGAGCAAGTCATTTGCGGTCGTTTCAATTCTTTCATTTCGCGAAATCAACCAGAGCTACTTCGTTAGTTGGAATGGTGGTAGCTCTTTGGTCGAAGAGGTGATGTCGGCCTTCAGACCCGAAGCACCCTTCTTTTGATACTTGCCAGCAAGAAGATCTGGACCGAGTTCTCCTAGACCTTGAAGTTTCTGCGCAGGAGTGGGTTGGACCGATGGATCTGGCCATGTGACCGTGACATCATAAGAGCCCACGGGCACTCCCTCTTGGGCACTGGTTGCCAACTTGAATTTACCCGACTCATCGGTCGTTGCAGCCGGTATCAATTTCATCTCTTTGTCTGTGGGATGGAAAATCAATGTCGCTCCATTGGCAGGTTTCCCATCGACCGTCACGCTGCCTGTTACAGGAACAAGCGTTGGACCACCCTTACCACAACCGATCAGTGTTAAGCCTAGGACCAATAGCGATGCGACGAAGGAACCTTTGGCGAATACTCGAACAGACATGAACAACTCCTGGAGGGGTATGAGGACCGGATTAGCGTTGCATTAAGATACCAGAAAAAAGGGTGCTTAGGAATTATTGCGGCTGGTACTGTGCGCTACTGGCTTTGCTCGTACTTGAAACGACGCGCTGGAACTCAGGGGCCTTGAGTATGAGCAGGAGTACGAATAATTTCCTGAATTACCCACCACGCAAGGTTTAGTCTCTTCAAAGGTTTTAAGGCCAAGGCATCAAAATCTCAGGGTTTCTAGGATCTCTAGGTCGATTTTGCCACCAAAAGAGGTCTTTTCCGGGGCTGATTCCGCCAGGAATGTTGTTGACTCAGGTTCTCTGATCCTTGATAATCCGGGGCATCGGATGCTCGGGTTGATTGTAGGAGGATCGTTACTGGTTCGGATTTTTACGATCATTGCTTGGGTTTGTTTGTTGTTTTGTTGATAGCTCGCATCGAGCGAGCATAGGTGATACGAGGGTTTGTTTCAGTGACGAATATTTATGTAGGTAACCTGTCGTTCCGCGCTACGGAAGACGAGGTTCGCGAGGCTTTCAGTCGTTTTGGCCAAGTCTCTAAGGTTAGTATCATTACGGATCGGGAGACCGGTCGTTCTCGAGGGTTCGCTTTCGTCGAAATGCCAAATGCCGATGAAGCGAAGTCCGCAATCGATGGTTTGAATTCCCAAGAAGTCGCCGGACGTAGAATCTCTTGCAACGAAGCTCGCCCCAAGGACAACGGTCCACGTGGTGGCGGCGGCGGTGGTGGATACGGCGGTGGTGGTGGCGGTGGCGGACGTCGCGATGGCGGCGGCGGCGGTGGCGGTGGCTACCGTGGTGGCGGAGGAGATGGCGGCGGTCGCCGGCCTTACCGAGACCACTAAGCCGACCCACAAAATCGACTTCCAAAACACAAAAAAGCGGTGGATGCCTCCACCGCTTTTTTTATTTGCATGCCTGATGCCTGATTTATGGCGCTTTCTTACGCAACTTCCTCTGCAACGAGCGGCGATGAATCCCAAGCCTTCGTGCCGCCTCAGAGATATTGTTGTTGCAATCGGCAAGCACCCGATGGATATGCTCCCACTCGGCTTGTGCCAACGTAGGTACCGGGATCTCCTGGTCCGTCTCTGGGACTTCCACTTCCGTGCCACCTCGCTTGAACGCCGTTAAAATGTCATCGACATCCGCAGGCTTCGGAAGGAAATTCACCGCCCCTAACTTGATCGCATCGATTGCCGTAGCGATGCTCCCAAACCCAGATAAGATCAAAACCCGAACATCCGGTGAGATCTCTTTCAACTCCTGGATCAACGTCAGCCCCGGTCGACCGGGCATACGCAGGTCTACCACCGCAAGTTCCGTCGGCGTTTGTTGGAATTTTTCGAGAGCCTCATCGCAATGGCTGGCAACCACCACGCGAAATCCCCTCTCCTCAAAAGCCTCGGCAAGCCGATCGCGAAGAATAGTGCTGTCGTCGACAAGCATAATGCTCGTTACGCCCAAAAGAGTGTCTGATTCGGCAGACATAGATTTATGCTCTACTAAGGATTCCAAAAGGGGATCAAAATCCAAGCCCCGCTCCCTAAAGTATAATCTATTCTCAAACATCAGTCCTCAGGATTGGATCGGTTCTGCTGCCGCGTGATCCTGAGCATGATGGTACTGCTGGTAAAGTCCACGCAATCCAACCAATTCAATCCGGATATTCCGCAACCCACATTGTGAAATCCAGCCGCAGTAAGCATCCATAGTACCGGCCATTTCCAACAAGACATAAGGCCCCTGGGCCTCCAAGACTCTTATACCATCGGGCACGCTCTGTAGGGTCCTGGCATCGTTCAGTTCGCCGCGAAGCAGATGCGTCGTGCGGACCTCATCAAGCCGCGCCGTGCGGACGATCTTGCCTTGCCTGAGCACTCCGACGGTATCGCACAATGACTCAATTTCGCTCAAAATATGCGAACACAAGAGAATCGTCGAACCTTGCTCATGCAATTCCCGAATCAATTCGATCACCGTAAAACGCACCGAAGGGTCCAAATTCTCGGTCGGTTCATCGAGAATCATCAATGGGCTAGGACAACCAAGCACGCAGCAAATCGACAGTTTCCTGCGCATGCCCGTGGACATAAAGGCAACCCGGCGATTCAAATCCAAAGCCAATCGGTCGGCAATCTCAAACGCAGACACTTTATTGCCTCGGGGATGCATCGAAGTGAAAAACTCGATGCAATCCCTACCCCGCATGAGCCTAAAGAGCTTCGGCTCGGCAGGTAAGTATCCGACGCGCTGACGCACCAGCAAACTCTCCGTGCAACAATCAAGCTCCTGGATGCTCGCCCTACCCGAAGTCGGCTTAAGGTAACCCAACAAGCAACGGATCAACGTGGTTTTACCTGAGCCGTTAGGCCCAAGCAGTCCAAAAACCGAGTGCTCTTGGACATTCAACTCGCATTCATCCAAAGCTCGAAACGGACCATATTGCTTGATCAGCTTTTCAACGCAAAGAATCGACGTATGGCTTCTATCAACCATCATTCGGGACCATCGCTGTTGAACTCCGCCTGCCAAAGCTCATCGTCAATCACTTTCGCAGGGTCATCAGGTACTCGACCACATCGATCAACTCCTGTTCGTTGATCAACTCCTGTAGGTTCTCGGGCATCAAGGATTTCTCTTGCTTTTGCAGGTCCTCGAGGTCCTCTGTCGGAATCGCTCGCTCGATGCCCTTGGCATCTTTGATCGTTACCCCTTGCGCTGTTTTTGAAACAAGCAATCCTGTGATGACTTCTCCATCGTCGGTACGCGCCGTGTAAGCTTCGTAGTTATGGCTGATTCCCGCACTAGGCGCTAGAATCGAAACGAACATCGCCTCGCGTGTGAGCTTATTACCGATCTCGGTCAAACTTGGTCCAACATTCTTTCCCTCGTTACCTACGGTATGGCACTGAGAACAAGTCGCTGCACCAAAGTAAACGTTCTTTCCGTTGGCGACATTACCTCGCTTCTTGATCAACTCTTCAAGCGGTGGAAGGGGCTTTTGAGAGCTCTTGACCATCGGGAAAACAGCCTCGGCAGTTTCACGCACCTGTGCGTTGTCGGAGGATCGAAGCGTAGGACCTAGCAGCGCTTTGCTCTCGGCTGGCAGACGTCCTTGTTTAGCAAGTTCGACAAGTAAAACATGGTTGGATTTGTTTCGAGCAAGCCCCACTGCAGACTCGACTCGAACGCTCTTGGCAACATCGCTGGCTTCCAGAAGCGATTTTTGCAGATCCTGTGCCTCTTTGCGATTGCTCAAGGCAAGGACCTTCGATAACGCGAATGCCGCTTCGCTGGGTTCTTTAGATATCAGCTGATTTCTGAGCGATTCTGCAGCACCGGTCTCAAGGGCTAAATCGAGGGCTTGAAGGGCCTGAGTCGATGCGCCCCAAGCGCTAGCAAGTCCCAAAAGATGATCCCCCAACCCGCTGACCTTGGTCTTCTGCAATAGCTTCAGTTGTGCTGGATCATTCCCAAACTTTTTGGCCTGCTCTCGGACCATCTGCGCCAATCGTGCATTCTCATTGACGTTGATGCCATCGCTGCGCAGGAGTCCCTCGAGCACCAATTGTGGATCCGAATGGTCAAGCAGCGATTGGATCGCTTGCTGACGATCCGCACCAGCCAAAAAGTCTGTGGCCCGGAGCAACGCCTGACGATCCTTAGGAGCCAATTGCTCGTTAGCTAGCCACTTGGAAAGCATCGATGAAGCCACAGAACCACGACCTCGCCAGGCAATCAACCGAGCCGCATCTGCGGAAGTTTTCTCCTTGGGAAGCGACGCATAAGCGTTCAAGCAATCGGACCAACGGTCCATGGCTGCAATCCCAAGGGCTTCCAAGTACCATCGGTCCTCACCATCGAAACGGCTTGCAAGACTCGCCCAATACCCGGGCATCTGCTCGGATGGATCTTCGCGAAGTGCCAGCGCTGCTTCACGAAGTACGATCGGCGAAGCGTCCGAGAGAAACATCGGTAAATAATCTTTTGTGGCCAATTTGGCTTGTCGCGCCAAACGAATTCCAACGCTCCTTACGTTTGGATCAGAATCCTTCGATGCCAACAGAAGCGATGCCGGCGCACCATCGACTTTCGCAAGAATCCAAATGGCCCGAGCTCGCATTCGAGGATTGCTGTCTTGAGCAAGCACAAGCAATGCATCCTTGGAGCTCTTGCCCATCTTGACCAACGCTTGGTATGCCAAGTAGCGAACGGAATTGCATGGGTTCCTCAATGCAGCCACCGCACCTTGAGCGGTGCTCAAGTCATACTTGGGAACATTGTATTTAGCCCCTGCTGGAGCCAGTCGAAACAATCGACCTCGCTCCATGTCTTGCATGTTGTGCCCTCCAACCCCCGGATCGTACCAGTCGGTTACAAACATCGATCCATCGGGCGCGGTGGCAACATCTGCAGGTCTAAACCATTTGTCGGTATCGCCTACAGCGAGATTTTCAATCTTGGCCGAGTAACCAGCACCTTCGTTGCCTGTCACATAAGCCCGCACGACATTGGGTCCGGCATCGCAGTGTATGACCTGATTGCGAAACAACTCAGGCAACAGGTCTCCTTCGTAAACCGTGATTCCGGTTGGAGATCCAGCCCCGGTGATGAGCATCGTCGGTACAACCCCTGGGTCGTTGAGGTGCCAATGCCTTTGAGGAATCTCCGATTCCCAATTGGTTCGCTCACTCTGCCAGCCTGCTCCAGTAATCTCATCGACATAGCCATAATTGCCAAATTCCATCACATAGTTGATTCTCGTTGCCCGGTTGCCATCGTCGTCGTTGTCCGACTGCCAAATGGTTCCATAGGAATCGACGGCAGCTTCGTAGTTGTTGCGAAAGTTATGTCCGAGCACTTCCATGTCGCTTAAGTCTTCGTTGCATCGGAACACCATGCCTTGGCGATAAGGCTTACCAGAATCATTGATTTCCCTGCCCCAACGGTCCAGGATGGGATTGCCATCAGCATCGCAGAGCCTATGACCGGTATTGCCGAAATTGAAATACAGCTTGCCATCAGGACCAAAAACAAACGAGTGAACCGAATGGTCGTGCTGCGGATCTCCGGTCTTGGTCAATATCGCCCGCTTGGAATCTGGAACGTCATCTCCGTCGTTATCGATAAACTCGAAAACGTAAGGTGCCGCACTGACCAAAACCCGGTTTCCTAGGACACAGATCCCTAACGCCGAATCGATGTCTCTACCTTGGTAAAACACCTTGGTTTTATCCATCACTCCATCTTGATCGGTATCCTCAAGAATCAAAATACGGTCTCCTTCGGGCCTTTCACCATTGTGACGCCGATAATTAACCACTTCGCACACCCAAACACGACCTCGATGATCGATATCCAGATTGGTTAAGCTCTTGAGCATGGGCTCTGAAGCAGCCAAGGTCGCTTGAACTCCCTCTGCCAGTTTCAATCCCGCCACTGCATTCTCCGGCGAGCGATCTTCGGCAGGGCCCGCCGACCCTTGGCCTATCCCAGGCGGAACGCCATCGGCGGCGATATGGAACATCACCGAAGTAGAAGTCCCGTTATTCTGCGAAACCCCTCCTTGATCCAACGCGCAACCAACTTTGAATCGAAGCGCATCGTCGGGAAGATCAAAAACAATCGTGCTATTGGCATGTGTTCCAATCCCTGGCAAGACCTTGTCGAGAACCTTCAATGGACCCCCGCCCGCATTGGCATTCTTGCGCACATCCCCCCATTCACTTGTGGCCGACACCCAATTCATGTCCAAAAGCGATTTTTCGCCAGAACGGGTTACCAGCTTGGGCTCGACCCAATCCGACCAATCGCAGGCAAATCCGTCGTCACCCGCAGAAACGATCAAATAGAGTTTCTTGACGCCTTGAACGTCGACGTCCGCATTGATCCTATGGCCCGGGGTGCTTGAGTTCATCAAAGGTGAGGTAAACAACGGACGCCCTTTGGGCTTGCTGGCTGAACTTGATTTCTCTCCAGGAGCGATCCCGAACTCCTTAGCAATACCAGTCGGGTTAAAATTCCCCGGAACTTGTTCGTCTTGATTCTCGACCAACTCAGAGGCCGATCGAGTCTCAACGACCGAACCCTCTGCGGGCACTTCGATGTGGGCTGTCCAAAGGATAGCGTTGGAAACTAAACGCGTCGGTTCAGTTCGCCCCCAATTCCAATGAAAATGCCCTCCGGTATAGCCAAAACCTCGACTACCATTGGGGTTCTCCGAGGCCCACGCCACATGCTGCGGCTCTTTCTTGGCCACCGCTCGGCGAACGTCAGGGTTGCCACTATGAGCACCATCGGGTCGATTCATCGTTTCCTCAGGTGCGATCGCTGAGAGAATCGGAGTTACACCCTGCATGTTCTCTCGAAAACGCATGTGAAAGTACCACTCGTCACGCGTTTCAAAGGGCTTTACTCCTCGTGTGATCGGGTGCTCTGGTAACTTATCGAACTTGGCAGTCCAGTGCGGATTGACCGACCAGTGGGTTTCAAAGTACCCTCCGAGCCAGCGAACGAATTCCGGTCCGCCGCGATCCTTGGGCACCTCGACCGCATAGTGAATACACACCAGCCCGGCTCCACGCTCGAGCTGCTTGTTGATCCGTGCAAGATGCGGCAACGAAGGGTGCCCACCTCCACCATCGGAATAAATCACGACGGCATCGGCGTTATCCAGCGTTGAATCATCCGCTGGCCATCCATTGCGGAGGACTTCGACCTCAGCCGTTGGAACGGTTTTTTTAACCGTGTCTGCCAAGATTCGGCATCCGGCATAATGCTCATGGGATCCAAAGTCGTGGCTTCGTCCACCCGCAATAAAAACGATCTTCTTGGGAACAATCGGGTCTGCCGACTGCACCTGCTGGACCAAACCAAACCAAGAACAAACCGTGAAACCAATCAGAATCCAAGATGCTCTCATGGCCAAACTACTCAAGGGAGGGATAGATGAGGAAGGATCGGCAATCGCCAGCGATTATCCTAGTTTCTAACGATTCTAAAGTAAATCACCCCTCTGTCGTTCAATCTCTAGCGGACGGTATCGAGCTTTCGGTAACGATCGAGCGATTCTTGGTACTCTGCAACACCCTCAGGGGATAATACACCGCGGCTTCGATCCAATTCGTTTTGCACGCGATCGATCAGAAATTGCTTTTCTTCCAACGTTGGGCTTAATGGTTTACCTGGCACATCGAACCATAACGGAGCCGTATGAGCAAATCGCCATCGACCAGGACTGGGCTCTTGCCAAACACGGACAGCAACCCACGCCGTCGAATCAAACCCGCTGGATCGCTCCACTCGGATCGACCAAGACCCGTCGGGCTTTCGAATCTGACCATCGACCGAGATCCGCTCAATCTTGCCGTTGACGATCCACTCAAGCGAAGCGATCGGTCCATCGGCATGAGCCTCCACCTGAATACTCCCCTCTTGGCGATGCATCATTAGCATCGGACCTGTGCTTACAAACGACCGTCCCTGCCTCAAGCCCTCGATCCAATCCCGATAGTGGAACCCTTGGGGTAGATGCACGTACACTCGTCCGTAACCGACCGGTACCGGATGAACTCCCGATGCCGTTCCTGCGGAAGGCTGCAATCGATAACCGGAATTGAGCAAGCACCAATACGTGCGATGCACGAACTCGATCCAGTCCTTCTCTGTGCCAACTTGAGGATCGCTCCTCTGCATCCAATCCGGGGCCGGTGTATTCCACTTGGTGAACGCAAATTCTGTTCTCCACATGTGATTATTCGCTAGCTCATACGTCAAACGGTTCCCCAGCAGCGAAGGCAATACCATCGCGAATGGCCAGTCGTGTTTGTCCAAGTCCAAAATCGCATTCTCGCGATCGGCTTGCGCCAAAACCTGTTTTACCGGTGGTATGCCTACCTCAAAAGGGGTCTGATGGTTTAACGCAAACAACGCACCCAAGGTATGCGATTTGCCTTGAACACTGAAAATCTCCCATTCGGTGTTCTTAGGCCAAATCACATGGCTACCATCCAAACCGATCAGTTCGCTGGGCAAGCGTGAATCGTCTGGATCGGTGCGATCCCCAAGCTTCGCATTGCGATCATCCCGCGTGGTCCAATAGACCATCGGCAACGCGACATTCAGATCCTCAGATTGCATGGCATGCTTCAATCGATCTATCTTCATGTGAACATGAGTGTCGCCGCTATACCAACCTTGCTCGGCCATATTGACCCATCGCTTCAAGCGTATCTGAAGCTCAGGAGTATCTTTTCCAACCACCAAATGCTGCGTCCAGGGAAAATACTCTTTCCCTCGCTCCACCGTTAATGTGTACTTGCCTGGCGGCAATCGAAGCTTGAACCGATGAGCCGAAATGCTTGTGTGAAACTCGTTCGACTGCGGATTGATCCAATTCTGCTTCTCATAACGGATCGCTTGCCCCTGAGATTCTCCCGACTCAGCCAAAAACCATTGCCCCGATTCGCTCTGAAGGTACATCCGGCAAGCTACCGGAGAACCAGTCTGATCATCAAGCACCTGGCCCTCCACCACTTGTTCTTGTGCCGAATTCCAAATCCTATCGATGCGTTCTAATTCCGCGTCAATATCGGTCCCTTGGTAAAAAGACATCCAGCCATGGACCGACTTGGTTTGTCCCGGTGCAAGATCCGGGAAAATCGGATCGGAGTGTAGGCATGGACAAGGGGCGTTGCCCCAAGTCCGATGATTGGGTTCGAACCCAAGGATCACCCAGCGATTCCCAGTCAAATTCCTACAGGCGGCCAGCGACCCTCGAAAAATTTTGTTGTCGTTGGTTTGCTGATCAAAGTCCTTGCAACCCTTGAGCATCGCGCACATCTGCACGCGTAAGTCCGATAACGGTTCAGCCGTACCGTTGGTCAGCGTCATTAAGATGGCTAGATGGTCTCGGTGTGGTACCGCATGCAACTGATACGAAATCTGGTTCGGAAGTTCCCTACGCAGGAAGTAACTGCCGTCGGCCCGATGAGTCCACTCAAGAGGCTCAAGCTTTGTGTGCTGCTTGTCCCAAATCGTATCGATATGGGTATGGGCCAAGTAAGTCAAACCGAGGTTGGACCAGAGGGCTTCAGGTGCATCCAACACCACATAACTGGTTGGATCCCACGGTGTAAACACACTGAGCTTCGTCTCCCTCTGGGGCTCAATGGCACCATCGAGGAAACCGATCCGAGGGTGCCGACCTCCCGGGTAAGGCAACACAAAAATGGGTGGGTCGACCTCGGCTAAAGGTTTAGTGCTCGGCGAAATGTTCCATCGATTCAAGGCTTCCTCGAGACTTGCCGGCTGCAAGCCTGTCACTTGCAAAATCTCTTCCCTTTGGTAACCGTGGTACCAAACCATATTCTCAAGCCAATGCCTAAGTTGCGTCTGGGTACTGCTAGTGCGAGTCTGCGCCGAAGCAACCTCCTGAGCTTCGATCGCAGGCGGGCAAACGCTCGCGAAAAAAGCGACCAACAGAACCGCCGCTTGCAAAATGATGACTCGCATAGACATAGAACGTTGCTCAGAGGCATTCCTTAAGTACCAAGCTCCTTAATTCGCCAGTTGATAAACCGTCGTCGTCGTTCCCTCAATATTCTGAGACAGTTTTTGGCCCCCGACGCTCATGTTCATTTTAAGTTTCTGACGCTGAACCGACTTCGAGAGACATCCGAGTTCGACGTCGAAGAGGATGTCGCCATCGCTTCCGGTATCCTCCATCGTGATTTCAATGCCCGCAGGCGACTGCAGCAACTCCGTTACCGTATCGGTATGAATCTTCGCAAATTTACGCCCCTGCTCCTGGACGATCCCATCATAACGAAGCTTTAAAAGACTCTTGGTCTGCATCCCATTGGCGTTGGTCGTGAACGTTTGCTCCCATGTTCTTCCAACCGGAAAATCCCCCTCAGGAAACTCGACCTGTTGCTGAAAAGTCGCCTTGAGCGATTCGGCACTCAGGGGATTGGCTGGAGAAGACTCTGCTTTCTGGATCGCGTCGGGAACCTTCAGTTCGATCAGATTCCCTCGCTTTCCGAGCTTCAACGAAAAAGGGACTCCCAAGACAGGCTTAATCGTTGCAGCCATCTGCTTACCGAGCGGATCCTTGGGGTCACCTTGCTCAGAATCGTATTCCAAGTTCATGAAGGGAGATTTCATCGAAGTCCGCACACGTTTGACTGTCTGCTCGATGTAAAAGCTATCGGAGACCGCATCGATGACCTGCCATTGCGCTTGGATCGATTGCTTCATGGGCATTTCTTGAGTGCTCCCATCGGGCAACTTCATGCTCGTGACCATATCGTTGACAGTTTCTACTGTCAGAGTTTGGCCTTTTTTCAGTTTCCACTCAAGTGTTTGCGCCGAAACAGGAACTGCCAAACAAGCAAAAAATACGATAGACAAAGCGACTGCAAAAACCTTCATAAGCTTACATCCTGCAAAAAACCACTCGATAGCCAAGAACGACTAGAACACTTCCTACTTTACCGAAACCTGGGCCCATTGGAACCTAGGCATGCTACTTGGGCAACTGGGGGACAAAAATCCCAATATCGAGGCCGAGCAACCTTTTTTTTGGTAAATTAATTGCCGGTCGTAAAACCCATTTCAGCCCCTTCCCATCAAGACAGCCTCTCATGACACAGCCATCCTCACGCCGTCGTTTTCTCAAGCAATCCGCAAGTGCTTCGTGGTCCATTGGCGGAGCTGCTTTGGTTGCCGGATTGCTCGAATCCCCATCGGTAGGATCTCCCATCAGACATCGGAATCAAGACATCGTCACAGGATCAGGACAATATCAGTACCGGGTCAAACACCAGTTTGTTCAATTACCCTCAGAGTATTCTTGGCAAACCACCCATAATGTCGCGGTCGATTCGCAAAATCGCATCTATGTGATCCACGAAGGTCGCGAGAACCTTAAAGACCACCCCTCCATTTTTGTATTCGATGAACAAGGCAAGTTCATCCGAGCCTTCGGTAGCCAATACCAAGGTGGAGGTCATGGTCTGGAGGTCAGGAAAGAAGGAAACGACGAATTCCTCTACGTCTCGGCTTACCAACAAGTCAAAGCGTTTTCGAAACTCACATTGGATGGCAAAGAAATCTGGTCCAAGCGTGCGCCCGAGGAGTCCAAAATTTACAACCAGGAAGAGTACACCGCGCCCAAGAAGGTCTGGGGCAGAGATCGATTCATGCCGACCAATTTCGCATTCCTGCCTACCGGAGGCTTTCTGCTAGCCGATGGTTATGGTGCTTTTCATATCCATCGATACGACGACAACGGAAAATGGCTCAGTTCGTTTGGAGGCGCAGGCGATGGGACCGGTAAGTTCAATACGCCCCATGGATTGTGGATCGATGATCGGGACAAAGCCAATCCAAGGATCGTAGTTACTGATCGCGCTCATAACACGCTTCAGATATTTGATTTGTCGGGCAAATACCTCCAGACCATCGGTGGATTCGGACTGCCAGCGAATGTCGATTGCCAAAAGGATCTACTGCTCGTTCCAGAACTCGGTGCCCGTGTCTCGCTGCTAGATCGCGACTATCAGGTGCTCGCCCAACTCGGGGGGGATGTTGAGCGTGTCAGAGATACCAAAGGGATTCGGGAAGAGGAGTCTATGTGGGTCGATGGCAAGTTCGTGCATCCTCATGACGCATGTTTCGATCTAAATGGCAATATTCTCGTGGCCGAATGGGTCCGCACCGGACGGATCACCAAGCTTGAAAAAATTAGCTGATGATTAGAACCAGAGGCACATTTTCTGGTTAGATGATGTACTGTTGCCGAAGACGACTCATGCAATCGATCAACGGTCTGGGTCTTGAGTTGCCATCGAACAACCCAGCGTTGGGAAACAAGTGGTTTATTGCATCGCTTGCTTGATTCCAAATGACTCCGTGGACTGAGGGTTTGGCGATAAGCATTTGCAGGAGTTCCAACCCATTGGGTGGTAGCTTAGCGGCTGTATTTACTGCGTTAGCCGCGCATGCTTGCGCTACCTGCGTGCCGAACAAATCTGGATCGGTATCCTGCGACGCATCTAGTGCCTGTGCGATGGGTCGATGCCCCGGATAGCTCCAGTTGGACACCAACCCATCGTGGAATTCCGTGAGGCGATCTTGTTCGCTGGACAAGGGTGCCGATATTCGAACCAAGAGCGATTTCTCAAGATCTTGCCAATGGTCAATCAAGTCGGAGATATCGATCAAATCCCGAGGAAGGGTCCCAAAAGGCCAGCAGTTCAAGTTCAAATCCAAACCGATGCCCGCGATATCCCGCTCGTGAGCTTGAATCAAGCTTCGAGCAAACCGAAGCGGATCGATACTCTCATGACCTGACTTAGTCCGTCGAGCCATGTACTCCGCCGCCGGCAAGTTGATACTAAAAATGATTGGGGTCTTTGTATCGACACTCCGAATCGCTCCGATGATTCCCGAAGCGAGCCGGAAGGCTTGTTCATCGGAAAGTTCCAGATCTTGGCTCGCATTGAGACTTGAACTGGCATCCCATAATCGCACTTTGCCTGCAAACTGCGAGACCATGCGCGCAACTCTTGTGCAAACAAGCCGATAGACTTGGTCGAATGGCATCGTTTCATCGATAAAAGCAGGCAGTAGCCCTTTTTGAAGTGAAATCAACGGACCGCCAATGACCTTTATATTGTTCTCCTGAGCCCACTGAAGCTGCTCAAAAACAACATCGTCATCAGCAAGTTGATCTGCACCTTGGGTGATTCTTTGAATCCCCAAATCGACACTCACCGCGTTGCACGCGGGTAAAACCCCTTGGGCTATCGCTTGCCATTGGCCATTTGCAGGCAGTTGTACCCCAAAGAGTGTCTGCATTTTCTCACCCGATTGAGATCGAAGCTGCAGGAGTTGAGATGTATACGCTCGTGCTAAAGACCTAGAAGCCTCGATCGCTTTGTCGATCGCAAGTTGCGATGGATCGCCCTTGGGGCTATCGGACGCTTCATCGATCACAGCATGCACAAAATAGTCCAACGCCTGTTCCATCAAGGCATTGTAAGATGCTGGGATGCGTAAACCTCGCAGATGCTCCCAATCAAAAGCCCTGGTTCGAATTCGATGGATGGTCCCTCGGGCCAGTTCCAAACGCAACGAGTAGGGAACCAAAGAGCTCTTCAAAGAGGTGGACGTAAGTACCACGGGTCCAAAATCAAATGTCGGCCAAGGGATTGAAAGTTTGCAGGTGTCTTCGGATTCGTATTCGATCGTCAAAACATCGTCTTGCAGAACATTCACCGAGGGAAGCGGTATCCCTTCAATCGCAGTCGACACATAAGCCGACTGCCAAAATCTTGGATCAAAACCTGCAGCCTCGGGAATACGGAATCTCAATGTGCCCATAAGCCACAGATTGGTTAGGTTGCTTCGAATAAGTTTAGCTGAAGCTTAGGGCAACAGTGTACTAGATTGTGAACGAAAAACAACAAACCGCTGGAGGGCCGAAGGATTCAAAAGTTAGAGGATCCGAAGAAACTCAGTCACCGCGCAGTTTCAGATTCAAGCCGGTGAGCTTCTCGCGAACTTCGGTCAAGCTAGTGACACCAAAGTTCTTGCACTCCAACAGATCGTCACCGGTTTTGCGGATCAACTCTCCGATGGTGTTGAGTTGCAATCGGACCATGCACTTGCGAGCCCGCACCGATAGATTCAATTCAGAAATCGGACGATCCAATAGCATTTGCTGTTCGGGAGTCATGCCCGAAACGTCCATGGGCGGTTCGGCTTCCCGCTTCTCATGCGCATACTGACCCAACGAGAGCCCCTTGCCAGAGAGCATTTCCTTGATCTCGACCAGCGAAGTTTCTCCGAAGTTCTTGCTCGACAAAAGGGTTTGCTCAGAGACTCGGGTCAGATCACCAAGGGTACGGATACCCATTTTCTGCAAGCAATTTCTCGATCGGACGGAGAGCTCGAAATCGGTCACAGGCACATTCAAGAGTTGTTTCAACTTCTCTTGCTGAAGCTGTGCATGCTCATCGACCGACTCAGGCCCACCAGCGATTGCATCTTTAAGATACATTTTGGCGACATCGTGATTCGGGCAGGTTTCCAAAACTCTGCGATAGCAAGCTTGCGCTTTCGGATACTCATTGCGGTCTTCATACATCAAACCGAGGTTCAGGAGCGTTCCGATATGCGATGGCATCAACCCTGCACCGCGTTGGTAATATTCGAATGCTTGCTGGTCGTGACCCAAGCGATCGTATTCGAGAGCAAGACCAAAGAGGGCTCCACCATGCTTGGGATTATGCTGCAAAGCTCGTTGGTACAGCGCAATGACTTCGGGAAGATTCCCACCAATAGAAGCCAGGGTTGCAGCGCGTTGGTAAGGATACTCTGGGTTTTGCTCGACAGGTCCAAAGATATTATCCAGCAACTGAAGGGCTTCTTCTTTGCGTCCGAGATACCGAAGCACTTCGGCCCGGGAGAGTTGGCACCACTCGGGCGTGTAACCAGCCTTCTCGGCGGCCTCGAAGAAATCCAAAGCCCTCTGGTATTGTTCGGTCTGGAAACAGATCCTACCAAGATAGTACTGAGCAAGCGCTCCGCCATCACCGTGACGAAGGGCTCCTTCGGCTTCCGAAAATTTACCAAGCAGACACAAGCACACACCGAGCCTTACGTGGGTCGCAGGCGAAAGCCCCTGGGACTGCTGCAGCTCTTGGACCGCATCGCGAAAGAGCGTCAGTTGAGTCAGATCTTCTTCGATCGCTCGGGAAATCCGCTCGATCTCCGCTGGCCCAAACGATTGATTCGAAAGTACGACTTCTCGGATATCGATTGAAGATTGCACAACCATAAATTCAGGTGTTCCGTGTTGGATTCAACAGTCTGTGATTCAAAAATGGGATTCAAAAATGGGATTCAAAAATGGGATTCAAATGAGTCCAAAAAGCCGGCAGTGGGAGTCGAACCCACAACCCCCGCATTACGAATGCGGTGCTCTGCCAATTGAAGCTATGCCGGCACCCCACGAAAGAGGGGATATTTCGTTCATTTTGAGAACAAAGGATAATTGCTCGATGGCAGAGAGGTCAAGTCCCCTTGCAGACTGAGTTTACGCGCTGCGAGTTAGGCTCGGATTGCTCGCGCCCATCGAAGCGTTGGTTTGCGAGGAAGCGGCACGCGACTTGTCGGGAAACCTGTTTCGATACAACCAACGCTCCCACCACGATGCGACGCGAATCCGCCTATCCTTCAGGGAAACAAAGTGCTGCTTTCCTGTCCGAGTTTCCAAAACCAAATCGTTTTCTCGCACTTCTCGAACCACCCAGTATTTGTCAACTTCGTAGGAATACAGATCTCCATTGGGGGCCGGTGCGATATTTTTAGCTCGTTTTCCAGGCGAAAGCCCATATTTCTCCCGGGTGCAAATCACCCAATCGTTCACTTTGAACCGACTCTCCATGACAGACTCCGACCCGCCTGAATTTGAATTGCTAATACAATCGCCGCATTTCCTGGAACCGGCCTCCCGAATGCCTAGCTCCCACAGCATCCTTATTTTCTACCATAAGTGACCTAAGTCCAGTCCAATCATGGGCTTAGATGAAGAATATTCGATGAATTATCCATTCCTTTATCCGTTGCGATAACCGGACACCGGGGATATGCTTATTGAGTCGATGCGGTAGCACCTAGCGATCCGCAGCGAGAATCTCCCTGTTGATAAACGAAGCAACGAATCGAATACCATCGCGTTATGTCAGACCACTGGAACCTGCTTGCAGATTTGCTCGGAACTCCCAACCTCGGTAACCGCTCCAAAAAGTCGGCCAAATCCGAGCCTGCCGAGCCGCCGACCAAACCGATCGAATCGGCCGAAAAGCCAAAACTGGAACCTGCTAAAACGCAGCAACCAAGCCCAACCAAAGCCCTAGACGATCGACGCGAAGACCAACCCCCTGCGGCCCTTGCCGAACCCGCCAAAGAGCGATCGCTGATCCAGAACTCTTGGGACGCATTGGCAAACCTGTTCGGAATAGCCAACGAACCACCTGCCGAAGTTCGACAAGAGACCATCGAAGCCAAAACGGAAACAAAAACAATTTCGGCGACGGAGAAGCCTACCAAATCAAAACGTCCCGCCAGCAGCATGTGGGGTAGTCCAAGCGAACAATCGCTCGATCCCCAGGAAGCCCCCAAAGGTAAATCTCAGCACTCCGATGCGACTGCGTTGCCGTCTTTCTCCAATGCCGATGCTGAGCCTGCAGATTCAGTGCCTCAAGGCGATCGACGCGGGCCAAGACGCTCTCCAAGAAGAGGGAAAACGGAATCCTCCGATACCAACACGAATCCGAGAATTGCCGAAACAAGCCAACCGACTCGGCAAGAAGGAGATGACTTACCAAATCGTCCGGAAGACCGCTCAGAAATTCGCTCGGAACGTCGGACAGACAATCGCTCAACAAGAAACGCTGGCCGAGGGGACTCAGGCCGTCAAGAGCGCGGAGACTCCCGCGATAGCTCCAGGCGTGAATCTTCGCACGATCGCAACCGCCGTCGCCCCTTGAATGATGATCCAGCCCAAGAGCAAGAGCGTTCCGATCGCAGAACACCAGCGGCTCGCGAATCTCGCTCCAGAGACTTTGTCCAAAGCGATCGCTTGGACCAACCCGCGCGCGAGCCTCGCGGGTTTCGAGACCAAGACCGCACCTCCAGATCCCCTCAGCAGGATCCGACCCGAAAGCGCCCCAGTTCAGGTTTCGCAGCAGGGATCTCCGACGAGATCACCGACGAGGATCTTGCCCCCGAATTCGGCTCGGAATCCTCGCAAAACCCACAAAGTCACGATGAAGACTCCAGCCGATCGCCTCGACGCAAGAAACGTCGCAGTAGACCTCGTGAACAAAGCGATGTCACCTCCGATGACTTGATCGACTCAGCGGATTCAGACCGATCTAGCGAATCTTCAGAGTCTCGCCCCCGACACGGTAAAATTCCCACCTGGACCGAGACCATAGGGTTTGTCATCCAAGCCAACGTCGCAAATCATCAAAAGCAATCTTCCAGTGGACGCGGAAGACCCAGACGTCCCAACCATTAAACATCTCTTTGCTCCGAAGCCAGCCCCATCAAGTCTTCTGATATCTCTAGTTTCGACTTGATGCCCCCCCCCCAAATGTGGGATAATCCATCCCCCCATTTCGATGGGGTCCCCCCCATCATCCGGGGGGGTGCATCCCTATCTATAGGTGAGCTTCGGACCGTACCTGTTGTCGTGATCCAACGCCCACCTCCAGAAACGCACCCGACCGAAACAAAGGAGCCTTTATCATGTACAAGAATCTCAACGCACGCGCTTTGGGGATCTCCGGCAGACAAAGCGATCTGATTGAAATAGCGATGACCTACGGCTTTCAAGGCCTCGATATCGATGCTGTCGACCTGCAAAGACGGACCGCTCGCACCGACTTCGATCGTGCCTCGAGATTCCTAACCAGCTCCGGAATGAAGGTCTCGGCATTCGATGTCCCCTGTGACCTCGACAGCGACGACAAAGAGTTCGATGCTTCCTTGAAGGACGTCGAGGCCGTGGTCTCAGTTGCTGGTAAAGTCAAAGCCAGAGCTGGTATACTCGCGATCCCCGCCGGGACAAATCGGGCCTCTTTCCCGCAGTATTTTGAGTTCGTGCGGGCCCGGATCCAGCGCCTTGCCAGCATCTTTGAAAGCAACCAAGTCCTACTTGGACTCTCGATGTCGACGTTTGAAGATTGCCGCGCCGACCGCCAATTTTCCTTCATCCACGATGTCGACGGAGCCCTCGCCTTAGTCCAAGCATGCCAGTCCAATTCGGTGGGGATCCTCGTGGACACCTTTCATTGGACGGTCGGAAAAGGGACCTGGGAACAACTCGCTAGCTTACAAGGGCACAAAGTTGCCGGGCTAAATATCGCCGATGTGGCGACCGTACCTGACATTAAAGAATCGAAAGATTCTCTCAAGCTCATCGCCGGCAGCACCGGAACCATCGACAATGCCCGTTTTGCCAGTACCCTGGCCGCAAACGGCTATGACGGACCGATCACCAGCAGCCCAAGCCCATCGAATTTGGGTTCGATCACGAGGGATTCGATCGTCTCGAAGGCTCAGGATGTGCTTGATGCAACCCTTAGCGCTGCAAACTTATCGACGCAGACTCGTCGGCCCGAGTGGATCGCAGCCCAAGCTAGTTCGGCCCCAGAAATCTCCAGCCTCGAAGACCTGGGCTGAATGGTGCCGATTCTGCCGGTTTTAGGGCTAGAAACAGAATGGTTTGTTTTTTGTGCTACACTGGAGGTGGGGAATAGTGCCCCCACCTTCTGAACAGTTGGCACAAGCCCTGATCGTTGGTCCAACGCTTGCTTTGGCAATGCAGACTCAGTTTACCTTCGGCTCAGTGGAGTTTTTAGACCATGTCAAAATTGACCCTTCGCGTCGTGCAAGGGGCTGACCGTGGGAAAGTCTTCGGCGATTTGACTCCCCCGATCTCGATCGGGCGCGAAGAAGGGAACACCATCCAGCTTAACGATGAACGCATCAGTCGCTACCACTGCAAAATCCTCCTGGATAACCAACATTTGGTACTTACCGATCTGGAAAGCACCAATGGGACCAAGGTCAACGGACAATCCTGCCAATTGAGAATTCTACGCTTCGGCGATCTCATCCTCGTCGGGCGTAGCGTTCTGCTCTTCGGTGACGCTTCCCAAATCCGAGGACGATTGAATGAAACCAATCTGGTAGGAGAACAACCCAAAGGCGATCCACAGATCGAAGCCGATTTCGAAATTGACTCCAACATCGCCATCGAACCTGCTGAAATCTCCAACCTACAATCCCCCCCCTCCATCCCGGATCGACTCAGTCCAAGCCAAGCGGCCCAACTTGCCGAGCTGCTCGAATACATCCACGAAGGGATCGCTGAAGTGGTTGATGGGATACAAAGCAATGACCAGCGAGGCACCGTGAACGTATCACAAAGCAACTGGCAAGCCTTGATGCTGGTCTACTCGAACCTCTCTGAGTTGATTCGATCAATCGCTGACCCCGAATTCAAATTGCCTGGTTGATTCCCTTCAGAGTGTTCCTAAGCCAAGCAGGCTTGGACGACGTTTCCGTGGACGTCGGTCAGACGATAATCTCGACCACCCCAACGGAATGTCAAACGCTCATGATCGATTCCCATGAGTCTCAAAACCGTCGCTTGTAGATCGTAAACACTGACGATGTCTTCGGTGGCGCGATATCCAAACTCGTCGGTACTTCCGTGACAATACCCCCCGCGTGTCCCGCCTCCTGCCATCCAAATGCTGAATCCTTGAGGGTTGTGATCCCTGCCTTTACCCCCTTGGGCAAAGGGCGTACGACCAAATTCTCCCGCACAAATGATGAGAGTCGAATCGAGCAAGCCGCGGTTTTGCAAATCATCGATCAACGCCGCAATCGGTTGATCGACAACGCGGGCATTCTTGCGATGCCCAGCCTCAAGATTGTCGTGATCGTCCCATGGAGCAATAAACCGAATTCCTTTGACGCAAGTGACTTCAACAAAACGAACACCACTCTCGATGAGTCGTCGGGCCAACAAACACTCCTTGGCATACTGCGACATCAAAGGATCACTTGAGTCGACTCCGTATTTGCTGAGAGTTTCCTTGGTCTCATCGGCAAAACTCAGGATTTGCGGAACAGCAGACTGCATCGCCATCGCGGTTTGGTCATTGCGCAGAGATGAATCGAGGATCTGCCTGTGCTGAGATCCAGGTACTTGCGAAGCTAAAAAACCACGATCCTGGTCATTCAAGAAATGAAGCAAAGCGGCTTGCTGCTTGGGATCTCGAGCCGACTGGATATTTCGAACTGGATCGCTCCCGCTGAAAGTGTCAAAAATCGTGCCGGCATGGACTGCTGGCAAGAACGCATTGGAGAAGTTTTCGGGACCACCGATCGGCAACAATCCACCATTGAGGACGACATAGCTTGGTAGTTGCTGATTCTCACTACCGAGCCCGTAGCCCAACCAAGCTCCCATTGAAGGTCGCCCTTGGGCCGCGAATCCTGTATGAAGAAACATACAAGCCTGGGAATGTTCAGCGAATTCACTTTTCATCGAACGTATCACGCATAGCCGATCGGCATGCTTGGATAAATTCGGAAACAACTCACTGATTTCCAATCCAGATTCCCCATGCTTGGAGAATGCAAACGGACTTCCCAAACACTTACCGTTTTGATCAAACTGCGTCGCATCGATGCTCAATGGAAACGGCTGTCCGTCGAGCTTGCTAAGCTGCGGCTTGGGATCCCATGTGTCGACCTGGGACGGTCCCCCATCCATAAACAAAAAGATCACCCGCTTGGCCTTGGCAGGGAAATGGATCCCAGCTTCCCATTGAGCCATCGAAAGCTTGGAAACCAACGACAACCATCCGATCCCAAACGCCGCGTTTTTCATCCAGCGACGCCTATCTAAGCCTTGCATGCAAGGTTGCCTCCCTTTACTTGACATACCAAACCTCCTTCAAATTAAACATCGCATGAGCCAGTACATCCCAAGCCTCTTGATCAGTGCCTTGGGCATCCAATTGGCTCACCAGCAATAAGGAGGACTGAAGCTCTGAATCAGATGGACGGCGACCTAGTAACCGTCGGTACATGGCCGTGACTCGATCCTGCGGATCTGCGTAAGTACTACAAACCCTCGCGCTCCACAACTTGGATTGCTTCAAAACAAAAGGATCGTTCAGTAGCATCAAACTCTGAAGCGGACTGTTGCTTGTGTAACGTTTTCCGGTAGTCGCTATCGGCTTGGGGAAATCAAAGGCCGTCAAGAATTCATCTGGGAAATTACGTCGTACCTCAAGATAGATCGATCTCCTTGAATCACCATCGATCGGACCGGCAGGAGATTGTTTGTTCGGCTCAAGCACCGATTTGTAATAGTTCCTGGTCGATAGCCCTCGATCAGGACGCTTCAAATTACCTGCCGTCCAAAGCATCGTGTCGCGAACCGCCTCGGCACCAAGACGCTGAAGCTGCCAGTGCGAAAAAAGAAGGTTGCCAGGATCATGCTCGATGGCAGTCGATGTCGGCTGACTAGACCGTTTCCAAGTCTCCGACAAAAGAATCGCTCGAATCAACTTCTTGGTGGACCAACCCTGATTCACAAAATCGATAGCCAATCGATCCAGCAACTCCGGATGGCTTGGGCTCTGCCCCATTCGACCAAAGTTGTCGACGGTACTGACCAAACCCTGCCCAATAAGCCAACACCAAACGCGATTGACGTAGACCCTTGCGGTCAATGGATTGGTTGGACTGGTAATCTCCATGGCCAATTGCAACCTACCGCTTTGATCCTTGCCATAAGAATCCGCTTGCGATCCGAGCACTCGCAAGTATCGACGTGGCATCGGCTCGCCCGGTTGCTTGGGATCGCCTCGGCCAAGCCAGGGTTGATTGACGGGCATGTGATCTTCAATCACCCCTGGAACCCAAGTGGGGATCGGTACCTTCGCTTCTACCTGCTTGTACTGCTCAATCGCATCAAGCAGCGGTGTTGGCATTTTACGATCCCAACCCAATAAGTCTTCGGCGATCAACGCATTAACCCACCGAACGTCATTGCGGGAGTAAGTTCCTTCAGCCAAACGCTGCAATGCAGCTTTGGTGGCGCCGATCGTAGCAACAACGGGACTTTGCCAATCGTCCCCTGGAACGTTTGGAAAGGCCCAAGTCGATGGTGGCTGATATCCCGCCGCATGCGCTATGACCATCGATAGGCCAAAGCTAGAACGTCCATCGGACCGGTCCAAAACCGCAGGATCCTTGACGATGCCAACGTAAGGCTTTGCATCGCGCGTTAGCAGTTCGATGTGGGCACGAAGCCCTTTCCACTGCGGTCGAATCCTCATGGTAACCCACTGCATCGAGTCCGATCTGAGGGTTGGATTCACGGTATCAAACAGCAGCGAATCTCCTTGAAAGTTCTCAATAACCAAACGAGCGCGCGCACTGTCGGTTCCTCGACAAAGCAGTGAGATCGCATCAGAATCGACGATAAAATCCGGAGACCGCAAACTCCCCGATGCTCGATCCGACCAAAAGTTGCTTTGATAGCCAGGTTCAAGCAAACGGCTCATGGGGTACTTGCTCTGGCCATGAATCGACCAACGTGCAGGTTGCCCTGCATCGGCTTTTGGCATCCGGACGGCTTGATCGGGCATTCCAGCCCCGTCGATCCTCCAAGCATCGATGGATCCGTTTTCTAGATCGAACAGAATCGTTGCATTCATGGAAAGTCGATCCCAATCGGATTGATTGCTTCGATATTCCAGAACGAATTTCCCAAAGAGCTCTGGATCAGCGCTCCGCTGGTTGGTGAGAACCTCAAACCATCGGCCCAACTCCTTGCCCTTTGGATCGATCTTCCATCGAGCCAGTGACTTGCGCCAAGAGGACTGAGTACCGACAAGCTCCTTGACATCCTCCCATTTCTGACCCAACTTGATCTCCTGGTTATCGACTCGCTCTTGAAGCCACAGGCAAGCTTGCGCAATTTCGTCTTCCCACTGAGGCAAATGCTCGATCCAGTGACGTATCCATCGATCGCTAATTTCATGTTGAATTTTCTCGAGCTCTTGTCGATTGGCGGTAAAAAGCTCGGGAGAATCGACCGCTCGCATCGCGGTTCTTGTGCTGCGAAGTATCCCATAAAGAGAATAATAGTCTTCGTCGGATATAGGATCGAACTTGTGGTCGTGGCATCTTGCGCATGAAATCGTCAACGCTTGGAAGGCTTTACCGATCGTATCGATTTGACTGTCGATCACCGCAATCTCTTCTCGCTTGACATCGATAGGCGTTTGGTTGAACTCGACGAGTCGATAGAAGCACAAACCGATAAGCGACTCATTGAGGTTTAGCTCTGGATTCCTTCGGGGATCGATCAAATCCCCTGCAAGATGCTCCTGAATGAGTCTTTGAACGGAAATGTCTTGAGCAAAGGCACGTACGAGATAATCCCGATAACGGTAAGCGAATGGGAGATAGGCGTCGTCTTCAGAACCATGGGTTTCCGCATACCGAACAATATCCATCCAATGCCTTGCCCAATGCTCGGCAAATTCAGGTGTATCAAGCAACGTATCGACGGCCTTTGTCCATGCCGCTTGGGCTCCGAACTCATCGCCCAGGAGTTCCCTGAAACGATCTAGGAAATCAGGATCAGGCGGTAAACCACATAGAACAAGATTCAGTCGGCGAAGGAGCGTACCTGGATCTGCCGTCGGACTCGCAGATACACCGGCGCCATCGAGCCCGTGGCGAATCCAGCGATCGATCGCAGCGGTCGTGGAATCCTGAGTGTGAGGATCGGTCTTTGGAGGGGTAAACGCCCACCAAGTGGCTCGTTCGCGATAAAGGGACTCCCACGCGGTGACTTGGCTTGGATCCAGTTCCTCGGGTTTGTCGCGGGGATCATGGGCTCCTTGCAAGATCCACTTCCGAAAAACTTCGATCGTCGCTGGCGTAAGCTTGGGAGATTTGGCCGGCATCTCAAGTCCCGGTTCTAGGTGCTCCATGACCCGGATCAGCAGACTGCTATCTGGGGCACCGATCTGGATTGCAGGTCCAGAATCCCCTCCGACTTGCCAACCCTCACGCGAGTCCAATGCCAAGCCGCCACTTTTTTTGCCTTGATGATGACAACTCAGGCAATGCGCATGGAAAGCCGGTCGGATGTGCGTCTCGAAAAACTCAGCCTCCTGTCCCCAACTCTGCGAAATCGCAACGAGGATGAAGCTCATCTTTGTTGCAAAAAAATTCAGGGTGGTCAATTTACGCCGATCGTTCAAACGGAACATCAATCAAAGAACCAATTCAAAGGTGTTTCAAAACCGACCAAATACAAGTCCATTGGCGATATTCTACCATCTTATTGGGCGCCTCAGGAAAAACGCTGGCTACCCAACAAATCCCACGAATTATCAGAAAACGCGATCGTTGGAAAATGGATCCAAGCGTTTCGAGTACGATATCCAGAATCGCCAAGAATCAAGCGGCCATTCAAAGCTTCCAGAACCAAAATGCCTCTAGCAAAAATTGGGAGAATCCCCCGCCATGAATTTCAAGATCAACGTGGTATGTTGCGCGATGGTATCGCTCTGGTTGCAAGTCCAGCCCAGCCCCGCCCAAGACGTCCTGAGGAATGTGCCTTATCACTCGCTGGCTCATTCCAGACATGTGCTCGATGTCTACAAACCGACCGGTACCAACGACGGAAAACCCCTTCCGGTTGTTTTTTGGATTCATGGTGGCGGATGGCAAACCGGCGACAAATCCGATGTCGCAATCAAACCCAAGTACTTTAACCAGAAGGGGTACCTATTCGTCGCGTGCAATTATCGACTCTTACCAGATGTGTCCATGGACGTATTGATCGACGATATTGCTCAAGCGATCGCATGGGTACAGAAGAATATATCCAAGCATGGAGGTGATCCCGAATCGTTGATTTTGGGCGGGCATTCGGCAGGTGCCCAATTAGCAGCTCTGCTGTGTACGGACCATCGCTATCTCCAAAAACACAACCTCTCGATCTCTTCGCTTCAAGGTTGTATCCCTGTCGATGGTGACACGTATGATATCCCCAAAATTATATTGACCGCAGAGCATCGCCAAGCCGTCTATGGTGGTAAGATGCCCACGTTTGGCCATCGCCAAAAATTCGGAAACGATCCCGAAAAACACATTGATTTCTCAGCCGTCACGCATGTGGCAAAGAACAAGCAGATACCTCCTTTCCTGATCTTGTACTTCTCTGGAAATCCCGACACGACAGTTCAAGCCCGCCGGCTTGAGACGGTCTTGAAAGAATCCGATATCGCCGTAACCGTCCATGGCAAACATGACTCGAATCACTCAAAACTCAACGATGACCTAGGAGATCCAGCCGACTCAGCCACCGCAGCACTCGATCGCTTTTTAAAGAGCATCTCGACCAAAACAAAGTGACGCAAAAAAGAAGGTTTTTATGAAACTGCGCATTGCAACTTACAATGTCGAATGGATGAATAATCTGTTCGTACCGGGGAAGGCAAAACTGAGAATATCCAAAGGCCAGGGGATGGGCCGACAAGTCGATGCGCCTTCAACCGTAGCCCAAAAAATAGCTAGCCTCATCGATCTGATCGATCCAGAGATATTGGGTATTCAGGAGGGACCAGCGAAAATCGAACAGATGCATTTTTTTGTCGAGCAGTTTCTTGGAGGTCGATTCGAAGTCTACGGTGTGGAGTCTGGCGCTCAAAGTATTTACGCCTTGGTGAAGAAAAATCTCGATCTGAGAGTCCGCCAAATGGATCCCGACCATCGTCTCTATGAACTCCTAGGAACACCGACCCCATTTCAGCCTTGGGGAGAATACAATTCACCCAAACAACATCGAATGGATCGGCCACCAGTGATCCTGATGCTAGGAAAGAAAGGACTGCGCCCCATCGAGTTAGTGGTCGTCCATACAAAGAGTCAGTTCTCTCAAGGGCTTACCATTCGTAAGTTCTTAGATCGTGAGCCCACTGCGATGAAGGCAGCCATTCTTGCCAGACAGAAACTCAGCGCCGAGATCGCTGCCTATCGCCGGCATGTGACCCACATGATCCTTTCTCGTAAAGCCTCAGGAGTTATCCTCATCGGAGACCTTAACGATGGCTTCGGAAAAAGCGTATTCGAAACTGAATTCCTATTGCAAAGCCTTATCGACGAACTTCGAGGTAGCTTTCGACGCCAGTCGGCACTTCTTGAACATGCATTTGACGAGCATCAATTGGTGGGTCGTAATGCTTATAGCGTGGATTTCAAAGACCCAAGCGCACCAGGGAAAATCACCAGAGAACTTATCGACCATATTTTGATGACTCCTCAGATCAGACAGAACCTCGGATGGCTTAGATTCCAAACCGGCAGCGGAAGGATCGGCCATGAGGAATCAGCGAAATTCACCGACAATCGAGGACTTAAAGGTGACGAGCGACCAAGCGACCATCTACCCGTATGGGCTGACTTTGAGTACGACGCCCAGACGGTGTCGTAACGCAAAACCGCCACAACGCTCTTTGTAGTCGATCAAAAATCGGATACTTCCGACTCACTCGATAGGCAGTCGATACCAGGAAGGCTCTCGCCAAGCATCTTGGCAAGCGTGCGCATGGCGAATCGCTCGCTAGCGAAATGTCCAAGCAGCATGATCGCCATGCCAATCGCTTGGGCCTCGAGCACCTGATGATAAGTCGCTTCGCCGGTGACTAGAACATCGCAATGATGCTTGGATGCCAAAGGAAGCAGACTGGCCCCAGACCCACAGACGATTCCGATGCGAGACACCCGCCTTTCGCCAGATTCGCTGCATCGAGGTTGTAACTCCCCAATCGAGTCGGCTAACAACCTCCAGAGTTGATCGATCGATGCGGGACTAGCCAACTCACCCACAATTCCAGCCCCAAGTTCCTTCGAAGCCAGTTCAGGTTTCGAGGAAATCTGAAGAGGCCGTAGATTCCCAAGCTTGAGGATATGGGCAAGTTGTCGATTGATCCCCTTGGGGGCATTGTCCCAAGCCGTATGCGGGGAGTAGATGGCTATCGAATTGCCGATGGCTTGCCAAAGGATCCTTCCAGTGGTGGAATTCGTGGTGACTCGATCGATCGGTTTGAATGGGATAGGATGGTGGGTAATAATCAGATCGACCTTCTTTTGAATCGCTTCCTGTAGGACGCCGTGCGTTAAGGTCAGGCAAGTCATCAGTCGCCCGACGGGCATATCGTGATCTCCGGCAAGCAAGCCGACATTGTCCCAGCTTTCGGCAAGCGCTAAAGGGGCGATTTGATCAAGTTGACCTGCAACCTGGCTTAGTCTTATCATGGTCGTGCAAGATGGGATGTAGATAAAGTACCGCTGATAGGCCCATCATATCGTCTCGCCACTTCTTTGTGCAACCGTGCGGTAAGCGTACACGGGCCTGAAATCTGGATTCTCGGCGCGGGTCTCTGAGAGGGTAGATTCAAGGTGCGCCCTTGTTTCTATCCCGACTCTTTCAAGGAGATCCCGCTTATGTCCCGTTTATC
>Ga0172376_10000343_pt1 | contig 60907 bp, 53 predicted proteins | sample Lak35m_FD_121114 | JGI IMG/M metagenome (GOLD analysis project Ga0172376, IMG submission 121114) | Freshwater microbial communities from Kabuno Bay, South-Kivu, Congo - kab_092012_35m | ecosystem: Environmental > Aquatic > Freshwater > Lake | place: Democratic Republic of the Congo: South-Kivu...
ATCCGGCCAGTGGGCAAGGAGTCATTCCCGCGCGCGCGCAGGTTGCCGCGCTGTCATCCGCGCGGCGGCGGACGCGGCAGGGGCGGGAGCTCGAGCGCGCGCGGGTCGAGCACACTCTCGCGCACGTGCAGGAGCGCCTCGAGCTCGTCGAGCGCGTCCTCGTCGGCCGCGCCCGCGAGGATCAGCGCGAGCCGTCGTCCGTCCGGCGCGAGCACGCGCTCGCCCGCCCGCAGGGCGCCTTCTTCCGCGGGCGCCTCGAGCAGCGCGCGCGCGCGCGGCTCCTCGGGCAGGCAGGCGCTCTCGCCCATCGAGGCCAGCGTGCGCCAGCCGTGCGGCGTGCGCGCCCACAGGGCCGCGGCCTGCGCCCCGGCGCGGGCCAGGGCCGCCTCCAGCAGCACGCGGTGCAGCTCGCCTTCGTCGGTGCCGTCGAGCAACCGCGCGAGCCACGTGTCGAGGGAAAGGGAGCGCGCGGGACGTGCCATGCGCGCGCAGGGTAGCAGGCGGCGGGCGAGCGTGGCGGGCGACGGCTGCCTATACTCCCGAGGTCCCTCCGTCCGGCGACTCCTCCCTCCCTGCGCCATGTCCGAGACCCAGGCCCTCGACCTCCTCGTTCGCTCGCTGCACGCCGAGTTCCAGGGGGGCGCGCGCGGCGCGCGCATCACCGAGCTGCTCGGCACCTACGCGCGCTCCCACCAGGACTGGCGCCCCTTCGCGCTCTCCTCGCCGACGCAGTACACGCGCAACCTGGTGGCCCGCGAGCCGCGCTTCGAGCTGATGGTGCTGGTCTGGGGGCCCGGCCAGGAGAGCGCGATCCACAACCACGAGGGGCAGGACTGCTGGATGGCCGTGCTCGACGGGGAGATCGAGGAGGTGCGCTATCCGATGCCCGCTCCGGGAGCGAGCGGCGCCCTGCACCCGAAGGGGGCCCAGACCTTCCAGGCCGGTCAGGTGGCCTTCATCCGGGACGAGATGGGGCTGCACCTCGTGCGCCCGCCGGCCGGCAGCCGCACGGGTGGGGTGACGATGCACCTCTACTCCTCGCCCTACGACGCCTGCAACGTCTACTGCCCCGTGACGGGGGAGGTGACGCGCAAGAAGCTCGGCCACTTCTCGGTGCGCGGTCAGCTCCTGTCGCCGGGCGTGGGGGCCTGAACCGGTTGCGGTTCACCGCGCGACCAGGACGGTCGCGGTGGCCCGAAAAGAAAGAGGGGTGCACCCGAGGACAAGCTCGGGTGCACCCATTTCTTCTCCCTGACGGTTCCCCTCGAGCACGGGCTCGCGCCCCGACACTCGTGGTTCGGGAAGGCTCGGTCGAGTTGTCGCGGACAGGTGGGTGGAACACCCCCCGGCGTCCACCACAGGGAACAACACCCGGCGCGGTCCACTTTTCACCAGAAAGTGGAAAAAACCCGTCGGAGGGCGCTCGTCCGCGCGGTGTCCTTGACCCCTCCGCCGCCCCACGGCAACATGCTCGGCCCTCCGTGGCGGTGTAGCTCAGTTGGTAGAGCAGCGGAATCATAATCCGCGTGTCGGGGGTTCGAATCCCTCCACCGCTACCACCACGGCTCCCCGCTCGGGCAACCCGCCCGCTAGCCTGGCTCGCTGGGCGCGGCCGCCTGATCGACGAGCCACAGGAGCTCGCCCGCCACGTTCGGGGTAACGAGGGCAGCGGGAGTCCGCGCGAGGCCGCTCCTGCGCTCCGCGGGATCGAGAGCCCGCTTCAGGGCCAAAGCCTTGTCCGCCCCGCTGACGAGGAAGCAGAGCAGGCGCGCCTGGGAAAGAGCGAGGAGGGTCAGAGTCAGGCGATTCGTGGGCGCCTTCGGGGCGTGCCCGACGGTGACCCAGCCGGGAGCCGTCAGGGCCGGGGTGCCGGGGAAGAGCGAGGCGGTGTGGCCATCCGCACCCAGTCCGAGCAGGACCATGTCGAGGGTCGGATTCGGGCCGATCCGTTCCACCAGCCGCGCTTCGTAGCGGGCCGCCTCGGCCGCCGGCGGAGCCTCGCCGCGCATGCGCTCGACCTGCTCGGGGCGCAGCCGGTGCAGCCAGGCGCGCTCGGCCATTCCGTGGTTCGAATCGGGGTGCTCGCGCGGCACGCAGCGCTCGTCGCCGAACCAGACTTGCCAGGCCTCGACCTCGGCCGGGCTCGTGCGGCGTGCGAGCTCCTCGTAGGTCGCACGGGGCGTCGAGCCGCCGGCGAGCGCGAGGTGGAAGACCCCACGCGCTGCGATGGCCGCCTGTGCGCGTGCACGGATCTCGGCGCAGGCCGCACGGGCGAGTTCGGCGGCGTCGGGCACGACGCGCAACCACTCGTTCGGACTCACGCCACCGCCTCCGCCGCGCGCTGGGCTGCACCGCGCAGGGCGCAGTCGGGGTCGAGCACGACCCGCACGGGATAGCGCGCGAGCAGCGGGCGCATGCGCCCCTTGGCCAGGAAGCCCTCGCGGAACTCGGGCGTGTCGAGGAAGGCGAGGATGCGCGGCGGGATGCCGCCGCCGAGGTAGACGCCGCCCGTGGCCAGGAACTTCAGCGCGAGGTTCGCGGCCTCGGCCCCGAGCAGGCGCGCGAAGTGCAGCAGCGTGCGGCGTGCGAGCGGCTCGCCTTCGTGCGCTGCACGCGTGACCGCGGCCGCGCCCTCGCCGTGGGCCAGGGCGCGCGTCAGCGCGGGCGACTCGGCGAGGCCGTCGCGGCGGTGGTGGAACTCGTACAGCGCGACGAGTCCGGGGCCGGAGAGCACGCGCTCCTGGCTGACGTGCCCGTGGCGCTCGGCCAGGAAATCCGAGAGCGCGCGGTCGTCGTCGTCGAGCGGCGCGAAGGTCGCATGGCCGCCCTCGGAGGCGAGCACGAGGTGGCGCCGCCCGTCCCACACCGCGGCCGCCTGGCCGAGTCCGGTGCCGGGCGAGCACAGCACGCGATGCCCGGTGCGCTCCTCGCCGCGCTGCAGTCCGTGCAGTGCGGCGGGCGCCAGAACGGCGAGGCCGTGGGCCGCGGCCTCGAGGTCGTTCAGGAGCGGGGCGTCCTCGAGCTCGAGCGTGCGCGCGAGTTCGTGCGCCGAGAGGCTCCAGCCGAGGTTCGTGAGCTCGGCCTTGCCGTCCACCACCGGGCCGGCCACGGCCACGCAGGCGGCGGCGAGCGCTGGCGCGCCCGACTCGTGCCGCGCGCGCGCGACGAGCGTGCGCCAGGCGGCGCCGCGCGAGGGATAGGTCGCGCGCCACAGCGGCTCGGCCGCGCCGCCCGCGCGCGGGAACAGGGCGAGGCGGAAGTTCGTCCCGCCGACGTCGCCCGCCAGGATCATGCGCCGTCCGCGGTCAGCCAGCGCCGTCCGTCGCGCTCCAGCAGCTGGTCGGCCTCGCGTGGCCCGAAGGAACCGGCCGCGTAGTTCGGGAAGTTGCGCGCCGGCAGCGCCTGCCACACGTCGAGCATCGGCTGCACGATCGACCAGCCGGCCTCGACCATGTCGGAGCGCTGGAACAGCGTCGGGTCGCCGAGCACGGCGTCGTACAGCAGGCGCTCGTAGCCGGTGGCCGGCTCGGAGCCGAAGTGGTCGCGGTACTGGAACTCCATGTCGACCGTGCCGATGCGCATGATGGCACCCGGGATCTTGGCCCCGAAGTGCAGGCGGATGCCCTCGTCGGGTTGCACGTTGATCACGAGCCGGTTGGGCGAGAGCTTCTCGACCGCCGTGCCGCGGAAGAGCGCGAAGGGCGGGCGCTTGAACTGCACCACGATCTCGGTCACGCGCCGCTTCATGGCCTTGCCGACGCGCAGGTAGAAGGGCACGTCTTTCCAGCGCCAGTTCTCGATCTCCATGCGCATCGCCACGAACGTCTCGGTCGACGAGTCGGGGCGTACCTGGGGCTCCTTCCTGTAGTCGACCAGCGACTTCTTGCCGGCCACACCGGCGCCGTACTGGCCGCGCACGGTGCGCGAGAGCACGTCCTCCTGCGAGAGCGGCGCCACCGCGCGCAGGACCTTCGACTGCTCGTCGCGCACGGCGTTGGCGTCGAACGAGATCGGGCACTCCATCGCCACCAGCGAGATCAGCTGGAAGATGTGGTTCGGCACCATGTCGCGCAGCGCGCCGGCGCCGTCGTAGTAGCCGCCGCGCGCCTCGACGCCGAGCGTCTCGGCCACGGTGATCTGCACGTGGTCGACGTAGCGACGGTTCCAGATGGGCTCGAAGATCCCGTTCGAGAAGCGGAAGACGAGCAGGTTCTGCACCGTCTCTTTCCCGAGGTAGTGGTCGATGCGGTAGATCTGGCGCTCGGAGAGCACCGCGCGCAGCTCCTCGTTCAGCGCCCGGGCCGAGACGAGGTCGCGTCCGAAGGGCTTCTCGACGATCACGCGCCGCCAGGTCCCGGGCGTCTCGCGCGCCAGGCCGGCCGCGTCGAGCGCGCGCACGATCGGCCCGAACTGGTCGGGCGGCGTGGCCAGGTAGAAGAGCACGTTGCCCTGCGTGCCGTGCTCGCGCTCGAGCTCCGCGAGCTGCTGCTTCAGGCGCTGCAGGCTGGCGGGATCGCCCACGTCACCGGAGACGTAGTGGATGCGGCTCTCGATCCAGTCGAGGTACTCCGGCTCCGGCGCGCAGTCGCAGAACTTCTTCAGGTCCTCGCGCATCTGCGCGCGGAAGCTCGGCGTGTCGCCCGTGCGGCGCGCGAAGCCGACCACGGCGAAGTCGCTCGACAGCAGGCGGTGGCGCGACAGGTTGTAGAGCGCGGGGACGAGCTTGCGCTTCGTCAGGTCGCCGGAGGCGCCGAAGATCACCATCGCGCACGGGCCGGTGGGCTGGCCGACGGCGGTGTCGCTCGTGGCGCTCGACATGAGGGAGGTCAGCATGGGGGTCAGTGGGGACGCTCGGAGTGGCCGCCGAACTTGGCGCGCATGGCGGAGAGGATCTTCTCCGCGAAGGTATGCGTCTGGCGCGAGCGGAAGCGCGTGTACAGCGCGGCCGTGAGCACGTCGGCCGGCACGGCCTCCTCGACCGCGGCCTGGACCGTCCAGCGGCCCTCGCCCGAGTCGGGCACGAAGCCCTCGTAGCGCTCGAGCGCGGGATCCTCGGCCAGCGCCATGGCGGTCAGGTCGAGCAGCCACGAGCCGACCACGCTGCCGCGCCGCCACAGCTCGGCGATCTCGCCGAGCTCGAAGTCGTAGCGCTGGTCGGCCGGCAGTCCGTCCTGCTTCGCGCCGCGCAGGATGTCGAAGCCCTCGGCGTAGGCCTGCATCAGGCCGTACTCGATCCCGTTGTGGACCATCTTGACGAAGTGGCCGCTGCCGACCGGCCCGCAGTGCAGGTAGCCCTGCTCGGCCGAGCCGCGGCGCGTGCGCCCCGGCGAGGGCGCGGTGTCGCCCTGGCCCGGCGCGAGCGTGCGCAGGGCCGGCTCGAGGCGCGCGAAGGCCTGCGGCGTGCCGCCGATCATCAGGCAATAGCCGCGCTCGAAACCCCACACGCCGCCCGAGGTGCCGACGTCGGCGTACAGCAGTCCGTGCGCGGCGAGCTCGCGCGCGCGGCGCACGTCGTCCTTGAAGTACGAGTTGCCGCCGTCGACCACGAGGTCACCCGGGGCGCACAGCGTGCCGAGCTCGCGCACGGTCGCCTCGGTCACCTCGCCGGCCGGCAGCATGACCCACAGCGTGCGCGGCGCGGGCAGCAGCGCCAGGACCTCGCGCAGCGAGTGGGCCGGCTTGCCGCCCGCCGCGGCCAGGGCCTGCACGGCCTCCTTCGAGCGGTCGAAGCACACGACTTCGTGTCCGCCCTGGAGCAGCCGGCGCGCCATGTTGGCGCCCATCCGGCCCAGTCCGATCATCGCGATCTGCATGGGAAAATCCGCGTGTACGTGGGGAAGGGGCCGGGGAGATCGGAACCGCGCCGGGGCGCGGCGGAGCGCGTCCCGCGTTCGAGAGCCTAAGGATTCCGCTCGTCCCGTTGAAGGGAAGGGGGGCCGCCGACCGATGAAACGATTTCTCGGGGCTCTCGCCCCGCCTGCGATGACCCAGCGGACCACGCGCATCCGACACTACCTGGCCGGGATCGTGGCGGCCTGCTCGCTGGGCGGGCTGCTGCTCGCCTTCGAGCTCGCGTTCCTGTTCCAGTCCTTCGACCTGCGTTCGAGCGCGCTGCGGGCACGCTCGGAGACGCTGGCCGAGCTGGCGGCCCTCGAGCGCCGCGGCGGCGAGTGGCTGGCGCGCGCGGGCGCGGCCCTGGGGGCGCGCGAAGCGTCGCGCGCCGCGCGCGACGAGGCCGAGGACCTGCGCCTCGCCCTGCGCGAGCTCGCCGCGGTGCCCGAGCTCGCGTCGCTCTCCGACGAACGCGCGCGCCTCGACGCCGTGCTGACCCTGGCCCTCGAGGGGCTGGAGAGCGGGACCGCGCTCGCGCCCGAGAGTGGCCTCTACGCGGAGCACGTGGCGGGCCTGCGGCGGGGCTGGCCGGACCTCGCCGTCAGTCTGCGCGCGGGCTTCTCGCGTCTCGGCGCACCGCTGGCGGGCGCGCTCGGAGCCCAGGAAGACGAGCTCGTCGCCAGTCGCGCGCGTCTGTGGCGCACGGTCGTGCTCTCGGCCCTGGCCTACGCGGGGCTCGTGCTGCTCCTGTGGCGCTTCACGGTGGCGCGCCTGATCCGCCCGCTGCAGGCCCTGACGCGCGAGGCGCGTGGCGTGCACTCGGGCGAGCGCGCCTTCCACCTCACGCCGGATGGTCCGCACGAGGTGCGCCTCCTGACCGAGAGCGTCGCCAACCTGGTCACGAACCTGACCGGGGCGCGCGCCAACCTCGAGCAGAAGGTCCTCGAACGCACGGCCGAGCTCGAGCGCGCCAACCGCGCCAAGAACGAGTTCCTGGCCAACATGAGCCACGAGATCCGCACGCCCATGACGGCCATCCTGGGCTATGCCGAGCTGTGCCTCGCGCCGGACATCCCCGAGACGGACCGCCGGCGCTACGCGGAGATCATCCACACGAACGGCGAGCACCTGCTGTCGGTCATCAACGACATCCTCGACGTCTCGAAGATCGAGGCCGGGCGCATGACGGTCGAGCCGACGGTGTGCGCGCCGTTCGAGATCGTCTCGGAGGTGCGCGCGCTGATGGAGGTGCGCGCGCGAGAGAAGGGGCTCGAGCTCACGGTCGAGAACCTGGGGGCGATCCCCGAGGTCGTGCGCACCGATCCGACGCGCCTGCGCCAGATCCTTCTGAACCTCCTGAACAACGCGCTCAAGTTCACCGAGAAGGGCAGGGTCGTGCTGCGCTTCCGCCTGGAGGCGGGCGAGGGCGGCGGCGAGGGCGGCGCGGAGCGGCTCCTGTTCGAGGTCGAGGACACCGGCGTCGGGCTGACGCCCGAGCAGATCGAGCGCGTCTTCCACCCCTTCGTGCAGGCCGACACCTCGACCACGCGCAAGTACGGCGGCTCGGGGCTCGGACTGACGATCTCGAAGACCCTGGCGGGTCTTCTGGGGGGCGACCTCGTGTGCACCAGCGAGCCCGGTCGGGGCTCGACGTTCCGCGTGTGGATCGACCCGGGGCCGCTCGAGGGCGTGCAGCGCCTGGAAGAGTTCCCGCGCCGTCTCCTGGCCGGCCGTCCGCTGCGCACGCTGGCCGGGCCGGGCCCCGCGCTGCAGGGGCGCGTGCTCCTGGCCGAGGACGTGGCCGTCAACCGTCGCCTGATCTCGACCATCCTGCTGCGGGCCGGGATCCGCGTGGAGGAGGCCGAGAACGGCGAGGTCGCCCTGACGAAGACGCTGGCCGCGCGCGACGCCGGGCGCCCCTACGACATCGTCTTCATGGACATCCAGATGCCCGTGATGGACGGTTACGAGGCCACGCGGCGCCTGCGCCAGGCCGGCTACCTGCGGCCGGTCGTGGCCCTGACCTCGCACTCGATGGCCGGCGAGCGTCAGCGCTGCCTGGACGCGGGCTGCGACGAGTACATGACGAAGCCCCTCGACCGCCTGGTCCTCTTGCAGGTGCTCGGGCGCTTCCTGCCGCGCGACGAGGCCGAGGAGCACCTGGCCGCATGAGTCCGAGCGCTCAAGCCGCGCCGCATTCGCGTCGATGCGTGGGCATGCGCCTCTGGCTTCCTGCGAGCCTGTTGCTCGTGCCCCTGCTCAGCGGCTGTGCGGCCGTGGCCGCGGCCGGGATCGTCGGGATCGGCGCGCTGCAGTACGAACGCAACGAGCTCGAGCGCGATTTTCCGGCCGGGCTCGAGCAGACCTGGGAGGGCGCGCTGGACGGGTTGCGCGCGCTCGGCATCTATCCGACGCTGAGCGAGCTCGAGGCGACCGAGGGCTTGATCGAGTGCCGCGATCTGCGCGTGCGCGTCGAGCGCCACCCCGAGGGTTTCACGCGCGTGCGCGTGCGGGTCGGCACCTTCCACAGCGCCGACCACCGCCGCCGGGCCGAGCTCGTCGTGCAGGAGATCGAGCGGGCCATGCAGGGCGTGGACGAGCTGCGCGCCTGGGGCGAGCGCGTGCGCGAGCTGCGTGGCGAGCCGGAGCCCGAGCCGAAGCCGAAGCCGCAGCCGCGCGAGTAGGAGTCAGGGAGCTCGCCCGCCCAGGCCGAGCTCGGCCGCGTGGGGGCGCAGGGCCACGATCACGAACTCGATGTGGGCCGCGAGCTCGACGCCGAGCTGCTGCGCGCCGAGCGTGACCTCGTCGCGCTCGACCTTGGCCGCGAAGCCCTTGTCGGCCAGCTTCTTCAGCACGCTCTTCGCCTCGAGCGAGGCCAGGCCGTCCGGGCGCACGCGCGCGCAGGCGCCGACGAAACCGGTCAGCTCGTCGCAGGCGAGCAGCGCGCGGTCGAGGGCCGACACGCACGGCACGCCCCACTTCGTGTAGTGGGCCGAGATCGCGTGCGCGAGCTCGTCCTCGCCGCGCGCGCGCAGCCAGGCGACGATGCGCGCGGGGTGCTCCTCGGGCCAGCGCTCGTAGTCGGCGTCGTGCAGCAGGCCGGCCAGACCGAAGCGCTCGACGTCGGCGTCACCGGCGCCGTGGCGCAGGGCCGCCGCACGCATCACGAGCTCGACCGCGCGCGCGTGGCGGCGCAGCGGCTCGCCGGGCGTCCATTCGGTCATGAGCTGCCAGGCCTCTTGGCGGGTGAGCGACATGGGTGGGGGACTCTCCGCGCCGTTCTGCACGGCGCGGAGAGCGCTCCGCGGGTCAGTGCACGAACAGCAGCTCGTGGTACTTCGGCAGCGGCCACCGGCCGTCGTCGACGATCGTCTCGAGGCGATCGGCGTGGCTGCGCAGCGCGACCATCGCCGGCACGATCTGGTCGCGGCAGTGCAGGGCGCCTTGCACCGGGTCGCCGTGCTTCTCGTCGAGCTTCTCGTGGGTCTCGCGCAGGTGCGCGAGGCCCGCGCGCAGGCGCGAGATCGTCGCGGCCAGCTCGACCAGGAGCTTCTCCTGCTCGCCGAGCTCGGCCTTCGGAGCCGCGGCGCGGGTCGCGTTGAGCGAGTCGGCCACGTCCTTCTGGTAGGCGATCGCGGCCGGCACGATCTGCGTCGAGGCGATCTGCGCCATCGTCAGGGCCTCGACCGCGATGCGGTGCACGTAGGCCGAGTAGAAGACGTTCGAGCGCGCCAGGGTCTCGCGGCGCGTGAAGATCTGGTAGCGCTCGAACAGGGCCTGGTTCTTCTCGGTGGGGAAGAGTGCCAGGGCGTCGGGCGTGTTCTTGGCGTTGAGCAGGCCGCGGCGCGCCGCCTCCTGCTCCCACTCGCGGCTGTAGCCGTCGCCCGAGAACAGGATGCGCTTGTGGCGGTTCAGGTTCTCGCGCACGACGTCCTGGATCACCGCGCGGCGCTCGGCCGGGCTCTTGGCGCGCTTCTCGATCTCGTCCGACAGCCCGTCGAGCGCATCGGCCACGGCCGTGTTGAGCAGGATGTTCGGGTAGGCGATCGTCTGGCTGGCGCCGACCGCGCGGAACTCGAACTTGTTGCCCGTGAAGGCGAAGGGCGAGGTGCGGTTGCGGTCACTCGTGTCGCGCGGGATCGGCGGCAAGGTCGAGACTCCGAGCTGCACCGTGCTGCGCGTCTGCGACTTCGTCTGGCCGCCCGAGACGAGTCCCTCGACGATGGCCTCGAGCTCGGAGCCCAGGAAGATCGAGAGGATCGCGGGCGGGGCCTCGTTGGCGCCCAGGCGGTGGTCGTTGCCGGCGTGGGCGATGGAGGCGCGCAGCAGGTCCTGGTGCGTGTCGACCGCCTTGATCACGGCCGTCAGACACAGGATGAAGCGCAGGTTCTCGTGCGGCGTGTGGCCCGGGTCGAGCAGGTTGTTGCCGCGCTCGTCCGACATCGACCAGTTGTTGTGCTTGCCCGAGCCGTTGACGCCGGCGAAGGGCTTCTCGTGCAGGAGGCACACGAAGCCGTGGCGCTCGGCCACGCTCTGCATGAGCTCCATCGTCAGCATGTTGTGGTCGGTCGCGAGCGAGACCTGCTCGAAGATCGGCGCCAGCTCGAACTGGTGCGGCGCGACCTCGTTGTGGCGCGTCTTGACCGGCACACCGAGCTGCCACAGCTCCTGCTCGAGGTCCATCATGAAGGACAGCACGCGCTCGGGCATCGTGCGGAAGTAGTGGTCCTCGAGCTCCTGGCCCTTGGGCGGCTTGGCGCCGAACAGCGTGCGCCCGCTGATCAGGAGGTCGGGGCGCAGCTGCGCCAGGGCGCGGTCGACCAGGAAGTACTCCTGCTCGGGGCCCATCGTCACGTGGATGCGCTCGGGGCGCTCGTCGATCAGCGCCAGCAGGCGCTTGGCGGCCTTGTTCAGGGCCTCGCACGAGCGCAGGAGCGGCGTCTTCGTGTCGAGCGCCTCGCCCGTCCACGAGCAGAAGGCGGTCGGGATGCAGAGCGTCGTGCCGAAGGGCGTGACGCGCAGGAAGGCCGGCGAGGTCGGGTCCCAGGCCGTGTAGCCGCGCGCCTCGAAGGTCGCGCGGATGCCGCCGGAGGGGAACGAGGAGGCGTCGGGCTCGCCCTTGATCAGCTCCTTGCCCGAGAAGGCGTGGATCGCGCCGCCCTCGGCCACGGGCGAGAGGAACGAGTCGTGCTTCTCGGCCGTCAGCCCGGTCATGGGCTGGAACCAGTGCGTGAAGTGCGTCGCGCCGTGCTCGACGGCCCAGTCCTTCATCGCGTCGGCCACCGCGTCGGCGATGCTCTGGTCGAGCGCGGCCCCGCGGTCGATCGTGCGGCGCAGGGCCTGGTACACGTCCGGGCGCAGGCGGCGGCGCTGCACGGCGTCGTTGAAGACGCGCGCGCCGAAGCGCTCGGTCAGGTTGAAGCTCGCCGGCGGCGTGGCCGTGGCGGGCGGGGCAGAGATCGTGCGCAGGGCTTCTTGGCGGGCGTTCGTCATGGAGGCTCGGGTGCGGTACCTCGGAAGGAGGTCGGCGAAGCACGCAGGCTAGCGCTTCGCGGGCCCCGCTCCAAACCCGGGGCAGAGCGGAAAACAGGCGGATTCTCCGCGAGTTTCGCGCATCGGACAGGCCCGTGCCGCGCGGGGGCCCGCGCCGCGCGACGCGCCGGGACGCTTGTGGAGAACCGGCCCGGATCTCGCCCGTGACGGGGGTGTCGGCGTACAATGCGCGCACGCTAGGGGCGGCGCCTCCGGGCGCCTGAGAAGGGGTCGTGTGTTGCGGCCCGTAACCCTCCGAACCTGATCCGGATCATGCCGGCGTAGGAAAGCGATGAGCACGCGAACGAGTCCGAACGTATCTCCGACCTCCGAGGCCTTCCCGCGCTCGCACCGCACGTACACGACGTGCGCGCACCAGGGTGAGACGCTGCACGTGCCCTTCCGGCGCGTGCACCTCACGAACGGCGAGCACGTCGACCTGTACGACACGGCCGGTCCGACGGCCGACGCGCGCGCTGGCCTGCCGAAGCCGCGCGCCGAGTGGATCGCGCGGCGTCTCGCGAGCGGGCAGGACGACGGCAACCGCTCGCAGATGCACTACGCGCGGCGCGGCCTCGTCACGGCCGAGATGGCCTATGCGGCCGCGCGCGAGGGCGTCGATCCGGAGTTCGTGCGCAGCGAGATCGCGCGCGGGCGGGCGATCCTGCCGGCCAACATCAAGCACCCCGAGCTCGAGCCGATGGTGATCGGGCGCAACTTCCTGGTGAAGATCAACGCCAACATCGGCAACTCGGTGGTGCGCTCGTCGATCGACGACGAGGTCGAGAAGCTGCGCTGGGCGACGCAGTGGGGCGCCGACACGGTCATGGACCTCTCGACCGGCGCGGACATCCACGGCACGCGCGAATGGATCCTGCGCAACTCGCCGGTGCCGATCGGCACCGTGCCGATCTACCAGGCGCTCGAGAAGGTCAAGGGCAAGATCGAGGACCTCTCCTTCGCGGTCTTCCTCGAGACCATCGAGGAGCAGTGCGAGCAGGGCGTCGACTACTTCACGATCCACGCCGGCGTGCTGCTGCGCTACGTGCCGCTGACGGCGAAGCGCGTGACCGGCATCGTCTCGCGCGGCGGCTCGATCCTGGCGAAGTGGTGCCTCGCGCACCACGAGGAGAACTTCCTCTACACGAACTTCGACAAGCTGTGCCAGGTGATGAAGAAGTACGACGTCTCCTTCAGCCTGGGCGACGGCCTGCGGCCGGGCTGCATCGCCGACGCCAACGACGACGCGCAGTTCGCCGAGCTCGAGACGCTGGGCGAGCTCACGCAGAAGGCCTGGGAGCACGACGTGCAGGTCATGATCGAGGGCCCCGGCCACGTGCCGATGCACAAGATCCAGGCCAACATGGAGAAGCAGCTGCGCGTCTGCCACGAGGCGCCCTTCTACACGCTCGGGCCGCTGACGACCGACGTGGCACCCGGCTACGACCACATCACCTCCGCGATCGGCGCGGCGATGATCGGCTGGTACGGCACGGCGCTCCTGTGCTACGTGACGCCGAAGGAGCACCTCGGCTTGCCCGACCGCGACGACGTCAAGGCCGGCGTGATCGCCTACAAGATCGCGGCCCACGCGGCCGACCTCGCGAAGGGGCACAAGGGCGCGCAGGCCTGGGACGACGCGCTCTCCCGCGCGCGCTACGAGTTCCGCTGGGAGGACCAGTTCAACCTCGCGATGGATCCGCCCACGGCGCGCGCGTACCACGACGAGACGCTGCCCGCCGAGGGCGCGAAGCAGGCCCACTTCTGCTCGATGTGCGGCCCGCAGTTCTGCTCGATGAAGATCACCGAGGACGTACGCGCCTACGCCGCGGCCAAGGGCCTCGCCGAGAGCGAGGCCCTGGCCGCGGGACTGGCCGAGAAGCGCGCGGAGTTCGCGCGTCTCGGGCCGACCGCTAGTGGTGTGAGTCACGCATAGGAACCCATATCCCGGGCCATCTGCCCTCGCCGCGGCGTTGCGCCTCCTCCGAGACTTGCACCGAAGTCGTGTCGTCGGCGCGCCTTGCGGCGAACGCAGGCGACCTCGGGATAAGGGCCCCTCTGCGTGATTCACACCACTAGGTCTTGAGCTTCTTCTGCATCACCTGGACCAGGACGACCTTGTCCCGGCCCAGGTCGACGGTGAAGTCCGTCAGATGGAAGCAGACGTGCTTCGGCTCGCCCATGACCAGGATCCAGCGGTAGTCGGCGCTGAAGACCTCCGACTTCGCCACCTTCCCCGGATGGCGGGCCCTCAGGAGGTCTTCGACCTCGTCGGGCGGACAGGTGGGTTCTGCGAGAGTCAGGGGTGCCAGCAGGTTCTTGATCTCGACGACCTCGCGCGAATCCCAGTCGAGCTCGCTGTCCGGCGCGGGCCCGACGTGGATCTCCCCGCTGAGGTCATCCGGACCCGAGAGCGCAGTCGCGGATGCCGTTGCGGCCAGTGCGGACAAGAGCATTCTCCGGTCGAACTCCGAAGCCATGGTTCCTCCTGCTCCTGGAGGTCCGGTGGGATGGGTGCTCGGTGGCGAGTCGGATGACTCGTGGGCTCTTCTCCCGCGCAAGTCGCGCTCGAACCTCCGCTCCCTTCTCGGCCCGCGCGAGCGCGGATTCCAGCGGGTTCTCGCGCCGGCGAATTCAGCGTGAAACGTGGATCCCGGAGAGGCGCTCGTACGTCGACCAGGAGTCCGCGGAGAAGGCGACGCGGAAGGCGGCGCCGTAGATCTCCAGAGTTTCCGCCTCTCCTTGCACGCCGCTGGGCACCCCGCTGATGGACGGCTCATCGAGGCTGAGGACGTTCTGGAGCGGCAAGCTCTCCGGTAGCCGGCCTTCCGCGATGGTCCTGCGATACCGCTGCGCGTCGGCGTAGCTCGCAAGGGCCGCGATGCTCAGCTTCATTCCCGTGGGCTGGTCGAGGACGAGTTCTCCGAACGTGTACGGGCTCCCTCGCTCCCACAGGCCGGCATCCTCGGTCACGCACAGCTCCTGGAAGAACGGCAGGCGCCCACCGACGGACCGGCAGTACGCCAGGGCGGCCACGGGAGACACGATGGCGGGGTCCTCGTCCCGGACCGGCCCGCGTTCAAACGGGTCGGGGTGGCGGAGGACATGATCCGCTCCGGATTCCTCCAGGAAGCGGCGAAACTCGCCCGCTGTCACGACGTCTTTCGTGATCCGGAAGGCGGGGACCTCGATCGGTTCCGGTTCCCCGAGGCTCAGGCTCGTCGCCTCGAAGGCGAGGGCGTCCTGGAACACCGTTCCCCGGGGACGAAGTTCCAGGCGGATTTCAGGCGGCCATCCGAAGGGAACGTAGAACGCCGCTTCCAGCTCGACCCGGAGGTCGCCGGGGCGGCGCGCATGCAGGCGGTAGATGCCCGGGATCGGATAGTGCTCGAAGGTCGTCGGTCGTCCGACGGGGTGGAAGGAGACGGAACCGACCTCGGTGACGACGTACTCGATCCGTGCCTCGACACCGGGAGGTAGCCCGTAGTCGACGCGACCGCGCGAGCGATAGGTCTCGTTCCAGGGCGCCTCGGGGCAGAGCTGCTTGTCCAGCTCGAAGAGCTGGCGGAAGGCGTTCTCCTGCAGCACCCCGGCGGACGCGGCCTCCCGGAAGCGGAGATCCAGTTGCCGCGACCAGGCCTCAGCCACCCTGGTCACCGCCAGGGTCGCCGAGGAGTGGATCCACCGTCGCAGGGCACTGCGGTCGAGCTCGCGCGCCTGCTCACGCAGTCCGATCAGCAACGTGTAGGCCCTCTCGAACTCGGCGGTCTCACGGAGGGTCTCGGGCTCGATCGCCTCCAGCACGCCCTGGAACCTGCGCTGCTCGGCATGGGAGCGGACGACCCAGGCCGTGGTGCTCGCGGCGAGGAACAGGGCGAGCGCCGTCGCGACGAGGGTCACTCCGCGGCGGTGTCGGCGCAGCCACAGGCGCGCCACGTGGGCCAGGGACGGCTCCACGACCGTCACGGGACGGTGCTCGAGCACGGCGGCGAGGTCACGCTCGAGCGCGCGCAGATCCGGGAAGCGTGCCTGCGGCTCGCGCTGCAGCGCGTGGTGGATCACCAGCGCGAGGTCGGAGGGGACGGCCGGCGCGAGCCTGGCCAGGGGCGCCGGATCGGCCTCCTCGACCGCGGCCATCGTCGCGCGGCGCGTGTCGCGCTGGAACGGATTCTTCAGCGCGCACAGCTCGTAGGCCAGGGTCCCGAACGAGAACTGGTCGCTGCGTGGATCGGCGCCCGTCTCGTTGTCGTGCACCTGCTCCGGTGCGAGGTAGGCCGGCGTGCCGACCAGGTTCTGCGTCAGGCCGATGCGCGAGTCCTCGTCCGCGCGCGCGTCGTGGGCCAGGCCGAAGTCGATCAGGCGCGGCGAACCCTGCGCGTCGAGCAGCACGTTGTGCGGCTTGAGGTCGCGGTGCAACACGCCGCGGTCGTGGCAATAGGCCAGCGCGTCGGCCACCTGGCGCAGCAGCGCGACGCGCGCCGAGTAGGGCCGCAGACGCTCGGCCGCGGCGGCGAGTTCGGGCTTCGTGGTGGGCGGCTCGCCGCGCGCGCAGCGTTCGAGCTCGTCGATCACGTTGCGCAGCGAGGGGCCGGTGACGAGCTCCATCGCGAGGTAGGTGTGCGTGCCGGTGTCACCGACCTCGTGCACCTGGACCACGCCGGGGTGATCGAGCTGCGCCAGGGCGCGCGCCTCGTTCAGCATCCAGGTGCGGTTCTGCTTGTCGAGCAGCTGCTCCTGCTTCAGGACCTTGAGCGCCACGCGGCGCCCGAGCTCGGGATCGTGGGCCAGGTAGACGACGCTGATGCCGCCTTCGCCGAGCAGGCCGAGGATGCGGAAGCGCCCGAGCTGCTGCGGTCCCGGAGGCGAGGGCGTGTGGCCTTGCCCCAGGGCCCTGAGCTGGCGCTGGAGGCGCAGGCGTGCGCGCAGGTCGTCACCCGCGTCCAGGGCTCGCGCGACGAGTTCCTCCTCGCGGTCCTCGCCGCGCTCGAGGGCCTCCACGTACTCGGCGAAGAGGGCGTCGATGCGCGCCAGGCGTTCCGGGTCGTCTCCGTCGTTCTCGCTCTCCTCCGCCGCGCCCGTCACTTCTGACGTCCCTCCAGGCGCTGCTGCAGATGCCTCATGGCCGCGGCGAGCCGCAGGCCGGCTTGCTTGTGCGAGCACTCGAGGATGCCCGCGATCTGGTGCAGGTTGAGGCCCTCGTCGCTGCTCATCAGCAGGATCTCGCGGTCGTCCTCCGACAGCTCGGCCATGGCCTCGTCCAGCGAGAGGCGCTCGTGGAGCGTGTGCCCGAGGTCCCGCTCGCGCTCGTCGACAGTGCCGGAGATCACCTCCGTGCTCAGGCTCTCCTCGCGCCGTGCGCCGCGGTCCCGCACCTCGTTCACGTACAGGCCCTTCGCCACCTGGCGCAGCCAGCGCCGGAACGAGCCCTCGCCCTGGTACTCGAAGCTCTGGATCTGGCGCCAGGCCTGCGCGAAGGTCGCCTGGACCAGCTCTTCGGCCTCGATCCGTCCCCTGTGGCGCGCCACCATCGTGCGCACGTGTCCGCGCAGCATGCGCTCGTAGCGCTGGAAGACCGCCGACCAGGCCGAGGAAGCGCCGCTCTTGGCGGCGCGCACCAGGACCTCGGAATGCCCGTCGCGCAGGTTTGTGGTCGTGTCGGGCACGCGGCTCTTCTCGCGAAGTGCCGAGTCTAGCAGAGCCTCCGGGCCGGCTCGCTCCGGCCCGGATCTTCGCCCACCGGCCAGGGCCGGCGGGCGCTCGTGCTCAGCGCGAGGTAGCCTCGACGGCCACGCCCTCGCCGCTCAGCCAGGCCTGCACGAGGCGCCGCAGCGCGGGCAGGGTGACAGCGCCGTTCTCGAGCACTCGGTCGTGGAACTCGGGGTAGCGGAAGCGCGTGCCGAGCGCCGCGCGGGCCTCGTCGCGTAGGGACAGGAGCTCGCGCTGGCCGAGCTTGTAGCCCAGGGCCTGGCCCGGCCAGGCGATGTAGCGGTCGACCTCGTTGGCGCAGTTGTTCGCGGCCAGCAGCGTGTTGTCGGCCAGGTAGCGGATGGCCTCGTCGCGGCTCCAGCCGTAGAAATGCAGGCCGGTGTCGACCACCAGGCGCGCGGCGCGCCAGGCGTCGTAGCTCAGCATGCCGAGGCGGTCGAGGTCGCCCGAGTAGAGCCCCATCTCGTCTGCCAGGAGCTCGCTGTAGAGCGCCCAGCCTTCGACGTAGGCGCCCACGTTCAGGTGCCGGCGGAAGCGCGGCAGGTCCTCGCGCTCCTGGGCGATCGCGGTCTGCAGGTGGTGGCCCGGCAGCGCCTCGTGGAAGGCCAGGGCCTCGGCCTCGTAGCGTGTGCGCGTCTCGGGCGCCGAGGTGTTGACGAAGTAGCGGCCCGGGCGCGAGCCGTCGGCCGCGGGCTCGCGGTAGTAGGCCACGGTCGAGTCGGCCTCCTCGTAGGCCGGGATCGGCACGACCTCGCAGGCGGCCTCGGGCAGGATCCCGAAGTAGCCGCGCAGGCGACCCCGGGCGCGCGCGAGGGCCTCGCGCGCCTTGGCCTCGACCTCGTCGCGACTCGTGAAGTGCATGGCCGGATCGTTGCGCAGGCGCTGCTGGAGCGTGGCGAGGTCACCGCTGCCGAGGGCCTTCGCGCCCAGGGCCGAGAGCTCGGCGCGGAGGCGCTCGACCTCGGCCAGGCCGTACTCGTGGATGGCCTTCGCGTCGCACTCCGCGAGGGGCAGCGAGGTGTACTCGCGGATCAGCGTGCGGTACTGGGCCAATCCGCCCGGCAAGTACTTCAGGCCGGGCTGCTCGTCCGTGCGCGCGCGCGGCAGGACCTTCTTCTGCAGCACGTCGCGGTACTGGCGCAGGGCCGGCCAGACCTCTTCCTCGAGCGCCAGCAGCACGTCGTACAGGAAGTCGCCGCGCGCGCCGAGCGGGAGCTCATCGCTGGCCGACGGCACGAGCACGAACGAGCCGCGCGCGATGCGCGTCGGTTCGAGCACGTGACGGTTCACCTCGAGCAGCACGCCTTGCTCGCGCGCATCGCCGAGGTTCCGGTGGGCGATCTCGGCCACGTTGCCGCCCGGAGCCAGCTCGACCCAGCGGCCGCCGCCGGTCGCGAGCGTGCACAGCGCGCTCTGGCTCGGATGCTGCGCGAGCAGCGCGTCGAGCTGCGCCACGACCTTCTCGACCGCCGTGCGCGAGGCCGTGCGTCCGCCCGAGGCACCACGCTCGAGGTTGCGCGCGGCCTGGCGCAGGTAGGCACCGAAGCCGTTCCAGCGGTCGACGACCTGCTCGCGCTGGCGCTCGCTGGCGCAGGGCTGGACGCTGGCCACGTTCAGGATCCGCAGGTGCGGGCCCTCGATCGGATCGACGGTCCAGGCTTCGAGGTCAAGGTCGACGCGCGCGATCTCCTGCTCGAGCTTCTGGCGCAGGAGCTCGGCGGTGAGCTCGTCCTCGCGCTCGAGGAGCTCGTCCTCCAGCGCCGCGAGCCGATCGCGGAAGGCGACCTGACGCATGCGCCAGGAGCTGCGCGACTCCTGGCTCGAATCGGGCACCTTGCCGTTCCAGCGCGGATCGCCGAGGTAGGTCGCCAGGAACGGATCCTGGCGCAGGTCGGCTTCCCACACCTCGCGCGCGAGCTGGGCCAGGCCCGCGTGCGTGATCCCGGCCGAGGCATCGGACCACAGGTCGAGCTCCTCGGGCGGCGGCGGCAGGAGCGGGTCGATCGTCTCGCACGCGGCGAAGACGGGCACGAGAACGAGCGGGAGGAAAGCGAGGGACTTGGACATGGCGCGGAACTTCGGTGGCGGGACACTCGGCGGGAAGGTGCGGCGCGCGCGGCCTTCCCCGCGGACGCGGGGTCTCCGAGGAACGCGCGACCCTATCGACGCGCCGCGCGCGCTTCAACGGTGCGCCGGGCGGCCCCGGCCGGGCTCACAGGCTGCGCACGCGCAGGTCGAGCACGCGCGACAGCGCCGAGACCACCAGTGCGTGGCGGATCGAGCCTTGGCGGATGGCGGCGACGAGTTCGTCCGGGCTCAGGGTGTCCACCACGATGTACTCGCAGGGGTCGAGATAGAGGGCGGGGGGACGGCGCGCGTCATCGGCCAGGTAGAGGTGGCAGAGGTTGTTCTGGAAGGCCGGGTTGGGCTCGACCGGCCCGAGGGCCGTCCAGCGCGCGGCGGTGTAGCCGGTCTCCTCGACCAGCTCGCGCCGGGCGGCCGCCTCGGGCTCCTCGCCGAGGTCGATCACGCCGCCGGGGATCTCGACCGTGATCTCTCCGCTGCCGAAGCGGTACTGGCGCACGACCACGACCCGGCGCTCGCGGGTCAGGGCCACCACGTTGACCCAGGCGGGCACGTCGAGCACGGTGCGGCGCAGGGTCTCACCGGTGCGCGGATTCGTGGCGTACTGGAAGCGCGCCTGGGCCACCAGCAGGTTCGGGCCGGTCTCGGTGCGCTCGATCGGCCAGGGGCGGGGATCCGGTAGCGACATGGGGCGGAGTGTAGCGGCCCGGCGCACGGTGCTCGACCCGGCGCCGCGCGCGGGCCTACACTGCGCGGCTGCATGGACGCCGCGCGCCGCCGGACGGAGGGCCTTCTCGCCCTGCTCGGGGTCCAGCTCGCCTTCGGGCTCTCGCCGCTCTTCGCCAAGTGGACCCTGGTGCCGGTCGAGGGCTTCACGCCGCGCGCGCTGGTGGCCTGGCGCATCGTCTTCGGTTCGCTCGCCCTGGGGGCGCTCGCGGCATGGAAGCATCCGCGCCAGATCGTTCCGCCGCGCGCCGAGCTCGCCCGCATCCTGGGCTGCTCGGTGCTCGGGATAGCGCTCAACATGTGGCTCTACATGGAGGGCGTGCAGCGCACCTCGGTCGTGCACACCGGGCTGCTCGTGGTGCAAATCCCGGTCTTCACGTATGCCTTCGCGTGCCTGCTCGGGAAGGAGCGCGCGCGTCCGCGGCGCATGGCCGGCATCGCCCTCGCGCTGGCCGGCGCGATGCTGCTCGTGTTCGCGCGCCACGGCGGTGGCGAAGGCAGCGGCAGCACGCGCGGGAACCTGCTCCTGGTGGCGAACTGCGCCTCCTACGCGCTCTTTCTCGTGCTGGCGCGCGAGCTCCTGAAGCGCTTCCCGACCCTGGTCGTGATCGCCTGGATGTTCGCGGCTTCCTTGCTGGCCGTGCCGCTGCTCCTCGCCACGGGCCCGGCCTGGCCGGCCGAGCCGGCGGCGCGCTCGCTGTGGAGCTTCGCCTACACGCTCTTCTTCGGCACCTTCCTGGCCTACCTGCTGAACACCCTCGCGCTCGCGCGCGTCTCGAGCTCGACCGTGGCCGTGTTCATCTTCTTGCAGCCGCTGGTGGCGGGCGCGGCGGGGGTCTTCGTGCTCGGGGAGCGCCTCACGCTGCCGGTCCTCGTCTCCGCGGTGGCCCTGCTCGGCGGGATCGCGCTGGTCGTGCTGGACCGCAGCGCCACGCCGGGCGCCGGCGCCTCCGCGCCGCGTCCACGCTGGCTTTCCCCGCGTCCGCGCGAATAATGCCGCGTCCATGGACGCCCATCCGAGTCCCACCGCCCTCCCGCCCGTGCAGCAGCGCGCGCTCGTCGTCGGAGCGAGCTCGGGCATCGGCGCCGCGCTGGTGCGCGAGCTCGTGCGGCGCGGCTACCGCGTGGCCGCGGTGGCGCGGCGCGAGGCCGAGCTCGCGCGCCTCGCGGCCGAGTTCGAGCCCGGGCGCGTGTGCGTGCGCGCGCACGATGTGCACGCCGTCGAAGAGGCGCCCGTCCTGTTCGAGGCGCTGGTGCGCGAGCTCGGCGGGCTCGACCTCCTGGTCTACGCCAGCGGCGTCATGCCGCCGGTCGCGCCCGACGAGTTCGACACCACGAAGGACCGCGAGATCCTGCTCGTGAACACGCTGGGCGCGATCGCCTGGTGCAACCCGGCGGCCGAGTTCTTCCGCGCGCAGCGCAGCGGCACGATCTGCGGGCTCTCGTCGATCGCCGGCGACCGCGGGCGCAAGGGCAACCCCGTCTACGGCGCCAGCAAGGCCGCGCTCTCGCACTACCTCGAGGCGCTGCGCAACCGGCTCGACGACTTCGGCGTGCACGTCTGCACGATCAAGCCCGGGCCCGTGGCGACGCCGATGACCGCGGCCCTGGGCGCGCTGCCGGGCATGGTCTCGGCCGAGTCGGTCGCGCGCACGATCGCGCGCGTCGCCACGCGCGCGCAGACGCGCTACGTGCCGCTGAAGTGGCTCGGCGTCTCGCTCGTGATCCGCGCCATCCCCTCGTTCCTGTTTCGCCGCATCACGATCTGATGGCGCTCGCGCGCAGCTACCGCAGGGTCGAGGCCTGGGGCATGGCGACCGGCGTCGAGCGTCCGGTGGTCTTCCCGCGTTCGCTCGACGAGCTGCGTGAGGCCTGCGCGACGGCGCGGCGCGAGGGGCTCGCCCTGACGCTGCGCGGTGGCGGCAACAGCTACGGCGACGCGAGCCTCGGCACACGCAGCCTGGTGGTCGACCTGACGCGCTTCGCGCGCATCCTCGCCTTCGAGGCGGACACGGGGCGCGTCGAGGCCGAGCCGGGCGTCACCGTGCGCGACCTGTGGCGCCACACGTTGCCGCACGGCTTCTGGCCGCGCGTCGTCTCGGGCACGAGCTTCCCGACCCTGGGCGGCATCGCCGCGGCGAACATCCACGGCAAGAACAACTTCGCCGTCGGCACGGTGGGGGACGCGCTCGTCGAGTTCGACCTGCTCGCGGCCGACGGCACGCTGCATACCTGCTCGCGCACGCGCAATGCGGAGCTCTTCCACGCGGCCATCGGCGCCTTCGGACTGCTCGGGGTCTTCACGCGCCTCGTGCTCGACACGAAGCGCGTCCACTCGGGCGAGCTCGAGGTCACGACCTTCGCCGGCAAGCACCTCGGCGAGCTGATGGACTACGTGCGCGCGCACGTGCACGACGCCGATTACCTCGTGGGCTGGCTCGACGCCTTCGCGGGCGGCGACGCCCTCGGCTGCGGGCAGATCCACCACGCGCGCTACCTGGCGGAGGGCGAGGATCCGCACGCCGAGGCGACCCTGACGCTCGCACACCAGGACATCGCCCCGAACGTCTTCGGCGTGTTCCCGAAGGCCCAGCTGTGGCGCGGCGTGCGGCTCCTGAACCACGACCTCGGCATGCGCCTCCTGAACCGCGTGCGCTACTGGCAGGGGCGCCTCGAGGGTTGCCTGCCTCCGCGGCGCTGGACGCACAACGAGTTCGCCTTCCTGCTCGACTCGATCCCGAACTGGAAGTGGAGCTACGGACGCGTGCCGGGCCACGGGCTGATCCAGTTCCAGCCCTTCGTGCCCGACGCGGCCGCGCAGCACGTTTTCGGCGAGATCCTGCGGCGCTCGCAGCAGCGCGGCTTCGTGCCGTACCTCGCGGTGCTGAAGCGCCACCGACCGGATCCGTTCTGGTTGACGCACGCGGTCGACGGCTGGAGCCTCGCGCTCGACTTCAAGGTGACGCCCGCTCACCGGGCCGAGCTCTTCGCCCATTGCCGCGCCCTGGCCGAGCTCGTGCTCGCGGCCGGCGGACGCTTCTACTTCGCGAAGGACCTCGTCTTGCCCGCGGGCGTGCTCGAGCGCATGTTCCCGGCCGAGCGTCTGGAGGCCTTCTTCGCGCTGAAGCGCCGCCTCGATCCCGAGGGCCTCTTCGAGAGCGACCTGTGGCGGCGCATCGCGCCGGCGCGCTTCGAGGCGGCGTCGGCGGATCAGTCGAAGCGCGCGTAGGCGCGGCGCGCCGGCACGGCGACGAGGCGGTCTTCCTCCTCGATCCAGGCCGTCAGCTGCTTGCCCCACACGCAGCCCGTGTCGAGCCCGCGGAAGCCGGGCTTCACGAGCAGGCCCTGGGCGGCCCAGTGTCCGAACACGATCGTGTCGAGCCCGAGGCGCGCCGGCTCGACGAGCTCGTGCCACGGCCGGTAGGGCGGACCGGGCGGCGCGTCGTCGCGCTCGGGCGTGCGGCCGAGCGTGTCGCAGTAGCGTGCGCGCGCCGCGAACCAGGCCGCGGGCGAGGGCGCGAGCGGATCGGCGCCGGCGAGCTCGCGCTCGGGGTCGCTCCAGGTCGGATGCAGCGCGGCGTGCACGACCAGCGTGCGCCCGTGGCGGCGCACGAAGGGCAGCGCGCGCACCCAGGCGAGGAGCTCGTCGCGCTCCGGGCTGGCGAGGAGTTCCGCCAGCGTGTCCTGCGCGCGCGGCGCGCGCCGGCCGGCGGCCACGGCCAGCAGGTTCAGCTCGTGGTTGCCGAGCACGGCCTGTGCGTCGAGGCCCTTCAGCAGCCGCAGCGCGCCCAGGGAATCGGGCCCGCGGTTGACGAGATCACCGACCGGCAGGAGCACATCCTGCGCCGGATCGAAGCGCAGGCGCTCGAGCAGCGTCTCGAGCTCCGCGCGGCAGCCCTGCACGTCTCCGACGTAGATGTGGCGTCCCATGGCGGGCGAGCGGCGAGGATAGAAGGCGCGGAGTGGACAGGGAAGGCGCGGTGCGTGAGGATCGCGCGATGCAGAATTCCTGGTGCCGTGCGGCGCGGGCGCGTCGCGGAGCGGTGCGTGGCCTCACCGTGCTCCTCGCGCTGGTGGTCGTCGGGCTCGGCAGCGGTGCCGGTTTCTACCGCTGGCAGCGCGCGCGCCAGGCGGAACGCTTCGAGCGCGAGCTCGCGGCCGTGCCGCAGGGACTCGAGCAGCGCCTCGACCTGTGGCTGCGGCTCGCCGGCCCGCAGCTGCACCACCGCCTGGCGGTGGTCGGGCGCTTCACGCCCGAGGAGCCCTGGCTCGTGACCCACGCGGTCGCGCGCGAGAACGAGGTGCCCGAGCTCCACGGCGTGCCCTGTGCGGAGCTCCTGCCGAGCCTGGCGCGGCGCGAGGGCCAGACGATCGTGGTCGAGCTGCCCGCGCCGCGCGCCCTCGGCCGCGCCGCCCTGACCGGCGAGCGCGCCCAGCGCGTGCCGCTCTTCGCCCCCGACGTGCCGCTCGACGCCGCCGAACGCCTGCGCACGCTCGCCCTGCATCTCCTGGACGACATCCCCGCGGCGCTCACCCGCGATCTGCCCGGCGCCCACCTCGAGGTGCGCGTGGCCGCGCCCTGACGCTGCGCGGGCTTTTGCCGGCCCATCCGACCGGGCCGGCGGGCGTGGAGTAGGTTTCGAGCGGCGAGTCCGCTGCCACGGCGGATCCGCCCCTCCGCCACCGCGCCCGCCACCACGGGTGCCACCACCACCATGGGCTCGCTTCTTTTTCCGCTTCCGGTCCTGGCCGTGATCCTGGCGGCCCTCGACGCCGCCGCCGTGCGCGTCGGCCTGCCCTGGCGCGCGCCCGACGTGCGCCTTTTCTTCCATGCCTACTTCCTGTGGGCGCTGTTCGGGCTGCTGGCGCTGGGACCGGCCTGGTTGACGCTGCGGGCGCTGGAGCGCTTCACGCCGCGCGGACCGCGCACGCTCGAGGCCGTGCGCCCCTGGCTCGTCCTGCTCGGCTGGATGGTGCTGCCGGTGGTGGGTGAGGCGGTCGTCGATCGGCACACCACCCTGGTCGGCTTCAGCGGTCTGTTCACGCCCGGCGCCTGGTTCGAGCTCGGCGGCGCCGTGCTGGCCGCGCTGGCCGGGTTGTTCGTGCTCGGGCGCACCCTCGGGCAGATGCCGGCCGTGCGCACCGCCTCGATCGGCGTCGGCCTCGCCTTCGTGCTCGGCATGCTGCTGCCCGCGCGGCGGCCGGCGGCGGCGGCGGAGAGCGCCGGCACGCGCCCGAACCTGCTGCTGCTCGTGCTCGACACGTGCCGCTCGGATCGCCTCGAGGCCTACGGCCACACGCGCCCGACCTCGCCCGGACTCGCGGCCCTGGCCGAGGAAGCGATCGTCTTCGAGGACTCGCTCTCGGTCTCGACCTTCACCTTCACCTCGCACCTCTCGATGCTCTCGGGCGTCCATCCCGAGACGCACGGCGCGCACCTCTTCGACATGCGCTTCCGTCCCGAGCGCGCGCACTCGCTCGCGCTGCTCCTGAAGGAGGCCGGCTACCGCACGGGCGCCTTCGTCGGCACCGACGTGCTCGCGGGTCGCACCGATCTGCGCGCCGGCTTCGACGTCTACGACGACCAGGTCGATCCGCCGGTGTGCGACACGGTCGCCTGGAAGCTCGTGCACGCCGTGCAGTCGCTCGCGGCCGAACTCGTGCCGGCCCTGCGCTTCAACGGACGCCCGCACTGGATCCAGGACTTCCAGCGTCCGGGGGACGAGGTGCTTTCGCGCGCGCTCGCCTTCATCCGCCAGGACGATCCGCGCCCCTGGTTCGCCTTCGTGAACCTGTACGACGTGCACTGGCCCTACGTGCCCGAGGGCGACGGGCGCGAGCGTCTCGTGCGGCCCTACGCGGGCCCCGTGGACGGCTTCCTCTTCCGCAGCAACGCCTGGCAGCCGGGCTACGTCATGGACGAGCACGACGTGCGCCACGTGAACGACCTCTACGAGGGCGAGATCCACGACCTCGACGCGCTCGTGACCGCGTTCCTGGAAGAGCTCGAGCTCGCGCGCGGCGGCACCGCCGTGCTCATCACCGCCGACCACGGCGAGGGCATGGGCGAGGGCGACACCTGGAACCACGACGACGTGCGCGAGGTTCAGGTGCGCGTGCCGATGATCCTGCGTCTGCCGCAGCCTTCACCGCGCGGCGAGCGGCGCGCGACGCCCGCCTCGGGCGTCGACATCGCGCCGACCCTGCTCGGGCTGGCCGGGCTCGAGATCCCGGCCGACATGGAGGGCCACGACCTCGTCGGTGAGGACGTTCTGCCCGCGCGCGAGCGCTGGGTCGACGACCGCGACCACGTCGATCCGGCGGACTTCCGCTGCGCCCTCTACCGCGAGGGCTTCAAGCTCGTGCGCTTCGGGCGTCCGCCGGAGGTGCGTTACGAGCTCTACGCGCTGGCGCGGGATCCGGGCGGCTTCGCGGACGTGCAGGCCGAGCACCCCGAGGTCTTCGCTTCCCTGCGCGCGCGCATGGAGGAGCGCGGCGGCGGAACGACCCTGGCCGGCGAGGTCGGCGAGAGTGCCGACGCGCTGCAGGCCCTGGGCTACGCGGGCGACGAGTAGGTCGGCGAGCGGGAGGGGCCGGACGGGCCGGCGCAGGCTCCTGGCCCTAGCCGCGCTTGCCCTTCTTCAGCTCGGCGTGGGCGCGAGCGCGCGCACGGCCCGAGCCCATGCCCATCTTCTTGACGCGCAGGCGGCCACGCGTCGGTCCACCCGTCTTGTTGCGATATCGTCCCATGGGTTTTCTTGCTCCGATTTTGGGCGGGACACGGTACTCGACCGCCCGGCGCGCCGACAAGCCTCGGGGCGGGATTCAGGGGCGCTCGGGGTGCTCCTGCCACTCGCTGAGGGCCCGCGCCCCGCTCTCCGTGACGGCCACGATGTCTTCGAGGCGCACGCCGAGGCGGCCGGGCAGGTAGATGCCCGGCTCGTCGCTGAAGGTCATGCCGGGCTCGAGCAGGAGCGCGTTGCCACCGTCCAGGTAGGGCTCCTCGTGGCCCTCGAGCCCGATGCCGTGCCCGAGGCGGTGCCCGAAGACCTCGTAGCCGCCCGGGTAGCCCGCCTCGGACAGGGCCGCGCGCGCGGCGCGGTCGATCTCGCGGCAGGGGACGCCCGGGGCGAGGCGCGCGAAGGCCCGCTCCTGGGCCGTGCGCACGGCGCGCCAGGCGCGCAGGAACTCGGGCTCGGCGCTGCCGCCGAGGTGCCAGCTGCGCGTCAGGTCGCTCTGGTAGCCGTGGAGCGCGCCGCCGGTGTCGACCAGCACGCCGGTTCCCGGCGCGAGGCGCCGACCCTCGGGTTCACCGTGGGGGGCTGCTGCTCCCGGACCGACGAGCGGCAGACACCACACGTTGCGCAGACCGAGTCGGCGCTGCGCATGGGTGATCCAGCGTCCCAGGGTGTGGTCGTCGAGACCGGGCTCGAGGCGCTCGGCCACCGCGCGGATCGCGCGCAGGGTGAGCTCGCAGGCGCCGCGCAGGAGCTCGAGCTCGCGCGCGTCCTTCGTGCCGCGCAGGGTGCGCACGAGCTCGAGCCCGAGCTCCGTGCGCGCGGCGCCGTGGGCGCGGGCCGTGCGCTCGAGCACGAAGGCGCGCGCGTCGGGCGCGACCAGCAGGCGCTCGACGCGCCGCACGGCGAGCGCGGCCGCGAGCGGCTCGAAGGCGTACTCGTGCTCGTCCCAGGTGACGAGCGGACCCTCGGGGCCGCCCGCGGCGATGCGCGCCGCGGCGCGCGGCGCCTCGAAGGCCGGGCACAGCCAGAAGCACGAGCCATCGGCCAGCACGACCAGCGCGAAGAGCCGCTCGGAGCGGCCCCACTCGACGTCCGAGAACCAGCTCAGGGTCGGGCCGGGCTCGATCAGGAGCGCGTCGGCTCCGGCGGCGGCCAGGGCGCGCGCGGCGCGCGCGAGGCGCGGGCGCTTCTCGCCGGCCTGGATCGGCTGCCAGCGCGCGGACTGGTCGCCGAGGTCGGGAAAGAGCGCGTCGAGCTCGGCCTCGCCTTCGGTCGCGGCCGCGCGCGGGCGCGGGGCCGCGCAGGCGGCGAGCAGCCCGGCGGGGGGCGCGAGGAGCAGGGAGCGGCGGTCGAGGGGGCGGGCGGGAGGCTCCGGGAGGGGCATGCCGAGGAGGCTAAACCCTGGCGCGCCGCTCGGCACCACTCGACGTCAAGAGTCGCTCCCGCGGCGGCCGAAAAGTCGCCTCGTTCCGATGGAAGCCCCGCACCCCTTGCCCGAGTTCCTCGACCAGGTCACGGGCGCTCCGCTGCCGGAGGCCCCGGCCGCCCTGCGCTCGCACGCCGCCGGCCTCGGCGGCCTCCTGCGCGCGGGCCTGGTGGTGACGCTCGTCTACGGGCTCTTCTTCAACCTGTCGGTCGTGCGTGGCAGCTCGATGGCACCCGGCATCCAGGACGGTGACCGCATCCTCGTCGAGCCCTGGAGCTACCTGCTCGGGCCGATCGAGCGTGGCGACGTGATCGTGCTGCGCTATCCGCTCGATCCCGAGATCGACTACATCAAGCGCGTGATCGGCCTGCCCGGCGATCGCGTGACGCTGGCCCAGGGCAAGGTGTGGGTCAACGAGGAGCTGCTCGAGGAACCCTACGTGGCCTCGATCGATCCGGGCTCGGTGCTGACCACCGAGGTCGAGCCGGGGCAGTACTTCGTGCTGGGCGACAACCGTCCGCGCTCCTCGGACAGCCGCGAGTTCGGCTGCGTGCCCGAGGGCTACGTGCGCGGGCGCGTCGACCTGCGCCTCTGGCCCCTCGGACGCGCCGGGCTGATCGACTGATTCGCGGCCGGGCGCGCGCGCGGCGCGGGTACAGTCGGGGCATGGCGTCGAAGGTCGAGCGGGTCGCACTCGTCACGGGCAGCGCGCGCGGGCTCGGGCTCGCGCTGGCGCGTCACCTTGGCGCACGCGGGCGGCGCGTGCACGTGACCTGGCGCAGCGAGGGCCCCGCGGCCGAGGCCCTGCGGCGCGAGTTCGGAGCGCGCGCGCACCGCGCCGATCTGCTCGCGGCGGACGACGCGCGCGCGCTGGTCGCGGCCGTGCAGGCGCGCGACGGTCGGCTCGACGAGGCCGTGCACGCGGTGGGCGAGTACGTCTCGGGACCGCTCGAGCGGACCTCGCGCGCCGAGCTCGTGCGCATGCTGGCGAGCAACGTCGAGTCGGCCTTCGTCTTCTTCGAGGCCGTGCGGCCGGCGCTGCGTGCGGCGCGTGGCCGGGCCGTGTTCTTCGGCACGAGCGGCCTCGGCGGCCTGCGCGCGCGCCGCACCACGGCGGCCTACGCGGCGGCGAAGAGCGCGCTGTTCGTGCTGGTGCGCTCTTGGGCGCTCGAGGAGGGACCGCACGGCGTGACCGTCAACCTGCTCTCGCCCGGCCACGTGCCGCATCCCGATGCGCATCCCGACACGCTCGATCCCGCGGCCCACACCGGCATCCCGCTCGGGCGGCCCGGCACGCCCGAGGACGTCGCGCGCGCAGTCGAGTTCCTGCTCTCCGAGGCGGGCGCCTACACGACCGGCAGCGAGCTCACGGTCGACGGCGGCTACTTACTTTGATTCCGGCTGCGCGTCGTGCGGCAGGGCCGTGCCGAGCGTCAGCATCGCGTAGCTCGTGGCCAGCACCGGGTTGCCCTCGAACCACTTGGCCGAGTTGTCGTTGACCCACGAGCCGTCCTGGCGCTGCATCGCCACCAGGCGGCCGGCGAGCTCCTCGCGCCAGCGGTGCGCGGTGCCCGCGCCGTCCTGGATCGTCTCCTCGCCGTACAGGTCGAGGGCCTTCGCCATCGTGTAGAAGTAGTAGAAGAGGCCCTGGTAGCTCGCGGTCGGATCGTCCGTGGCCGGGAAGCCCGGGTTGACGTCGAGCGTGTAGTTCTCGCGCAGCCAGCCCCACAGCGCCTGCACGCGCGGATCGTCCTTCGAGAGCCCGGCGAAGAGGTAGCCCTTCAGGAGCGCGTAGCTCATCGAGCCGTAGGAGCGCGGGATGCGCTTCCCGTCGGCCAGCTCGACGAAGCCCGCCTTCGATTCGGCCGGCGCGTAGCCCGCGCCACCGTCGTTGCCCGAGGCGTAGGTCTTGCCCTCGGAGACGAGCACGAGGTCGTTCGTCTCCGAGTGGTTCTGGCAGCGCTGCAGGAAGGTCAGCGCCTTCTGGAAGGCGGGATCGCCAGCCGCGACGCCGGCCTCGTGCAGGGCCTCGAGCGCCATCTGCAGGTTCGAGAGGTCCGGACGCTCGTCGTTGCCGTAGCCGACGCCGCCGTAGTAGCGGTGGTCGCTCGCATAGCCCTCGCCCTCGTCGGCCTGCAGCACCTTCAGGAACTCGCCCGCGCGACGGATGCGCTCCTGGTCGGCCGCGCGCCCGCTGCGCGCCAGGGCCAGCACGGCGGCCGAGGTCACGTAGTTCGCGATCTGCCCCTCGTGGATCGAGCCGTCTTCCTTCTGCAGCGTGACGAGCCAGTCGAGGCCGGTCAGGAGCGCGGCCTGCACCTCGGACGGACGCGGCTCGGGCACGGCCGCGAGCGCGGCCACGGCCATGGCGGTGATGCCCGCATCGCGCCGACCGTCGAAGCCGAAGCCGCCGTCGATGCGCTGGCTCAGCAGGAAGCGCGCCCCGCGCTCGAGCGTGCGCGTGGCCGCCTCGCGTTGCGCAGCCTCGAAGGGCGGCAGGACGCGCGCCGCGCGCGCGGCCTTCTTCGGCTCGAGCGCCTTCAGCTCGGCGTGCAGGCGCGAGAGCTCGCGCACGGTACGTGCCGTTTCGAGCGTCGCGCCCGCGCCCGCTCCGTAGGACCCGTCCGGGTTGCGGCGCGCGAGCAGCGCGCGCGCGCGCTCGGCCGGCGCGCCCGGAGCGGGGGTCGGCTGCGGACGCGTCAGCGCGCGCGCCGCGACGAGGCGCTGCGCTGCGGCGCTGGCGCCCGGCTCGGCCACGCTCTCGAGCGCCTCGAGCACGGCGAGCTCGAACTCGGGCGCGCCGAAGCTGCCGTCGGGCTTCTGCGCCGCCAGCAGGTTGGCGAGAGGAGCTGCGAGGAACGGGCCCTCGCTGATGCGGTACTTGCGCGGGCTGCCGGCGAAGGCGGCCAGCGCGCGCGCGTCCTCTTCGAGCCCGCCGTAGCTCTGCGTGGCGAGGTCGAAGCGCAGGCGCAGCCAGTGCAGCGAGCGGTCGAGCTCCTCCTCGAGGACGGCGCTCGTGACCGTCTCGGGCAACGCCCGTGCGGCACCGGTACCCGGTTCCTGGGGCAGGGCGAGGAGCGTGAGCAGGAGGGCGGCGAGCATCGGGTTCTGGGCGCGGGAGGGTGGGGGCGGTGGAAACGAAGCGCCAGGGCCCCCGGTTCAGCTGTCCGACTCCGTAGGCTACGTCCATGCCGCCGAGCCTGCGAGGCCGTCTGACCGCGCTCTTCACGAAGCGCCCGGAGCCCGGGCGGGTGAAGACGCGGCTCCTCGCCTGCCTTTCCCCGCAGGAGGCCGCCGCCCTGGCCGAGGCGATGCTCGCCGACGGGGTCGAGCGCGCGCGCGCGGGGCCCTTCCGGAACGTGCTGGTGGTGGCGCCCGAGGAGGCCGTGGAGTGGGCCCGGGGGCGCTTTCCCGGGCTCGCCGTCGAGCCCCAGGTCGGTCCGGACCTGGGCGCGCGCCTGGCCCACTTCGCCGCGCGCGCCTTCGCGGAGCTCGGGGCCCGGACGCTCGTCCTCACGGGCAGCGACCAGCCGCTCGTGCCGCTCGAGCGCCTGGTCGAGGCCCACGCGGCCCTCGAGGCGGGGGCCGACGTCGTGCTCGGGCCGGACGGCGGCGGCGGGTACTACCTGATCGGGCTGCGCGCGCCCCGCGCCGAGCTCTTCACCGCGGTCACGATGTCGAGCGCGGGCATGGCGCAGGCCACGGCGGAGCTCGTGCAGGCGCGTGGCCTCGCGCTCGCGTGGCTCGCGGCGCACGACGACGTGGACACGCCGGCGGACCTCGCGCGACTCACGGCCGGGCTGGCGGCCGAGCCGCACCGGGCGCGGCACACGCGCGCGTACCTGGTCGAGCTCGCGCGTCGGCGGCCTGCGGGGTCGTGAGGAAATCCCCGGCCGCCCGCGCGCTCCGCCGGTGGTGCCGGGTACGAGCTCGACCTCGAGCGTGCGGGCCCGGGGCCTCCGGCGCGGCACTCTGACCCGCGTGCGGCCCGCGCACGGGCCCGCTATGCTCGCGCGCCCCTTTTCCCGGAGAGCTCCATGCCCGCGCCGAGTGCGACCCAGTTCATGGCCACGATCGTCTCCCTGTGCAAGCGCAGGGGGTTCATCTTCCAGGCTTCGGAGATCTACGGGGGCATGGGCAACACCTACGACTACGGGCCGCTCGGCGTCGAGCTCAAGCGGCGCGTGAAGGACGCCTGGTGGCGCTCGATGGTGACCGCGCGCGCCGACGTCGTCGGACTCGATTCGGCGATCCTGCAGCACCCGAAGACCTGGGAGACCTCGGGCCACGTGATCAACTTCACCGACCCCCTGGTCGACTGCAAGACCTGCAAGGCGCGCTTCCGGGCCGACAAGCTCGACGAGGTGCAGTGCCCGCAGAAGCCGAGCCGCAATCCGCTCGAGAACAAGTGCGACCTGACCGCGCCGCGCGCCTTCAACCTGATGTTCAAGACGCACGTGGGCGCGGCCGAGGACTCGGCCTCGATCGCGTACCTGCGGCCCGAGACGGCCCAGGGCATCTTCCTCAACTTCAAGAACGTGCTCGAGAGCTCGCGCCTGAAGCCGCCCTTCGGCATCGCGCAGCTCGGGAAGTCGTTCCGCAACGAGATCACGCCCGGCAACTTCGTGTTCCGCACGCGCGAGTTCGAGCAGGCCGAGATGGAGTTCTTCGTGCCGCCGGGCGAGGACGACCGCTGGTTCGAGTACTGGGTCAAGGAGCGCTTCCAGTGGTACCTCGACCTCGGCATCCGGCCCGAGAAGCTGCGCCTCTTCCAGCACGCGAAGGAGAAGCTCGCGCACTACTCGAAGGGCACGACCGACGTCGAGTACGAGTACCCCTTCGGCTGGGGCGAGCTCGAGGGCATCGCCAACCGCACCGACTTCGACCTCAAGGCCCACTCGGAGGCCTCGGGCACGAAGCTCGAGTACTTCGAGCCCGAGACGAAGGTCCACTACATCCCCTTCGTGATCGAGCCCGCCGGCGGCATCGACCGCATGGCGCTGACCTTCCTGATCGACTCCTACGCCGAGGAGGTGGTCGAGGGCGAGACGCGCGTCGTGCTGCGCCTGCATCCGCGCCTCGCGCCGGTCACGGTGGGGGTCTTTCCGCTCGTGAAGAAGGACGGCATGCCCGAGAAGGCGCACGAGATCGAGGCCGAGCTGCGCGACCTCGGCCTGACGACCTTCTACGACGAGAAGGCCGCCATTGGCCGGCGCTACCGGCGTCAGGACGAGATCGGGACGCCCTGGTGCGTCACGATCGACGGCGACACGCTGAAGGACGGCACGGTGACGGTGCGCGAGCGCGACTCGATGCAGCAGCACAAGGTCGCCGCGAAGGAGCTCGGCGCGCACCTCCTGCACGCCCAGCGCACCTGGAAGAAGGCCTGACGGCCTCCGTCACGAATCAGTCGCCGTAGCCGAGGTCCTCGAGCTCGCCGGCCGTCGAGGCGTCGAGCTCGCCGCGGCCGGCTGCGCCGAGCTCGGCTCCGAGCGCTTCGAGGCGCTCGCGCTCGCCGGTGAGCCGCGTGGCGCGGGCCTCGAGCCCTCCGGCCGGCCACAGGTCGGTCTGCTCGTGCGGATCGCGCGCGAGCTCGTAGTGCTCCCACGTCTTCGGGCGCGGGTACATGCGGCGCCGCTCGCCCGGCGCATGCAGCGTCTTCGCGCCGTCCTCGCTGCGCAGCGCGTACTGGTGCACGAAGCGGTCGTCGACCTCGGCCCACAGGAAGCGCGCGGGCCAGTCGGGACCGAGCAGGTCGACGCCCTGGGCGTGTGCGAGCGGCGCCAGGCCTAGGCGCTCGAGCAGCGTCGGCGCCACGTCGCTGAGCTGCGCCGCGCGCCCCAGCTGGCGCGCGGGCACGCCCGGCCCCGCCAGGATCAGCGGCACGCGCAGGATCTCCTCGTGCAGCGTCATGCCGTGCTGCAGGTGGCCGTGCTCGAAGAACTCCTCGCCGTGGTCGCTGGTCACGAGCACGAGCGTCCTGTCCGCAAGCCCGAGGCGCGCCAGCTCGGCCAGGAGTTCGCCGAGACGCGCGTCGGTGTAGCGCAGCGCCGCCTCGTACAGGTGGCGCACGTGGGCGCGCATCGCGGGCGTGTAGGCCGCGGCCTCGGCCTCGGTGCGCGTGCGCAGCGGCACGCTCGGGCGCGCGCAGCCGAGCTCCTTGCAGGCGAGGTACTCCTCGGGCGCGTCGTAGTCGTGCACCGTGTAGGTGTGCAGGAACAGGAAGAAGGGCGCGTCCGTGTGCGCCGCGAGGAAGCGCTCGACGCCCGCGAAGCCGTGGGCCTCGAGCTGGCGCGCGGCCTCCTCGGCCCCGAGGCGCGCGGCCAGCGTGCGCGCGAAGTGCGAGCCCGCGGCGCGTAGCGGATCGACGGTCGAGAAGGCCTCGAAGCCGCGGTCGAGCCCGAACTCGGCGTTCACGAAGCCGCCGGCGGTGAAGGCGCGCGTGGCGTAGCCCTCGGCCGCGAGGCGCTCGGCCAGCGAGACCGAGCGCGCGGCCGAGAGCCGGCTCTCGTGCGCCACGACGCCGTGCACCGAGGGCAGCTGCCCGGTCAGGAGCGTCGTGTGCGAGGGCAGCGTGTAGGGCGAGACGGCACTCATGTCGCTCGCTACGAGGCCGGCGCACGCGAGTCGATCGAGGGTCGGCGTGAGCGACGTTCCGTCCGCGCGCGGGCCGACGTGGTCGGCGCGCAGCGTATCGATCGAGACGAGCAGCACGTTCGGGCGCGCGTCACTGCGCAGGTCGCCGCGCAGGTCGGTGCGCACGAGCGTCGGCGCGCCGACGGCCACGGGCGTCGTGCCGGTGACTTCGAACTCGAGCGTCCCGGCCTCGCCGTCCAGACCGAGCGCGAGCGGGAGCCAGGCGTCGGGCGTCGCGCCGGGCGCCGTCGCGTGGGTGACCTCGGTGCGTCCGCTGCGCACGCGCAGCGCGCCGCCCGCGGCGCGGCCCTCGAGTTCTCCGGGCCGCCAGGCCCCGAGCCCGAGCTCGAGGCGCCAGTCGCCCTCGAGCGGTGGCAGGCGCAGCGCGAGCCGATCGCCCGGCAGCAGCACGAAACCGGGCCGGAACTCGCCGCCGAGCTCGGAACCGAGCTGGCGCCTCTGCTGCCAGTCGCCCTGCGGTGCCTCGCTGGCCGCGCGCCGCGCCTGGGCCCGTGCCAGGGCCGCGCGCGCGAAGCCCTCGGGCGCGAAGGCCTCGAGCTCGAGCGCGCGGAAGTCGACCTGACCGCCCGCGAGTGGCTGATCCTGCGAGAGCACGCACAGGACGTGCAGCACGCGCGTCTCGGGCGCGCAAACGAAGGAGAGCTCCTGGCGGTGCCAGCTTCCGTCGGGCGTGTGACTCGGCACGCCGTGCGTGCGCGCGAGGCGCTCTGCGCCGCCACCGAGCAGCTCCTCGAGCGCACGCCCGTCGCGCGCTTCGCCGACCCAGAGGGTCGCTCCGCGGAAGGGGCGCGGCAGCACGGCGAGCTCGCGTGCGCGCAGCTCGCCGCGCAGCGTGATCGCCTGGCCCGCCTCGACCGGCAGCGCGAGGTGCAGGGCTCCGAGCTCGCCCTCGAGGCGAGCGAAGGGGCGCCCGTCCTCGCTCGAGAAGCTCACCTGCGGCGCGGCCGCGGCGCCGGGCGAGCGCAGCACGCGCCACGGAGCGAGGGCCGTGAACTCGGCCCGGAAGAGCGGCGTCGGCGCGGCCGGAGGCGGCGCCTCGGCCAGCGTGCCCGCGGTCAGCTCGAGCACGGCGAGGCGCGCGCGCGCGGGCCGCTCGTCGCTGGCGCGGCCACATCCGCCCAGCAGGGGGACGAGGGACAGGAGACCCACGAGCCACGCCCGGCGCCGCTGCGTTCCGCTCGCTTTCATCGCTCCAGGCCCGCCGGTCCGGGTTCGCCACGCCAGGCGAGCTCGAGCACGCTGCCATCCGGCAACAGGCGGCGCACGAGACCGAGCCCGGGCACGAGCCAGGCGCGGCCCTCACCGCTGGCGCACTCGCGCGGCGAGGCGGCGGCGAGCGTGGCGCGCAGGGCGCCCGCGGCCGCGGCGGAGAGTTCGGGCGGGGCGGGCTCGAGCGGGCGCGGGACGAAGTGACTGGTGCGGCTCGGCGCCGCGAGGTCGAGCGCAGCCTCCAGCGGCGGTTCGAGGACGAGGCGCGTGCCGCGCCAGGCGAGGTGCACCTCGCGCGGCGGCGGAGCCTCCGGCGTGAGCCAGCGCCGCGCCATGCGCGCGCCGCTCTCGTGGCGCTCGAGCACGCGGTCTTCGCGCCAGAGCACGGCGCCGTCGGGACGCTCGAGGCGCCACAGGAAGTGCTCGCCGACCCGTCCCAGCAGGGCCGCCTCGTCCTGCGCCAGCGCCAGGACGGTGGCGAGCTCCTCGCTGCGCGCGGCCGAGGCGAGCTCGGGCACGAGCGCGGGCGCGAAGCGCGCCAGGACCAGCGCGACGCGCGGCTCGTGCGCGCGCGCGGCGAGCTCGGGCGCGAGCCGCGCGAGCTCGCGTTCGAGGCTGGCGACGCGGCGCGCGAGCTCGCGCTCGAGGCCTTCGATCCAGCGCAGGAGCTCGGCCCGCGGCGCGGCGCGCGTCGCGCCCGGCGCGGCCAGCCACTCGGCGCCGGCCAGGAGGAACACCTCGCGCCCCCGGCGCGCGTCGTGCAGCGCATCGCGCGCCAGCAGCACGCCCTCGAGGCGCGCGAGCACGTCCTCGTCCGGGAACGCGTCGAGCACGGAGCGTGCCTCGAGCGCGGCCTCGAGGAAGCCCGCACCGTAACCGCGCGCGGCGAGCGCTGCGTCGTCGCGCGCGGCGTCGAGCACGCGCGCAGCCTCGGCTGCCTCGCCTTCCTCGAGCAGCTCGAGCACGCGCTCGAGGGCGCTGCGTGCGCGCGCGTCGGCGCGGGCGCTCGACTCGCTGGCCGTGCGGCGCGCGGCCTCGGCACGCTCGGCCGCGAGCGTGCGCCGCGTGCTCCAGGCGAACAGCGCGCACGAGAGCGCGACTCCCAGGGTGAGCGCGAACCACCAGGGGCGCGGCTGCAGCGCGGCCAGCGTCGGTGCGGCGGGCGGCGCCAGGGCCGCGGCGAACTCGCGCGCGCCCTCGAAGTGCCCGAGCCGCGCCAGGCGGCGCTCGGCGGCGCGCGGCAGGCGTCCCGCGAGCTCGTCGAGCGCCGGCAGGCCGGTCAGGAGCTCGGCCAGGAGCCGCTCGGCCTGGCGCACGTCGTCGCGCGGAGTCGGGGCCGGGCCGAGCAGCCCGGCCAGGCCACAGGCCGCCAGCTCGACCTCGACGCCGAAGGGATTCTCGCTGCTCCAGGGCACGCGCGCGGCCAGGCGCACGTGCTCGGCCTGCAGGCAACCGTGGGCGAGTCCGCGCGCGTGCAGCGGTTCGAGCGCGAGCAGCACCTGCCGCAGGATCTCGAAGGCGTGGCCGGGCGGAAGCGTGCCGCGCCGCGCCAGGAGCTCGCGCAGGCTCTCGCCTTCGCGCGCGGGCTGGGCCACGAGCCGGCGCCCGCGTGCGTCGAGCTCGGTGCCGACCCAGGCGAGGATCGCGTGCGCGCCGGCGAGCTCGCTGGCGAGGGCCTGGAAGCGCGCCTCGAACTCGGGCCCGGTGGTCGGCGCGCCCTCGAGACGCTCGACCCATACCTCTTGCTCGCCGCGCAGGTGGTCGAGGGCCAGGAAGCGCGCGCCGAACAGGCCGGGGGCGCGCGCGGCCCGCAGCTCGAAGCGCGCGCGCGCCGGCTGCAGCGCGGGCGCCGCGGAGGCGGGCGTCCGGGGGGCGGACTGCGGAGCCGCCGACGGAGCGGCGCGGGGAGTGGGCTCCTCGGTGGGCGGCCTGGAGCGCTGCGCGGGAAGCTCTTCCGGCGCCGGTGGTCTCCGGCGCGGCGGAAGGGCCGGCTCGGGGCGCGTCGAGCCGCCCAGCAGACGTGCCAGGGCGCGCCGCTCTTCCTCGGCCTCACGACCCTCGTCGGGCCCGTTCGCGCGCTGCGCCGTCATGCTGCGGGCGCGACCTTAGCCTTCCCGAGGGGCGGGGGAAAGGCGCGCGACGCCCTTCAGACGTTGCGCCGGATGCGTCGGTCGGCCCAGGCCCAGAAGCGGCTCTCGCGCGTCTTCCAGTGGCTGCGCACGCCGAGGAACTGGGCCGCGCACTCGGCGTAGGCGTAGGGGCGCGCGAAGAGGCGCCAGTAGCGGCGCTCGGAGGGGCTCAGGACGAGCGCGTCGAGCAGCTCGTGGTAGACGCGCACCTGGCCGGCGCCGCCGTGGCGCACGGCGCGCCAGTTGCGCACCTGGAACAGCTCGAACAGCTCGAAGAGGTTGCGGTGGTCGCAGTAGAGGCGCTTGAATTCGCGCACGATCGAGATGCGGTGGCTGTGCTCGACCGCGGCCGCGGGCACGTAGGCCAGCGCGCCTCCGCCGGTGACGATCGCCTTGCCCCAGGCCACGTCCTCGCCGAAGGTGCGCGCGGGGAAGGGCGTGCGCTCCCAGCTCGAGCGGCGCACGGCCGAGGCCACGTTGTCGAAGATGCAGCTGAAGTAGCGCTCGAGCGGCGGCAGCGCGTCGAACAGGCGCTGCGAGGCCACGGGGTCGCCGGGCGCCAGCACCTGCAGCGCGGGCTCGGAGCGCGAGGCGCTCCAGCGCCGCAGGCGTTCGGCCAGGATCGGATCGCAGTCGGGGCGCGGGTACTGGCGCGCGTAGGCGCCGTCGACCCTGGGCGAGCGGAAGGCCCCGGCCAGCGCGGACAGGTAGGCGCGCCCGATCGGCAGCGCGTCCTGGGTCAGGAGGCACACGACCTCGCCGCGCGCGAGGGCGATGCCGCGGTTGCGCGTCGCGCCGTGGTTGAATTCGCTCTGCGGGATCGACTCGACGCGCGCGCCTGCCGCGCGCGCGGCCTCGGGCGTGCCGTCGCGCGAGCCCGAGTCGATCACCACGAGCTCGTGCTCGAGGTCCTGCGAGGCGAGGGCCACCAGCAGCTCGCGGAACAGCGCGCCGCCGTTCCAGGTGGGGATCACGACCGAGACCGGCCGCGCCTCGCTCCGGATCGCGCTCGGTGTCGTCACTTCAGCCGGTGCGCGCACGCGCGGCGATGCGCTCGGCTTCCTCGCGCGCGGCGATCACGCACTGGTCCGAGTTGAAGTAGTCGTAGCGCCCGAAGCGACCCAGGGGCACGAGCGCGTTGGCGCGGCACCAGTCGAGCGCGCTGCGGCGGCGCGCGAAGAGCTCGTGGTCGTAGACGATGTAGGCGTAGGGGCACACGCTGCGATCGGTGAACAGGATCTCCTCGCGGCGCAGGAGTCCCGCGCCCTCGATCCCGGCCAGGGCCTCGCGCTCGAGCTCGGGCCCCGGCACCGGAGCATGCCCCGGGAAGGTGACCTCGAGCAGGAACGAGCTCTTGCCGGCCGGCGCGAGCTCGGGCGAGTAGTTCGACATGTAGGTCACGCGGTTGACCGGGCCCTGCTCGTGGTGCGGCAGGTAGATCCACGAGAGCTCGGGGTGCGCCGGGCGGTCGAGGGCCACGAGCACGGTCACGATCGAGTTGAAGGCGAGGCCGCGCATGGCCGCGGCCGTGGCGGCCGGCATCTCCTTCACGACGTCGGGCAGCTCGTTCAGGGGCAACGTGCTGACCACGAGGTCGAATTCCTCGCCGTTCACGCGCCAGCCGCCGGCCGGGGTGCGCACGAGGTCCTCGACGCGCGTCGAGAGCCGCACGCGCGGCCCGAGCGAGCGTGCCAGGCCATCGGTGATCGCCTGGAAGCCGCCCGTGCGCGGATAGAAGAAGCTCGACTGGTGCGTGTAGCCCTCGGTGCGCACGCCGATCGCGGCCTTGAGCACGTCGTCGATCGGTGCATCGGGCACGCGGCCCGCGACCCACTCGGAGGTCAGCTCGCCGAGCGGCCGCTTCCAGATCTTCTCGTTGTACGGATCCATGAAGTGACGCGCGATGCCGTCACCGAAGCGCCAGCGGATCCAGCTGGCGAAGTCGCCCGGGGCCGAGGTGCCGTGCTTGTCGCGCGCGTGCCAGGCCTCGACGTAGCCCTTGAGGCACTCGAACTTGGCCGTCTCGGGCAGGTCGCCGAGACCGTTCTCGAACGGGTAGTGCACGAAGCGGTTGCCGAAGCGGATCTTCGTGTGGCGCTCGCGCCGGACGAAGGCTGCGTCGCCGCCGGCCTCGTCCTTCATCCACTGCATGACGCCCGCATCCTTGCTGAAGAGGATGTGGCCGCCGGAGACGTCGTAGGTGAAGCCGTCGACGGTCTTCGAGCGGCACAGACCACCCGCGACCGGAGCGCTCTCGAACAGCGTCAGGTCGGTGGGGGCGAGCCCGCGCTGTTCCAGCATGCGGGCCAGGGCGAGGCCGGAAACGCCGGCGCCGAGGATGGCAATCTTCACGGAGGCAGGGGTGGGGAGGGCGGCTACCTTAGGTCCGCCGCGGGGGGTTCGCCAGCGCTCTCCGGCAGCACTCCGCCGTAGCCCAGGGCCTCGAGTTCGAGCTCGAGCTCGGCCCCGAAGGACAGCGGAGTGCGCGAGCGCAGGCTGGTGCGGCGTGGCGTGCGGCGCTCGAGCAAGACGTCGAGCAGCGGTGCGAATTCCTCCTGGCGCACCTCCAGCGGGAAGAGCGCCTCGGGGTCGTGCTCGAGCGCGAAGAAGTGGGCCGTGCCGGTGGCCGCGTCCTGGATGACTTGCCAGCGGCCGCGCCGCAGGAGCGTGCGCTTGGCCGGATTGGTGGTGAAGCCGGGCGCCTCCTCGAAGGTCGTCTGGGCCACGAGATAGTCCTTGCCCGGCACGCCGCGCGTCAGGGTCGGCAGCAGCGAGCGTCCGTCGAGATCGCCCGGCACGGGCAGGCCGGCCAGCGCGCACAGCGTCGGATAGAGGTCGACCAGCTCGACCGGCTCGTCGATCTTGCGCGGCGTCAGCTCCCAGCTCTGGGGCGGCTTCACGATCAGCGGCACGAGCAGCTGCTCGAGCGTCAGTCCGCCGTGCCCGTAAAGTCCGCGCTCGCCCAGGCTCTCGCCGTGATCGGAGGTGACCACGATCAGGGCGCGCTCGTACAGGCCGCGCGCGCGCAGGCCGTCGAGGAAGGCGCCGAGGTGCGCGTCGGCGCTCAGGATGCCGGCGTCGTAGTGGTCGAGGACCGCGGTCCGGTCCTCGGGCCGCAGCTCGAGCCCGAACAGCGCACCCTTGCCGCACTTGTCGGCGAGCTCGAGGTGGCGCGTGTGGTCGCGGCAGAACGCGCTGTCGTAGGGTTCGCGCGTCGGATACGGGCAGTGGATGTCGTAGCCGTGCAGGAACAGGAAGCCCGGCTCCTGTCCGAGCGTGTCGAGCCAGGCGAGCCCGCGCGGGAGCACCGCCTCGAGGCCGCCTCCGGCGTCGTCGAACACGTCGAAGCCGTGCTGGAAGCCGACCTCGCGGCTCATCCAGGCGCCATCGGTGATGCCGGCCGTGTGGAAGCCGCGCGCGCGGAAGGCTTCGGGCAGGGTGCCGCGCACGGCGCGGAAGGTCTCGACCACGTAGGCGTGCGGATCGCGCCCGAGGTTGGCGAGATCGACCAGATCCGCGCCGGTCTCCTCCAGCATCAGCGTGTTCGGATACTTGCCGGTGAAGAGCGACTTGTGCGAGGTCAAGGTCTGCGTCGACTGCGCGCAGACCGTGCGGAAGAGCAGCCCTTCGCGCGCCAGGGCCGTGAGGTTCGGCGCCGTCTCGCGCGCATAGCCGTAGGCCTCGAGGTGGTCGGCGCGCAGCGTGTCGAGCGAGATCAGCACCACGAGGTCCGCGCGCCGGTTCCTGCCGGCGGTGCCGGGGGCGGCACCCGCGCGGCGCGCCTCGACGCGCTGCTCCTCGTGCTGCAGCTCCGCCATCACGCGCGAGAGCTGGCTCGAGCGCTGCAGGAAGGCCACCGAGGCGAGGATGACGACGGCCGAAAGAGCGAGCGCGATCACGGACTCGAGCGAGCCCGGGAACAGCTCCGCCAGACGGGACGTGGGGAGGACCTCGCCGCGCGGGGGTTTCGCGCGGAACATCCCCGTCCCTTTCGGCCTCCCGCGCGGGAGGCATGAACGGCCGGCTGCCACCCTTGCGCTATCCTTGCGTGCGCAGCATGGGAATCCTTTTCCGACCTGCGCTCGCCGAGGACCGGGCGACGCTCGCCGCGCTGGCGGGGGAGCTCGGCTACCCGGTCGAGCCGGCCGAGCTCGCCGCGCGCTTCGCACGCTTCGAGACCGACCCGCGCCACGTGGTGCTGGTGGCCGAGGTGGACGGGTGCGTGCGGGCCTGGCTGCACGTGCAGGAGTTCCACGCGCTCACGAGTCCGCCGACCGCGCTCGTGGTCGGCCTGGTGGTGGCCGAAGCGGCGCGCGGGCGTGGCCTCGGCGGCGGTCTGCTCGCGGCCGGCGAGGCCTGGGCGCGCGCGCGCGGCCTGGGCGGTATGCGCCTGCGCGCGCGCCGCACGCGCCGTGCGGCCCACGCTTTCTACCGTGCGCACGGGTACCGCGTGCACGCGCAGCAGCTGCAGTTCCGCAAGGAACTGTAGTGCGCTGCCGCGCGCTTCAGCGCTCGCGCACGAGCGCCGTGCGCGGCACGCCGCTCCGCTCGAGGGCCGGCGCGGCCGCGGCCAGCCAGCGCGCGCCGTCCTGGCGGTAGCCGGCGGTCGGCACGAGCTCGGGCTGGAAGCGCGCGAAGAAGCGGTTGAGGGCGCCCATCTCGAGCTCGCGTGCGTACTTCGCGCAGCACGAGGCGAGCGCCACGGGGAACGAGTGGCTCTCGCCCTTGACGCGGAACTCGAGCTCCATGCGCCCCGCGCCACCGCGCTCCTCGAGGCGGTAGGCCGAGCGCTCGCTGCTCTCCTCGACCAGGCTGACGCTCGCGCCGGGGAAGGCGCGTGCGAGCCGCGAGCCGTAGTGCCGTCGACCGCCGAGCATGTCGACGGTGGCCAGCACGGGCCCGCGCGTGCGCAGCTCCCAGGCGCGCGCCAGCACCGTGACCACGAGCTCCCAGACCGTGTCGGCCTTGTTGCCCGTGCGCGCCCACGACTCGTTCAGCTCGGCCGCGGAGGCGAGACGCACGCCGCAGGAGAGCACCTCGATCCGGGCGCGGCGCAGCGCGCGCGCGAGGACCTCGGCGCCGAGCTCGAGCGTGTCGCGCGCACAGTCGGCGGGCAGCTCGCCGAGCTCTCCGGCCCAGGGCAGCTCGCCGAAGCCGGCCGCGGGCGCGAACTCCTCCAGCAGGAAGGCGTGCGCCGAGCGCGGCAGCCGCCCGCCGTGGGCCGCGGCATGGAAGGCGAGCACGGTCTCCTCGAGGCGCCGCGCGCCCTTCGCCGTGCGCTGGAAGACGAGCTTCGAGTCGCCCACGACGAAGCGCGCGCGCTTCGTCGGCGTGCGCGCCACGGTCGGGCGCAGCGCGCGCCAGGGATCGAGCGCGTCGGCCGGGACCTCGAGCCAGGCATGTCCGATCGCGAGCGAGCCGAGCAGCGGCCCGAGGCCCGCCTCGTCGATGCCGGCCAGAACGACGCGTGCGCTCATCGCAGCGAGCGGCTCAGCGCGGCGTCACGGCCGGAGTGCGCAGGCGCCAGGCCAGCAGGCCCGCGCCGAGCCCGAGGATCACGACCGAGACGAGCTGCGAGGTCGAGACCCGACCGTCGAACCACAGGCCGCGCACCTCGTCGCCGCGAAAGACCTCGATCGTGAAGCGCGACACGGCGTACTGCATCAGCATCAGCGCCGCGGGCACGCCCACGTGCCGCCGCCGGCGCAACCACAGGAAACCCGCGCCCGCACACAGGAGCGCGTTCAGCATCATCCACGGCTGCGAGGCCCACAGCACCTTGCCGGCCAGCGAGTGCTCGAACAGGCTCTCGGGGTTCGCCACCAGCCACTCGAGCGTGGGCACCTTGATCGTCAGGAAGCCGATCTCGCCGCCGTTCGGCAGCGCGATCGGTCGCGCACTCGTCTCGAAGGCAGCCGGTACGACGCTGCCGTAGTCGTCGCCGACCATCAGGCAGCCGATGCGTCCGAAGAAGAGCCCCACGAAGCCTGCGGTGAGGCCCGTGTCGAGCGCATTCCAGCGCTCGAGTCCCTGCTTCTTCACGACGTGCAGCCCGAACAGGATCCCGCCCAGCAACCCGCCGTACATGACCAGGCCGCCCTGCCAGATCATCACGACCTGCAGCGGGTCGTGCAGGAAGGCGTGGCCGACCGAGTACTTGCCGGCCGTGGCCAGCTCCTCGGCGGTCAGCTTCGCGGCCGGCGTCGCGCGCTCGGCGCGCGGCGCGTCGAGGTAGTCCACCTGGGCCTCGGACAGGTCGGCCGTGAGGTAGCGCAGGCTCTCGACCGACACGTAGAAGACGCGCGCGCCGACCAGCACGCCGACCACGATCCACAGGGCCGAGCGCGAGGCCCGCTCGGGGTCCTCCTCCGGATCGTCGCCGTGGCGCTCCAGGGCCTTGCCCCAGAGCCAGATCCCCACCAGGATGCCGGCCGCCACGAGCGCTCCGAAGGTGCGGATCGGGAAGTCGAGCAGGGGGACGTGGAAGAGGACGGGATGCATCGCGCGTCAAGCTAGAGTCCGGCGCCCGGTCTCCGGTACGAAAAAAGCCGCTCGCAGGCGGGGACGGACGCTTCACGCTCCGGCAGGGGACCGCTATCCTTTTCGCCCCGCTTGCGCCTCGCCCGCGCGCCCTCCGCGCGCGGGCCGAACGTTCGATTCGTTCCCCCAGCCGATGAACACGCCGCCCGCGACCAAGGTCTACCTCGAAGGCCGCTACCGGAAGCTCTGCCGCGACCTGCCGCAGACCGTCTTCTTCTGTCCCGAATGCAAGGGACACCCGCGGCGGCGCAAGAAGTGCGCGCGCTGCGAGGGCTTCGGCAAGCTCACGAAGGACTCGGTCCAGGAGCTGATCGGCTGGGTGGCCGGCAAGGCCTTCGGTACGCGCAAGCACCGCTTCCACGGCGCCGGCCGCGAGGACGTCGACGTGCGCATGCTCGGCGGCGGCCGGCCGTTCGTGTTCGAGCTGGTCGATCCGAAGATCTTCGAGGTCGACCTCGCCGCGCTCGAGGCCGAGATCAACCGCCGCAACGAGGGCCGCATGGAGGTCGTCGGGCTGCACTGGACCGAGAAGGCGCGCATCGCGATCCTGAAGGAGACGCCCCAAGCCAAGGAGTACGGCGCGCGCGTCGCGCTCGGCGCGCCCGTCGCGCCCGAGCGTCTGGCCGAGCTGGTCGGGCGGCGCCTCGAGGTGACGCAGCACACGCCCGACCGCGTGGCCCATCGGCGCGCCGACAAGGACCGCCAGCGCTGGATCCAGTTCCTGGCGCTCGCGCCGGGCGCCGAGGAGCTGACGCTCGAGGTGCGCATGGCCACGCAGCACGGGACCTACGTCAAGGAGGTCCTGAGCGGTGAGGAGGGCAAGACCACGCCCTCGCTGGCGAGTCTGCTCGGCGTGCCGTGCCGCTGCATCGAGCTCGACGTGCTGGCGATCCTCGACGAGCAGGGCGAGGCCGAACCGGTGCACGTCGCTCCGCCCGTGTTCGGCGCGGGGCTCGTCTGATCAGAGCTGCATGCCCGTGACCTCGGACTCGAAGACGAGCTTCCCGTCGACGAGGCCCTGGACCTCGTAGGAGAAGATCACCTTCGAGCCGGAGACGCGGCTCTTCGAGGCCTTGCCCACGAACCACAGGCGGCAGGGCGGCTCGACCGTCGCGCGGAAGCGCGTGCCGTCGATGCCGGTGAAGGCGATGAAGTCGACCGCGAGCTCCGGATGACGCCGGAAGAAGTCGAAGCTGCCGAGCTGGGCCGAGGCCTCGACCATCAGGACGCCGGGGAAGATCGGGCGACCGGGGATGTGGTCCTTGGCCCACCACTCGTCGGCGCGCACGTCGTGATAGCCGACGACGAAGGGACTCGTCGGCGGGTCGAGGTGCACGACCGCGTCGATCAGCGAGAACGTGCCGCGCTGGCGCAGCACTTTCTGCATGTCGGCGCGGGAAAAGACGGTGCGCGACGTATCGATCGTGGAGAGGTCGAGCAGGGGGGCGGGCATGGCGGGAGTGTACGGCCCGGGAGGCATGAAGCAATGCGGGGCGGAGCGCGGGATGCGATACTGCGCGAATGACGCAGGGTGAGCGCGCTTCCGGGCCGGGACCGTCGACGCGATGTGTGCACGGGGCCGCGCAGGGGCGCGCGCCGGCCGGCGCGCCGCTGGTGACCCCGATCGTGCGCAGCTCGACCTTCGTCATGGACGATGTCGGCTATGCGCAGCGCGCGGCCGGCCAGGCGGCCGAGGTGGCCTGCTACGGGCGCGAGCGCAACCCGACGGTGGCCGCGCTCGAGGAGCGGCTCGCGGCTCTCGAGGGAGCCGAGCGCGCGCTGGCCTTCGCCTCGGGGCAGGCCGCGCTGCACGCGCTCCTGTGCGCGCGCGTGCAGAGCGGACAGCGGGTGGTGCTCTTTCGACAGCTCTACGGCGGGACGCTCGAGCTGTGCCGCAGCCTGGTCCCGCGGCTCGGCGGCGAGGTCGTGCAGGTGGAGGCGAACGATGTCGTTGCGCTCTCGGGACTGTGCGACGGGCGACTCGCCCTGGTCCTGTGCGAGAGCCTGTCGAATCCGCTGCTGCTCGTGGCCGATCTTCCGCGCCTGGCCGAGCTTCTCGCCCGGCGCGCACCGGAGGCCGCCCTGGCGGTCGATGCGACCCTGGCTTCGCCCATGGGGCAGAAGCCGCTCGCACTGGGGGCACACTTCGTCTGGCACTCGGCCACGAAGTACCTGGGCGGGCACTCGGATCTGCTCGGCGGCGTCGTGGCGGGCGCGCGCGCGGCGCTCGACGAGGTCTGGCGCTGGCGCACGCGCACGGGCGGGATCCTGGATCCCGAGGCGGCCTTCCTGGTCGAGCGTGGCGTGCGGACGCTGGCCCTGCGCTTCGCGCGTCAGAGCGAGAGCGCGCTGGAACTGGCGCGCTACCTCGAGGTGCATCCGCGCGTGACACGCGTGCATCACTGCGGGCTCGGCTCGCACCCGCAGCACGCGCTCGCGCGCGCGCTCCTGGCCGGCACCGGCGGGTTGTTCTCGTTCGAGCTAGCGGGTGGAGACGAGGCCGCGCTGCGCTGCATCCGCCGCCTGCGGCTCTTCCAGGAGGCCGCGAGCCTGGGGGGCGTCGAGAGCCTGGCCACACGCCCCGTGGACCTGTCTCAGGCCGCGCTACGGCCGGAGGAGCGAGTGCGCGCCGGGATCGCCGAGGGCCTGGTGCGCCTGGCCGTCGGGATCGAGGACGTGGAGGATCTGCGGCGCGATCTGGAGCAGGCCCTGGGCGAGGCGTGAGGCTCTCGGCGCGCCCGCGCCCGCGCCGCGCGCCGGGGCCCGCCCTCCGGCCCCCCCGGCCATCCTCACAGCGCGCGCGGATGTGCCTGCTCGTACATCGCGCGCAGGCGTTCCACCGAGACGTGCGTGTAGATCTGCGTGGTCACCAGATGGGCGTGGCCGAGCAGCTCCTGCACGGCGCGCAGGTCGGCGCCGCGGTCGAGCAGGTGCGTGGCGAAGCTATGTCGCAAGCTGTGGGGTGAGGCCGAGCGCGTCAGGCCGGCGCGGAGGCAGGCCTGCTCGAGCAGCCTCCCGAGGGCGCGCGTGGACAGGCGCCCTCCGCGCGCGTTCAGGAACACGGCCTGCGCGGCGCGGGGCTGCGGGCGCGGGCGTCCCGGGTCGTCGAGACAGGCCTTCAGCGCGGCCACGGCGTGCGAGCCGAGCGCGGCCAGGCGTTCCTTCTTGCCCTTGCCACGCACGCGCGCGACGCCGCGCGCAAGATCCAGATCCCCGCGGTCGAGGCCGACGGTCTCGGCCGCGCGTGTGCCGGCGGAGTACATCACCTCGAGCAGGGCGAGGTCCCTGCGGCCGCGCGTGGTCGCGCGATCCGGCGTGCCGAGCAACTTCTCGACTTCCTCCAGCACGAGCGCCTTCGGCAGGGGCCGACGGACGCGCGCCGCCCGCAGGCCATCGGCCGGATGCGCCTCGATCTCTCCGTGCTTCAGGAGGTGCTTGAAGAACGAGCGGGCCGCCGAGAGCCGGCGCTGGATCGAGCTCTTCGCCAGCCCGCGCTCGTCGAGCTCGGCGAGCCAGGCGCGCAGCGTGCGCGCCGTGACCTCCCCGGGCGTTGCGATCGCGCGCGCCTCGAGGAACACGAGCAGCGCCTCGAGGTCTTGCCCGTAGGCGCGCAGCGTGTGCGGTGAGGCCGCGCGTGCGGCGGAGAGCTCGCGCAAGAAGCCCTCCACCTGGGCACGCAACGTGGGCGCCTTCGCCATGCCCCGCGATCCTACGCTCGCTCGGTGCGCGCTGCGCGCCGCGCGCTCACTGTCCCGTGGCGCGGCGGCGGGCCGGCTGCGGCGCCGGCTTGGCCGGCGGCGCGGCCAGCTTGGGCAGCCCGGCCTGGTTGTCGGCCAGGTACGTGCGCAGGCCGGTCAGCAGCGTCTCGCGCGACTTCCAGTTCTCGCCCACGGCGAAGCCCTGCTCCTGGCACGTGTCGAGCACGCCGGCCAGGGCCTGCGAGGCCTTGCCCTGTTTCTCGAGGAACGTGACCGTCTGCTCGACGAGCTTCACGGTCTCCTCGTTCTTCTTCTCGAGGCCAGCCACCTTCGTCTCGAGGGCCGCGAGGCGCGCCTCGACGCCCTGCGCGGCCGGGTCCTGCCCGGCGGGTTCCTGGGCCGAGGCCGCCGGGCGGCCCGCGGTCGTGGCGACGATCAGGAGGAGGAGCCCGGAGCCGACGGTGAGAAGAGTCTTCTTCATGGCGAGGAGCCTATCGGCCCTCACCCCCGGGGGCCTGTAGCGCGTCCCTCGGGCACGGGCGGAAGCGCGAAGGCGAGCCACAGCGGCCACAGCAGCAGCGCGGCTCCGACCAGGTACGAAGCTCCGCTGCTGATGCGCCAGTAGAGCAGCGAGGAGGCCAGCGGTCCGACCGCGCGGGCGAGCGAGCCCAGCGAGCGGTTCGTGCCGAGCGCGAGGCCCTGGCGGTCGTCGGGCGCGTAGCGCGAGGTCAGGCTCGAGAGCGAGGGCATCGCCAGCGCACTGCCGACCGACATCAGGAACAGGCCCGAGAAGAGCAGCGCGGCGCTCTGCGTCAGCCCGATCAGCACGAAGCCCGGACACAGGATCGCGAGACCGAGGCGTGCGATCGCGCGCTCGCCGTACTTCGGCACGAGGCGCCGCACGAGCCCGCCCTGCACGAACGCGATGGTCAACCCCGCGAAGACGAAGATGCGTGTGTTGCCCTCCACGCCGTAGCCGAGCCGCTCGCTGGCCAGGAAGGTCAGCGTGAACTCCATCCCGCTGAAGGCCGAGTAGAACAGGAACGTGATCCAGTTCGTGCGCGCGAGGCCGGGGAAGTCGAGGCGACGCGCCTGCGCGAAGGGATTCCAGACCCGCGCGTGCGAGCTCTCGCCGCGCCGCTCGCTGGGCAGGGTCTCGCGCAGGCTGGTCGCGATCCACAGCAGGTTGAGCGCGGCCAGCACGGCCGAGACCAGCGCCGGTGCGCTGAAGGGGTGCAGTCCGAAGCCGCCGTGCGCGCCATCACCGAGCACGGGCACGAGGCGCATCGCGCCGAGGCACAGCAGGGGACCGAGGATGAAGCCGAGCCCGATCGACATGCCGAGCAGGCCCATGCCCTTGGCGCGCTCCTTGCCGGAAGTGACGTCGGCGATCACGGCCGAGGCCGTCGAGATGTTCCCGGCGGCGATGCCGCACAGGAGGCGCGAGACGATCAGGAGCGTGAAAGAGCCGGCGAAGATCCACAGCACGTAGCCGAGCAGCGTGCCGAGCAGCGTGAGCAGCAGCGTCGGCCGGCGGCCGCCGCGGTCGGAGATCCCGCCCCACAGCGGTGCGAACAGGAACTGGAGTAGCGAATAGACCGAGCCGAGCACGCCGCCGAAGAGGGCCGCGACGGCGTTCGCGTCACCGCCCGAGAGGCGCTCAAGGCTCGTCACGAGCCGCCCGATGCCGCTCTCGGGCCCCTCGAGCGCGAGGTAGTGGCGCAGGAGCTCGGGGAAGACGGGGAAGAGGATCGAGAACCCGACCATGTCGAGGAACACGGTCAGGAGCACGATGCCGAGGGCCGAGCGCCGGCCGGGGACGTGCGGAGCGGTCGTGGCGTCTTGCACGCCGCCCTTGTACGGTGGCGTACCACCCTGCGCAAACGCGCATGCCGCGCACGTTCCGTTTCCAGCCGCGCGTCGAGCGCGTGACCGGCGCGCTCGACGCGCTCGCCTTCGGCGAGCTCGCCGCGCGTCTCGTGCCGCCGCGGGCCCCGTGTGCGTGGCTCGCTGGCTGGCCGGACGGTGCGTCGATCCTGGCCTTCGCGCCGCTCGCGGCCCTGCGCGCGCGCAGCCTGGCGGGACTCGCGCGCGAGCACGCGCGCCTCGCGCCGTGCGGGGGCGATCCGCTCCCCGGTCCGTTCCACGGCGGGCTCGTCGCGGCGCTCGCCTACGAGCTCGGACGTGCCGCCGAACCCGGGCTCGTGCTGCCGGAGGATCCCTGGGGCTGGCCCGAGCTGGTCGGCGGGCTCTACTGTGACTTCCTCGTCGAGCTCGTCGACGGCACGCGCTGGCTCGTGCTGGGCGAGGAACCGGGCGATGGCCGCGCACCCGTCGCGGCCCGCGCGCGCGCGCTCGCCCGCCGCGCCGAGCGCCCGCGCGCGCTCGCGCCCGTGCGTCCGCGCGGCCCGCTCGAGCGTCTCGTGACTCCGGCCGAGCACGCGCGCCGCGTGCAGGCGGTGCGCGCGCGCATCGCGGCCGGCGACGTGTATCAGGCCAACCTGACCTGGCGGGCGACGCGCGCGCTGGAGGGTGACTCGCTCGCGCTGCAGCAGCGCCTGTGCGCACTGCATCCGGCACCCTACGCCGGCTATCTGCGCTTCCGGCAGGGCGCGCTGCTCTCGGCCTCGCCCGAGCTCCTGCTGGCGTTCACGCGCGACGCCGAGGGCTGGTGCGCGCGCACGCGTCCGATCAAGGGCACCGCGGCGCGTGCGGCGGAGGCGGCCGAGGACGCGGCGCGCCGCGCAGCGCTGTGCGCGAGCGAGAAGGACAGGAGCGAGCTCGCCATGATCGTCGACCTCGAGCGCAACGATCTCGGGCGCATCGCGCGCACCGGCGGTGTCGAGGTCGGGCCGTTCCCGAGCGTCGAGAGCTACGCCAGCGTGCACCATCTGTGCTGCGAGGTGAGGGCCCGTCCGCGCGCGGGACTGGGCGCGCTGGACGTGCTGGCGGCGCTCTTCCCGGGAGGCTCGATCACCGGCGCGCCGAAGCTGCGCAGCATGGAGCTGATCGCCGAGCTCGAGCGTGAGGGGCGTGGCTTCGCCTACGGCTCGCTGCTGGCGCTCGACACGCGCGGCGAGGCCTGGGCGAACCTCCTGATCCGCACGCTCCTGTGGCGTACCGTGCCGGGCGGGGCCGAGGTCAGCCTGCGGGTCGGCGGGGGCATCACCTGGGGCTCGGTGCCGGCGGACGAGGAGGCCGAGACCGAGGCCAAGGCGGGGCCGCTGCTGCGCGCGCTGGAGGGTTGATCCGGCGCTTCGTCCGGCGGCGCGGGCTTTCCCGCGGGGCTTCCGGACGGAAGACTGGAGGCATGCTTTCCCTGCTCTTCCTCCTGACGGGCGGCGGCGATGGTTCGGCCGCGGCTCCGGCCGACTGGCGCGCGCTCGAGCGGCGCCTCGGCCTCGTGCAAGCCCCCGAGGACGATCCGCGTCCGCGCCTCGGCATCCTGCTGCGTCCGTACTACACGTTCTCGGCCAGCGAGGGCGGTCTCGGCAGCGAGGACGTGTCCGGCAACGTGTTCGAGGATCTCGACCTCTGGCTCGGGCAGCGCAGCGGGAGCTTCTCCTGGCGCGTCTCGGCCGACTTCGAGGACGGTGACGCGCGCCTCGAGGACGCCTGGGGGCGTTTCGAGCCCGTGCGCGACGTGGCCCTGGCGGTGGGGCAGTTCCGGCCGCGCGTCGTGCGCTCGGGCTCGCTGCCCGAGGACGCGCTCCTGTTCCGCGCGCGCACCTTCCTCGGCGCGGCCTTCGATCGCTTCGACGACGGCTTCGAGCTGGCCGCGCGTGGCGAGCGCTGGGGCGCGCTGTTCGCGCTGACCGACGGCGAGAACGGCTCGGAGTCCGATCACTTCTGGTCGCTGCGCGGCGAGGTCGAGCTCTACGAGGCGGACCTGCCCGAGCGAGAAGGCGCGCGCCAGTCGCCCGACTTCCTCGTGGCGCGCTTCGGCGCCTCGACCTTCGCCGACGTCTCGCGCTCGTCGCAGGACGGCGGCGGCATGGCCTTCGACCTCGCCCTGACCTACGGCCCCTGGTCGATCCACACCGAGTGGGCGCACCTGCAGGAGGAGTTCGCGCGCGAGGTCGACGTGTTCAACGGGCACGTGTTCACGCTGGCCGACTGCGATCCGCTGACCTTCACCTTCGGCCGCGCGCTCGGGGACGAGTTCGAGGCCGCCTACCGCTACGAGCGCGCCGAGGACGCCGACGACACGCTCGCCCACCGACTCGGGCTCTCCTGGGTGCCCGCCGGCGCGCCGGCGCGCTTCCAGGCCGAGGTCGGGGCCGTCGAGGCGGACTCGCGCGACTTCACGCTGTTCTCGGCCGGGGTCGTGATCGGCGGCAGCGGCCCGAGCCGCTTCGGCTTCGCACGCTGAATCCTGACCGAACCTGAACGCGTGGCGGGCGGAGGCGCACGCTCCGCGGTGGCGTTCCGCACGGTCCGGTCGCGGCGGCGGCCCCGGAGGCCCCGGAGGCCGCGCGGCTCGTCCGGGTTGCACGGTCCGGGGCGTGCATCGGCGCGGTCCGTCGGCCAGACTGTTCCGGTCCCAGAACTCATCCGCCATGCTCCTTCCGCTGCTCCTCGCGTTCCTCCCGGCCTCCGTTCCGGCCTCGGCCGCGTTGCCCGCGCCGTTTCAAGATCCCGCCCCGACCGCCGACGAGCGGCCCGAGGTCAAGACGCAGCTCGAGACCCTCGCCACGCACATCAAGGCCAAGGGCGAGAAGGACCCCGAGGCGATCGGCGTGATCGACGGGCTCGTGACCGAGTTCGCGCAATCCGGACCGAAGGACCGCGCCGCGATCGTCAAGGCGCTCGAGGCGTGCTTCTCGGCCAAGCGCACGAAGGACCTCGAGGAGGGCATTCCCGACGACAGGCTCTACAACGCCGCGGCGGTCGCGCTGGGCACGATGGGGCCCGAGAGCGTGAAGCCGCTGAGCGCGCTGATCGGCGACAAGGCCCACAAGAAGAACCTGCGCCTGCAGCAGAACCTGGCCCTGTCGCTCGGCCGCACGAAGAGCCCGGACGGGATGAAGGTCCTGCTCGGCCTCATGAAGCACAAGGACGCGCCCATGCAGGCCGCCGGAGCCGAGGCGCTGGCGAACTACGCCGAGATCGCGCTCGACACGCGCAAGGCGATCTTCGAGGAGCTGCTCAAGACGTTGATGGACCAGTACGCCAAGAAAGAGGCCAACGTCACGGATCAGGAAGCCCAGGAGCGCTGGAACGTCATCTCGGGTCCGATCATGCAGACGTTGCAGAAGCTGAGCGGCTTCGCCGAGACGGATCCCCCGAAGTGGCAGGCCTGGTGGAACGACAACAAGAAGAAGGACTGGAACAAGGCCGGCTAGTCCGCCGCGGCAGGGCGGGGCGGGCGGGGGTCTTCTCGCTCGGCCTCGTGGTCGGTTTCCTGCTGCTCGGCTACGTCGTCCTGCGGGCCCTCGAGCTGACGCCGCGCGGCAGCTCGGGCCGGGCCCTCGTGCGGCAGGTCGAGGAGGCGCCCGGTCCGGCCTGGAGCGGCACGCTCACGCTCGACGGCCTGCAGCTCTCGCTCTGGCTCCTGCCGCTGCACGACGAGCCGACCCTGGAGCGCTTCCGCGCGCGGGCCTTGCGCGAGCGCTACGCGCTGCCGCCCGGCGTGCCCTGGCGACTCGTGTATGCGCTGGAGGGGGAGGCGGAGTCGGCGCCGACGCTCGCGCCGCCGCGCGTTGTCTGCGGTGACGTCGAGCTCGCGCCCCTGGCCGAGCTGGCGCGCGCGCCGCTCGAGCCCGATCCGCTGTTCGCCCTCCTGAGCGCGCGGCCGCCCGCGCTGCAAGGCGGCGAACGTGCAGCGCTGGTCCTGTGGGGTGAGCTCGAACCCGACGCGCTGCCGCAGGTCGTGCTCGCCTTCGGCGCGCAGGAGACGAACCTGCCGCTCACGCCGGTCGAGGCGCTCGACCTGCCCCGTTCTTATGCGCGGCTCGCGCAGCCGAAGGGGCCGCGCGGTGCCGCCTCCGGTGCCGCCTCCGGTGAGGAGGCCCTGCGGGCCGAGATCGCGCGGCTCGAGGGCGAGCTCGAGCGCGAGCGCGTGCGGCGCGCCGAGCGCGAGCTCGCATTTCAGGCCTTCCGCAGCGAGCTCGACGCGCTCGAGGTGATCCGCGACCGCCTGCTCGGCAAGCCCGAGGTCACCGCGGCGATCGACGCCCTGACGCCCGAGGAAGAAGAGGCGCAGGCTGCGGCCGAGGTGGCGCGCGCGCGCGCGGCCGAGCTCGGGCGCGCGCTCGCGGTGCGCATGAAGCTCGAGGGCCTGCGCGGGCTCGATCTGCTCGAGAGCGGCAGCCTGCTCTCCGGTCCGCCGGCCGCGATCGGACCGGTGGTGTTCCGCGTGCTCGACGAGCGCGGCCGGTTGACCGGCAGCCTCTCGGCCGAGCGCCTGCGGCTCGAGGCGAGCTCGGCGGCGCGCACCCTGACGCTCGTGCTCGAGGACGGCTTCGAGAGCCGCGCCGGCGAGCGCGTGCCGTTCCTCGAGGGCACGCGCCGCATCACGCTCACCGACGTCGATCCCGAGGGCTGGTTCGAGGACTTCCCCGAGCTGTTCGACGGCCCCGACGCGGGCCGCACGGACGACGACGGCCGCTGGCGCCTGGCGGACGTGCGCCGCGAGCTGAACCGGCTCTTCGCCCTGGACCAGCGCGGTGGCTGGTACCGGCTGCACTCGCTGGGCGGCGTGCGCGACACGCGCCTGAACGAGGTGCTGCTGGAGGAACTCGAGGCCTCCGGGCGGGTGCGCCGGCGCTTCCTGGCCGACGGAATGGAGCTCTTCCTCGAGGATGCGAGCCTGGTGCTCGTGCTGAAGGACGGCGCGATCGTGCGCGGCGAGGAGAAGGTGCCCTTTCAAGACGGCGTCTACCGCATCGTCCTGCCGGGCATCGCGCCCGAGGCCTGGCGGGCGGCCGCGCTGCCCGGGCTCGCTCCGCCACCGGGCGCGGGGACGGAGCGGGAAGCCGCGGGCGACGGACGGTAGGCTCTCCCGCCCCCGCATGGAGCGACGCGCGAAGAAGCCGGCCGACGAGCCCTCGCTGTTCGACGAGCCCGCGCGCGCGCCCGAGCGGCCCGCGCCGCGCCCCGCCGAACCCGCGCCGCGCGCCGAGCCCGCCCTGCCGCAGCTCTTCACCGTGGGGGCCCTGACCGGTGCGATCCAGGGACGCCTCGCGGAGCTCGGGCGCGTGCGCGTCGAGGGCGAGGTCTCGCAGAAGAAGCGCGCCGCGGCCGGGCACGTGTACTTCGACCTCAAGGACCCCGGCGCGAAGCTCGCCTGCAAGATCTGGCAGAGCGTCGTCCCGCGCGCGCTCAGGTTCGAGCTCGCCGAGGGCGCCAAGGTCATCGCCTGGGGCAAGCTCGACGTGTACGCGCCGCAGGGCGGCTACTCGCTGATCGTCGACAAGGTCGAGCTGCAGGGGCTCGGGGCCATGCTGGCCGAGCTCGAGAAGCTGAAGGCCGAGCTGCGCGCGCGCGGCTGGTTCGAGCGCAAGCGCCCGCTGCCGCGCTTCCCGCGCACGATCGGGGTCGTGACCTCGCGCGACACGGCCGCGCTGCGCGACTTCCTGAAGACGCGCTCGACGCGCTGGCCCGGCTACCCGCTGCGGCTCGTGCACACGCCCGTGCAGGGGCCGACGGCCGCGGCCTCGATCGCCGCCGCGCTGCGTGCGCTCGACGCGAGCGGGGTCGACGTGATCGCGCTCGTGCGCGGCGGCGGCTCGCTCGAGGACCTGTGGTGCTTCAACGAGCTCGCCGTGGCCGAGGCGATCTTCGCCTGCCGCGCGCCGGTCGTGACCGGCGTCGGACACGAGACGGACACGACGCTCGCCGACCTCGTGGCCGACAGGCGCGCGCACACGCCGACCGACGCGGCCCAGACGGTGATCCCCGATCGCGCCGAGCTCGTGGCGAAGATCGAGCGCCTGGGTGGCTACCTGACGGAGGCCTTCGAGCGCGCCTTCGAGGAGCGCGCCGAGCGCCTCGCGACGCTCGCCGCGCGGCCCGTGCTGCGCGGCGCGGGTTGGATCCTCGACGAGCGCGCGCGCGCCCTCGCCGCGGCCCACGCGCGCCTCGATCACGCGCTGGTGGCGAAGCTCGAGCGCCGCGCGGGCGCCGTCGCGGCGCTCTCGGCGCGCATCGCGCGGCGCACGCCGGCGGCCGAGCTCGCGCGGCGCGCGCAGCGCCTGGCGGCAGCGCAGCCGCGGCTCGCCGCGGCCCTGCAGCGTGGGCTCGCGGCGCGCGAGGCGCGCCTCGCGACCGAGGCACGCTCGCTCGAGGCGGTCTCGCCGCTCAAGGTTCTGGCGCGTGGCTACTCGATCACGCGCCGCGTCGACGACGGCCGCGCGGTCGTCGATGCGCGCACGCTGACGCCCGGCACGGAGCTCGAGACGCGCCTCGCGCGCGGCTCCTTCCGCGCGCGCGTCGAGTCGGTCGAGGGGCCGGAAGAGCGCGCGTGAGCTCCGGCGCAGCGAGCCCGGCGAGCGGCACCTGGGCCGTCGTCCTGAACTGGAACGGCGGGGCGCAGAACCACGACTGCGTGCGCTCGTTGCTCGCGCAGGGGCTCGCGCCCGGGCGCATCGTGTTCGTCGACAACGCCTCGCGCGACGGCTCGTGCGAGGCGGTCGAGCGCGAGTTCGCGGGGCTCGTCGTGCTGCGCAACGCCACGAACCTCGGCTACGGCGACGGCACGAACGTGGGCATCCGCCACGCCCTCGAGCGCGGCGCCGAGCGCGTGTGGCTGGTGAACAACGACGTCGTGTTTCCCGCGGGCACGCTGGCGGGACTCGAGAAGGCGCTCCTCTCCGGGGGCGGCATCGTCGCGCCGCGCGTGCTGCTCAAGACTCCGCCCGACGTCGTGTGGTGCGCGGGCGGCATCCTGACCTTCCGCACGAACCTCTCGACCATGCTCGGCCACGGCGAGAAGGACGGCCCCGGGTTCCGCGTCACGCGCGAGGTCGACTACGTGCCCGGCTGCGCGTTGCTCGCGACGCGCGCCGTTTTCGATCGAATCGGACTGCTGGAGGGCGCGTACTTCGCCTACCACGAGGACGTCGAGTTCTGCTGGAAGGCGAAGCAGGCCGGCTTCCCCGTGCGCGTGGTCGGGGAACTCTCCGCCCAGCACGATGCCCACGCCTCGACCGGCGGGGGCTACAACGCTCGCCGCAAGTACATGATGGCCGTCAACACGGTGCACTTCCTGCGCAAGCACGGCACGCCGACGCGCTGGCTCGGCTTCTGGCTGTTCGACGTGGCGACGCTACCCTTCGTGTGGCTCTACCGCAGCTTCCGCGGCGAGGGCCGCGCGGTCGTGGCCAAGGCGCGCGGCACGCTCGACGGCCTGCGCGGGCTGCAGGTGACGCCCGAGCGGCTCGAGGCCTTCGGGAACGGGCACTGACATGGGCGCCGTGATCCTCACCCAGCTGACGCGCGTACCGGCCGAGGCGACCGTCGAGCGCCTGAAGGGCATCGGCATCGAGGCGCACATCCTCGACGACCCGAACGTGTTCACCAAGGGCTCGACCGGTGGCCGCTACCTCGTGCGCGTCAGCGTCGACGAGCAGGACCTCGCGCGCGCCCAGGCCGAGCTCGCGCGCTGGGAGGTCGAGGCCGCGCCGCGCGTCGCCGCGCTCGGCAAGACCGTCGGGCGGCAATTCCTGCTGGCCAGCCTGCCGGCCTTCCTCTGGATCCTCCTGACCGTCGCGCGCGTCTTGCCGCGCGATCTGCTGTTCGTCTTCCCGGCCCTGTGGCTCGCGGGCCTGTTCGCCGTCACCACCTGGAACCGCTGGCGCCTGCCGAAGGAGCCGGGCGAGGGCAGCTAGGCACGCGACTCAGGGGCGTGCTACCTTCCTGCCGAGGTGGAAGCATGAAGCTCCTGGCGGGACTCGGCCTGGCCATGGCCGGCGGGACGGCCTTTGGCGGGCTCGTGTATGTCGCGACACCGTTCGTCGAGGGGCCCGGTGTTGCTACGCCGTGGGCCTCCTCCGGGACGCCGGGAGGACGCTTCGTGGGCTACTACCTGGACGGGCAGGGGGCGGCTCTGAGCCTCGAGCAGGACGGCAGTTACGGCCTGCGGCTCTCGTCCGACACGCTCGTCGAGGGGCAGTGGAGGCTGGAGGACGACAGGGTCCTTCTCGAGGACGGCGAGAGACGCCAGCGCGTGCTCACGCCCGGAGGACTCGCAGGCGCGCTGACCCTGCGGGGAGATGGGCTGGACCTGTGGCGCAGCGAGCTCGTGGAGATCTGTCAGTACGGCGACGAGTGAGTCACTTGCCCGCGCGCGTCGGCGTCTTCTTCGTGGGCTTCTTCGCCTTCGCCGCGCCGGCCAGCGGGTAGTCGAGGCCGCCAAGGAGCTGCTTCTTCATGCCGCCGAGCTCGGCGAGGAGCTTCTGCACGAGTTCCTCGCGCCGCTCCATCAGGCGGTAGCCGGCGTCGGGGCGCAGGTAGCCCTTCGCGGCCGGGTGCTTCGCGAAGAGGGCCTTCTCGCCCATGCGTTCCTTCCAGCGCGCGAAGCGGGCGCGCTTCTCGAGCAGCGCGCGCGCGAGGAAGGGCATCACCATCGTGTAGTCGGCCTGCAGCGAGACACAGGTCGAGGTGTAGGCGTCCTTGTCGACCTTGCCCCAGGTCACGGCCTCGGCCGGCGGGCAGGAGGAGAGCGAGCCGTCGTGCACGGGTGCCGTCGTGATCTGGATGTCGTAGAGGTAGCCGGGCACGCCCTCGAGGCCGAGGATCTGCGAGAGCGTCGGCTCGGGCTGCAGGTTGAAGTTCTTCGGCACGCCGCCGCCGAGGATCAGGGTCCCGATCGCGCCGTGCTCGAGCGTGCCGAAGCGGTGGAAGGCGCAGCTCTCGAAGACCTCGCGGTTCAAGTCGAGCTCGAAGCGGAACTCGCCGCCGCCGAGCTGCTGGAGCGCCCACAGGTAGACCGAGTTCAGGAACACCGAGCCGTCGGCCGGCGCGCCGACGAAGATCGGGATCGATTTTCGCGCGCAGAGGGCGAGCAGGCCCTCGGGTTGCTTGTTCGCCTTCTCCTGCGCCGCGTAGCGCTGGCCGAGCAGGTGGCGGAACTCGGGGCCGCTCATCCGGCGCTGGAACTCGGGCTGCAGCAGCACGGCGCGCAGGTACCGGTCCTGCTCGAGCAGCGTCTCCTCGGGGAAGCCGACGTCGGTGACGCGGATCGTGCTCTCGTCGCGCAGGGCGCCGTCGTCGCCCGTGCGGCTGACGCGGAAGAAGGGGCGCTCGTCGGCTCCGTTCAGGGCGCGGTGGCCGTCGTGGTAGCAGACCGCGTCGGTGGTCGAGATCAGCATGAACCAGCCGGTCTCGAGCAGCGGGTTGAGCCAGGTCTGGTGCTGACCCGAGAGCGTGACCGGCCCGGAGACCGCGAGCGACATCGGGATGCCCTTGCCGATCGCCTCGTCCAGGAGCTGCCACACGCGACGCACGTCCGAGCCGCCGAAGGCCGGCAGGCTGTTCTCGAAGAGCTGATCGAGGCCCTCGGCCTCCATCACCGCGCGCGTGACGATCGTTTCGTTCGGGACGGCGGGGCAGGAACGCTGGTCTTGGCGCGTGGGCATGGCGGAGACGGCGGGGGACGAGGGCGGAAGAGTGTACGGCCGGCGCGCGTTGCAGGCACGCGCAGGCGGGGCTAGGCTCCGCCGCGCGCTCGGCCAAGCGCGCGCCCCACTCCAGGAATCGCCGCGGACGGCCGATCCTGGCTCCACCCCGCTCCCCCCGAGCCCTCGATCCCGATGACGCAGCTCAACGACGCCGCCCTCAAGAAGTACGCCGTCCAGGACTACAAGCCGAAGCGCTCGATCGAGGGCCTCGAGATCATCCCGCTCAAGCGCTTCAACGACGACGGCGGCTCGATGACCGAGCTCGCGCGCCTCGACGACGGCGCGCTGCAGCTGGTCAAGGGCTTCAAGGCCCTGCAGGTCAACTACAGCGTGATGGAGCCGCTCGCGATCAAGGCCTTCCACATGCACAAGCGCCAGACCGACGTCTGGTTCGTGCCGCCCTCGGACAAGCTCCTGCTCGTCGTGGCCGACGTGAGGAAGGGCTCGCCGACCGAGGGCATGGTGCAGCGCCTCGTGCTCGGCGACGGCAACTCGCGCCTCGTGCGCATCCCGCCCGGCGTCGCGCACGGCGCCAAGAACCTGCGCCACGCGACTCCTTCCGTGATCATCTACTTCGTCGACGTGCAGTTCTCGACCGACGAGCACTGCGACGAGGGGCGGCTCCCTTGGGACCACTTCGGGGCCGGCGTCTGGGAAGTCGAGCGCGGGTAGGGGTCAGGCGGCCTTGGCGCGCGTGCGGCGGATGCGCTCGGCGAGAAGGACTCCGAGGGCACCCAGGACCGCGAAGCCCCAGAAGGCCAGCACGCCCAGGCTCCCGATGAGGCCTACTCTCGCCATGTCGGGGATCGCCAGCATGCGCGTCAGGTAGAAGAGCCCAGCGAACCACGCAGCCTTGGCCACCAAGAGCGCTGCCAGCACCAGGATCGGGTGTGCGAGCGCACGCGAGCCCCACCGGACCGCCATCCAGAGGAGCGACGCGAGCAGCAAGCTGCAGGCGAGCCCTGTGGCGAGGTTCGAGTCGGTGGCCCAGCGGACGAGAATGCCG
>Ga0172376_10000344_pt1 | contig 60814 bp, 41 predicted proteins | sample Lak35m_FD_121114 | JGI IMG/M metagenome (GOLD analysis project Ga0172376, IMG submission 121114) | Freshwater microbial communities from Kabuno Bay, South-Kivu, Congo - kab_092012_35m | ecosystem: Environmental > Aquatic > Freshwater > Lake | place: Democratic Republic of the Congo: South-Kivu...
TGGAGTCATGGGGCGACCTTCCGTGGTTTCTTTGTGAAACGTTTTTGTCACACGGAAGGTCGTCTCTTTTTGCCACTCAAGTCAATACCAAACAAGTCCTTGCCAAATAACGACTTGCGACTAAGCGATCTGCCGAAGGTGGCGCTGTCCAACTAAGTCCTGAACAAACCTCTTGATTTCATTGCATTCTCTGCGCGATCAGCAGATTGCACCCGTTCAGCTGTTGACACCCACACTTCCTCTGCGGGGTTGCGAACTGTGGAAATGCGACATCGACTGTCGGCCGACTGGGAACATCGCACTCACGTCCGTCGGTTCCACGGTGTAGACTGCGCGGAGTACGCAGGGATGACGGGCGTACATGTTCTAGTTCACCCACTTTGTCTACGCTTAAAGAAGTGTTATCCGTCTGCCTTTCTTTCCACGTCGCCTTTCGGAGGCCCGCTTCAAGTGCCATGCTTCTCCAGTGCAGTGATTCGAGCGCGGCGTCTGCCGCCTCGGGGTGCACTGGTTCCGGGTAGATTGACATCCACTGCACGCCAAATTGCGGCTCGGGCGTCGCGCACGGCACTGCAGAAAAAAACCGAAAAATCATGGTGATTTTTGCAAAGTTGCATGGCACCTGTATGACTGTTGGAGAGTGGGCTGCACTCGACAGGGCGGGCACCTTCGGTGCGGAACATAGCCGGGGGCTGCCGCCCAATGGCGTTGACTTTCCTGCGGAAACAGCATCTGGCTCCCCTCTCCCCGGATCGGGGAGAGGGACTGGGGGTGAGGGGCGAAACGCTCCTGCCACGCGCAGCACGGACAGTGCAGGAGGATGCTGGATTCACAGTGTCGTGGAAGTGGTGACGAGGGGACGGGCAGTGTCTTTGACCCCTCACCCCCGTCCCCTCTCCCCTCGAAGGGGAGAGGGGGGATTGAGGGCGATTTTCGCCCGGATGGAGAGAACGTCAACGCCATTGGGCTGCCGCCCGACTGCTGGCTGCGTGGCGGGAGCCTGCGGGCGGAGGGGCGAATCAGCGCGGGTCATTTGCCACGAGTCCCTGGCGGCGGATGGCGGCGAGGTTTTGGGTCATGCCGGTGGCGATGGCGGAGGCGTCGGAGCCGAGGGCGACGAAGCGGAAGCCGAAGGCTTTGTGCTGTTCCACCAGTTCGGGGCGTGAGAGGATTCCGGCGGTGCGTCCGTGGCGTTCGCAGGCACGGACGACGGTCTGCAGGTGCTGGAGAAACAGAGGTCTTGTGAAATCTCCTGGGTGTCCCATGTTGACGCTGAGATCCATTGGCCCGACGAACAGCACGTCCACACCGGGAACGGCTGCGATGGCATCTGCCTGTTCGACGGCTTCCGGCGTTTCGATCTGGACGACGACGAGTGACCGGTCGTTGGCTTCGGCGAGGTAGGACTGCCAGGCGCGGCCGTAGCTGGTGGCGCGGATGACCTGAGCGACACCGCGAGCACCCTGAGGCGGATATTTCACCAGACTGACTGCTCGGGCGGCTTCGGCGGGAGTGCCGATGTAGGGAAACATGATTCCGGCAGCACCGCTGTCCATGACGAACTTGACGTCGTCGGCATCGGCAGACCGCACTCGAACGATCGGCACGGCGGAGGTGCCGGCGGCAGCCAGCAGGAGCGGCCGGAGGTCGGCCCATGAACCGGAGCCATGTTCGAGATCAAGAAGCAGCCATTCGAAACCCAGTCCGGCAGCGATTTCGACGGCAACGGAGGATCCCAGATTCAGAAATGTGCCGGCCATCACCTGGCTGGCAAGCCGCTGCCGGTCAATCCACTGCATTATCGGTTACCTCCGGAAAATATCTGCTGCCCCCTGCGGCGGGGCCGTAAGTTCGGAACTGCATCCGGAGAACTTGCTTCTCCGAGCACGCTCGATATATCAAAATCAGTCGCCGCATTCTATCATTTCTGCAGATCCGACCCTGCTGTTCCACCTCCTGCCACCGCCGGAGCCCATGATATGTCGCCGTCCCGCCTTTTCTCGGCCGCACTGTCCCGCCGCAGTACGCTGCAGCGCACGTCTGCCACTGCATTGCTCAGTGCGGCGGCCCCGCTCGCGGCCGACGACCCCGCTGCGCCAGCTCCGTCGCCTCGTGGCCGAGCCCGCAGCTGCATTTTTATCTGGCTGGGCGGCGGGGCTGCCCAAATGGACACATGGGACCCCAAGCAGCTCGGCGATCCCACTCAGGGTGCCAAAAAACCAGGCTCCGCATATCCGGCCATTGATACTGCCGTTTCCGGAGTGCAGGTTTGTGAACATTTGCGGGCCATGGCTGACCGTCTGGACCGGGGCTGTCTGATTCGTTCGGTGCATCACGAGGTGATTGACGAACACGCCGCGGCGGTGAATCGAATGCACGTCGGCCGTGCTCCCACGGGCACCACCATATATCCATCACTCGGTGCGGTCGTTTCCCACGAGCTGGGCGGGGAAGACAGTGATGTGCCGGCCTACGTTGTGATGGGCTATCCCAGTGCCACGCGTGGGCCCGGCTTTCTTGGGGCTCGGCACAACTATTTGTATCTCATCGACACTGCCAGCGGCCCGGCTGGGCTGCGTCGTCCGGCCGATGTGACACCGCCCCGACTGGAACGTCGCCAGCGACTGCTGGACACCATGCGCGACGACTATCGTCGCCGCTACAGTGGTTACCGCAGTGTTGAAGACTACGTCAGTGCCGGTGTCCGCGGCGAAGCACTTGCCGGCCCCCGTTTCGCTTCTGTCTTCGATCTCAGCAGCGAATCCGCCGATCTGCGAAACGCCTACGGCAGCGAATTCGGCCAGCGCTGTCTGCTTGCTCGACGCCTTGTGGAAAGCGGTGTGCGATTCGTCGAGGTGGCCTTCAACCTGAACTTCATCAACGGCACCGGCTGGGATACTCACAACGACGGCCAGAAGAACCAGCATCTGCTGATTCAGGAACTGGACAAGTCACTTGCCGCGCTGCTGGATGACCTGCAGCACCGTGGTCTGCTTGATTCAACGCTTGTGGCGATTGGCACTGAATTCGGCCGGCCTCCGGAATTTGATGGCGGTGGCGGTCGTGGCCATCAAAGTGCGGCCTTCACCGTGCCCATCTTCGGTGGTGGGCTCCGCTCAGGGCTCGTCATTGGAGCCACCGACGACTTCAGTCGCAAAATCGTGGATCGTCCGGTATCCGTTCCCGATCTGCACGCCACGCTGTATGCGGCACTGGGCATCGACCCCGCAAAAGAGCTGCTGGATGGCGACCGCCCGGTTCCCATCACCGACCACGGCCGGCCAATACCGGAACTCTTCAGCTGACAGCTAGTCGATGTACAGAAATTCGTTGGTGTTGAGCAGCGCGCGGCAGAATTCTCTGAGCGTCGTTTCCGGTCCCGCCAGCGCGGATGCTCCCTGCAGAAACTCTGTTGCACGTTGCATTTCATCGGCATCCGCCTGTCTCTGAAACAGAATGTCGCAGGCGGCCTCCACAACGGCTGCTGAATGGTCCCGCACCAGCACTTCGCTGCTGTGGCCGCCGCAGACAGCCCGGACGCGTTCAGCCAGAGCAGTGCAGCATCGAGCCGTCTCGGGGCTGTTCAGGAGCATGATGGCCTGCGGGGCGACTACGGTTTCATCTCGCCGCGCACACGAACTGGTGGTGTCGGGAAGATCAAACACCTGCAGAAATGGAATCGGCAGACAGCGTTTGCGAACCAGATACAGGCTCCTGACATCCGTTTGTTCCACGGGGTCCGCGTACCATCCCTGTCGGCGACCGTCGTCCTTGCCTTCCAGTGCTTCCAGAATTGCGGGCTGGGCTTCCAGAAGTTCCTGGGGAACCGGGGGCCAGACAGGACGACCGCCCGATTTTTCCTTGAGGAGTCCGGAGGTCTGGAGGAGGACATCGCGCACGGTTTCTGCGTCCAGTCGCCTGAGATTCTGACGTCCGAAGAACTGGTTTTCCGGATCGGGATGGGAGGACTTGATTTGAGCCGCCGCAGCCGTCGATTGCTGTTGCCAGGCTGCGGACGTGAGTATCAGGCGATGCAGAGATTTCACGGACCAGCCACTGCGAATGAATTCAACCGCCAGCCAGTCCAGCAGGGGCTGGTGGACTGGAGCAGTTCCGGTGATGCCAAAGTCGTTGGCGGTGGCCGCGAGTCCTCGTCCGAAATGCTGCTGCCAGACACGATTCACAAACACGCGGGCCGTCCACGGATTACCTGGATTGACGATCCAGTCGGCAAGTGCGAGCCGTCGTCCGGAAGTTCCAGGCCGGGGAGCTGCGATGACGGCCGGGTGCGGATCCAGCACAGAAGGGAAGCCTGGAGGCGTTTCGTCGCCTGGGGAAGCGAAGTCGCCCTGTGCAAGAATGCGTGTGGCGGGAATGGAGTCGCTGCGGTCGATGACTCCGAGTGCCTGTTCGTGGGACTGCAGCCGGGACTGGAGTTCCGCCAGCTGCTGCTGCAATTGGCTGCGAGCATCGGCCTGCTGTTCACTGAGCGCTTCCAGTTGTTTTTGCAGCGCGACTTTTTGGGCTTCTGTGGCAGCGTTTGCCGCATCGATTTTCTGCCGCACGTCAGCTGGGGCAGCGGCGAGGTCATTTCGGGGATTGGCGGAAGCAAAGAAGGCCCGCAGCCGGAAGTGATCGGCGTGACTGAGCGGATCATACTTGTGGTCGTGGCACTGGCAGCACGACATGGTCAGTCCAAGAAAAGCGGAGGCGGTGGTGTTGGTGAGATCTGCCTGAATTTCTGCCTGCAAACGCGGCTCTTCCTGAAAGATGGCGGCCGTACTGTCCCACTGCCCCAGCCTGAGAAAGCCGGTGGCCACCAGAGCATCCACATCGGCTGCTGTTTCGGGTTCCGGTCCCGCCAGTTCATCTCCGGCCAGCTGTTCGCGGACAAACTGGCTGAAGGGCTTGTCTGTGTTGAAGGATCGCACAACGTAGTCCCGATATCGCCACATTTCCGGCCGAAATTCGTCCCGCTCGTAGCCGTTGGTATCGGCATAGCGAACGACGTCCAGCCAGAGCCTTGCCTGACGTTCGCCGTATTGTGGTGACGCCAGCAGACGATCCACAGCCTGCTCCCAGGCATTCGGAGACTTGTCGGCAACGAAGGCCAGTACGTCGGCGGCCGCTGGCAGCAGTCCTGTCAGATCCAGCGAGGCGCGTCTGAGGAGGGTGCGGCGATCAGCCGGCGGCGACATCTGCAGCCCGTGTCTGGTCAGTTCCTGCGTGAGGATCAGGTCAATTGGATGCTGGTGGGTGTTCGGGAGCTCTGCGGGCTGTGGTGGCCGCAGCGACCAGAGCTGGAGTCGTTCGCCGCCGAAGAGTTGGTGAATGGGGTTGCGGGGATCGTCCAGCGCGCTGCCGGTGTCTGGTGGCAGAGCAGCAACGGCTGCGCTGGCGTCCGGCCATGGAGCACCGGATTCCAGCCACTGTGTCAGCACGGTGACTTCGGATTGAGTGAGCGGTTGTTTGGGGGGCATCTGCAGATCGGGGTCGCCCGATGTCACTGATTTCAGCAGCAGGCTCTCTGTTAATTGGCCGGTGGATGTGATGGCAGGTCCGCGACTACCGCCTGTGAGCAGTGCTTCGCGGGTATCAACTCGCAGTTCCCCCTCCTGTTGCCGGGGACCATGACAGGACTGGCAGCGCGACTGCAGGATTCGCACAGCCGTCTTCGCGATTTCCGGCGCGTCAGCGGCAACTGAATTGACTGACAGCAGCCCAGTCAGGAGTATTGGAAATGCGAGGGCGAGGGCGAGGGGATGACGGGAGAAGCGGCAGGTACCGACAGCATGGACACACGTCCATTGAATGGTTCGCTGTGACAGATGGTGAATTCTGTATGATTCTGCCATGACTCTTGCCCTGATCCAGTTTCGCGGGGAATTCCGGGCTGGCATACGGGCCCGTCGGCGGTATTTTGACACTGAATGGCTGGTCTTCACAGCGAGGATTCCGGAAAAAGGCGACAACATGGTCTTTCTGACAGCGCTGGGGGGCAATATTGGTGGGCAGCCGGAACTGTTCGAGGCTGCACTGCGCTGGCTTGAACAGCGCGGTCTGAGGCTGTGTGCCTGCAGTCGCCTGATTCGCACGGCCCCGGTCGGGTCCGCGGCCGGCGGTGAATTCCTCAACGCCGCCGCACTCCTTGAAGGTGACCTCGAACCCCGGCAGGTGCTGCAACTGTTTCAGCAGGCAGAAACCGGCAGCGGCCGCGAGCGGACCGTTCGCTGGGGGCCGCGAACACTGGACCTCGACCTCCTGCTCGCTGACCACCACATCCTCAACACCGCCGAACTGATACTCCCGCACCCCGCCATGTGGTATCGCGACTTTGTCCTGCGACCGGCCGCGGAAATTGCAGGAGAGCTTGTGCATCCACTGCTGGGGTGTTCCGTGCAGCATTTGTTCGAACGCCTGCAGGAACGTCCGCTGCGGCTGCGACTGGTGCCCGACGCGACACCCGACGCTGCCACGGAACTGTCCCTGCCAGCGGACTTCCACCAGCAACTAGCCGCCGAAGTCCCCGCCGTGGAATGGCTTTCCGCCGGAGAGCCTGGTGACGTGTTCGCAGACGTCCGACTGCTGACCGCCACAATCAGCCAGCCCCCCTGTTCCTATCCACTGCCACAACCAGCCAGTCGAACTTTGACTATATATATAGAGAACATCGCGAACGCGATCGACCAGCTGCGACAGCTTTGCATCGCGATCGGCTGCACGCGTTAAAGTCTGCGGAATCCGCAAACTCGACGCATTCAACCTGGATCACCCTGATCTCCCCGTTTTCTGATTGACAAGTGTTCGCTTACGTGTTTTTTCAACCGAGAAACGGGACAATCGCTCGACGCGTGTCGTCGGCCGCGCGCCATCAGGCAAGCGTCGTCCTTTCGCAGAGCGAACGGCAACGGAATGATCCCCCCTGCGGGAGATTCGAGGAACAAACAACGCGGAGCAAAGCAGTCACATCCCCATTGAGCCGCCCATGATCAACAGAACGACAACTGACCACTCCCCTGGAGCCCCCCTTGAGACAGTCTGAACGCATCAACACACGACTGCGAATCGTGCTCGCTGCCAGCGAAGCTGTTCCATTTTCCAAGACTGGCGGACTGGCCGACGTGAGTGGGGCGCTTGCAAGGTCACTTGACGCGCTGGGCCACGACGTCGTGCTGATTGTTCCGGACTATCTGCCACTGCGTCAGTCCCAGCGTGGTTTACCGACAGTTCACAGCACGGGCGTTGACGTAACGATCGCGATGCACGGTCGTCCTGTGCGCGCCGAGATCAACTGGGCGTTACTGCCGGGCACGGGCGTGCGAGTGCTGCTGGTGCGTCAGCCTGAGTATTTCGACCGAGCTCAGCCCTACGGCAATGGGAATGGCGGTTACGCGGACAACTGCGAGCGATTTTGTTTTTTCAGTCGCGCGGTGCCGGAGATTTGTCGTCGGCTGGTGTTGCGTCCGGACGTGATTCACTGCAACGACTGGCAGACGGGCCTGGTTCCTGCGCTGGTGCATTCGCAGTACGCGGGAACGCCTGGGTTTGAGCGTACGGCGACGGTGATGACGATTCATAACATGGCTTATCAGGGTCGTTTCTGGCATCTGGATATGCCATTGACGGGCATGGACTGGCGGTACTTCAATCATCACCAGCTGGAGGCGTGGGGTGAGCTGAATTTGTTGAAGGCGGGGATTGCGTTTGCGGATCAGGTGACGACGGTGAGTCCGACGTATGCGGAAGAAATCTGCACCGGCGAGGGCGGTTATGGGCTCGATGGATTACTGCGTTACCGCCGCGATGATCTCACAGGAATACTCAACGGCATCGACGCGGCGGTCTGGAATCCGGAAACGGACGCGTGTCTGCCGCGTGGTTATTCGGCGGCGACTCACCGCGAGGGTAAGGCGGTTTGTCGGCGATATCTGCAGCAGCGAATGAAGCTGCCGATTTCAGAGAGCACGCCGGTGGTTGGGATGGTATCGCGGATGGTCGATCAGAAGGGTTTTGATCTGGTGATGGGCGCGGCCGATCGGCTGCTGCGACGCAACATTCAGCTGGTGTTTCTGGGGACGGGCGATCCGCACTATGAGCATCAGTTGCGGGGGATGGCGGAGCGTTATCCGGGGCAGGTGGCGGCACGGATTGGTTTTGACGAATCGCTGGCTCATCAGATTGAAGCGGGTGCCGACATCTTCCTGATGCCCAGTCGTTTCGAGCCCTGCGGGTTGAATCAGATGTACAGTCTGCGTTACGGAACGGTGCCGGTGGTACGTCGTGTGGGTGGGCTTGCGGATTCGGTGCGTCATTTCAACGGGCAGTCGGATTCTCTGCAGACGGCTGATGGATTTGTGTTTTCTGACTATTCCGTGGAGGCTTTTGGGGACACGGTCGAGCGGGCGCTGGATGTCTGGGGGGATCGGACAATCTGGGAGCGGCTGGTTCGGAACGGCATGGGGCGGGACTGGTCGTGGGAGGGGAGTGCCGGGCATTACGTGGAAGTCTATCGGCGTGCGGCAGAGCGGATATCGGGGCGACGATCGGAGGGTCGGGTCTGAGCTTCGCATTCCGCTTCCTGCGAAACCCGACGGACTTTTGGATTCCCCGAGCCCCGTTTTCTTGTATCCCCGGGTGCTCCCTGAAATACTGTGCACCGGTCCGCACGGTTTCCAAACCCCGTTCGGCTTTTCAGGAACAGCAAACCCAGCGGATGCCCGTTCAAATGCTTTGGGAAGTTGAGATTTTGCCAGCGGCCGGCGAGCCGGACTACGAGGGACAGCGGATCGTCTCCAGTGCGGCCAGTCAGGGCATAACGGGTCTTGCCTCCGTTCAGGCATCGCGAGTTTTTCTGTTGCAGGGCCAGCTTTCGCGGGAGGACGCCGACCTGGCGGCTCGACAATTGCTTGCCGACCCTGTCACCGAACAATACCGCCTTCTGGATCTGCTTCAGCCTGGCACAACAACTGCTGCGGCGGCGTCTGATTCGTCCACGATCAGCGTGTTGTTCCATCCTGGGGTTACGGATTCGGTGGCTGAGAACGCCGTGACGGCCTTGAAGCGCATGAACCTGTCTGTGACGCACGCGGCCAGCTGTCGGCGGTATCTGCTCACTGGTGAACTCAGTTCCTCCTCCCACGCGGCGCTCTGCCGTCGTGTCCTGTCCAACGAAGCCATCGAGTACGTGGTCCGCGGCCCGCTCACCATTCGCGACCTTGCTCTTGGTGGCGAATATCGGCTGAAGCTTACCAGCGTTCCCATTCGCGGCATGGACGACGCCCAGCTGCAGCAGCTCAGCAAAACCGGCCAACTGTATCTCAGCCTTCCCGAGATGCGAGCGGTGCGTGATCACTTTGCGGGACTGGATCGGGATCCGACCGACATTGAACTGGAAACGGTTGCGCAGACGTGGAGCGAGCATTGTCCGCACAAGACGCTGGCGGGCCGCATTCACTACGTCGAAAAGCAGGGCAGCGAAGTGCTGCGGGACATTCAGTTTCGCAACATGCTCAAGGAAACCATTTTCGCGGCCACGGTAAAGATTCGGGAATCGCTGGGCGAGGCTGACTGGTGTGTGAGCGTGTTCCGGGACAACGCCGGGATTGTGAAGTTCGACGATCATCAGAACGTCTGCATCAAGGTGGAAACTCACAATCATCCCTCAGCCATCGAACCCTACGGTGGGGCCAACACGGGCCTTGGCGGTGTCATCCGCGATCCTCTTGGCACAGGCCTCGGAGCTCGTCCGGTCTGCAGCACGGACGTCTTCTGCTTTGCTCGCCCGGATTACCCGGCCGACCAGCTTCCTCCCGGAGTGCTTCATCCTCGCGCGGTGATGCACGGGGTGGTATCCGGAGTTCGGGACTACGGTAACCGCATGGGCATTCCAACTGTCAACGGGGCCGTGTGTTTCGACGACCGATATCTGGGCAATCCGCTGGTGTATTGCGGCAACGTCGCGATGATCCCGGTGGACAAGTGCGACAAGCAGGTGAGTCCTGGTGATCTGATAGTGGCGGTCGGTGGGCGCACGGGCCGCGACGGCATTCACGGCGCCACGTTTTCCTCAGTGGAACTCACGGAAGAGAGCGAATCGATCAGTGGAGGAGCTGTGCAGATCGGCAACCCGGTCACGGAAAAGATGGTCCTGGATGTGCTGCTGGCGGCTCGTGATCGCGGGTTGTATTCGGCGATCACGGACTGTGGCGCGGGTGGATTCAGCAGTGCCGTGGGTGAAATGGGTGCCGACACGGGTGCTGAGGTGTGGCTTGACCGTGCACCGCTCAAGTATTCCGGGTTGTCCTACACTGAAATCTGGATCTCGGAAGCGCAGGAGCGCATGGTGCTCGCAGTTCCCCCGGGCAACTGGGACGAATTTCAGGCTTTGTGCGCGGCCGAGGGAGTGGAAGCCACGGCGATTGGTCGCTTTACAGACACGCGGAGGCTGGATCTGACCTGCGACGGCGTTCAGGTGGGCAGTTTAGGCATGCATTTTCTGCATGACGGCCGTCCGCCGGTGATTCGTGAGGCGGTGTACGAGCTGGCGGCGGAGACGGCGGGGCCGCAGCGGCTGGCAGAGCTGGCCGCAACGTCCGACTTTACCGGCGACCTGCGGTTGATCCTGAGCAGTTTGAATGTGGCCAGCAAGGAATGGATCATCCGCCAGTATGACCACGAGGTTCAGGCTGGCAGTGTGGTGAAGCCGCTGGTGGGAGTGAACAGTGATGGACCGTCAGACGCGGCGGTGGTCCGCCCTGATTTGAAGTCTGCTCGCGGGCTGGTGGTCAGCTGCGGCATCAATCCGCATCTGGGCGATTTCGATCCCTTCTGGATGGCGGCATCAGCGATTGACGAAGCGCTTCGCAACTGCGTTGCCGTGGGTGCTGATCCGTCGCGGATCGCGATTCTGGACAACTTCTGCTGGGGCAACACGGAACGTCCGGAGACGCTGGGAACGCTGGTTCGAGCGGCCCTTGGGTGTCGTTCTGCGGCCGTGGGTTACGGAACACCGTTTGTCAGCGGGAAGGACAGTTTGAATAACGAGTTCAGTTTTGAAGATTCGTCTGGGGTGCGTCGGACGACCGCGATTCCTTCAACGCTGCTGATCACGGCGCTTGGACAGACTCCGAATGTTGAACAGTGCGTGACGATGGATCTCAAACGCGTTGGCAGTCTGTTGTTTCTGGCTGGTGACACGAAGGACGAATTCGGTGGCAGTCACTGGAACCTTGTCCGGGGTGAGAGTGAAGGTTTGGTGCCGATTGTGGAACCGCATCGCGCGCTGCAGATTTTCCATGCAGTGCATCGAGCGATTCGTGAAGAGCTGCTGCTGAGCTGCCACGATCTGAGTGAAGGCGGTCTGGCAGTCTCTGCGGCCGAGATGGCATTTGCCGGTGGCATCGGAGCCGAGCTGCTGCTGGATGAAGCGGTCAGCGGAGCTGCTCTGGAGCTGGTACCGCAGTCTTCGCGTCCGGGCGTCGTTCTGTTCTCCGAATCCAACTCGCGATTTCTGATCGAAGTGTCGGCGGAGTCGGCAGGTCGATTGCGTGAGCTTTTCGGGAGTCTGCCGCTTTTGGAAATCGGGCGGACGACAGCGTCTGCGGAGCTGCGGGTGATGTGCAGCGGTCAGACACTGATCCATGCGGCTCTGGACGACCTCCGCGAATGCTGGCAGAAACCGCTCCGATTCTGAACGGCCGCCTGCTGACGCCTGTCGATCTGGATCAATTCGTGGACACCTGATATCTTTCCGGGTGTTCTGATCGAGCGTGACGGCGGTGGGGTCAGGACGACTGAACGGTGTTTACGAGGTCAGGGTGAGCAGGGATGCGGCATGTTCCATGGATGCTGGCCGCAGTCAGCTTCTGCATCAGTCTGCTGGGGCTGCTGGGGCTGGTTCGGGCCGATGAATTGTACGGGCGAACACAACTGGTCGAGCGGCAGATGGTCTGGCTGCTGCTTGGCATGCCTGTGATGCTGGTGGCTGCCTGTGTTCCATACCGCGTGTTGCGGCCGTGGAGCATGCCTGTTTACGTACTCAGCCTCGTTCTGCTGACGCTGGTGCTCTTTATGCCACCGGTCAACGGTTCGCGGCGCTGGATCCCGCTGGGGTTATTTGATCTGCAGGCCAGTGAACCTGCGCGGCTGGCTTTTGTGCTGGCGCTGGCATCGTGGCTCATGCACCGACGCAGTCAGCAGTCGTTGTCGGGGCTGATTGCTCCTGTCTGCATGGCTGCATTGCCGATGCTGTTGATTGTCCGCGAGCCGGACCTCGACACCGCGTTGCTGTTTGTCCCCGTGCTCGGAGGCATGTTGTATGCTGGCGGAGCGCGTACGAGGCATCTGGCCGCTGCGGGGGTGCTGACGGCCGCCTGTCTGCCGTTGCTGTGGGTGCAGATGAGTGCTGAGCAGAAATCGCGGGTGGTGTCGGTCTTTGTGCAGCGGGACGGAGGTCCCGCACCGGCTGGCGACGGTTTTCACCTGCACCAGTCCAAGCAGGTGCTGGCACTGGGGGGGCTGAGCGGCAGTCTGCTGCAGGAGGAGCCGCCGATTGATGATGCCTCGGCGTGGCAACTTCCTGCAGCACGGACGGATTTCATTTTCGTGATGATTGGGGAGCGATTTGGGTTGGCAGGCTGCGGATTGCTGCTGGGGCTGTACTGTGTTTTGATCATCTCTGGGCTGGGGATTGCGGCTGCCTGCAGCGAACCGTGGGGACGGCTGGTGGCGGTGGGGATCACAGTGCTGCTGGGGGTCCAGGTTGTGCTTAATACGGGCATGACAGTGGGACTGCTTCCAATCACCGGTACAGCGCTTCCGATGTGCAGCTATGGAGGGAGCAGTTTGTTGTGCACATACGCGGCGGTTGGGCTGCTGATTAATATTCGCATACATCAGACGCTGGAAGCGACGGGGAGACCTTTCTGGTTTTAAGTTCCGGCGGTGATCCCAAATCACAGAGAAAAAGATCAGCTGCACTTCAAAAAAAATGACCGTCCCCTCCGCCTTTCCCTCTGTGTCCTCTGTACCCTCTCTGCTTCTGTTTTGCAGATTTCGGCCCTGCTCTTCGATGGCAAGCCAAATGCCGCAAACGTCCGCAGGCAGGAAGCGGGTGACGAACCCGGAGATGCCCCAAATTGATGGCACGGGAATTACAGGCGTGAGGCGAGTCGTCCCGCGATGAAAAATTCGATTTTTCTGAGATTTTGGGGATTTTCGATCCGTACGCTGTTCTTGAAGGCCGTCTGATGCTGCCGAATTCTTCATCATTCGTGCGGACGCAAGTGTCATGAGCCACTGGGTTTGCTAATATTCGACAGTCGAAGATCTACGGCCAATTGCCGTCTGTCCTGAGAGGAGGAACAGCGATGAATGAATTACACCTGCTGGCTCAGCTGATCGTGTCTTGCTGGAGAATAAGTGGCCAGACCGGCCGGATCCCAACTTCTCACGGAATGCTGGATCGAGCCTTGAAAACCGTCGTGGAGAATGGTGGATTCCCTGATTGGGCCAGAGGGAATCTGACATTCGTGGACTCACGTATCGGCCTCCAATGCGTTGAATTGCCCGGCATTCTCGAATGGGCACAGCGAGCACAACTCACAAGTGCTCCGAATCCTTCCTATGAAACGACAGAAGTTCAGATCAGTGATCGAGTGGCATCTCGGCTGCTTCGGGATCTGAATGTGCCAATCGATCATGCTTGTGAATGGGGCAAGATGCTTCGCGGAGCCACAGACGATGCGCAGGCAGCATTTGCTGGCGTTGATCATGCATTGATCGAGGAATACTGATTTCTGAGATGGAGCTAATTGTATCGAGCTTCAGCGAGCCTGATTCCCATGGAGATTCCGCACCGCCTTCGGACCGAACTGGCTAAGGTTGCCCCAGTACTTTGGGACGAGCTCTCGGCGAAAGCGTATCAGTGGGTTGCTCCCGCAAAGAAACGTCTCGAACGTGAATTGCGAGGTTATCCCAAAACCTTCAACGACCCTGTCTGGGGCGATATTGTTCTGTTTCCATGGGAAACGCTGCTCCTCGACAGTCCGCTATTGCAGCGGCTTCGCGGAGTACGGCAGTTGGGCATGGCCCACCTCGTTTACCCGGGTGCTTCCCACGATCGCCTTGAGCATTCCCGTGGCGTAGTCGAAGCGGCCGAAAGGATGATTCGTTCCCTCGAGCGTAATGCTGAGTTCAGGCGGAAGTTTGGGAAAGATCGAGACGAAACAGTGCCAACGGTTTCCGATCATGATCGTTCCTCAATTCGATTAGCGGCGCTACTGCACGATATCGGCCATGGCGCATTCAGTCATACCACAGAACAGCTCATCTCCAGTCGCCTTGACAAAGAGTTCAAAGCCGCCGCGCTTTGCCTTCGCGAAGTATTTTCAGGTGTGACGTCGATTGCACCGGGTGAAATCATTGCGGCGATTTTGATCCTGAGCGAACCCCTTAAAAACATATTTGAAAGTCCAAACCTCGGGGTGGGCATCCGGCGGCCAACAGAATTACCGTTTTCAATTTGTGCGAGGATTCTTGGGTCTCGCGAGTTTTTGGATGCGGGTTACTTATCCGGGATTGTCAGTGGCCCACTTGATGCTGATAAGCTCGATTACATGGCTCGCGACAGTCACCACGCTGGCTTACCCATTGGACTGGATCTGCATCGACTGATCAGCAAGCTCGAAGTGGTTACGGTAACTCCGAACGTCACTTCGAACCCGGAGATGAGAGCTCGAGCGGAGGCGGCCCCCAATCAGAAATACCATGAGATCGGGATTTCGCTGAGCGGACTTGGGGCCTATGAGCAAATGATTGTCGGGCGAGCAATGCTGTACGACCGCCTCTACTACCACCACAAGGTGCGATCTGCTGAGGCGATGGTCCGGCGTTTAATTCAACTGGCAGAAGAGGAACGTGGTACTCTGTTCGCAATAAGGGAATTGTTCTTTGACTACCCGGACGACACGGTCATCTTCGTGATTGGCGGGATGCTGAAGGATTCAGAGATCAATGGTGGAAAAGAACGCTGCACGCAACTCGCAAATCTCATTCATGATAGAGAAGTACACTATCGCGCCTTCGCATTCGCGCCTCGGTTTATATCGGGAATTTCGGTGCTGCCTGATGCAGAGAAACGTGATGCACGGGCTCTGCTGTGGAATGGTCCTCTGAGCAAACTGTCAACCCTCAACGGTTGTGATGAACTGGCGAGGGTGATTTTCGAGAAGGCGAAGTTGCTGATCGAGAAGATCGAGGGCCTCAAAAAATCTGATGCTCCACTAAATCCAGAGCACATTGTCGTTGACCTTCCGGTCAATAAAGTCGCGGTCCGAGGCGGGGACATCCTGACACGAACCGAGGATGGTTATGTCGCTACACCAAATCTGTTTTTTGATCCAGAGAAGTGGTCGCAGGCTTATGAGCATCAGAAGCAATGCGGCTTTGTGTTCACGCATCGTGACTTTGTTCCCGCAGTAGGGCTGGCCTCACGCATTGTCTTCTTCGAGCGATTCAATCTCGTGATGGACGCCGCTGCTGATCGGGCTTCGAAAACGGAGCGACAGATCAAGGCAGAGTGGCTCGACAAAGCCGTCGAGGCTGGGCTTTGCAGTAAGGACTGTGCTTTAGCGTATCAGACTGAAACCGTCAGACTTGTGCCCTTGCGAATTGAGGAGCTGAAAGCGGCGGTTCCCGATGAGCTCAAGCGGGACGGGCATGATCTGGTGGCTGCACTATTCAAGGCATTTGTTGAAGCCAATCCGGCTGGCTTCGCGCCTTCTGTACACCAGACTGTTTTACAAGGTTTGACTCATCTACTGACATTTCTGATGGCTGCCGCCCGGAACGGACTGTTCGTAGCTCAAGCATGTTTGAAAGAATCTGAGCTGCAGGAAGAGCTACGCAAGCACTTATGTGCCCGAGAAGCAAAAGTCATTGAGGGGACAAAAGAAGCGGGTGGTGAAGCTGATCTCGTACTCTCAAATCTGCTGGTCATTGAAAACAAGGTGGTGTCGCAGGCCACGGCATCTCCACTCACAGTGGGTGAAAAGTTCTCGTGGCAGGCACGCCGGTACGCCATTGCGCTCGCGACACAAGTCGCTTTTGAGGTGGTTGCTTACAAGCCGTCTGACGACAAGAGCATCCTGCCGATAAGTCAGTCTGTCAGTGTCTCTGAGATCACCGGAGGCAAACATCCATTTGTTTCCGTCCGGTTTGTGATCCCATGGGGACACAGTGTTCCGTCTCGTGCAGCCGTACCGAAATCCTGAGAACCACAATCAGCTCTCGACGAGCGCCACACGATGCGAAAAATTGACGGTCAGGCTCGCAAAATTCGCGATGTACTTTCTTGTAAACGGTATTCGATCGACTGCGATCCACGTGGTGCCGACCTCGAAGCCGGAGAAATTGCGGGTGACGTCCCCGGTGTTCCCGCGGTGTTACAGCTTTCGTAGTTCCCGCGGTTTTACAGATCGATGAAATCGATTTTTTCTGAGGAAATCGGGGGTTTTCAAGCGAAACTGCAGAAATCGGCTCTTGTCTCCTGTGGGTTCACCCCGCAGAATCTCATTCAAATTGTTGGATTTTCTGCCGATTCTCGTCCCGTTTCCGCGTTATTACATCTGACCGCCTTCACGTTGCGATGGCTTTTTATCGGAAATCTCCCTGTGCCACTCACCGACCGCGATCGTCAGTTGATCAACGACCTGCTGTCCGGCAGTCCGGGCAGCTGGCGGATGTTCGTGGACCGGTTTTCGGGGCTGATTCAGCAGGTCATTCGTCAAACGGCAAGTGCTCACAGTTTTCGGTTGTCCGGTGACGATGCGGATGATTTGTGTGCGGACACCTTCGCAGAACTGCTGCTGCGCGACATGGCGGTGTTAAGAAATTTCCGTGGTCGCAGCTCCTTCGCCACCTATCTGGCAGTGATTATCCGGCGAATTGTTGTGCGGCGGATGACTGAACAGCGATTTCTTGGCGCCCTTGGGCATGTCAACGCTCACAAGGTTTCCGTGGAACAGGCCTCGACCGACACCCCCGCGGGAAAGCAGCTGGAACAGCGCGAGCAGGTCGAACAACTGTTGAATAAACTGCCCGACGAATCCCGCCAGCTGCTCAGCTGGATCTACCTCGACGGCATCCACTGGCGGGAAGCAGCCCGCCGGCTCGGACGGCCCCTCAATTCCATCGGCCCAATGCTCAGCCGCATCCGTCAGATGCTTCACCCCCTGCAGCACCGCTGATCCGGCTGAAGGACTCTGCCTGTAGCCCGCAGGGACAAGCGGCCCGCATGGACAAGCGGACGTGTGGCTGGCCGGTCGTGTGGGGTGTGCGTGGCGTGCAGGACGTGCAGCGAATGTCAGTGGGCCGATGCGGGCTGGGTGCATTTTCATGCTGTGGATTGACATCCTCGGCACCGCTTTCCCGCATTTTCCCTTGAAAGCTCCCCTGCTTTATGGGATTCTCAGGGACTCACTCGGCCTCCCTTCTGCACTTCCTGGCTCTGCTGCCGCTGCGGTTTCGGTTTCATGACGTCTGCTGCCACCAAACAGGTTGATGCCCGAGTCGTTGTGGAAACGCCCGAGGGCGTGGACTTTACCTTTCAGATTGCCGGCCCGGGTATTCGGATGAATGCCTGGGTTTTTGACATGTTTGTCAAAGGTCTGATTCTGGGCTCCGTGGCGGCCATCATTTCGATTACCGCGTCGCTTACTGAGGGCTGGGACGAAGCCGTAACAGGATTTCAGATCACGCGGGGTGTAGTGTCGATCGCCTTCTTTCTGCTCGACTGGTTCTACGGCAGTTTTTTCGAAGGCTTCCGCAGTGGTCAGACTCCGGGCAAGAAACGTTATAACCTGCGCGTTGTGCGCACCAATGGCACTCCGGTCGATCTGCTCAGCGCCACCGGGCGAAACTTTCTGAAGTTCATCGACCTGATGCCCGGCACGTGGGGGATCGCGGTGCTGTGTATGATCTCAACTCGGCGATTTCAGCGTCTGGGCGACCTGTGCTTCGACACGATGGTCATCCAGGAAGCCCGGAATCCCGGCGGTCGCGCAGCTGGGCTGGTCAAGGGTGTTGAACCTCTTGTCCGCGCTGAATGTTCAAAACGGTACAGTGTCCCCGACCGGACTCTTGCGATGATCGAACGACTGTTCGCTGCGGACCGAATCATCAGCGACGCCCGCCGTGAAGAGCTGGCCAAACCGCTCAGCATCGCCATCCGCAGGCGACTTGGCTGGCAGCCACCGGGCCCCGATCCCGCCAATCCCTACAAATTTTATCAGAATCAGGCAGATCAGCACACGCGTTTTCTCCGGCAGGTACTCAGGACATTTGCATTGGATGACACACCGATTCTCCGGCAGTCGGAGGCTGTTGACCGGAGAGCAAACGCATGAATCGAGAACGCTTCATCAGGAGTCGTCGCGATGACTGGCAGCAATTCGAAGTGCTGCTGGCAAGGCTCAGGTCCACATCGGACACCAGCTGGACCGGCCAGCAGATTGCAGATCTTTCAAGACTTTATCGATCCATCTGTTACGACCTTTCTCTGGTGCAGTCGCGGGAGTGGGGTGCGCGTCTGGAAGCCTACCTGAATGATTTGGTTGCTCAGGGCCATAACTGTCTCTATCGATCCCCGCCGGCATCTGCGGCGCGGGCTCTTGAGTTTCTGATTTACGGGTTCCCGCAGCTGCTCCGCAGTCGCCGAACGGAGTTTGCGGTTTCCGCGGCGCTTTTCGCAGTTCCGCTGTTTGTATCGATCATGATCGCCGTGATCCGACCGGATCTGGCCGCCACGGTGGTGGGTGACGAAGCGGTGAGCAACGTTCTGGACATGTACAGTGGGGACAGTTTCGGGGCAACGGTTAATCAGCAGGCTGGTCAGCGAACCTACATGTTTGGCTTCTATGTCAGAAATAATACCAGCCTCGCCTTTAACGCGTATGTCTCCGGGATATTCGCCGGGATCGGAACCTGTCTGATACTGCTGTCCAACGGCATCTCGATTGGAATGCTGACGGGCACAGTGCTTGCTGCGGGTCCACCGACTTCGGTGAATTACACCAGTTTTATCGTCACACACGGTGCTCCTGAACTGACCGCGATTGTGATCTCGGGCGCGGCCGGACTGGTGCTGGCAGGGGGCATATTTATTCCTGGCAGCCGATCCCGCATGGCTTCACTGCGGCACCACGGCCGGCAATCGCTGCTTCTGGCACTGGGTGCCGGCGCGATGCTGTTCATCGCCGCGCTGCTGGAAGGCTATTTCTCCGCCCGTCCAATCCATCCCGGGTTCAAGTATGCGGCCGGAGCGGCAGCGTGGCTGCTTGTCGGGTTATGGCTTGGATTTGCTGGTCGAGGAAGGGCGTCGTCATGAAAGTGGAGGACTGCATCGTCACGGTCGAACGTCGCACGCTTGGGGAATGCGTTGACCTGGCATTCGCCTTTACCCGCGAATTCGCCGGCCCAGTCCTTCGCATCTGGGTCGCCTGTGCCGTCCCATCCTGTCTGCTCGTCTGGCTGCTCACGTCGCGTAATACTGACATGCTGCTGCCATCGATCATTATCTTCCTCGTTTTCAGCGCCATCTTCAGTGCAGTTCTGACAGCCGCCGTGGGCCCCCAGGTATTTGGAGTGCCCATGTCACTGCGAGCGGGCTTCCAGGCGTGGCTTCGTCACCTCCCCGCATGGCTCCTGCTGACTGTTGTCACGCGATTCTTCCAGTGTCTTTCCGGGTTTTGTTTCGTTCTGCCATCGGTGATCGTCACGGCTTATGCCGGTCACTTCCCTGAGGTGCTGCTGCTGGAACAGGCGCCGCTGAAAACCGTCACTGCACGGTTGAAATGGCTGTCTGCCGGTGGTGGCAGCGCACGCAATCAGGGCCGGCTCGTTTCCCTTTTTGGCTACTGGTTCATGATGGCCACCAGCGTCTTCCTGATGTTTGAATTCGTTGCAGGCACTGTGATCGGCAAACCCATCTTTTTTGCTCGCCTGATGGGGAACAGTTCGCGCTTTGCAGAAACCTTCGCTCAACTGGTCTACGACGACCCTGTGTTCCTGACCGCGCTGCAGCTTGCGTTGTGGATTCCTTACCCCGTGATTCGCCTCGCATGGTTCTTCTGCTACCTCGATCAACGGATTCGCAACGAATGCTGGGATCTGCAGGTACAGCTCCGCGCTGAAGCCGCCAGACTGGAGCAGCTTGCATGAAGTCTCTCTGCCTCTCGATGTTTTCAGCCTGTCTCTGCCTTGCCATCGGCATCGCGGCTTCCGCCTCGCCATGGTTCGCTGCCGACGAAGGCACTCCTGCCGGTCTGCTGAGCGACGCAGATATCGATGGTGCTGTGCAGCCTGTGATGCAGGGAGATGAATTCCTGAGTCTGCGCCGTCGTGGACTGGAACAGATCACAGTTCCGAACGAAGAAGGCACTTCCGGATTCCTGATGACAGCGCTCGCATGGGTCGGAAATCAGCTCAGAGTGGGCATCGGTTACGTTGGCAATTTCTTCGAATGGCTCTTCACCAGTCCCTTCAGTAAGCCCGCTGCGCCGCGTCCGGTGGTTAACAATGGAGTCAGTCAGCAGATGGCAGAAGGCTGGCTCTCCCGTTGGCTCAAGGGCACGTGGGGACTCTCAACAGAGACCGTTCGACTCGTACTCTCAATTCTCCTGATCATTGTGATTCTCGCGCTCACAATCATTTTCGCCCTGCTCTTCCGTCGCATCGAAAAAAAACGTCGCTCGAAATCTCAACTGGATTCAACGAACGATCCGCTCACGGTCGATATCACGGCTCCTCCCGGAGAACTCCCGGCAGCCACCTATGAAGGACGTGCCCGGCGTTATGCGGCGGACGAAAACTACCGCATGGCCATTCGTGAACTGCTGCTTGGCAGCATGAGCTGGACTGAACGTGCGGGGCTCATCCGCTACCGCAGGGGACTCACCAATCGCGATTACGTTCGCTGCGTCTGGCGACGTCAGATACAGCGCGACGCGATGCTTGCCACTGCCAGCCACTTTGAATTGATCTGTTTCGGCCGGCGTACGCCCACCGAAGAAATGTTCCTGACATGTCTTGCAGGTTTTCAGGGAGCCTTCCATGAAGAAGACGCGAAGCCTGCAGGCTGATTCCATCTGGGCTGCCGGTGTGGCCCTGCTGATACTCCTGCAGTTCTGGTGGCTCCCTGGTTCACCCGGCTCCACTGTCGATTCCTACAGTAACGGCACCGATGGCAAGCTCGGACTCTACCGCGCACTCGGTCGGCTCTTTCCACGTGTCGAACGCGAAAAGGAGCGGCCGGTTCCTGACGCCTGCTGCACACTCCTGATCATCGGCCCTGACCGAATTCCGACCAATGCCGAACAACAGCAACTGGCTGCATTCGTCAAGCGCGGTGGAACGCTGCTGTTCGCCCCTTCGATGGCTCAAACGACCATTGATCTGCCGGAACTGGCCATGAGTTTTGATGCCTTGAATCCGCGCGAAGATTTCATGGATGCCGACTCAGGTCAGCCATCGGTATCGCCAGCTGCATCTGGCGATTCGCTGGTCGCGAGGAGTCTGTCCAGTGCCCGCGAGGTGTCCTGCGAGAGTCCCTTTTCAAACGAATCCACAAAGCTGATTGTCGCCAGTCGACTGAAGTATGTTCCGTACAACGGCCGGGGACTTGCGTCCGGTGGCGGGATTCAGCTTGCAGCGGCCTGGGATCTGGGTTATGGTCGGGTGATCGCCTGCACCACTCCTGATTTTTTCTCCAATCGTTCGCTGCTGACTGCGTCTGGTGGTCGCCTTGCTGTGCGACTGGCAGCCTTCGGTGCACTGCAGCCTGCAGAGCTGCAGAAGCAGGGGTTTGTGGCCTTTGACCAGTCCCGGATCGTGATCAGCGAATACTTCAACACCACCGATTCAATGCTTGGCACTGGCGTGCTGTTCAGTTCCGGACTCCGCATTGGCACTTTACAGCTGATTCTCACCGCCGCACTGTCGCTCTGGCTGGGCTTCCATCGATTTGGACCGGCAAAGCTGGATCTGCGACTTCAGCGACGCTCGCTCACCGACACCGCCCGCGCCGTTGGCAATTTGCATTATCGCTCTGGAGATGGTGGCGCTCTGGTCTCGGCGCGCCTTGATTATCTCCGTGGCCAGTTGAGACGACGGTACGGGAGTTCTGTGAGTATTCAGAACCGGGCAACGCTGATACGGATTTCCGGATTGCCATCCGCAGAAGTATCTGCCGGCCTCGATTCAGCAGAACTCCAGTCCGGCCAGCCGAGGCTGCCGGTGGCTGATGCTGCCGTGACAATTCGCTGGCTGGGACAACTCCAGCGAGCGCTGCTTGGGACAATTCCCGGTCGCAACCGTCGCCGCGAGGGAACGGGCGATTCGTGAAGGTCCGCAGGGTGGTGCCGGTTCCAGAAACAATTCCATTTCCACAGGGTACTCCTCAGATGAATGTTGCTCAGGTTCAATCGCTTTTTGAGAGCGTCTGCAGTCAGATTGGTCGTGTCGTGGTGGGGCAGCGTGAGCTGGTTGAAGGAGTGGTAGTGGCGCTGTTTGCGGAGGGCAGTGTGCTGATTGAAGGTCCCCCGGGACTGGGCAAAACGCTGCTCGTGAATGTGCTTTCCAGAACGGTGGACTGCCGTTTCCGCCGCGTCCAGTTCACTCCGGACCTGATGCCTTCAGACCTGACGGGGCACAGCATCTTCGACATGAAGCAGCAGATCTTCACGTTTAATCCCGGCCCGGTATTCACCAACCTGCTGCTCACCGACGAAATCAATCGCTCACCACCCAAAACCCAGGCTGCACTGCTTGAAGTCATGCAGGAACAGCAGGTGACCGTGGACGGCAAAACGCACGTTCTGGATCGGCCGTTCCTGGTGATCGCCACTCAGAACCCCATCGAGCACGAAGGCACTTATCCGCTCCCGGAAGCTCAGGTGGACCGCTTCATGTTCAAGCTGCTGGTGGACTATCCACCACCAGCCGATGAAGTGGAAATTCTTGCACATTATGCGGGTGGTCGTGATCCACGAAAGCTGGCTGAATTCGAACTGCAGCCGGTACTTCGCGGTGCCGACGTGCTGCAGATTCAGCAGGCTGTCAAACAGGTGATTGTCGAACCGGTGCTGCTGAAGTACATCGTGGACATCCTTGCGGCGGCACGAACATGGAGCACCGTGAGTATTGGCCCCAGTCCTCGAGCCGGCGTGAATTTTGTGCTCGCCGCCCGCACACTTGCCGCCTGTCGCGGCCGCGACTTCGTCACACCGGATGACATCAAGGAACTCGCCCCGTGGATCCTGCGGCATCGACTCCGACTGCGTCCGGAAGCTGAGCTGGAAGGAACTTCGGCGGACGAAACCGTTCGCGGGATTCTTGAGCAGGTGGAGGCGCCGAAGACATGATTCCCTCGCGGCGGCTGCTGCTGCTCACCGCCTCTCTCGCTCTCCCCATGCTGCTCGCGGGAATCAACCGCAGCCTCGCAGAAGCTGCGCTGATCGCCAATCTGCTGCTGCTGGCCATCGCCTTCCTCGATCTGCTCATCAGCCCCGCACCTACCGACGTTGCCATTCACCGGGAACTTGCCGAAGTTCTGAGTGTCGGCGCCGCCAATCCCGCCAGACTCGTCGTCAAAAATCGCTCCCCGCAAACACTCCTCCTCAGCCTGCACGATGACCCAGGACCTCTCTGCAGCACCGAACGACTCCCACAAACCATCTCCATCCGACCAGATCAGCAGCTGGACGTCAGCTACATCGTCCGGCCACTCAAACGCGGTGCCTCAGAAATGCCGGAAGTGCATCTCAGCTTCCCCACGCGACTGGGACTTTGGCACCGGCGACAGGCACGGGCTCTGACAACGCCCATTCGCATCTACCCGGACATCCGAGCCGTTTATCGCTGCGAACTGATGGCCAGCCGCAATCGACTGGCCGAGATCGGCGTCCGCATGGTTCGCATGCCCGGACAGGGACGCGAATTTGAACGGCTTCGAGAATATCGATACGGCGATGACCTCCGCCAGCTTGACTGGAAAGCCACTGCTCGCCAGCGACAGCTGATCACTCGTGAGTTTCAGGTCGAACGCAATCAAAATATCGTGATTCTGCTTGACTGCGGTCGATTTATGCGCAACGAGTTTGACGGGATATCGCTGCTTGATCATGCCCTGAACGCCGCCATTATGCTGAGCTATATTGCCCTCGGACAGGGTGATAATGTCTCAATGCTCGCATTTTCAGAACGCATCGAACGCTTTATCCGCCCCGTCCGTGGTCGACCCGGCATTCAGCAGATCCTTCGATCCACCTACGACATCACCGCATCCACCAGCGTCTCCGATTATTCACTCGCTCTTGAATACCTCGCAAAAGTCCAGCGCAAACGTGCCCTTGTCGTGCTCATCACCTTCGTCACTGATGAACTTCAGCTGCAGGTCATCGGCCAGTCACTGCGGCTCCCCAGCCTCCCGTGGCTGTCGCTCTGCGTTCTGCTCCAGGACACCGCTCTCAAATCCCTGGCTGAACGCATTCCCGCAACGGACCTGGACGTCTGCCACACCGCCGCCGCCGCTCAAATTCTCTCCGGACAGGCTCGAGAAGCCGCCCTGCTCCGGGAATCAGGCGTAATGCTGATTGACACCCCCCCGGAAATGCTGTCTGAACGGCTCATCAATGAATATCTGAGCATCAAAGCAAGAAATTTGATGTAGCCGCCGTCCAGCGGACAGTCTGACCGCCTGACCAGCTGACCAGAGGTCAGGATTTTCCAGAATGCGGATGCCTGTTTTTCGCGCTGTTCGCACCAAAAACTGGCAGACGACCGATCGCAGCGGTGCAGACGGCTTCCAAATTCCGCGGATTTCCCTCAGACACCCCGCTTCCACTCGAATCACCCCCTGCTCTGTTCTTAGAATACTGCGTTCGGTTTCCCGAAAAATCGAAGTCAGGAAAGCAAAGCGTCATGGGCAAGCCCACTGGATTTAAAGAATACACCCGGCAGGTGCCGGCTGATCGTGATCCATTGCTGCGGATCATGGACTGGAAAGAATTTCACGAACATCTGGACGAAGCAGACCTGCGCGTCCAGGGTGCTCGCTGCATGGACTGCGGCGTTCCCTTCTGCCATACAGGCGACCTGATGGCCAATATGGCGTCCGGCTGCCCGATTAATAATCTCATTCCCGAGTGGAACGATCTGGTCTACCAGGGTCGCTGGCGCGATGCTCTGGATCGTCTGCACAAGACCAACAACTTTCCGGAATTCACCGGCCGTGTCTGTCCGGCCCCCTGCGAAGGCTCCTGCTGCCTCGGCGTCAACGAACCAGCGGTCACCATCAAGAACATCGAATGTTCCATCATTGATCACGCTTTCGAGATGGGCTGGGTGATCCCGGAACCGCCTCAGGTTCGCACCGGCAAAAAGGTGGCCGTAATCGGTTCCGGTCCAGCGGGACTTGCCGCAGCTGCACAGCTCAACAAGGCCGGTCACTGGGTCACCGTCTACGAACGTGACGACCGCGTCGGCGGACTGCTCATGTATGGCATCCCCAACATGAAGCTCGATAAAAAAGAAGTCGTCGATCGTCGCGTGCGAATCATGGAACAGGAAGGCATCACCTTCTTTACCGGCATGGAAGTCGGACGCAATGTCCCCGGCTCGCAGCTGCTTGAAGACTTCGACGCCGTGGTGCTCGCAACCGGATCAACTCGCCCCCGCGACCTGTCAATCCCCGGTCGACAGCTCAACGGCATCCACTATGCCATGGACTTCCTCCGTGCCAACACCCGCAGCCTGCTCGACAGCGGTCTTGCAGACGGCAACCACATCAGTGCTCGCGGGAAGCACGTGATCGTCATCGGCGGTGGCGACACCGGCAATGACTGCCTCGGCACCTCCATGCGACACGGCTGCAAATCGCTCGTCAATTTCGAAATCGTCGAAAAACCGCCGCTGCAGCGAGCCCCCAACAACCCGTGGCCGCAATGGCCACGAGTCTTCCGCGTCGATTACGGACATGAAGAGGCCGAAGCAAAATTCGGCGAAGATCCGCGACGCTTCGCTGTCCAGACCGTCGAATTCGTCGATGATGGCCATGGAAATGTCAAAGCTATCAAAACCATCGAAGTCGACTGGCAGGTCATGACCGAAGGCGGCCCCCCGTTCGTTCCCATTCCAGGCACCGAAAAGGAATACCCCGCCGACCTCGTCTTTCTCGCACTCGGCTTCCTTGGCCCCGAACACCCCGTCGCCGATCAGCTCGGCGTCAAACTTCGCGAAGGTCGCGGTGGCATGAGCTGGTTTGAAGGCGAGCACGAAAAATATCGCACAACCAACGAACGCGTCTTTGTGGCCGGTGATTGTCGGCGAGGACAAAGTCTCGTGGTCTGGGCCATCAATGAAGGTCGCGGAGTTGCTCGGGAAGTCGATCGCTTTCTGATGGGCACTACCGATCTGCCTTAACGTTTTTTTGGTTACGATCAGCCAGGCTATCTGACCTCCCTGCTCCCTGCTCCCTGCTCCCTGCCCACTCATCACTCTCCCACACCCCGCTAAGCTTTCCTATGTCACAGCTCAATCGCTACAGCAGTCGCATTACGCAACCGGCCTCTCAGGGCGCCTCACAGGCCATGCTTTACGCCACCGGGATGTCCCCTGAAGACATGCAGAAGCCGCAGGTGGGTATTGCCAGCGTCTGGTACGAAGGCAATCCATGCAACATGCACCTGATGGACCTTGCGGGAAAAGTGCGCGAGGGTGTGCAGGCGGCCGGATTGGTGGGGATGCGGTTCAACACGATTGGTGTAAGCGACGGCATTTCGATGGGAACGGACGGGATGTCCTATTCGCTGCAGTCCCGCGACCTGATTGCCGACTCCATCGAGACCGTCATGTCGGCTCAGTGGTACGACGCCAACATCTCGCTGCCCGGCTGCGACAAGAACATGCCAGGCTGTCTGATCGCGATGGCGCGGCTGAATCGCCCTGCGCTGATGATCTACGGCGGCACCATTCGTCCCGGCTGTGGGCTGAAGGGTGAAAAGCTCGACATTGTTTCGGCCTTTCAGTCCTACGGTGAATTTATCAGCAAGCGGATCAGTGAAACGGAACGAGCAGCGATTGTCCGCAGTTCCTGTCCCGGTGCCGGGGCCTGCGGCGGGATGTACACGGCCAATACGATGGCATCGGCGATTGAGGCGATGGGAATGTCGCTGCCGTACAGTTCGTCGATACCTGCCGAGGATCCAGCGAAACTGGACGAATGTTTCCAGGCGGGCGCAGCCATTCGCCATCTGCTCGAAATTGATCTCAAGCCGCGTGATATCATGACTCGAGCGGCCTTCGAAAACGCCATAGTGCTGATCATGGCCACGGGCGGGTCCACCAACGCGGTGCTGCATCTGATCGCGATGGCCCGAGCGGCTGGAGTATCGCTGACGATTGACGACTTTCAAAGTGTCAGTGATCGCGTGCCTTTCATTGCGGACCTCAAACCCAGCGGCAAGTACGTGATGGAGGATCTGCACACCGTGGGCGGCACTCCTGCAGTACTCAAGTATCTGCTTGAAAAAGGTTTGATTGACGGCAGCTGCCTCACGGTCACCGGAAAGACACTCGCCGAAAACCTCGCTCCTCTTCCCGGGCTCAAAGCCAGCCAGCAGATCATCCAGCCGGTTGAAAAACCGATCAAGGCCACAGGCCATATCCGGATCATGCGAGGCAATGTCTGCCCTGACGGCGCAGTCGCCAAGATCACTGGCAAGGAAGGGCTTGTGTTCTCCGGTCCGGCCCGCTGCTTCGACTCCGAAGAACTCATGCTGGCCGGTCTCGAACAGGGTCGCATCCAGAAGGGTGATGTGGTCGTGATTCGCTACGAAGGACCTCAGGGCGGCCCCGGTATGCCGGAAATGCTCACACCTACCTCCGCCATCATGGGAGCAGGGCTGGGTTCTGACGTGGCTCTGCTCACAGACGGCCGTTTCAGCGGTGGTTCTCACGGCTTCATCGTCGGCCATATCACTCCGGAAGCCCAGGTCGGAGGGGTGCTTGCACTGCTGCAGGACGGGGACCGCATTACTGTCGATGCCGAACGCAATGAAATCAACGTTGATCTTTCTGCCGACGTGCTGGCCACCCGCCGGGCCGCATTTGTGGCTCCACCGCCCAAAGCCGTTCGCGGAACGCTTGCCAAATACATCCGCCTTGTCCGTTCCGCTTCTGAAGGCTGCGTAACAGATGAAGGCTGAGACTGATATCCGGTTCTGAAACGGAATCGCAGCAGGCTCCCCAACCGGCCCGCTGTGATTTTTTCCGTGCACGCAGTTTTCCTGACAAGCCTCGCATCATTTTGCCGCAACACGCTCCCGCGTGCCGCGGTGCCGCATCTTTCCGCTTTTGTTCAGGAGCTCCGCAGTGGCCATTAGTGACCTGGAAGAATCCGTCGGCTTCGTTGCCCATCAGTCCCCGGAACAGCGCGCGGAAAGCCGCGCCAGCATCACTCGCTACATCGTGCTCAAACTGCTCGCCAACGGTCTTCCTGTACCGCCGCGATTCGAAGACCATGATCGCCTCGGCGCCCCTCGACTGCTCAGCACCTATCACCACCGCCTTAAACGCCTCGATTCCGTTCACTGCCCGGCTGACGCCCGCATTGAAGGTTTTCTGCGGCGCTACTTTGACCGCGTCAAAGGCTGCAGCGCACTGCGGCTGCCGGATCTCTCCATCATTCTCGACCGTCACGGCATCGCCCGTGAACTGTCACTGCCCCATGACGCTGACGACTACACCAATCGCTACGGAGCCTCATATCGCGTTCGCAACGGAGTGCTGCATAACCCGGCCAATGACCGCCGCACCACTGAGGGCACATTCCACGTTGTTGAAGGTGGACTCGCGATCCCCCGCGACAAAAAAGCGGTGCCAAAAGTCACCTTCGCGGCGCTCTTCCGGCACGCCATGAATCCACCCGAGGAACTGCTGCAGATTCCGTTCAGCTCACGTGAGCAATCGCCGGCCAGGGCCTTCGTTTCACTGCTCATCCGTCCCGTGCTCTGCCCGGAAGTCGGTGGCTTCTGCAGCGAACAGTCCATGGAAGTGCGTTTCTTCGCCCCCGGATCGCTCGTCAGCAACCTCGACTTCGTGGAATCGATCTTCGGCAATGCCGGTGACCCGTTTCTGCCCGCCAACGACGCCGCTCTTGATGCGGAACACTGGAGCGGCCATACGGGCTGCGTGATCCTCGCTCCCCACCTCGTCGATCTCACCAAACGCGAGCTGGGGCTGCCCCACTTCGATGAAGCCAGCGAACGCCAGCGACAGGATGGCATGTGCTGGAAATCCGAAGACGAAAAATACAACGACGGCCAGGCTTTCAAGCTCACCTGCCGCGATGAAGAAGGCGTGATCGTCACTCTCATCGCCGATAACTACTACGGCTACTGCAAAAAAGAAGTCAAAACACAGCTCAGTTACGCTGCCAATCTTGCAGGAATGCTGGAGGAAGAGCACGCGGGCGGAGCAATGGCGTTTGCCAGCTTCAACCTTGGTGAGGAATTCAGCGCCGACAGCCGAAAATACAACAATCGCACCTTCGCCGATGTCGCCCGAGACTACTCACGGTTTATCGATGTTCGCCCCGAAGGCTATGCCGTCGATCGCAGTCATCCCACCGTCATCTACGTCTCCGAAAACGCCCGCTTCACCGTCGCCGATCAACGCGTGTCCTGGTTCTACAACGGGATCCAGCAGTACATCCCGCTGCGCCCCGGCTTCATCTATATGACGCCGTCCGGCTACAAGGTGAGGCTTGAAAAGCACCCCGCAGCACCCTCGTGGAGACTTATCGGCACTCTCTTCGAAGGCGTCTTCTGCCATAAACCCTGTACCGTCAGTGGTGGTGGCAAGAGTGAAATCAGCAAGCCAATCGCCGACTATCTGCTCCATGGCCCCGTCTTCGTTGCCGATGCCGAAAAGGACCTTGAACTGGTTCAGCAGATCTTCGATCGCGACTATTCAGACCGGTGGCTCGCCGGTGGCCCCGTCCAGCCGGATTACTCCCGCGCCCCCAGCCGCCGCATCCTCGATCCCGCCCGCTCTCTGGGCAGCGTGATCAAACTCTTCACACCCTCGCCCGATTACACCGACGCCTACAACCAGTGGCTCGCGGGCATCCCCGATCATATCTACGCAATCGTCTTCGTGATCAAACGCATGCATTCCGGTCCCGAATCCGACTGGAGAAAGAACTTCTCCGTCGATATCGTGAACGGACATCCCGGGCACGAACTCAAATACGGCGAACGTCGGCTCGTCGGCACCTACCTCCGCGTCGGACTGCTCGGAGAAAACACCTGGCGGACATGGAAACTGCGACAGGACTTCGCGCCAGCTCAAAAAGTGCAGACCGAAGACGACATCAGCGTCTCTGTCGTCGTCCCTCGGCGATCACTGCAGCATCTCGGGAATGTGCTCACCGAAGAGCTCAGCTATAAGTTCGTAACCAACTGCGAATACCGCCTGTTCCAGCGTCCGGATGATGCGATTCACAGGGGACTTGACCGGCTCACCGAAGCCGACCTCGCCCGCTCCGATAATTTCATCGTCAACTTCGAACCGCTCGCTCGCAAACAGGTCAGCGAAATCTGTGATCGTCCCGTCGATCTCAGCCAGTTCACGCAACCCATGCAGCGGCTCCTGCAGGGAATGCTCGACAGCAACGACAGCTACGTCGTCTGCTCAAACACCCCACGCATGGTGAATGGCGTCCCCAGCAAAAATCCGCGATATCTGCAGCCACGGCCCGATCTGATCAACCCCGTGAATCGCTACGTCGGTGAAATGGGAATTCGCCTGTCCCGCGCTGTCCCGGCTGACAGGCCCGTGCATTCACCCGTCCAGTCCGTGCTCATCGGACGCCGCAATAATCCGCCGGAACCCGCCAAAGGAATCCGCCCGCTCGCTGTGTACAATCCAATTCACTACCAGGAGCTGCCGGAACTCTTCATGGACTTTATCAGCGCACTGTCCGGGAAGAGTCCTTCAACCACAGGTGCCGGCAGCGAAGGTGCACTGACCAAGGGCCCCTTCAACTGCCTTCGCCCCATTACCGATCTTAATAACGCGCTCGTCAGTTATCTGCTCACCGGACTTGCCGGCTTTTCCACCCCCGCCGGACACATCGGCCCAAATGTGCGTGTCGATCACGACATCAGCCTGCTCATCCCGGAAATCTGGTGCCGCCTCAGCCCCGCTGAACGGGCTCCAAAGTTCCTCATCGAAGAACAACTGCTCGAGAAACTTGAGGACTACGAGTTCAACGGACAGCTGATCCCGGCCAGCCGACTTGGCTGGCGAATTACTCCACGCTTCATCCGTCGCTTCGCCGGACGCGTCTTCGATAATCCCAATAAAGTGTTCGATACCGCGATGCTTCAGCCCGAATCGCAGGATCAGGCCGCGTTCGCGGATGGCGTTCTGCATATCGCGGAAGCTCAGCAGAAAATCGCCCTTCGCTACTTTGAAGACGGCTCCGCAGACCTCGCCTGCCCGCCACTGCTCGCCCTGCTGCACATCATGGCATACGGCACGTGGAATGACATGGACGTCCATGACTCCGAAGTACGTCGCATGTTTACACTCGAATCCATGCTGGCTTCTGACTGGTATGCCGCGCGGCTGCGCCGCCGTCAGGAACGCCAGCAGTCACTCTGGCAGCGACATATTCAGGCCCTCGACTCGTTCCTCAACAGCAACGAATATGAAGAAGAAAAAATCAACCTGAATATCGCTGCACGACTCGAATCCGCCCGTCACACCCTTGAACGCATCATCTCCCCTGAATACCTCGCAGAACTCCACGGAACCCTCGGCGCCGACCAGCTGTAACTCCCCCTCCCCCTCCCCCAAATGGACTCGCACCAATGCCCTGGCTTCCGCTCATCGACGCCGCTGAAATCCCGGTCGGCTCCGGCCGGGAAGTTGTTGCCGATGGCCGGATCTTCGCCGTCTATAACGTGGATGGCACCTTCCACGTTCTGGACGGCATCTGCCCACATGCAGGCGGACCGCTGGGAAAGGGAACGCTTCGAGGTGACGTGGTCACGTGCCCGTGGCATGGCTGGCAGTTTCAGGTGTCCACGGGTCAGCACTGTCTGAATTCAAGAATCTGCGCACCTCGCTATCCTGCTGAAATCCGTGACGGCAAAGTCGGCGCAGAAGTAAACTGATCTGCGACCGCATTGCCTTGCGTGACTGTGCCGTTAAAGAGGTGCTTCCGGTGTCAGCGAGAGCAGCTTCATGAAGAGCACTCGGCCCAGCTCCGGAACTTCAGGCGAACACTTCAAGCGAAACTCTTCAGGGATTGCAGCCTCGACCAGCAACAGCACAGTCCCGGACTCGATGCGAAGCGGAGATGCTGTCAGACTTCGCTGGGCCAAAGCCCGGCGAATGAGCAGTCTGCGTCGCTGACGATGGGGGTCCGCAGCGTTCTCTGAGTCTGCAACTGAATTCTGAGGCTGCCACCAGAGGTTGTAGGTATCCTCGTCCCGCCAAAGCAGTTCGCCCAGGCTTATTGCTGATGAGTTCCTGATGACCGCCTTGCCCTGCTGCTGGTCAAGCGACATTTCCCACGCTTTATTTCCGACAATTGCCAGACACAAAGTGTCCTCGGCATAGGGAAATTCGGGACCAAGCCCCAGTTCCAGCGTGGCCAGAGTGTTGTTCAGCAACTGCTGACGATTGATCCGAACGTTCCAGTTTGGGAGTTCCAGACGACGGGCCATGGTCAGCACTTCCGTGCTGTAGGGCGCCAGTCGCGTTGTCATGCTGGCGGAGTTGCCATGCTGAATAACGCTGTCCGATCGATCAAATCGATTTCCACTTGCCAGCAGCGCCTGATGATTCTGATCAGTCAGCTGCCACGTGCCGCCGTCTGTGGCAAACAATTGAGTGAACTGCAGACAATTCCAGTGACGCTGATCGTCTGCGGACGCCACCATCAGGGTCTGCAGCGATTCGGTTTCTCCGTAACCGCGACGTCCAAGCAATAGAAAAAACAGGCTGAAAAGAGCAGACAGTCCGAGTACTGCCGCGATTGTCTTCACCGGGCTGAACCGATTTTTATTCGAGAATCGCCAGATGCCGGGATACAGGGCAAAGATGTAGGCAAATGACAGCAGCCCAATGAGTGTCCACGCGTGTTTTGGTTCGACCTTCTCACGCAGGTGAGCAAACAAGTCGTCGTCATTCAGCAGGTTCATTCGCCCCAGGGTTGCAGCAGGGTCATTGATTTCCAGCAGATTCTCTTCCGCATCCCCATTCAGGGGACCTCGCACAACTGCGCTGACCCGCGCTTCGGTTAAGTCCTGCCGCTGAATGTCCTCCCGACGAACGATGCCGGAACCCACCCTGAACTCCGGGATCGGTTGATTAAGAACGGAAAGCGGACCCTGGAAAGCCAGCTCGCGACGATTGTCGTCCAGCATCAGGTGCAGCTGGCCTCCGCGCTGGAGCCATGCCAGAAATGCCTGCTCACGCGGGGCTTCCCAGTCCGGCACATGGTCCAGAAACACGGCGTGCAATCCGCCGGTGGCCGTCGAGTAGGGCGGGAAGATTTCGGCTGGCATGTGCCGAACAGTGGTCGGCTGACGGTCCTGCTTCCGTGATGGATCGAGGAACACGGCCGGCAGATTCTGCTCAGTGGTGTTCACGGCACCAGCCTGACTCTGTCGAAGCCGATTCCATGCCGGATCCACAGCCAGGCGAGGCGGGTCAAGCGACTGCAGTTCAGATCTGCCATCTTCAGTCTGAAGTTCCACCGTCCAGCTGTCAGGGACATCCGTCACATAAGGATAAAACTGGACCCAGCGACGAGACTGACCGCTCAAATACAGCGGCTGCTGTAACGCTGCACTCCCCTCGCGGGAAAATCCAGTCGTCAGACGGATCGATATCGTGCCCTCGATCACATCTCCGGAGAGATTGTCAAGCAGCAGCGACAAAGGCTGAAAGTGGCCGGCCGAAACACGACCGTCAAACCCCCAGATGACATCCGCAATGCGAATCTGCGATGATCCCGGGGAGACAGACTGGCCGCAACAGACGCCGCAGAGCGCTGTAAGCAGCAGAGCAACTCGCAGAAAGACGTTCGGCCACAGGCGTTTACTCATCGGGTTCATCCGCACGCCCCAGCAGAACTGCACTGCGACGACAGGTCATCTGACGCAGCAGCAGGTAAACTCCGAGCTGTGTGAGGGTGACCAGAAGCAACATCGCCAAACCACCTGACACGTCAAAACTCATGCGATTGCCGGAGTAGCCGGAGTAGCCGTAACTGCCGGATCCGTAAGGGCTCCAGCCATTGTTGTAGCGAGTGATTCCCTGGAGGAGCATTTCAGAGGTGACGATTACGCCATCGGGGCGACAGGCGGTGGTGAGTGCCTGCACGAGGATGCTGGGCTCGCGGTCGGAAGAGTACCCGCTGTTAAAAGAGGGCGAGGCAGACAATCCTATGAATCTGAGCATGATGGGGAGGGCGAAGGTTGCTGTCAAGTACCACAGTCCAAGCACGACCTGGACAAGAATCACAGAGCGGGCCTGAGTTTTCGCGCGGGCGCCTAAACGCAGTGCCAGCCATACAATCAGCTGCATCAGAATCCACGTCGACCACAGACTCCCGACGAAGTACACCACCAGCCCGGTGATCTGAACGACGGAGTTCTGCACCGCCACCATCGACAAATTCCCCAGCATCAGCACCGCGGCGAGATGAACCGTCATGATTGGGGTCGCAAGCATCAGCAGCATGCGTCTGATGCCGCTTACCTTCTGCAGAAGAATACTGGTGTTGGTCATCGGTGTGGAGAGCAATGCATCGAGCGTCTCACGAGTGCGTTCAGACGAGATCAGTGTTGCTGCCTTGACGGAGATAATCATGGCCGCAAGCACCCAGAGCAACCGCAGGAGTGAGCCAAGCACTTCCATGCTGTTGGTGTTACTGGTGCCGACTGTCATCACACAGATAAACAGCACCGGAAACTGAATCAGAACCAGCAAGCGAACCAGGTAATGCGGCTTGCCGAGCGACTTTTTGCAGCGTTCACGCCAGGCGACCGGGTCATTGAGCGGCAGTGATGTTGATTCTTTCAGAACCATTCGACCACCCGTGGTCCACTCATTCACGTCCTTGAAGAACCTGTCCAGCCAGTGGAAGATCTTTAAAAGGATGGAGGAGCGACCGACTTCGGCGCGGGTGATGAGAAATCGTCGGGCGAGCAGAATCAGAACCAAAGAGGCGAATGCTGATGGAAGCGCAGCCCAAAGCAGTCCCATCAAGCTGCCATCGCCACTCAGAAAAGTGTTTGCAGCAAACCCGCGAGGGAGCCCCGGAAAATTACTGTTCCGGTACGTTATTCGTGCGAAAATCAACTGGTTCCAGATCAATGATGGTGCCGGAAAAAATGAAGGCATCGCGCTGGATAGTATGATCACCGCGCCAACCAGCATGTAGGATGCGATGAAAGCGCCAACAGTTGTGGAAAACCAGGCGCTGCAAACTAAACCGATCGAAGCGAAAAGCACACATTCCCATAACAGCAGCCAGAGCGTTCCCAGCAACAGCACATTGTCGATGCCGCCCAGAGTATAGATCCATGCGAAAATCGGAAATGTGAGGACGATAAAGGTGAGCATGGGCAGCAGCCGACTGCCGAGCTTTTCAAGGACGATCGTGAGTGGGCCGAGACGCGTGACAAAGAGCGTTCCCAGGGTATTTCGCTCTTTTTCAATCGTGATCGACCCGCAGATCAGAGACGGCATCAGCAACTTGACGGTGAAGAACAGGAGCCCCCCCATCGGCGGCAGGAGCTGGATGCCAATACCAAGCATCTCCGGATCCAGGGTGCCGGTATACGGTCGCCCTCCCGAGAATCTCCACAGAGCTTCCGTCACTGACCAGAAGGCATATCCCAACATGGCCAGCGCAGCAAAGGTCCGCAGCACCCACGTTCTGCGACGGGCGGCCAGTTCCGTAAGCTCTCGACGGAGCAGTGGGAGTTCGGGAAACAGCCCGGGCTTCATATCGTTCGGCCTTCGGTGAGTTTCATAAAGGCCGTTTCCATGTCCATCGCCTCCGGCTGAAACATCGTCAGTCTGGCCTTCACTTCCACCAGCGCCTGATGCAGGTCAGCGATGCTCAGCTGATCTTCGTGCAGGCGAACAGCCCAGCGGTCAACCTGCTGCTCTACTGACTCCACACCGGAAATCCCCTGAACGCGCAACAACAACTCGGGGCTGGCGTTTTCAACTCGCACATGGACCACTCGCATCAGCTGCAGACGACGATAGATATCGTCGAGCGATCCCTGGGCCACCAGCTGTCCCAGTTCGATAATGCCAATGCGAGTACACAGCTGGCTGAGTTCGGAAAGGATGTGGCTGCTGATAAGGATTGTCTTGCCCAGATCACGCAGGGCCTTTAAGAGCTCTCGCATTTCGATTCGAGCACGCGGGTCGAGTCCACTTGAGGGTTCGTCAAGGAGCAGAACTTTGGGGTCGTGAAGCAGCACTCGAGCCAGCGCGAGACGCTGCTTCATGCCGCGAGAAAGACTGTCCACCTGCGAATTTGCCTTGTGAGTCATCTCGGTGAGCGTGAGCACATCATCGATCGTGGACTTGCGCCGCTCTGTCGGTATCCGATAGGCCGCCGCAAAGAAGTGCAGATACTCCAGCGACGTCAAATCCTCATACACACCAAAAAAGTCCGGCACGAAACCCATCACGTCACGAACTTTCTGAGCCTGTCGGAGCACGTCAAGGCCGCAGATTAATGCCTGACCCCGGAACTTTGGCTGCAGCGTCGCAAGCACGCGAAAGGTTGACGACTTACCAGCACCGTTCGGACCAATGAATCCAAAGACCTCGCCGTGAGGAATGTCCAGCGAAATTCCCTTCACCGCCTCGAATTTGCCGTAACTCACACGCAGATCACGCAGCGAAATTGCCATTCGCCACGGATCCACCGCTTCCTCGGAAGTTTTACTGTCGGACACTGTCGCCGGGCTCACAATCTCATTCCTGTTCTGTTGGACCGATACCAGGTACGCTTTCAAAATCACGGCTTACTGCGGTATTTTCGACGAAACACTTCGATATCCTGATAGTAATCCCCGGGGCTTCGGCGAGCGACCAGCAGCACCCATTCCTGCGGGTCGGAACCGTCCGACATCGTAAGATCTTCAAGAGTCCCCGATCCGTCTGGCGAAATGCCACTGAAGAGCGAGAAAAAGCCGATTTGCTGGCGGGGGTTCTGACGCGGACCCTGAGCTGGCAGTGACTGGAGCACGGAGTGAAGCAAGGTGTCTCCGGTTAACTGCGTTGAGTTGTAGGCCTGATACGACAGCTCGGGCGACTGTGGCGCCACCCACGACATTCCATAAAGCGGCGAAACGACTCCCAGGTTGAATATGGCTGCGTAATGTATGTCCCCGGAAGAATTCTGCAGCGCCGCCAGACGCGATGCCAGCTCCGCTCGGCCCTTATCCGTCGTCACAAATTGCTCATCGTCCCATGGCAAATCCGGAATCTGCAGATTCTCTGGGTCAGGTGCAATCGAGAATGTTCGCAGTGACATCGGCGACCACTGGCGCACCGACTGGTTCAGCATCCAGTTCTGAGGGAAGTTGCCCTGATATTCGGGCGGAATGTCGTTGGAAGGCACCGCGTTTGAATTGTAATTGTTGAACGGGTCATAGGAATCCACTTGCATCTCATCTGACATCTGCACCGCAAATTCCCTGCGATGATCGCTGGAAAGTGTGGCCTGGCTGCCATGAAAGAGCGTTGTCATGGTGGATTGTCGGAGCGGCTCTGCGTTTTCTCCGAGGTCGGTGACTGTCAGCGTTCGCATGGAATTCTGGTCGCCCATGTAGGCCTGAGCGACCGCCATGGTCAGCAGGGTGAAGGCCAGTGTCGTTGCCGGAAACACAACCCACGTGTATTTTCGCGCTCGCAGCCACCCAAGGATCAAATACTCCAGCGGGCCCACCACAATCACATAGCTGATCAAAATCAGCGACATCACGGACGTGGGAACCAGTCTGAGCGTCGCCGGGAGCAGCAGTCGCGCGATGCTTGCCGTGATCGAGTCTCTCATGGGTTGCAAGCCATTCACCGCCAGCGCTGACCTGATGCTTTGTTCATCCACATAATATCGTCCATTGGCGCTCTGCAGCGACGTGACTCCGACACCGCCAAAGGAGTAGTACTGTCCGGTGCGCGACTTCAGTGCATCCGGGTCTTTGACATACAGGCCAGTCTCGTCGAACTGAAACACCTCCTGCCCCGCCATCATGTTCAACCGCTGCAGGAGCCCCTCCCTGCGAAAAGTTTCAGGATCTGACAACTGCAGACTGTCGCGGAAACGCCAGAGAAACTTGAGCAGACTGCACTGAAGTTGCGAAGTGGCCTGCACCTGAGCGATTGCGGCGGAGGAAGGCAGCAGGACCGCCCGGCCCAGCTCAGGACGGGAGAACAGGGGGACGCCGGGATTGTCGATCACTGCCAGCAGCCGTCCCTCGGAATCCAGCGTCAGCTCGCCAGGCTGCCCCTTGCCAAATCCCATCAGCTCCCGCAGGAAGCTCAGGTGGTCACTTGTCAGCTGTTCAGGGGCATGAATACAGACGCTGCCACCAGCGCGAACCCAGGCAAGCACGCCGGCCAGCTGCTCTTTTGTGAGTGACGAAAGGCCGCCGTCACTGATCAGCAGCATATCAAATGCACAGAGCCAGAGCGGATCTTCAGGAAGGTCAGCGGCTTTCCATGAGTAAACGAAATGGACGAGAGACTCCAGCGGATTTGCGAGCCCCCGCTGGCTGATCACTGTTTCCGCGGGATCCTCTTCGGCATCGGAACCTGATGACAGGCCCCACGTACCAAACGATAACAAATCCTGAAGCTGCCTCCGATCCTCCGTTGCGGGCTGCTCCGCCTCAGCGTTTTTGCAGACACTCCCAATCACCCGACCGCGCTGCGATTCCGGCAGCATGAGCAGGTCAAAGGGCTCCGGAGGATTTACACGGTCGCGGATCGAAGACAAAGGAATTCGTTCGTCTTCCGTGACAAACCACGCGCGGACAGCGTAGTTCTGATTGGTGGACGGTCGGAGCGGCGGGAGCAACAGATTGAATTGAAGGTCTGCTCCCGCCAGCACAATCCCGTCGCGACGGATTCTGGCGAGCAGAGAGTTTTCAACGATGTATGTCTGGGAGTCGTAGACTTCCAGCTCCAGTGTCCCTTCGACGATCTGCGGCTGATTGTATTCAATCCGCACGCGGCAGGGCACCGGAGCAGACTGGCGGTTACGGATGGACAAAAGGTCCAGCTTCAGACCGATCTTTGGCTGAGCGAACGCGGGAGTACAAAGGGTCAGCAACAGAATTGTGGTTGTCAGCCAACGCCCCGATTGCGCCCGCATGTCTGATTGCTCCGCCACACCCCAGCATGATAATCGTAACGAGCACGGCAACGACCGAACGGAGATGTCGCAAGCGCAGATGCCGGTTGGGGGCAGGCGGGGAAGCGACAGGCAGAGCAGTGAAGCCGGCGTCCAGGGATTCTACTAATGCGCGGCGGCAAAGGCAAATACCCAGATCAGGGAATTGGCGGCGGATTCGAAATCGTTGTCCGTCCCCACGAGTATTGTGCGACGGCCGTCCGGAAGCACTTCTCCAAACGTCAGACCCTCGATCTTCTCCGGCATGTCCTCCCCAGCCAGCTTCCACCGCGGGTCCAGAAAATCCAGCCAGACGGTTTTCTTCACCGGCCGAATTCCGGCTGCCGACAGATCTGCAGGCAATTGCGAAATCCCGGAAATATCAGTGGCCTCGGAGAGATCAATCAGAACGAGCCGTCGATAGGCGGCCTTCGTACCGCTTTCGCCGTCCCGTTCCAGTACCAGCAGACGTGTGGCGTCAATCGCCACAAGCTCGCTGTTGCCGTTGGCCTCGCTGTCCAGCTCATACACAAACTCACGCAGTGCCCCACTCCCCAGCTGCACCTCCAGCAAACGACAGCGACGCCCAACGATCTTCTTGCCGTCGCGACGACCGTCCTGCAGCAGCGGACCCTGCATGAGCCCCAGCAGCGACCGGCCGTCCGTTGATAATGCCAGACACTCCATTCCCCGATTCGACACCCGACCCACTATGTTGGCCGCGTTCTCACGGTCCCGGTCGCCGTCCGGTCGCTGCACCCGGAAATAAGCCGGTATCGGAAAACTTCGCAGCTCCCGACCACTCGCGTCAAACTCTATCAACTCAGGACCGTATTCGTCCGACACATACAGCGTTCCCGTACGGCTCAGTCGCAAACCCTCCGGATCTAGCCGCCGACCCAGCTTTTCGCCAGCCTCGAGCAGCGTGGAACGACCCGTGAGCGGACGTCCCTGAGTATCCGTGAATCGCACCGTCTTCTTCAGCTCCGCCCGCACCGCAGGCTCGGCTCCCGGAGTGATTGTGATTTCATAGAACTGCACCCGACAGGGATAACTCACAGCACCATCGTCGGGCCCGCGGTCAGACATCGCAGCATACAGCCGACCGCTGCCAGCGTAGTCCAGAGCCGAAAAACCGCCAGTGCGGTTGACCGCCTCGCCGTTCTCCAGCTCCGCCGTCTCACCGGAAAGATCGCGGGCCGTGCCAGGGATTCGCACAGTGCCAATCAACTGCAGCGAATCATCCGCCCGAAGACCAACGGCAAACACCACGCAGCACAGCCAGCTGATGACACCCCAAACTGCTTTCACCACACATCACTCCCTGTTGACCATGCCGCAGAAAACAGTCACGCGTCAGTCTGACTGAGATGGACTCGCCCCGCGGTCTGCACGCATATCCTCTGAAAACTCCTCGTGCTCGTCACCTGCCTCGCCGGGAATCTTCATGGAAAATTCATCTTCCCCGCCATCGACCTCGTCTTCGTCTCCAGTCTCGTCTTCGCCCTCGACGTCAACCGAACTCGTGCGGCTGACTCGCCTGTCAGCTTCCCGAGCAGCCTCCTCGCGATCCTCCACAAACGCGTCCGGCTTCACCAGAATCCAGACCATCATGGAAGACAGCTCCCAGCAGTCGTGGACGAGCCAGCCAGGGACGTCCGGAGCATCGAAGTGCTCCGGAGTTCTCAGCACGAGAATCGCTTCCGGAGTCGAAAGAGTGTCTCGTGCGAGGAGCTTCAAACACGGGGCCAGACTGCCCCGCTGACGCACTTCCTCAGCAATCCTGTAGGGCGGGTCGAAAAACAGCAGCGAATAAGGAATGCAGTCTTCGCCGCCCCGCGGCCTGAACGATGTGCGGCGAATGTCCGTTCGCCAGCAGATAGCGCGGGCGTCAGGAGCGATCGTGCGGACGTTGCCGGCAAGCAGCTGATGCACTTCAGCGCTGCCTTCGAAGAACACGCAGGAAGCAGCGCCGCGACTGAGCGCCTCCATACCCATCGTGCCCACGCCCGCGAAGATATCGGCAACACGAGCACCCGGAACGAATGCCCCCAGACGGTCGAATGTCATCTGACGAACACGGTCCGTGTAAGGACGCGTGGAGTCGTCTGAGGGGGTTTTCAGGAGTCGCCGACGGTACTTGCCGGAAATAATGCGAAGAGCCATGAGTTGCCAGGGGAGAGGGAAAGGCTGTGAGTTGCCCAGGCTGCGTTCCGCCCGAAATGCAATGCTGCGGACAATCGCAGGAAATACGTGGCGTTGCAAATCACAGGCAGGCGTTGAGTAATAATCTCAGCCGGCCGCGGCCAGCTCCTGCCACGAAAAATGGCCGGACTCAGCCGCCCCTGCAGCCTGCTCAGACCTCGCCTCCAGCTGCTCCTGTCGCAGTCGCTCCAGCCGCTGCTGGCTCCAGCGACGAATCAGGCAGACAACCCGCTCCAGAGTGTCCCGATCGAAATACTCAAGTCGCTCCTTCCCCGCGAATGGATACTCCACCACGCGGATAATCCCAATCAGCTCCTGACTACTTAGACGCTGCCGAATGTCAGCATTCGACAAAGCCGCAATTTCAGCCAGCCCCGGGACCTGATGAGTTTTGGAACGCATGACATCGGCTCTGCTGTCTGGTCCGCGAACGCCCCAGTCCCGAGACACGTCGCCGAACACTTTGTGAAGGATCTCCGAGAGCTGGGCGGCATCCGGGGGTTTTCCGAGCACCGCCATGTAACCGGCTTCAATCGCCTGCTGGATTACCCACAAGTCCGGATGCTGGGACAGCAGAACTCCCGCGGTCTCATGCGAATTCGTGAACAGGTCCCGCAGGAGCAGCAGTCCGCTGCCGTCGCTTAAACCGTGGGAAATCAGGCACAGCGAAAACCGACCACGCAGGCTGACTTCCACCGCCTCGGAACGGCTGCCGGCAAATTGCAGTTCCGCAGGAAAACCACGCAGTGCCTCTGAAAGTTCGCCCGCCGCTGTACGACTGCTTTCAACAATCAGAATTCGCTTTAAGCTGCTCTGTTCACAATTCATCGCTGCCAAACCTGACAAATGTTGCCGAGGCGTGGAGCACAACACCCCTGCCGCGGCCCTTGCTGCCGCCAACCGTCCTGCAAGCGGAATGCCATATCAGGAAAACAAAACTTTCCAGTCAAATCCGCACTTGGGCAGTTGAGCGACAGCTGGAAGACTGCTGATTTATGCGGCAGGCGGCGCGGAGATCGCTGAGCAAATGGGCAGGGCCGGAGCAGGCTCCGGTGCGGCAGCAAAGGCGGAAACTCCTGCCAGCCCCCCCGCACCAAAACCTCTGAAACTCAACAAAAAGCTTCCAATCACGCTGAATTCTCAAAAGCAGAAAATCGAAAATTGCGGACGCATGGAAAAACTGTGAAAAGGCGCACGAAAATTGCGGAATGGTGACGAACACAGGTTGCGTAAACCGTGTCATAATCGGGCCATTCCGGGGCTGCGTAGCCTCGGACTCGCCTCAATCCGGCTTCCTGGTTCTTGACAAAGGCAACTGTCGTCGGCAAACTTTCATGCCGCAGGCAGTGCCGCCTGATCCCACCTTTTTTCCCGCCCCGGCGGTTTTGCCGCCTGCTTCCCGCCTCGACATCCGCCACCAGGCCTGTTTTCGGGCCTGTCGTTCGGGCTGCGGGTTGTCTTTTTTCCCCTGGAGATTTTGGATGATTACCGGACAGTCTCGCAGAAGCTTTCTGCACGTTGGTTTCTGCGGTGGGATCGGCCTCAGCCTTGCCCAGTACTTCCGTCTGCAGTCAGCTCAGGCCGACATCAAGCAGTACGAAAGCAAGGAAGGCAAAGCAAAGTCGGTCATTTTCATCTTCCTGCCAGGCGGTATGGCCCACCAGGAAAGCTTTGACCCCAAACCCTACGCCCCCATCGAATATCGCGGGCCGATGTCCTCCATCGAAACCAGCGTCCCAGGCGTCTTCATCAACGAACGCTGGGTGCAGACCGCGAAAATCATGGACAAAATCACCATCTGCCGCAGCATGACTCACGGCGAAGCCGCTCACGAACGCGGTACGCACAATATGTTCACCGGCTATCGCCCAAGCCCCGCGCTCTCTTACCCCAGCATGGGCAGCGTCGTCAGCCACGAATTCGGGCCTCGCAATAACATTCCACAGTACATCTGTATCCCCGGCCAGCCGAATGAGTTTGCCGGCACTGGCTACCTGTCTTCCTCGTTTGCCCCGTTCAGCCTGGGTTCTGACCCGGCCGCCGGTGGTTTCACCGTGCGCGACCTCCAGTTGCCCGGTGGCGTTACCGACGAACGATTCACTCGCCGTCGCCGTGCCCTCGATGCTGTCAACGAACACTTCGTCAGCAAGGAAAAAGCTGATTCGCTCGAAGCCGTCGATACGTTCTATCAGCGTGCTTACGGTCTCATCAGCAGCCAGCAGGCTCGCGAAGCATTCGATCTCAGCAAAGAATCGGACGCCCTGCGCGATGAATACGGCCGTAACACCGCCGGTGCTCGAATGCTGATGGCCCGTCGCCTCATCGAAGCCGGTGCCCGCTTCGTGACCCTCACCTACGGTGGCTGGGACATGCACGATAACATCGCTGCCGGCATCAACGGACAGGTCCCGCCGCTCGATCAGGCCTTCGGCAGGCTCATCCGTGACCTCGATGAACGCGGACGTCTCAACGACACCCTCGTCTGTATCGCCAGCGAATTTGGTCGCACTCCCAAGATCAATGGCACCTCCGGCCGTGACCACTGGCCGAAAGTGTTCAGTGTCGTTCTCGCAGGCGGTGGCGTGAAGCGTGGATTCGTCTACGGCACCTCCAACTCAACTGCCAGCGAACCCGAAGATAATCCACTCAATGTCGAAGACTGGGCAACCACCATCTACAACTGCCTCGGCATCGTCGCCGACAAGGAACTGATGGCCCCAGGCGATCGCCCAATTGAAATTGTTGACGGCGGCAAAGTTCGCGCTGAACTCCTCGCCTGATCGCTCTCGTCACTCCTGCAACGCTGCCCGTGGACGTCACGCGCAGCGTTGTTTTCTATTACGAGTCTCTGAACAATCACAATTCAGGTCAGCCAGGGATCGGCCGGCCAGGTGTCGGGAAGGAGCCCCTGTTGTCTGACCGCCAGAGGATGAGCACTAGCTATGCAAATTCGGTCTGTCCTGTTCGCCGCTGCCCTGCTGCTCTCATCAGCACTGCTCGGATCTCGCCCGGCTGATGCCGCCGATCCCTCGCTGTCCATCATCGTCCCCCGCGGAGCACAGCGGGGCACAGAACAGGTCTTCCGCTTCGCCGGTGCCCGGCTCGACGATGCTCAGGAAATCTTCTTCTACGAACCCGGCTTCGAGGTTCTCGAAATCAAGCCGGCCGATGCCAATAACATCGATGTCAAAGTGCGCATCGCCGCCGATTGCACGCTCGGCGAACATACCGCTCAGGTCCGCACGAAAAGCGGCATCTCTGAATACCGCACGTTCTTCGTGGGGGCTCTCCCGGCTGTCGAAGAGAAAGAGCCGAACACAGACTTCAACACCCCTCAAAGCATCACGATCAACTGCACCATCTCCGGCACCGTCCAGAACGAAGACGTCGATTACTTCGTTCTCGATGCCAAAAAAGGTGACCGCATTTCCGCCGAAGTCGAGGGAATGCGTTTCGGCCAGACACTGTTTGATCCCTACGTCGCCATCCTCAATGACCGCCGCTTCGAACTTGCCTCGGCAGACGACTCACCGCTCCTCAAACAGGACGCCGCTGTCTCGGTAATCATCCCCGAAGACGGACGCTACGTTGTCGAAGTTCGGGAAAGTGGCTATGGCGGTGATGGCAATTGCCGCTATCGACTGCACGTCGGCAACTTCCCGCGCCCCACCATCACCTACCCCGCTGGTGGTCAGGCCGGACAAACTCAGGAAATCGCCTTCATCGGTGACGCAACCGGTCCAATCACCAAACAGATTGCACTGCCCGCAGATTCCCGAGAGACAACCATCTTCATCGAAGATGCGCTGGGAATCACCCCCTCAGGCCATCCGCTCAGGATCTCTCCGCACCCGAACGCTCTTGAAACAGAACCCAATCAGGGCTTTGACACAGCAACCGTTGTTTCCACGTTCCCCTCCGCATTCAATGGGATCCTTCAGGAACCCGGTGACGTGGATATCTTCCGCTTCACAGCCAAAGCCGGACAGGTGTTCGAGGTTGAATGCTTCGGCCGCAGGATTCGATCGCCCATCGATCCCGTAATGAACCTGTATAAGGCCACCGGAGAAGGGATCACCGGGAATGATGACAGTCGCGGTCCGGACAGCTACTTCCGCTGGCAGGTCCCCGCCGACGGCGATTACGCGATCCGAGTTGCCGATCATCTCAATCGCGGCGGCCCCCAATTCGTGTACCGCATCGAATTTCAGGAGGTGAAGCCCAGCCTGAATGTCGGCATCCCTCGCGTCGCTCGATACTCACAGTCGCGCCAGCAGATTTATGTGCCCCGCGGTAATCGCTTCGCCACCCTGATCTCCGCCGAACGCGTTAATTTCGGCGGAGAACTCGTAATCGATGGTGTCCAGCTGCCCGCCGGCATCACCATGGTCGCTCAGCCAATGCCCGCCAACCTGAATGTCATGCCCGTCGTTTTTGAAGCGGCCGCTGATGCACCGCTCGCCGGTGCCCTCGTCGATTTCCGGATGAAGCCCACAGATCCCAACCTCAACTTCCTCGGCCACTTCACCAACCGTGCCGACTACGTCATCGCCGGTCCCGGCCAGTCGCTGTACGTCTGGAAGGACGTCAATCGTCTTCCTGTCGCCGTCGTTGACGAATTGCCGTTTCAGCTCGAAATCGTTCAGCCAAACGTCCCGATCGTCCGCAATGGTCAGATGATGCTCAAAGTCGTGGCGAAGAAGAAGGAAGGCTGGGACGAAGCGATCTCGGTCCAGTTCCCGTTCCGGCCACCGGGCATGGGAGCCAACAGCGAAATCGCGATCCCCAAGGGACAAACAGAAGCACTCTACCAACTCAATGCCGACGGCAATGCAGCCATCGGCAAATGGCCCGTCTATGTGCTCGGCTCCTCCAACGTAAACGGTGCTGCCTGGGCCTCCTCACAGATGGCCCAGATTGAAGTGGTCGAACCCTACGTCGGACTCGCCCTGCAAAGAGCCTCCGTCGAACAGGGACAGGAAACCGAGATTGCAGTCGAAGTGCAGATCCTCAAGGAACTGAAAGCTCCCGCTCAGGTCACTCTGCTGGGACTGCCACACAAAGTCACCGCCGAGCCCCTGCAGATCACTCCGGAAACGAAGGAACTGGTCTTCAAGGTCAAAACCGCCGCTGACAGCCCCGAAGGCAATCACAAGAATGTCTTCTGTCAGGTGACCGTCACCGAAAACAACGAACCCATCGTCCATGCTCGTCTTGGCAATTCAGAACTTCGTATCGATAAGCCGCTGCCCCCCAAGCCCACAGCCGCTCCAATGCCAGCACCTGCTGCTGTGGCCGCCGCGCCCGCTGCTCCTGCACCACCCGCACCTGCCGCAGAGAAACGGCTGACTCGACTCGAAAAGCTGCGCCTCGAAGCCCAGCAGAAAACCGCTCCTCCGCAGAAATAACTCAGGGCCTCCCTCCAGACTTCTTCATTCACCCCCGAAGCACCAGCCATCAGTGTCTCAGGACTTCCAAATGAACCCGCTCAAACTGTCTGCAGTCCTTGCCGCCCTCCTGCTGGCTTCCTCAGCCTCCGCTCAGGATCCGGCCCCGGCATCGATCGTTGTGGCCCCCGCCGATATTCACCTCTCCGCCGTCCGCGACCGCCAGTCGCTCATCGTCCAGGCCGTACTTCCCAACGGCCTCACACTCGATGTCACCGACCAGGCTCAGATCAAGGTTGAGAACGAAGCCCTGATCCGACGCGACGGCAACACCTTCCACCCCGTCGCCGATGGTTCTACCAAACTCATCGTCACTCACGCAGGTCACACCGTCGAAGTGCCTGTCACGGTTGCAAATGCTGCAGTCGATCCGCCAGTCAGCTTCCGTCTTGATGTCATGCCCGTGTTTATGAAAACCAGCTGCAACAACGGCAGCTGTCACGGGGCTGCCCGTGGTAAAGACGGGTTCCGACTGTCACTCTTCGGCTTCGACCCCGAAGGCGACCACTACCGATTAACCCGCGAAATCCCCGGTCGCCGCATCAACCTCGCTCTGCCGGCCGAAAGTCTGCTCATGGAAAAAGGCGCAGGCGTCGTGCCCCACACCGGCGGCAAACGCTATGACGTCGGCAGCGAACATTACAACACCGTACTCCGCTGGCTGGAAGCCGGAGCACCCAACGACCCCGGCCCGGTGCCTGCGGTCGTCTCTGTTGAACTGTACCCCAGGGAAGCTGTCCTCGACGGCGAAGGCAGCACCCAGAGGCTCACCGTGCGAGCGAAATACGCTGACGGAACCGATCGCGACGTCACAAACCTCGCCTATTTCAGTTCCAACAATGAAAACAGCGCCGAGATCGCTCAGGCTGGCCTTGTGACCGCACATGCCCGCGGTGAAGCCTTCATCATGGCTCGCTTCGACACCCACACCGTCGGATCACAGTTCATTGTCCTCCCCAAAGGACTCCAGTACGAAGATCCCAAAACACCGGAAAACAACTACGTCGATACGCTCGTGCATACCAAGCTACGCAAGCTCCGTATCATCCCCTCCGAAGTCTGCTCAGACGAAGAATTTCTCCGTCGCGTGTCCGTCGATATCACTGGCACCATGCCAACTATCGATGACTACGAAAAGTTCCTTGCCGATACTGCTCCCGACAAACGCGACAAGCTCGTCGATCAACTCCTGCAGCGGAAGGAATTCGTTGACATCTGGGTGATGAAGTGGGCCGAACTCCTGCAGGTTCGAACCATTGCCAATCGGGTCGAAAAGAAACCGATGCTGGCGTATTTCAACTGGCTGCGAGACAAAATCGCAAATAACACGCCCACCGACAAAATGGTACAGGAACTGCTGGGCGCCCGTGGCGGTTCCTTTGCCAACCCTGCCGTCAACTACTACCAGACCGAAACCGAAACACTGAAGACCGCAGAAAATGTCGCGCAGGTCTTCATGGGGATGCGTATCCAGTGTGCCCAGTGCCACAATCATCCGTTCGACCGCTGGACCATGGATGACTACTATGGATTCGCCGCGTTCTTCTCGCAGATCGGTCGCAAAACCGGTGAAGACCCTCGTGAGACAATCATCTTCAACTCTGGCGGCGGAGAAGTCACGCACCTCGTCGGTGGCCGCGTCATGAAACCCAAGTTCCTTGGTGGTGTCGAACCTGACCTGACAGGACGTGACCGTCGCCAGGTGATGGCCGAATGGCTGGCCTCACCAGAAAATCCCTACTTTGCAAAGAACCTTGCTAATATCGTCTGGTCGCACTTCTTCGGACGTGGCATCATCCAGGAAGTGGACGACGTTCGCGTCAGTAACCCGCCCGTCAATGGCGAACTGCTTGATGAACTGGGCCGAAAGTTCACAGAGTATAACTACGACTTCCGGAAACTCGTCCGCGATATCTGCACGTCACGAACTTATCAGCTGTCCACGACCACTAACGAGAGCAACGCGTCGGACCACAAAAACTTCGCCCACTCCGAGCTCCGCCGCATCCGCGCAGAAGTGCTCCTTGACTGCATCAGCTCTGTCACTTCCACCCAGGACAAGTTCCCCGGACTCCCGGTCGGTGCCCGCGCTGTGCAAATCGCTGACGGCAACACCGCCACCTACTTCCTGACAACGTTCGGCCGCGCTAAACGCGAGTCCGTATGCTCCTGCGAAGTCAAGATGGAGCCAAACCTGTCTCAGGCCCTGCATCTGCTCAATGGTGATACCTCCAATACCAAGATCGCTCAGGGACAGCTTGTCCCCACACGTCTGAAGGAAGGCAAGGCTCCTGCAGACATCATCACCGAAATGTACCTTCGCTGCTTCACTCGACGCCCCACGGAAAAGGAACTCGCAAACCTCGTTGCCATCGTCGCTGAACAGCAGAATCCTCAGGAAGCTCTGGAAGACATCTTCTGGTCGCTCCTGAACTCCCGAGAATTCCTCTTCAACCACTAACCCGCCCGTGAGGTTGCAGCGGTATTTCCGGTTTTTCCGGTGAACCTCCGCAGACTGACGAAGATTTTCGTTGTGCACTGACTGTGCAGGCTGCGGAGCTCCGGCAAAATTTGCCGAATACCAAACCCACCGTCTCACTCAATTACCGAACGTTGTTGCTGGAGTACAGCATGAAATCGTGGATTCGTTACGCAGCTGCTCTCACGCTGTCTGCTGCTTCGTCGCTCTCCCCCGCCTTGTTCGCACAGGATAAGGTAACCTTCGAGGACCACGTCAAGCCGATCCTCCGCGATCGCTGTCTCACCTGCCACAACACCAACAAAAAGTCCTCGGACCTCGATCTCTCGACCTACACCAACCTGATGCAGGGCGGTGCCTCAGGTGCATCGATCGAACCCGGAGATTCGAACGCCAGTTACCTGTTCAACCTCGTTGCTCACAACAGTGAGCCCTACATGCCGCCAAACGCGGACAGGATCCCGGACGCCGAAGTTGAAATTCTCCGCAAATGGATCGATGCCGGTGCCCCCGAGACATCGTCCAGCAAAGTGGTGATCAAGAAAAAGAACAACGCGGCAATGAGCGTCAGCGTTTCCGCCGGTGCTCGACCCGAAGGTCCCGCGCCGCTCCCGGATGTGCTCAATCTTGCTCCGGTCGTCAAAACCACAGCCACCACCGCCGTCTCTGCCATCGCCACCAATCCATGGTCAAAACTGACTGCCGTGGCCGGTCAGAAACAGGTCGTCCTCTACCACACCGGAACAATGGAAGCACTCGGAGTGCTTCCATTCCCCGAAGGTCGCCCACGGGTGCTCAAGTTCAGCCGCAACGGCAGTCTGCTGCTTGCCGGCGGCGGTCGCGGTGCCTCAAAAGGGCTCTGCGTGGTTTGGGATGTCCGCACCGGCGAGCGGCTCATGACCATTGGTGACGAACTCGACGAAGTTCTTGCCGCCGACATCAGTGCCGATCAGTCGATGGTGGCGCTCGCGGGACCGCAGAAAGTTGTTCGTGTCTTCAGCACCGCCACAGGGGAACTGTCTTACGAATGTCGCAAACACACTGACTGGGTCTACTCCCTCGAATTCAGTCCGGATGGGGTGCTTCTTGCATCCGCGGATCGCAGCGGTGGTGTGCACGTCTGGGAAGCCCAGACCGGCCGCGAGTATCTCACACTCACAGGCCACACCGGCCCAGTCTACTCGCTCTCATGGCGGATCGACGGCAACGTCCTCGCCTCCGGCAGCGAAGACACCACAATTCGTCTCTGGGAGATGGAAAACGGCGGTCAGATTAAGTCCTGGGGTGCCCACGGTGGCGGCGTGTTCTCCATCGAATTCTGCCGGGACGGTCGCATCGTTTCCTCAGGACGTGACAAAGTTGCAAAGCTGTGGGATGCCAACGGCGGTGCAATTCGGAACTTCGAAGCCTTCAACGATCTTGCCCTTCAGGTCACCCACTGCGACGAAACTGATCGCGTCATTGCCGGGGACTGGACCGGTGAAGTCCGCGTATGGAACGCTGCCGACGGTGCGCGTCTCGGAAATCTCAGCACCAACCCACCGACACTCGACGAGCGACTTGCCGAGGCCAAAGGACTTGTCGCACCCGCAACAGAAAAGCTGAAGGCGTCCACCGCCGAACGCGACGCTGCGACTGCCGCCAAAACTGCTCAACAGCAGAAAATTGACGCCGCCGCAGCAGCTTATGCCGCGGCAGAAAAGAAACGCACAGCTCAAACAGCGGTCGTTGCCGCCGAAGAACAGAAACTGGCCGCCGAACAGGGCAAAGAGAAGCCAGCCACGGAAAAGGCAGAGGCACTGAAAAAGGCCGTTCCCGAACTCACTGCAGCCGCCGCCAAAGCCGCAGAAGCCTACGAACTGATGAAGACCGACGAAGAACTGAAAAAAGTCGTCGAGCAGCTCAATGCCCAGGTGAAGGAACGCGAAACCGAACTGACCACCAAAACGACAGAACTCGACGCACTCAGGAAAGCCATTGCCGCTCTCGTGGCCGCAGTGGACGCTCAGAAAAAGCAACTGGCAGCAGACGAGCAGGCCCTCGTCGCCTCGAAGGGTGTCCTCGACGCCGAAAATGCCGCCCTTCCCCCTTACCAGAAGACACTCGACGAAAAGGAACAGGCACTCGCCTCCGTCCAGCAGGAGGTCAATCGTGTCAATTCCCAGGTGGAACGATGGCAGAACTACATCGCTCTCCGTGATGAACTGGCCTCGCTGGAAGCCGCAAGGAAGAAACGCGAAGACGCTCAGATCGCTTCTCTGACCGCTCAGGCGGAGCTGGAACAAAAGCAGCAGGAAATGGCCGCTGCCCAGAAGCTGATGACCGAGGCCATGACTCTCGCCACTGCCTCAGAACAGAAGATGAAGGATGTCACGACCTCGATGGCCGCTGTCGATAAGCAGATGGTCGCTCAACAGGATCTCAAGACCCGCACAGAAAAAGCAGTGCCATCTCTGAAAGCAGCTATCGATCAGGCCAAAGCTGCATTGGCACTGCTCCCGGACAACGCCGAAATCAAGGCGTCAACTGAAAATCTCGCGGCAATCGCCGATCGTCAGGAGAAAGCTTTGCCCGCCATGACTGAGCAGATCGCGGCTATGGGCAAGCAGATCGAAGGCATGAAGGCGGAGGTCTTCACGGCCGAAAAAACCGGCAGCGACGCGAAGACTGCCATGGCCGCTGCTGACCAGAAGTTCAAAGCCCTGGTCGCTGAAATAGCTCCGATCGAAGGTCGCGTCAAAGCCATGCAGACAGAGCTTGCAGCCGCTGAAGAGGCGGTCACCGCAGCGTCCAGCGTTGTCGAATCCCGCCGCCAGCTGCTTCGCCCGCTCCTGCAGCTGACTTCCGTCCAGTAAGTAATCGCAGTCAACTCTCGTCTCCCCCCGCCTGAGCCGAAACATCGGCACATGCGGGGGCTTTTTTTGTCAACGCGCTTCGATCGCAGACTCAGCGTGCTCTGGCTTCGACGTGAACCGTCAACTCCTGCACAAGACGCAGTCCGCACAGTCCGGAGCCGGATTCAAGTCCCCGACGAAACGGCACGCTTACGCCGGCTGAGTCAGACAGGAAACTTCCGCCCTTGACCGTGCGGAGCGTCCCGGATTCCGGCCCCGCGGGATCCGTGTCCTGACCCGGCCGTCGCGGCCCAAACCAGTCACTCACCCACTCCTCCGCGTTTCCATGCTGATCAAAAATGCCCCAGCGACTGCTGGTCAGCTGCCCAGCTTCCTGCAGCCGGCCACCGCTGTTTTCCCGATACCACGCGTGCTTTGTTAACAGCTCCTGCTGACTGCCAAAGCACCAGTCGCCCGAGCCTCCTGCCCGGCACGCAAATTCCCACTCGGCTTCCGTCGCCAGACGATAGCTTTGTCCACGCTGCTGCTCCTCAGGACGACTGCTGAGCGTTTTGCAGAACTCCATCGCTTCGTCCCATGTCACCAGAACTGGGCAGGTATCCGAGATGGCCTCGTCCGGGAGTGTTCCCATGACGGTTTTGTACTGGCCGCGGGTGAGTTCCGTTTCTGCCAGATAGTGCCAGCGGGTAAGCACCACAGTCCGCAGAGAATCAGCTTCGCCGTCGGTAAACTGCCCCGGCTCAATCAGCTGAAATCGCTGTCCCAGAGTGCTGGTGCGCACAATCAGTCCGCTGCGAAATTGTTCCGGAATCTGCTCCAGTCGCGACCTTGGCAGCATTCTCAGCGAATCGAGGACGACGTCGGGGACAGCCTTGTGAATCTGAGTCATTGTTTTCAGTCCCAGCAGCGCATCCTGAAGCCGCCCCGCTGCCAGATCGGCGCTGATACGGGCGGCAAACGCCTCGTCAAAGGCAGCCGCAGTTTCGGCAGCTCCTGGCAAATTCCCTTCAAGACTCAGCCGCCCGAACGCGTCCACAGCAGCCGGAAGTGACGCCTGCTGCGGAGCCTTCAGGAATGCTTCCAGCGACTGTTGCTGCGACGAGTCCAGCAGCCCCCTCAACCGCTCTTTGTCGGTGGCGGAAAGCCCGGCGGAATTCGCACGGTCGATTACCGGAATCACGATTTCGGAGGGAAACTGAGGATCTCCGGCTGCTGCAGCGGCGATCATGCCTTCGATTGCTTTCCCGGCCAGCTGCCGGGTGCGTGGAGATCGCGGGGCAAGGGCCGAGGCCGTTTCCAGCATTCCCAGAGCGTCGCCGTATTCTTCGTCAGCGATGAGCAGATCAGCTGCCTGCTGCAGCAGTTCGCAGCGCACCAGACGAACGCGGAGAGTGTTGTTTCCGGACCGGGCCAGCTCATCCACCTGCTGCAGTTCCTCGGCCGCGGCTTTCCGCTCGCGGTCTGCCATACTTTCGAATCGAGGTTTTTCCCGTTTCCAGTACTCTTCGAGGCTCTCCGCCGACTCTTCGCCTTTGGAGACAGCCATCCCCGACGACCAGCTGGCAGCGGCTTCACTGCGGTTGCCCGACCGCAGAGCATTGAGGGCATTAGCGAAGCGAGCCTGCGGAGTCTGCGGCGACGCTGCGGCTTTCGCTTCTGCTTCCTCTTCGGTTCCGGGGGCGGCTGATTCCGATGTTTCTCCGAAAAAGGCCAGCCAGATCGATCCAAGCAGGGCAAGCGCCGCGCCGACAGCGAGGATCAGCACCAGGGCGCCACCACGATCGGAGTTTGCAGCCTGCCTGATCTTCTGAATCTGATGTTCGAGCTCCGCATCGCGGAGGTTTTCAGACTGCAATGCCCTCAGGTAGCGTTCGACGTCTGCAGTGGCATCTCCGGGGCGGCTGAGACTTTCCATCGCGGCGTCCCGCAGGTTCCTCAGGTACTGCACATGCATCAGCAGACTGGTGAGTTCCTTCTGCCTGTGTTCTCGAGGAGCTCCGGAAAGCAGATCAACTGCTTCTGTGAAGCGACAGGACTTCATCAGCTCATGGACCTGATCAGCAATACTCAGCGGTGCTGTGGCCGGATCTGTTGCTGTGGCTTCTGCCGGAGCATCCGCGGCAGCATCCGCGGTCTGCTGATCGGCATCACCTGTGCCCGGTTGCAGCATGACGAGTTGTCGGCAGGATCGACAGCGCACCATACTCCCTGCACCGTGTTCCGGGTACTCCAGAACTGCGCTGCATTCAGGACAGACAAAGTGCGCCATCAGAGTCGTCCTTTCTCTGATTGCTCCGTCTCAGCGGCTGCCGTAGTCGATGAGCCGGGCCAGTTCTGATCGCATTTCAGGCCGCGGGACAATCCGGTCCACAAAACCATGTTTCAGCAGAAACTCGCTGCTTTGAAAACCTTCAGGAAGTTTCATGCGGCAGGTGGCTTCGACAACACGCGGTCCGGCGAAACCGATCATGGCTTTGGGCTCCGCCACGATGATGTCTCCCAGTGATGCGAAGCTGGCCGCCACTCCACCCATCGTCGGATTTGTAAGCACTGAAATGAACAGTCCCTGAGCACGGCGGAAGCGTGCCAGTGCGGCGGAGACTTTGCCCATCTGCATGAGTGAAACGATGCCTTCATGCATCCTCGCACCGCCGCCGGAACCGCTCACGATCACCAGTGGCAGACGCAGCTCAGTGGCACGCTCCACAGCTCGTGTCAGCTTTTCGCCGACGACGGAACCCATGCTCCCCATGATGAACGAAGGGTCCGTGATCCCGAACACCAGCGGTCGACCACGCAGGTAGCCGCGTCCGACAGTACAGGCGTCCTTCAACCCCGTCCTCGCCTGCTCTTCACGCACGCGGTCCGGGTAGCTGCGACGGTCAGCAAACCTCAGCGGATCACCGGATGTCATGTCCGCGTACCACTCTTCAAAACTGTCCGGATCCAGGAGCTGCCTGAGCCGCATGGCCGTTGGGACGTGAAAATGATGGCCACACTCCGGGCAGACATTCAGAGACTGCTCAACCTGCTTGCGGAACAGAGTGCCGCCGCAGGCATCGCAGCGGATCCAGAGGCCGGCGGGAACTCCACGCTTCGGACGCTTGCCTGGCGGGGCGTTCACAACTTCCTGATTTTCAAGAGCGCTCATTGATTGGAACTTTCATGCACAGAAGCGGGCTCGTCTTCCAGCGATGACTCGCCGGATAATACGAAACTGGACGCCTCAAAACAGTTGGTCTCAAGAACCTGCAGCTGCTCGCCGGACTCCTCACCGCACAGACAATCCGTCATCCGCGGCCGACGATGCTGCAATGTGCAGCGAATCACAGTCGCCAGCGGTTCCGGGGCGACAATGCCCAGCACTCGGTGACGACGAATAGCCCTGCATAACACTTCCTCCAGCCGCTCGCAGGCATCCGAAAGTGTCTCACCTTCCGGCGGACAGATCGCCGTCGGATCCTCTTTTCCAGTACGAAAAAATCGAGGAAATCGACGTCGCACCTCGGATTCCGGCAATCCCTGCCAGAGCCCCTGATTGACGTTCTGAAGCTCCACCAGCTCTTTGACCCTGACACCGCCAAGAGCCACCGAAATCGCTCGCGCCGTGCCGCTCGCCGGATTGGTCGCAGACGTCAGCAATAGCTCGGGACGAATTCCCCGCCGCTGCAAATCATCGACGATTCGCAATACATCCTCCTGCCCGCGGTCGTTCAGTGGTACGTCCAGAGTACCAAGCAGTCGATGCTCGGAATCATAGTCCGTTGAACCAGCTCGGATGAGCACTACTGTGGACATAAACCTCGAATCCCTCAGCCGACTGCCCGCGGTTCCATCGCCAGCTGTCGCAGCTCGGCCATCGCCGCCGAGTAGCACGGTTCATCGAAAATCGAACTCCCGGCCACAAAAACGTCGCAACCCGCGTCCGAACAGGCTGCAATCGTTGACCGACCAATCCCCCCGTCCACCGAAAGAATCAATTCACCGCCGGCAATCGCCCGCGCCGCTCGAATCTTCGAAAGCACGTCAGGAATAAACTTCTGCCCCCCAAAACCAGGACGAACACTCATCACCAGCAGCAAATCCATGAACCGCAAATATCCCTCAACCGCCGAAAATGGCGTCTCAGGATTGATCGCCACCCCAGCCACACAGCCACGACTGCGGATGTCCTGAAGCAAATCCAGCGGCTCAGGGACCGCCTCGATGTGAAACGTAATCGCCTCACACCCGCTCTTCACATACGCATCCAGATATCGACCCGGCTCAGAAATCATCAAATGCGCGTCAAACACCGCCTCCGTCAATCCACGCACTCGCTCTATCACCATCGGACCGTAGGACAGATTCGGCACAAAATGACCGTCCATCACGTCCAGATGCAGCAACGATGCACCAGCAGACTCCAGCTGCTCCACCTCGCGATGAAGATTGCCAAAGTCACACTTAAGCATTGATGGAGCGATCAGCGGGGATTGCTCCCGCAGCAACGCCAGTACCGTGTCTCGACTTTTCATCCCAGCTTTACCAGACTGCGCAGAATGCTGCCGATCGGAACGGAAAAGCAATACAACAACTCGCAGCAGTCCGTATTGTGCGGGTTTGCGGGCAGAATGTCCAGAGATGCTCAGGGAATGAGTGCAAATTAACTGTACTTATGTTCAGTTTATTGGTGGCAGGCCAACGCGTCGGCAATGCGGCAACAGGCCGCAGGCAACACAGTTTGGCCGCCGGGCGATACAGGTTTTTCGTCCGTGATAAATCAGTCGGTGCGAGAACATGATCCACTCGTTCCGGGGTACGAGCTGCATCAGCTCCCGCTCGATAATCTCCGCGTTCGGGGATTTGACGAGCCCAAGGAGATTGGTGAGTCGTGTCACGTGAGTATCGACAACGACTCCGGAGGGAATTCCAAACCAGGTTCCCAGCACCACGCTGGCCGTCTTGCGACCGACACCGGGAAGCTGAATCAGTTCTTCAAGCGTTGTGGGGACCTGGCCGCCATGACGTTCCACCAAAGCACTTGCCATGCCGCGGATATTGCTGGCTTTGGCACGAAAAAAGCCGAGTGATTTGACGATGGCTTCCACTTCGGCCTGCTCGGCGACGGCCAGCGTTTCCGCGTTGGGAAACCGCCGGAACAGTTCCGGAGTGGCCTGGTTGACGCGTTCGTCAGTGCATTGTGCGGAGAGAATGGTGGCCGTGAGCAGCTGGAACGCAGAGTGATGGTTCAGGGCGCAGTCTGCCGTGGGAAACAGTCGCATCAGTTCCTGCACGATCTCCGCTGCCCGTGCTCGGCGATTTGCCAGAGACTCCCGGCCACCACGTCGCGGCGGGCGGGATTTCGGAGATTGATCGGGCTTTTCGGAGCGGATTTCGCTTGACATAGGGGGGAACCGCCTTTGTCCTGCTCTGACTTTGCTCAAAAACAGGCAGACTGAGATGGAGTACTGAGAGTGAATGTCGTTTGACGTCGCAGTCGGGAACGCGTCGTGGCTGACCGCCGAGTCTAGGAAGTGTTGCAGCGCTGTTCAAACAGACGACACGGTCTTCCGTCAGCGTCGTGTCCGGACTTTTATGAATCCTCCTGCTGCGATTCGCAGGAGTCTCGCTTGCCAGACAGCGGGGAGTGCGGGGAGAATCTGACCTGTTACCAAAGCTCCCGGCCTGGTCAAAATTGCCGGACAAGACTTCTGCCAGACAAGACGCCACATTCATGGGTGAAATCGCCGCGCTCGCTGCTGCCGCGCTGTGGGCCACTTCCAGCCTGTTCTATTCGCGAGTCCGTCTGACGGCCTGGCAACTGAACTTTGGCAAGAATCTGCTTGCATCCGGTATCCTGCTCACGCATCTGGCCATTGCCACACGCATGAGCGGATCCGGCATGTTTCATGCGGATCCGCGAACGCTGAGCTTTCTGGTGCTCAGCAGTATCTTCGGGATTCTGATTGGCGACACTCTGTATTTCCGAAGTCTGCAGATTCTGGGGCCGCGTCGCGCATTGATCGTCTCCACCACGGCACCGCTGTTTGGCACAGCGATCGGCTGGCTGGTTCTGGGCGAGCCACTGACGCAATCCGTTCTGCTGGGTGTTCTGGCAACTTTCAGTGGAATCCTGATTGTCGTCTCGGACAGTCGTACCCAGTCAGATGCTGCCGGGCATTTTCCTGGCAGTGTTTATGGGGGCGTGCTGTATGGTCTTGGCGGATCTGTCTGCAATGCGGCTGGCGCGGCATTCAGCCATGTGGCCACCGCTGGCGCGGCGGTGGCCGGCAGCTCCGGCTGTGATGCTCTTGAAGCCACCGTAATTCGTGTCTGTTCCGCAGCCGCTCTTTCACTGATTCCGCTCACGTTGTCCGGTCAGCTGTCGTCCACTTTCCGAGCAGCATTTCAACCACAGACGCTCAGAGCCTACGCACCTGCCGTGATCTGTGGTCCATGGCTGGGAATCTGGATGAGCCAGGTGGCCTACAGGGAATCACTGCTGGCCGTCGCCATCACACTGACGAATACCACTCCACTGTTTATTATCCCGCTGATGCGACTGTTTTTGGGCACACCGATCACGCTGCGAGTGCTTTGCGGAGCGATGCTCGCGCTGGCTGGAATTTACTTCACCGTTTCTGACGTCGATCAACAGCCGTCTGCTGCAGCAAGGGAATAGATCATGGAACCATCAGTCAGCTCCAGTCGTCGTGAAATGCTGAAGGTCATTTCGGCTGTCGGCGTGGGCACGGCCGTCTTTCAGCGTGCGCTGGCGGATGAAGCAGCGAAGGCGGGCGCACTCACTTCGGAAAGCGTCGCGGCGGCCGAGTGGGTCGCCGGCATGGAATTGACTGCTCAGGAACGCACGAAACTCGTGGCCTCACTGCCTGGCCTGCAAAGCAACCTGGAAAAGCTGCGAGCGATTTCCTGCGAGTTTTCTGACCTGCCGGCACTCCGCTTCGATCCGGAAGCTGCTGACCCCGCCATCCGCCAGCAGGCCGCAGCCGCTCGCCCATGGCTTTCACCTTCCGACGCAGCGAAGTCTTCCGCCGCCGCTCCACCCGCCGCTCCACCCGCTGATCTTTCATGGCTGCCCATACGAACGCTGGCATCCATGCTTCGCGCCGGCCAAATCACTTCCGAACAGCTCACTCGCCACTGCCTCGACCGCCTCATGCGCGACGACCAGCGACTCAACTGCGTCGTCACTCTCACTGAGGACCTCGCTATGGCTCAGGCCCGGGCAGCGGACCGCGAACTGTCAAAAGGCACCGATCGCGGCCTGCTCCACGGCATTCCCTGGGGCGCCAAGGATCTGTTGTCTGTCAATGGTTATGCGACCACATGGGGAGTACCTCAGTTTCGGGATCGGCAGTCGCGAGCGACCGCTGCTGTGGCTTCGCGGCTGGAAGCCGCCGGAGCAGTGCTCGTCGCCAAGCTCTCCACCGGAGCTCTCGCGATGGGTGATCAGTGGTTCCTCGGACAGACCCGCAATCCTTGGAACATCGATCAGGGCTCCAGTGGTTCATCGGCGGGTTCGGCCTCGGCAGTGGCTGCCGGACTGGTGCCGTTCGCAATTGGCAGTGAGACGCTCGGGAGCATCATTTCCCCGGCCCGCCGCTGCGGGACTACGGGACTCAGACCAACCTTCGGCCGCATCTCCCGCGCCGGCTGTATGGCACTCACATGGAGCATGGACAAGCTCGGCCCACTCGCCCGCACCTGCGATGACTGCGGAATCGTCCTCGCTGCCACTCACGGTGCGGACTCCGCAGACCCCTGCAGCGTCGATCGCTGGTTCCAGTGGCCCATGCAGGCCGATCTGTCAAAACTGCGAGTCGGTCGCGCGGCTGACAAACCCATTCAGCCCCCGGACCAGGCCGCACTTGATCACCTGCAGGCGCTGGGAGCAAAGATCGTCGATGTTCAGCTGCCCAGGGACCTCCAGGAATGGGCCACCGCCAGCATGCTGGATGTTGAAGCCGCCTGTATCTTCCGCGACTGGACCAATCAGAACATCACAGAAGGCCTCGGAGTCTGGCCTGCCATCTTCCGCAAAGCCCGCTTCATGTCGGCCGTGGACTACATGCACGCTGCACGCATTCGTTTTCGCCTCATGCAGGTCATGGCTGAAGTCTTCCAGAAAGTCGATGTCTATGTCGGCGGCGATGACCTTGGAATCACCAACCTGACCGGCCACCCATCACTGGCCCTGCCCGTAATCATGCAGGAAAAACCTCCCCAAACCCGCCCCGAATGCTGCACGCTCACCGCCGGCCTCTACGACGAAGCCACTCTCCTCGCAATCGGTGGCCTCATCGAGCAACGCGCTGACATCCTGAAA
>Ga0172376_10000345_pt1 | contig 60747 bp, 43 predicted proteins | sample Lak35m_FD_121114 | JGI IMG/M metagenome (GOLD analysis project Ga0172376, IMG submission 121114) | Freshwater microbial communities from Kabuno Bay, South-Kivu, Congo - kab_092012_35m | ecosystem: Environmental > Aquatic > Freshwater > Lake | place: Democratic Republic of the Congo: South-Kivu...
CCCGCAGATTTTTTTGCCCGCAGATTTTTTTGCCCGCAGATTTTTTTGCCCGCAGATTTTTTTGCCCGCAGATTTTTTTGCCCGCAGATTTTTTCGCCCGCAGATTTTTTTGCCCGCAGGAAGTTTTGGACTGCCAGCGAGTCCAGTATATCGGTGGTTCGAAAAGACGCCCGAAAATGGTTCATTTATTCCTGAGTACTGGGGATAGAATCGCCTGCTTAAAGGTCGGGTAGGCCCCTTGGATTCCTTGCCAATCACCCCCTTTTCGATACGATACAGTGTCCATATCCGCCCTTAGCATCGTCGTTATTTCGGCTCGGTCTTTTCTGTCGATCAAACTTGTAAATTCTTATGGCACGTGGCAGATCCAAGTCCAACACGAGTGGTTCGGTCGAAGCGAGCAACTTCCCGATCCTATTAACGCTGGATGATCTGGATCCCAAGGTTGCTCAGGAAAAGCAAGCGCAGAGGAAATCGAATTCACGATGGTCAAGCATCCGGCTTGCGATTTTGGTAGCGATTCTTATTCCGCTTGCGATCTTCGGTTACTTCAGGAATCGGCATACGACTTCCATGCAGCGGATCCAAAAATCCCTTTCGATGTGGGACGATCCATCGGCGTTGCGTGAGATCAAGACGTTGGAGAAAAACGGGGGGCTTTCGGGTGAGTCGGCATTTTTGCGAGCGCGGGCCTACCGGCACATGGGAGATGACGTAGCGTTCAGTCAGTTCGCGGGAATAGCTAAGCAGTTGGGTTATCCCGAAGAGAAGATCGCCACCGAGCGACTCTTGAGGGAGATCCAAGTTGGGGCGGTTCCCAACATGGATACTGCGGTGGCTCAGGTCATGGCCACTGCCGATCCGGATCTTGCCGAGATCGGACCTGCGGTGGTATATGGACGGTTGGGCAAACTCGAGTTTGACAAAGCCGATGCGTTTTTGAAGTTCTGGTCCGACAATGATCCCAACACACCATGGGTTGATTTCTTTCGTGGCATGTTATCCCTTTCAGGACGCGATGCAGAGAAAGCGACGGAGTTACTCGAGCGCTGTGCGCGGACCTACCCGGAATTCGTTCCAGTGTATCGTCAGCTCGCCTCGGCTTACATGCAATCGCGAGATTCCGAACGGGCTGTGTTGGCTTTGGAGCGATTCCTCAAAAGCAATCCAGAGGACCTTGATGCGATTGGAGTGCTGGGGACTGCATTGGTGAATCTCGACCGAGTCGACCAAGTCACCCAGTTGATAGAGCCTTTGATTGAATCTGGGAAAGCCACGATCGATATGCGATTGGTTTTAGCCAGAATTTATAATTCAAAAAGCGATCCTAAAAAGGTGGTCGATATCCTCAGTTCGGTCGCTGCACTTTGGCCTGAGGATGTACGTATTGCCAACTTGCTGAGCCAAGCCCATCAAGCTCTTGGCAACACCGCCGAGTCGGACCGATTTGCCAAGGTTGCCGAGGCTGGACAGGCCGATGTTCAATCGATCGACGGTCGCCTGGCCAGATTGCTCTCAGGAACAGACCGACAGGCCCAGCAGCATTATGAACTTGGACATATCTTGTTGCATAAGCAATCGCGAGAGGATGGTTTGTATTGGCTCAATTTGGCTTTGTCGATCGATGAGACTTTTCTACCAGCTCACGAAGACATGGTCATTTACTTCAACCGGACCAATAAGCCTGAGTTAGCAGCGCGTCATCAACGGTACATCAATCTACGGCGCGGAGTGCAGTGAGCGATGCATCGCCATCCCCATCCCGCTGTGATGCTTGGGCTGGCTCTGGGCTCGGTCTTGCTGTGTATTTGGGCATGCAAGCCAAAGGAATCGGCCCCGGATTTCCTCAGTAAGTCCACGGGTCCAGCCCCGTCAAACCCATCGGACAAAGCAGCCAAATCCGACGGAGGTCTTGATCCTTTGGGGGTAAGTCCCTCGAAGATCCAGCTTAGGTGGGTACAAGGAGCCATCCCAGAGGCTCTTGTGCGAACGGGCAGTGAGCAAGGCAATTTGTTCTTGCCTGAGACCACTGGGGGTGGAATCGCAGTGTTGGATTTTGATCGCGATGGCCTAGTCGATATCGCTTGTGCTGGCGGTGGGTATGCAGATCTGGACCAAAAGGTTTTGTTAGGACACACCGGTTCGTTGCACCGGGGGGTTGGGCAAGCTCGATTCGAGCATGTTAGAGCGTCTGCGGCTTTTGACCTCTCTGCCCACTACAGCGCTGGGATCACGGTAGGGGATTTCGATGGCGATGGATTTCAAGACCTGTTTGTAACCGGATATTCCCAAGGTCAGTTGCTGCGAAATCAAGGCGATGGGACATTTGAAACTCTCAATCCGACGGTCAGCGGATTGAGCGATGGTCATTGGGGAGCATCGGCAGCTTTTTTTGATGGTGATGGCGACGGGCTATCGGATTTGTATGTATCCAACTATGCGAATTGGAGTTTCGACAATAACCCTATCTGCGGTGTGGACGCTCGTTTTGGCAAAAGGGAAAAAAGTACGGATTACTGTGGTCCACGGGAGTTCAAGGGGTTGCCCGATGTGCTTTACCGAAACCTTGGAGATGGAACGTATGAAAACGTCAATGCCACTGCGGGCATCGAAGACAGTTTGCGTGGACTGGGGGTTCTTGCGGCGGACTTTGACGAGGATGGGGATGTAGATTTGTATGTCTCCAACGATGTGGATCCAAACCTGCTTTATCGCAATGATGGGGGGATGAAGTTTACAGAACTCGCAAGGCGGAGCGGTGTGGCGACCAACGACGCAGGGACACCAGAGGGAAGCATGGGGATAGCGCTGGGAGATTTTAATCTCGATGGGCTTTTGGATCTTTGGGTTACCAACTACCAAAATGAGGTAAATGCGTTGTATCGAAACAACGGCAAGTTGCAATTCAGTTATGCTTCGACCGGTGCGCGAGTTCCGGGTACCGACGAAGCCGGCGTTGGTTGGGGAACTGCTTTTGCGGATATGGATTGCGATGGCGATGAAGACTTGATCGTGGTCAATGGCCATATCGAGTTAAAGCCCTTGGGGTCGACTTATGATCAGCGGCCTCAGATTTTGGAAAATGTGATGGGTAAGTCATTTCGACTGGTTCCAAGAAATGGCATTTATCTGGAAACTCCGCAGTCATCCCGAGGGTTAGCGGTGGCTGACTTTAATGGAGATGGCAAGCTGGATTTTGTGGCCAGTCGTATCAACACCGATGCGGCGTTGGTTCTCAATGAGACCGTTGGTTGTAGGTCTCTGCGAGTGCGTTTGGTAGGAACGCAGAGCAACCGTGACGCTGTGGGTGCTCGAATCGCCCTTCAGGTCGGATCTTATCGGGCGGGGAGGCAGATTGTTGGCGGAGGCTCGTACGCTTCAGCGAGCGATTTGATGGTTCATTTCGGGGTGCCTGAGCAAGTAGGATCGCAGGCCAAGGTTACGGTGCAGTGGCCAAGTGGCGTGAGTCAGGAATGGCTTTTGTCGGATATGGATCGAGAATGGATTTTGGTAGAAGGTCAATCAGCGAAGTGATACCTCAGCATGACAGCGATCCGTTGGCGGCCGAACCTTCGACGGCCTTGTGGCTAGCGCAATTGCGTTGGATTGCGATTGCTGGCCAGATGATCGTCATCAGTTTTGTGACGATGTTTTTGGGGATTGAATTGCCATGGACGCAGTTGCTCACCTTGGTGCTGCTGACCGTTGCGAGCAATATAGTTTTATGGATGGTGGCAAAGCGATGGTCCAATTGGAGTCGTCTAAGTCATTTGTCGCACAACAGGATACTTGGCGGCGTATTGTTGTTTGACGTGGTGATTTTGAGCGGGCTGTTGTACTTTTCCGGTGGTGCGGCCAACCCGTTTATTCTTTTCTATGTGGCCAATATCGCGGTTGCGGGAGTGGTTCTTTCCCGATTTTGGGCTGTTTTGATTGCGGCAGCTTCGGTGGGTGGTTGTTTTCTGCTGCTTCATTACGCCGTGGGGTTGAAGGTCTTTGCTGCTTCGCCGTATGAGCACACTGCGCCATGGGGTGAAACCAAGTGGGCGTTTTGGATCTCGTTTGCGACATGTAGTTGGGTGTTGACTTATTTTGTTTCGCAGCTTGCACTTGAAGTTCGCCTAAGGGATCGGCGGCTAGCGATCGCCGAAAAGGAGAAGGAGCGCGCGCAGCGACTCGAGGCGCTTGCGACCTTGGCCGCCGGTGCGGGCCATGAGTTGGCTTCACCACTGTCGACCATCGCGGTGATTGCTGGGGAGTTATCCCGGAGGCTTGATAAACCGGAGATCCCCGACAAGGTCAAAAGGGATTTTGGGCTGATTCGTGAGGAATTGTCCCGTTGCAAAGACATACTTCATCGCATGAAAAGCGGTGCGGGCGAAGCCGCTGCAGAGAGGCTTCATCCTGTCGCCCTCGGAGAGATCCTGCAGGAGACGATCGATGCGATGCGCGAGCCGCATCGGGTCGAGCTCAGGATGGAGAAAGCAGTGGGGGATTTCAAAGCGCTGTTACCCAAACAAGCGTTATCGCAAGCGATTCGGAATCTCTTGCAGAATGGACTCGATGCTTCGGATCCCCAGCAAAAGGTGATACTCTCTTCGAATATAGAGCTCGACAGACAGCAGTACCGGAGCTGGCAATTGACGATCGAAGATTGCGGTAGTGGGCTCAGCGACGAGGTACTTCGGAGAATCGGAGAGCCTTTTTTTACTACCAAGGAGGTCGGCAAAGGGATGGGAATGGGTGTATTTCTCACACGCAACGTCATTCAGGGTCTTGGAGGAACGCTGCGTTTTGATCGCCGAGCCTCGCAAGGTACGGTATGCACGGTATCGATCCCGATCGAAACCGCTTAAGTTGCGAATTGCTTGAACGAGCGAATTGTTTGCATCGCTGCCTTGTGGGAGTCCGGGAGTGCGAATACTTCGGCGCTCAGGTAGCCTCGATACCCCACGGACTGCAAGGCTCGGATCAACGGTTCGACTTGCAAATGACCAAGACCCACGGCGTGTCGATTGCTGTCGGCAAAATGAACATGACCGATCGCTGAGCCCGCATGGAGAATGGACTGAGCCATATCGGGTTCCTCGATATTCATGTGGAACCAATCCGCGAGCAGTTTGGTCGAAGACAAACCTTGGATCATCGCAGAGCCTTGGGCCAGAGTATTGCACTGATCGGTTTCATAACGGTTCAAAGGTTCGTAAAAGACTTGACCACCGATCCGCTTGGCATGCTCATCGAGACGTTCTAGCCCATGGCGCAGGTACTCTTTGGCTTGGGGTTTGCTAGTCGGTTGGCCGGTGGTTCCAAGTCCTGAACGGCCTTGCATCGAACCGATAATCATCGGGGCGCCAAGTTGGGTAGCCACTTCGAGCATTTCGATCAAAAATGCGGTCGCTTTGTTTCGAACTTCGTGATCGGCATCGGCAAGGGATAGTTTGTGTTTGACCCAGCCGGCCCCAGTCCCGATGGCCGCGATTTGGATGCCGATTTGTTGGGCCAAAGGCCCGATCTTGTTTCCTGAGAAGTACTCTGGCCCGGGCGGAAAGATTTCGATCGCGTCGAAGCCCAGTTCTTTGGCCAGTTCCATGCTTTGCTCGATGGGGTCCCACAGGACGAAGGGGCCGCCGGTGGATTCGGCAACAGCGGAGAAGGTTATCGAGGATTTCATGTCGGTCATGTTCATCAATTCTTAGCGAGATCTTCATTTTTGTTGACTGTTCGGATGGCCGGGCTTGCATGAAAATCTCGGCCAATGATTCTAGAGAAGATAAAGGATACCGAGGAGAAATGCCATGAGCATCAAATCAGGCTTTGTTGTTTGCACATTGACGATGTGTTTGGTTTGTCTGATCGGTTTTGGACCCCTGGCTTACGGGCAACTTGCCGTCGATGCGTCTTTGAAGCCTTACCGGGCGGTTCCTGGGGTTTCCGGGCAGCTTAAGAGTGTCGGTTCGGATTCGATGAACCCGCTGATGCTGCTTTGGACTGAGAAGTTCAAGACGTACTACAAAGGGGTCAGGACCGAGGTAGAGGGTCAAGGGTCGTCCAAAGCGATGCCAGCGCTGATTGAAGGGGCTTCGAGTTTTGGGCCTATGAGCCGCGACGCAAAGAGCAATGAAATCGCCGATTTCGAGAAGAAATTCGGATACAAGCCTACGATGATCCCCACGGCGATCGATCTATTAGCTGTTTATGTCCACCGAGACAATCCGCTTCAGGAGATTACCTTGGCTCAATTGGATTCGATATTCTCAAGCACTCGGAAGTTGGGTGGCGAGGGGATCGAGAAATGGGGGCAGTTGAAGCTCTCAGGCGAGTACGATTCTGCCAATATCGCGATTTTCGGTCGAAATGCAGCTTCGGGGACGTACGGCTTCTTCAAAGAAAAAGTTTTGGGTAATGGGGACTATAAAGATACCGTCAACGAGCAGCCCGGAAGCACAGCGGTCATCCAGTCGGTGGGGGAGAATAAATTCGCGATCGGCTATAGCGGAGTGGGCTTTAAAACTGCTTCGGTCAAGACCTTGTCTTTGTCGGCCAAGGCTGGCGAGAAAGCATATCCAGCTACTTCCGAACATGCCTACAGCGGAGACTATCCACTGGCGCGATATCTCTATTTGGCCATCAATCACAAACCGGGTACAAAATTAGATCCCGTGCGTCGAGAGTTCATGAAGTTTATATTCAGCAAAGAGGGACAGGAGTTGGTGGTCAAGGAAGGTTCGTTCCCAGTAGATGCGGCGACTGCGGCCAAGGCGCTTCAGGCATTGGGGATCGACCCTTAAGCAATTCCCCGTATCGCTATCGAATTGGCGGGCATCATTTCTACCGAATCCAGCGTTCAACCTGAGAGTACGACCCAACGTGTTTATCGACGCGACCGTCGCTCGCGCGCTGGAGTTTATTGGGCCGATCGGATCGCTCGTGCTGTCATCACGATCGGTGGTATAGGGACGATCATCGTCGTACTGCTGGTCGTCCTGGTCTTGTTGGGAAATGTACTTCCTCTGTTTCAAAAGAGTTCGCTCAACGAGGGTCGTTCTTTTGGGTTAGCCGATGTTGAGCCGGCCGCAGATGTCGGTTTACTAGCGTTTGGAATGGACGAATACTCTGAGTTGATTTGGTTGGTCAGGCCTGATCAGAGTTTGGATGTTTTTTGTCTGTCCAACGGAGTGCATCTTCAGAGGATCTTGCCTGCCGATAGTCCATCGAGCAATCCTGTGCGTGCGACTGTTGCAAAGGTTGACGATCAGCAAACCTCGGTTTTGTTGGGTTTGCAGGATGGGACGGTTCGGATAGTACTCTTGACGATCGACGTGAGTTTTGCGTCGAAGTCGACTTTGGAACCCGAGCTCGTAGCATCCCTGGAATCTTCGTCTGAGCCCTTTGTTTTACAAGATCAGACGATTTATCGGTCGACTTCTGAGGGGTTGATCCGAAAGGTTCGTTTCCAGAGCGCCCAATACATGGATCCGATTTCTGTGCATCGCGATGCAGTCGACAATCTCGATTGGATATTTAAATCCGAAGGCTCGTTGATGGTATCCTCGCAGAATGGGGCTTGGGCTAGCTCGGCTCGGGGAGAGTTGGCCATGGGTCGCTACGAGCGTCAGCTAGGGGGGATCGGTGGCAAGGGGAAGCAGAAGTTTGAGATTTGGAGATCTCCTGTAAGCGGGAGCATCGATGGTCTGATGATGAGCAGTTTAGGAGATTCTTTTCAAAGCATCGATCCAAGTGGCCGAGTCAGTCGATGGAGTCCAGACCAGAACCAATCCTTGAGCCTGGCCGAGAGCTATAAATCCCTGACGGCTCAACTGAGTTCACTTTCTGCCAACGAGCCCCTTTTGGGTCGATCGACTTGGATGCTTGGGAGCCAAAGTGGAGAGATAGAAGCAGTATCGCTGACGACGACTGATTCGGGGCGTGAGCTCAGAACGATCCATAGGGTTGCGTGTTCGAATGCAGCGATTCGAGCGATCGCTTCGAGCCCTACGCAGCGATTGGTGGCGGTGGCCGACAAGGTGGGTGGTTTGAAGGTTGTGCATGTGACTTCAGAACGCTTGATTGCACAGTTGGACTCTCAGGAGTTTGAACCCGACGAGCAGTTGCGTTTTTCGAAGTCGGGTCGGGAGTTGGTTGTTTGCAGTTCGAAGGGAGTTCGCCGAATACAACTCGATAGCGAGTTTCCTGAAGCATCGGTCGCAAGTTTCTTTCAACCGCTGTGGTATGAGGGGTATCCGGCCCCTGGTTATGTTTGGCAAAGTAGCACAGGGAGTGCCCAGGGCGAGCCCAAGTTCAGTTTGGTACCGTTGATCTTCGGAACGCTCAAAGCCACATTTTATTCGATGCTTATCGCCGGTCCGATTGCGATCCTTGCAGCGATTTTTGGAAGCGAGTTTCTGAGCCGATCTTGGCGCGGTCGGTTTAAGCCTTTGATTGAACTTATGGCCAGTGTACCGAGTGTAGTGCTCGGATTTATCGGCGCGATGGTTTTAGCACCGATCATGCGAGATTCCTTGTTTTGGATCTTGTTGTCGGTAGCGATGACCATTTTCCTGTTCTTGCTTGCGGCGCATTTTTGGATGCTCATACCGGTGAGTCGATCGATACCTTTGCGCCATTATCGCTTGCCTTTGATGTTTCTGATCCCGCCGCTTGCGATTGGCTTGGCAGCTTGGATTTCCGGAACTCTGGAGCGATGGATCTTTGGGACCACCGTGCAGCAGTGGCTCAGCCAACCGCAGTTGTCGAGCTGGCCCGGTTGGTTTTTGTTGATGATCTTGCCATCGGTGATGGGAGTGGTTTGGTTGTTTTCAGGGCCAATGGTTCCGTGGCTCGATTGGCTCTCCAAACAGGTCGGTTTGCATGGAAAAGTCCAGTGGCAGTTGGTTTTGTTTCTGCTGGCAAGTCTGGCGGTTGTGTGCCTGTCTGGTGCCACGGCAGCAGTTTGGACGGCATTGGAGTTCGATTCTCGCAAAGGGCTTTTGGGTGCCTATCAAGAACGCAATGCGCTGTTGGTCGGAGGGATCATGGGATTTGCAATTATACCTTTGATTTATACGTTGGCAGACGATGCATTGCAGTCGGTACCACAGCATCTGCGAAGCGCATCGTTGGGTTGTGGTGCAACGGTTTGGCAAACAACGATTCGCGTCGTGGTACCGACGGCCATGAGTGGTCTTTTCAGCGCATTGATGATCGGTTTTGGGCGCGCGATCGGTGAGACGATGGTGGTGTTGATGGCCGCTGGAAACACTCCGCTGATGGACTGGAATCCGTTCAATGGTTATCGGACTTTGTCGGCAACATTGGCCACGGAATTGCCCGAGGCGGCTCGGGGCTCGACCCATTACCATACGTTGTTCCTGGCAGCGCTGCTGCTGTTTCTTTTCACGTTGGTCGCTAACACGCTGGCCGAATGGGTACGGATGCGATTTCGAAAGAAGGCCTATCAGCTATGATCGGTCCAAGCACAAAGCGAAGTTCTCAGACCCAATTTGCTGCCCAAGGTGAGCCGATGGTATGGCTCTCAGGTGGGATGTTTGCGATCGCTTGTCTGATGATACTGTCCCTTTTGGCGTTTGTGCTTTGGCAAGGTTTATCGACTCTTTGGCCAAGGAATTACTCGATTTACGGACGGACCGACGGCAGCCTAATCGCTGGGGAACTCTACTCCAAGGAGGTGGTCGATGGGCTCAGCAAACTCTATCTGCGGACTGGAAATTACGATGTTTCGAACCGGCATTTTGCTTACGTCTCGGGCGCTGAGTTAATCGACGACCAGCCATGGTCGGATCCAGATCTATGGGCCCTCGAGCGCCGGGAATGGGGAAACTTGTACGGATTCCCCAAAGCGTTGTCATGGACCAACTGTGAGCCTGGACAATTCGCTAAAGAAGTATCAGTTGGGATGCTCGAAACGGCAAGGATCGATCAGCAGCTGGCTCAAGCCAAGGACGAGCTCAAGCGAGCCGATCATGGGATCAGCAAGGCGAGGTTGGAAGTTCGACGTGTGGAGTTGGCTCAGAAAATCGACTTGCAAAGTGCCATCGATAGCGGTGTAGTCGATGGTCTTGATCCACGAGCCAAAGCCGCCGTCGAGCATTTGGCCGAATGTACTCGTCGAGCCGAAGAGATGATGATCGGCATCAACCAGCGGATCGGAGAGTTGGAACAGAAGCGGTCGGAGCGGAGTATTTTGCTGGAGCTGCCGATCGCCCAGGAGCTAGGGACGATTCCCTTGGATTGGGCCGAGTTGTCCAATGGCAAGCTGAGTGATCCAGAGGCGCTGGCCAAGTTGCTGGGGGTCGAATTTGGGGGGCAGGCCCCGCAGATCCGTGCCAGGTCGATGGGCCAGGATCAATATCTGTGCAAGATTGGATTTACAGAACAACCCTTCCGCAGGATATTGGTGCGTCGAGCAGAGGGAACTAACTGCGTGATATCTGGTCTCCAGGAGCATTCGATTCTATTGGCCGATGTGGTTCGATTCTTTGAGCCCAATGGGTTGGGTTTGGTAGGTCGATTCGGAGTCTACGCCAGTCGATGGTGGGAGTTTTTAACCGGAGCGCCACGGGAAGCTGGGATGGAGGGTGGATTTTTTCCGGCGATTTGGGGAACGGTCGTCATGACCATCCTGATGTCGATGGCAGTAATGCCCTTTGGCGTTTTGGCGGCCCTTTACATGCGAGAGTACGCCAGGAGCGGTTGGTTGCTCAGCGCGATCCGGATCAGCATCAACAACTTGGCTGGGGTTCCGAGCATCGTTTACGGTGTCTTTGGTTTGTCCTTTTTTTGCTATATCGTTGGCGGATACATCGATGGAGGGCCAGTCAAAGCGGGTTTTGAGCCATGGCCAAGTGCCGTTTGGTTTTCCGCATTAGCGGTGCTGAGTGTTGTCGGATTGGCTGCGTTCGCTGTATCGGTCCTTTCTGGTCAAGCTGAAGCGAGGCGTTCTGGTTTTCGATCGACACTGAGGTGGGCTGGCGGTTTGCTTTGGTTGGCGACTCTTATGGGGATCGCTTGGTTGTTGATACGCTCACCGCATTTTCAAGGGTTCTACCAAGCGCAATTGCCCACACCGACATTTGGCAAAGGGTGCCTTCTTTGGGCTGCATTAACGCTGGCACTTTTGACATTGCCGGTGGTGATTGTGGCTACCGAGGAAGCGTTATCGGCGGTCCCCAATTCGCTCCGAGAGGGGTCCTATGCCTGTGGGGCGGGCAAGTGGCAAACGATCCATCGGATTGTGCTACCCTATGCCCGACCGGGGATCATCACAGGATTTATATTGGCGATGGCAAGAGGAGCCGGGGAGGTAGCACCGATGATGCTCGTAGGTGCGATCCCGCTTGCGACTGAGTTGCCTTTGGATACCGAGTTCCCATTCTTGCATGGTTCTCGATCTTTCATGCATTTGGGGTTCCAAATATACTCGTTGGGATTTCAGAGCCAAAATAGCGAGGCGGCCAAGCCGATGGTCTTTACCGCGACGCTTTTGCTCCTTGCGATTGTGACGTTGCTCAATCAAACAGCGATTTGGCTTAGAGCCAGGCTGCGTAAGCGGTTTCAGACCAGCCAGTTCTAGAAAGAAATTCCATGAATAGACTCAAAGCGATCGCCGATGGTCAGACGTTTGAATCGGTCATTCACGAGGAAGTTCTTTCAAGAGATCCTGTCGTTTCGATTCGTGACTTTAGTTTGTTCTACAATCGCAAACAAGCCTTGTACAACATCACCATGCCGATCGTCAAAGGAATGGTCACTGCGCTGGTTGGCCCTAGCGGGTGTGGCAAGTCAACATTGCTTCGCAGCGTCAATCGAATGAATGATCTGATTGAGACAGTCCGCATCGAAGGGGACATGCTTCTTAATGGCGAGTCCATTTTTGCACCTTCGGTCGATGTGATCCAATTGCGCAAGCGGATGGGGATGGTGTTTCAAAAACCGAATCCTTTTCCGATGAGCATTTTTGAAAATGTCGTTTATCCACTTAGGATTGATGGAGAGCGAGACAAAACCATCTTGATGCAGGTGTGCGAGCAGTCCCTCCGAGGAGCGGCGCTTTGGGAGGAGGTCAAAGACAGGCTCAACGAGTCGGGTTTGAGTCTCTCGGGTGGTCAGCAGCAGCGATTGTGCATCGCTAGGGCGATCGCCAGCGATCCGGAAGTCTTGCTTTTGGATGAACCATGCTCGGCGCTAGACCCGATCGCCACCGGTAAGATCGAGGACTTGATCGATCGACTGCGTGGAGAATACTCCATCCTGATCGTCACACATAACATGCAGCAAGCTTCGCGTATCAGCGACCATACGGCATTTATGTATTTAGGTCGATTGGTCGAGATGGCCGAGACCTCCACGATCTTCACCAGGCCGACGTTGAGCGAGACAGAGGATTACGTGACAGGGCGTTTTGGATAAAAGTCTATCTAGGGCTGATTGTAGCTGAGTTAGGATAACGCTATCTTCATGCTTGCGAACGCTCGTGAAGTCAATTCAAGGTTACAAGTAATCCTATTTAGCTGTTTAGCGTGAGGTTCCATGATGGCCGGTAAAGTCGATCCCAAGCAGTAGGTCGCCAAAGGCACTGGTTTTCATACCATGATTGGTTGGATATTACTGATATTAGGTTTTCTGGTTGCTCTTGCGATCACTTGGGGCATTGCCCTTATCGCTTGGGTCGTCTTGTTGCTGATTCAGCATTTCATGACCAAGCGGTCGGTCGCAGCACTCAGAGGATCTGCCTTGCGGGTTGACCACGAGCAAATGCCTTGGTTGTATCAAGCGACCAAAGAGATGGCAGACCGGCTAGATATGGACCATTGCCCCGACATTTATATTTCGGAGTCCAACGTTCAGAATGCTGCGGCCTTTAAACAAGGTTCCAAGAAGACAATCTTGTTGACCGATGATATCGTTTATGGCATGCAAAGCCGTGGTAATGAGAAGGCGCTTTTGTTTATTGTCGCCCACGAGCTTGCGCACCATGCGCTTGGGCATACCGGTTACTTTCGTTCCAACATCAGCACGATTCACAAGCCATTGAGTCGTCTGGATGAGTTTTCCTGCGATGCAGTCGCCGATGCCTTGGTAGAAGATCTTGAAGCTTCCAAGGATGCGATTACTGTTCTTTTGGTTGGGCCACAGTTGTTCGACCGTGTCAACAAGGATGCACTCGAGCGGCAAGCCAGAAGTGTTGGTACCGATCGCTACGCCGGGTCGTCATTGAAGTAGAGGCCAGTCGCCTAGGAAAGGAACTTATGAGTCATCAAGAACATACCTCCCAATCCAGCTTGCTCAAAACCGTTTGCGGGGTGCAGACGCATGTCGATTTTGGGGATACCCAAGCAAACCTTAGGCGGATGCTAGGCTGGCTGGAGCATCAGGACGTCCAAGGGGCTGATTTGGTAGTCTTCCCCGAGTGCATGCTCAGCGGGTACTGTTTTTCGAGCCTTCAAGAGGCCCACAAGCACGCTGAGTCGATACCCGGCCCTGCCACCGAAGCGATTGCTCAGGTATGCAAGGATCGCAGCATGCATGTGGTCTTTGGCTTGTTGGAACGGGGACCAGAAGGGGTCCTCTACAACAGTTGCGTTTTGGTAGGGCCCCTTGGGGTCGTCTCGACGTATCGCAAAGTCCATCTTCCTTTTTTAGGAGTCGATAGGTTCACCACACCCGGGGAGAACCGTTACCGGAGCATCGAGGCGGATCAAATGCGCATCGGTATGCATATCTGCTACGACGGTTCGTTTCCCGAATCCTCACGATGTTTGGCTCTTGATGGAGCCGACTTGCTGGTCTTGCCGACCAATTGGCCACCAGGTGCTGATACATTCGCGAAGTATCTTCCTAACGCCAGGGCGTTGGAGAACAACGTATATTTCATGAGCGTCAACCGTGTGGGTACCGAACGCGGTTTTCGGTTCATCGGAAACAGTCGTATCTGCGATCCCAATGGGAATCCCATCGCGGATGCTCCTAACGAGAACCAGCAGGTTCTGCGCGCGACAATCGACTGCAACAAGGCCAGGAACAAGAGACTCGTGCGGGTTCCCAAAGAGCACGTGATTGATCGGTGGGCTGATCGCAGACCTTCGTACTACGAATCGATCGCAAAAGAGCACCATCTGGAGCGAAAGATCGATTGATTCACTTAGGATTGCTATTTTTGGCAGTGGTAGACGATCGAGGAATTCCAGGATCCTCAACGAAGTTCGTGACATTTGCCGATGGTTGTTATATGCTTTTTGGACTGGCAAAGGATTCATGCACATCAAGAAAGGGATCTGAATGAGCAGTTCAGAGGGATCGGGACCGGCGTTTCAAACGATGCGAGGAAGAGACTACCCGACGCTTAAGCAATTCACGGTTTTTTTGGAGAATCGAGTCGGGCAACTGCTCGACATCGTCCGTCGGTTGGAGATTTCGGGAAATCGCATCCTGAGTCTTTCGATCAATGACTCTTCGGATTGTGCGTTAGTCCGGTTCTTACTAAGGAACCCGGATGCTGCTCGAGAGACATTCGAGAGAGCGGGGTTATCGGTATTTGAAAGCGACTGCATCGGTGTTGAACTGCCCGAATCCAGTCAACCATTTCAAGAGGTGTGTATGGCTCTTTTGAGAGCCGAAATCAACATCGTCAGAGCTTATCCACTCCTGGGTCGCAGTTCTGGTGGTCCAGCCATTGCGATCAGTGTGGACAATCTCGAAGCGGCTTTGGAGACATTGGCACAACGAGGCTTCCGCTTGCTTCACGAGGGAGATCTGCTGGATCCGGGCGAAGACTAGCGCGGATCTGGACAAGAACTCATCAGCCAAAAGTGGTGGGCTGCCAAGTTTTGTTCGATTCCTTGAACATCCTTGCGCTGCAGCTCAAACTGAGGGCATGGTTGGTGGGTGTCTCGGAGTCGTTTGAGGTTGTGGTGTCTACTATGGCGATAGGTGATCGTCGTTTGGGTTTTACGCTGGTCGAGTTGCTGGTCGTTATCGCGATTATCGGAGTGCTTGTTGGATTGCTACTGCCGGCGGTTCAGGCGGCCCGGGAGGCGGCTCGTCGGATGTCTTGCTCGAACAATCTCAAGCAGATCGGTTTGGCGATGATCAACTATGAGTCGGCCACCAAGCGGATCCCTCCGAGTGCTTGCATCAATCCGCGCATAGCCACCAACGCATCTTGGAGCATCCATGGGCGACTATTGCCTTACATGGAGCAGAACAACATAGCCAATCAAGTCGACCTGAGCGTCGACTGGAGCAACTACCCGGTCTTGAACTACTACCGAGTATCTACTTATGTTTGCCCATCGGATCCTCGCGGAGATATCCCTCGGGACACAGCGGCCACGGGAAGTGCAACGGCGATGTTTCTTTATCCGACCACGTACGGATTCAATCTGGGGACATGGCTGGTATACGATCCGAATACCAATTCGGGTGGAGATGGGGTAACGCATACGAATTCCACCCTTAAACTCGCTTCGGTTACCGATGGATTGAGCCGTACGCTATGGGCAAGCGAGGTGCATGCTTGGCAGGCTTACACTCGTAACGCAGGCCCTTCGACGACGGCCATGCCGACGACGATTGCCGAGGTAGCAGCGATCGCGGATTCGGGGCGTAAGGATCGGATTTTTCCTGACGGAACTGGGACTGGGCACTGCGAATGGACCAGAGGGCACGCGCATCACAGCGGATTTACCGTCACGATGGGACCCAATACGGTGGTACCTTTTATGTTCAATGGGGTTCGATACAACATCGACTACAATTCGCAGGCTGAAGGGCAAAGCACGACGAGGCCTTCGTATGCCGTTTTGACTTCGCGCAGTTGGCACGGTGGCTTGGTGAACTCATGCCTGATGGATGGGAGCGTTCAGTCGATCAACAACAACATCGACTTGCAGATATGGCAGGCCCTTGGGACGCGAGCCAAGGCGGATCGGTCCGATATCGATCCGTGATTTGACTAGTTGTCTTGGGAATCGTCTTTGGATCGTTCTTTGCGCATCCAGACGCTGTTGCCCTTTTGGTTGTATTGGGCTTGGGTCATGAGCTCACGGATCAGTAGAACACCGCGTCCTCGGGGTTGATCGAGGCGTTCTTCTTCGGTCGGATCAGCGACATTTTGGTGATCGAATCCGTCGCCTTGATCGGTGATCGTCATCTCTGCCGATTCGGCATCGACCACAAAGACGATGTGAACTTGTTTGGTAGCATCCCGTTTGTTGCCATGTTCAATGGCATTGACGACAGCTTCTTCGATCGCCATTTGGATGTGGAATACATCACGACCTTCCCAGCCGGCGGATTCCAGGGCATTCATCAATTCTTCGATCGAAGCGTGCCCGGCGTCCAAGTCGCTTTGGATTGTTTTATCGCATTTCCACATAGGTGGTCGACTGTTCATCAGCGAGTTATAGCTTGAAAGCACCCAAGCCGGCTGCTTCGTCTTTGCGGATATCGAACACGCGGTCCAGGCGTGTGATCTTGAAGACTTCGCCGATTTCGGGTCTTAAGCAGCAGAGCTTGAGCTGGCCGGCTGCGTCTTTGACCTTCTTATTGAGCGAAATGAGCTTGTTCAACGCAGCACTGGACATGAACTCGACGGTGTCGAAATTCAGCAAGAGCATATTTTTCTTTTCGTTGAGGACCAAGCCGGTGAGTTCATCACCCAACTGCTCAATCGTCCCAGAGTCCACGATCTTTTTATCCACGAAATGGACTACGTGAACGCCGTTATTGTCCATCACATTGATACGCCGGTAAGTGGCCATCGAACAACCTTACTAAAACAGAAACAGGAACGGTATGGAAAATCTCATTCGGGAGGGACTAAGGGTAAACCAAGGCCCCCATCCGATCAATTGACTTTGATGCATTGGGGCTGTGGTTTTTTGACGGATTCTCAGATTTTTGGCAAAGAATACCCCAGGCAGATTCCTGCCACGATTGCCGAAATCCAAAAGATCATGACGGTTGAGCCGAGCTTGCGCTCTTTCATCCGGGAAAACATGTAGTAGAAGCTGTAGACGATGGTGAAGGTGCACAGGAGTCCCTGTTTCATCGATTCTTTGTACGCTGAGCCTTGGATGGCCCACAGCGAAAACAGAGCGACTAAACAAGCTGCACCGCCTGCGGAAAAGGCGATTACGGGTCCGAAGTCAGCCGATTGGAGTTTGGCGATGATCGGAACCGAGGAAACGTTGCCGGAGGTTTTGACGTCCATTTTCAGAAGGATCGCCGTCATCATGAAAAGCACTCCAAGGATGATTGCAAACATCATCCACCAGGGCATTCCGGCTTTCAAAAGCCGCTTTTCGGTATCGGCTTCGCGAGCCATCATCTCGGCGGCTTCGACAAGACGTATGTTGCCGAACTCCTTGGTTTCAACCGCGAAGCCTTCGATTTTACTGCCTGCTTCGAGGCTGTAGCCACACCCGACGCAGATGGCGGTGCCAGGGGGCAAGGATCGGTCGCATGAGGGGCAGAAGGTTCCTTCGCGTTTCTTAAGGCCTGCGGAGTCCAGGAGTTTGGACATCGCGTCTTGGCCGCCTGCTGGGGCCGAAGCCGCAGGGGCTTTTGCTGCAGCAGGCTTGGCCGGTTGGGTTTTCGGCGGGTTGGTGCTTGCAGAGGCTGGTACGGCGATGGCGCTTTGGCACTTGGGGCACTTAACCCCTTTGCCAGCCATGGTTTCGGGGACATTCAACGCCACCCCGCACTGGCAACTCACACGCAATGGCATCCGACGACCCTTTGTCTAAAAGCCCTTAACAACCCGGCACCATTTTGGCCCGGAAATCGAACAAAACAATGGGCAAAACCCCGCATTGCAACGAATTTCCGATGCGAAAAATTTCACCGCGAAAAAGGGAACCTAGCTCCCCTGGCACGCAAGTTGCTTAGTGGTCCCTCCAACGTTTTCGTATGCCTTTTTGGCGTATTCCAACCGTCGTTCGTTTAGCCTACGGAGTTTTTGTAGATGGCTGCAACTAAAGAGAAAAGCAAAGTCAAATTGGTTCCACTTGGGGACCGAATCGTGGTTCAGCGTCAAGAGTCGCAGGAAAAAACCGTTGGCGGTATCTATCTGCCTGACAGTGCCAAGGACCGTCCCACGCGCGGCAAGATCATCAGCGTCGGAGATGGTCGCGTCTTGGAGAACGGCAGTCGCTCGCAATTGCAAGTCAAGGTTGGCGATCATGTCCTATTTACCAGCTACGCAGGTGAGTCGATCGAAATCGATGGTCAGGAATACCTGCTCATGAACGAATCCGAAGTCCTTGCGGTCCTCGGCTAAACCTCACCCCTCAACCTTTCAACCGTCTCAACGGCAAAGAATTTCATCAAGGAGCAATCAGGAATACCATGGCAAAAATCATTGCTTTCGATCAAGAGGCTCGCGAAGCGATCCGACGTGGTGTCGGCAAGCTAGCTCGGGCAGTCAAAGTCACTCTCGGACCTCGAGGACGCAACGTCATTCTTCAGAAGTCTTTTGGTAGCCCGACGGTCACCAAAGACGGTGTAACCGTTGCCAAGGAGATCGACCTAGAGGACGTCTATGAAAACATGGGCGCTCGCATGGTCCGCGAAGTCGCTTCGAAGACCAGCGATGTTGCTGGTGACGGAACGACCACCGCAACGGTGATGGCCGAAGCGATTTTCAACGAAGGTCTCAAGGCTGTGGTCGCCGGTGTGAACCCAATTCAGATGAAGGCTGGTATCGAGCAAGCTGTTTCGGACATCACCGAAAAGCTCAAGAAGATGTCGATCAAGATCAAGGACAAGGCCGAGATGGCCAACGTCGCTTCGATCGCCGCCAACAACGATCGCGCGATCGGAAATCTCCTTGCAGATGCCATGGAACGCGTCGGCAAAGACGGGGTTGTTACGGTCGACGAAGGCAAGAGTCTCCATGATGAACTCGAGTTCGTCGAAGGGATGCAGTTCGATCGCGGCTACCTGTCTCCATACTTCGTTACCGATGCAACCACGATGGAGTGCGTCCTCGAAGACGCTTACATCCTGGTCTTCGAAAAGAAGGTTGCGAACATCAAGGAAATCGTTCCGGTTCTCGAACAAGTCGTTCAGCAGAGCAAGCCATTGCTGATCATCGCTGAGGATGTCGAAGGCGAAGCCCTTGCGACCTTGGTGATCAACCGACTCCGCGGAACATTGCACGTTGCTGCCGTGAAAGCTCCTGGATATGGCGATCGACGCAAGGCCATGATGGAAGACATCGGCATTTTGACCGGCGCAGTTCCCGTGTTCGAAGCCTTGGGCAAGAAGCTCGATGCGCTGACACTGTCGGATTTGGGTCGTGCCAAGAAGGTCATCATCGACAAAGACAACACCACGATCATCGAAGGAGCCGGCAAGGCAAGTGAGATCAAGGCTCGGATCGATCAAATCCGTCGCGAGATCGAAAACACCAGCAGCGACTACGATCGCGAGAAGCTCGAAGAGCGACTTGCTAAACTCGCAGGTGGTGTAGCCAAGGTTAACGTCGGAGCGGCTACCGAGAGCGAAATGAAGGAAAAGAAAGCGCGAGTCGAAGACGCATTGCATGCGACCCGTGCTGCGATCGAAGAAGGCATTCTGCCTGGTGGTGGTGTCGCTCTGTTGCGAGCATCGACCCAAGTCACCCCGGCTGATACCCTCTCGCAAGACGAGTTGACCGGTTACAACATCGTCTTGCGTGCATGCCGTGCACCCTTGACAATGATCTCGGCAAACGCCGGCCAAGACGGCGGCATTGTTTGCTCGAAGGTTGCCGAAGCCAAAGGTAACATCGGTTACAACGCATTGACAGGAGTCTACGAAGACTTGGTCAAGGCGGGTGTGATCGACCCGACCAAGGTAACCCGAACAGCGCTTGCCAACGCAGCTTCGGTATCGACGCTCTTGCTGACCAGCGATGCATTGATCGCTGAGAAGCCCAAGGATGACAAGAAGGGTGGTCATTCTCACGACCACGACATGTACTAAGCGTTCATCGAAGAAGCGTTGCATCGATAGTTTGCTTATCTAAACATCCAAGAAGCTCGGCATTCATGCCGAGCTTCTTTTATTTCGTGTTCCGGCTCAATTCAGCCCGTGCGATCGTCTTCCAGACTCTCAGCACCCCGTACCATGGGCTTATCTAGCCCGTGGGACTTTGGACTTATTCAGCAAACCGCTTGAGCAGGCTTTAGGCGTCTGCGAACAGCCAAACAGCCAGGACGATTGGGACAATCGTCCGAATTTAGCAGCCAGAACGATTGGGACAATCGTCCGACGGTTAGCAGCCAGAACGATTGGGACAATCGTCCGACGGTTAGCACCCCGTAACACGGGCTTATCTAGCCCGTGGGGTGCTGCACTTAATGATGCCATCCCCAAAGCGTCGTAACACGGGCTTATCTAGCCCGTAGGACGCTTTACTTAATGAAGCCCAACCCCCGCTACGGGGCAAAAGCCCCATGCTACGCGGGGGTTAGCAAGCCCGTGGGATAGTCTTTCAGACGCAAACAGCCAGGACGATTGGGACAATCGCCCGACGGTCGAAAACAGCCAAGCAAGCTTACCCCTTACCCCTTACCCCTTACCCCTTACACCTTACCCCTTACACCTTACCCCTTACCCCTTACCCCTTACCCCTGACGTTTGACGCCGATCGCGTCGCAATCCAGTACCGAAATCGCTACAATGCGCCCTGAGCAATGGACCTTTGTACCCTTACTTTCGACCTAAACTTCAAACCTCCCAACAGGTGCTCCGATGAAACAACTCATTCTGCTGGTATCGGCCAGTTCCTTGCTGCCCATGGTCCTGGGGTTCGCCCAAGCCCAAGAAACCAAACGCGAAGCGATGGTCCCCGCACAAGGGGCTCCATTGACCCCCATCCAATTCGATACCACCGGCGATGGCTGGGTCGAACTGGGTAAAGACGACTTTCAACGCGCCAACTGCGACGAAGATACCTGGGTTTGGGATGGACCCCTGGTCCACTCAACCGGAAAACCCGTCGGTGTCCTCCGCTCAAAAAAGAAATACCGAAATCTAGAATTCGTTGCATGGTGGCGACACCTCTCCTTCGCTGGTAACTCCGGTTTCTTCCTCTGGACTCCCGACGATGCCCTCGAAGGACTACCCCCAAACCGACTCCCCGATGCAGGGATCGAAGTCCAAGTCCTCGATACTGGCTACACCCAACAGTACGAAAAGAGCTCCGGCAAAAAAGCGACCTGGTTTACCACCCACGGCGATATCTTCCCAGTGGGTCGCTCCAAACTAAAACCCTTCCCTCCCCTTTCCCCAGACGGCTCACGCAGCTTCCCCAAAGGGAACTTTTCCAAACCATCCCCAGAATGGAATTTCTACTACGTTCGAGCCCTCAACGGCGAAGTCCGTTTGTGGGTCAACGGACACGAAGTCTCTGGAGGAAACAATGCAAACCCCGCCGAAGGTTACTTGTGCCTCGAAGCCGAAGGGGCTCCAGTAGAGTTTCGTAACATTCGGATCCGGGAGCTGCCGTGACCACAGAGCCCAGCGAACTGGATCTCTACGACTTTGAACTCCCTCGCGATCTGATCGCCCAAGACCCACCGGTGCAACGGACCGATGCGCGGATGATGGTCATCGATCGAAAAAACGGTTCGATCGAGCATGCCTCAGTTCGCGACCTTCCGGATTTCATGCAAGCTGGCGATGCAATCGTTGTAAATGACTCGCGAGTCATCCCCGCACGACTCGTCGGCTTCCGCGCACAAACTTCAGGAAGATGGGAAGGCCTCTTCTTGCGAGAAGAAAACGGCGTTGCCGAACTCCTCTCCAAAACCAGAGGTTATCTTCAACCCGGTGAAAAGGTCGTTCTTCGAGATCCAGAAGGGCGAGAAACTCAAAACCTCGTCGTCGTTTCTCATACCCCCGAAGGCAACGTCCTGTTTGTCGCCGATCCACAGATCCCTTGGCTCGATCTGCTCGAACAAAGCGGGCGTATCCCACTGCCTCCCTACATCCGCGATGGCCAAATGGTCGAACAAGACCGCCAGCGCTATCAAACCGTGTACGCTCGCAACCCGGGCTCCGTCGCCGCACCAACAGCCGGTCTACACCTGACCGAAGATCTACTGAGAAATATTCGCCAAGCCGGTGTCGCCCTGGTGTCGGTCACCCTGCACGTGGGGCTTGGTACCTTCCGCCCCGTCTCGGTCAACCGGCTCGATGAACATAAAATGCACAGTGAATACGCGCAAATCACTGGGAACGTCGTTCGACGCTTGCAAAGTGCCAAGTCCGAAGGTGGCCGAATCCTAGCCGTCGGTACCACGTCGGTTCGTACTCTGGAAACTTCCGCAATTCACGGCAAGGGATCCTTGATCGAATGGTCGGGGCAAACCGACCTTTTTATCCGCCCGGGATTCAAGTTCCACGCGGTGGATCGACTCCTGACCAATTTCCATTTACCTAAAAGCACGCTGCTGGTCCTCGTCAGCGCCTTTGCAGGTAGGGAACTGATGCTCGAAGCTTATCAAAAAGCGGTCCAAGAGCGGTACCGTTTCTTCAGTTATGGCGACTGCATGCTGATCCTATGAGCCCCAAGAAAACTTCCAAATCCAAAGATGCTGCGCCTTGGCTAGGTATCGACATCGGAGGAGCAAACCTCAAACTCGCTCATAGCGACCCAAAGAAGAATTGGTCCAAAAGCCTTCCTTTTGCGATGTGGAAGGAATCCGATTCGCTTGCCCCTGCGATCGCGCGGGCCATCGACGACTCTCCGGAGTTTCACGCAGTGGCCATCACGATGACCGGCGAACTTGCGGATTGCTTTGCCACCAGGGCACAAGGCGTCGCATCCATTTTGGATCAAGTCACCCGCGTCTTTCCTGCCCCCTTGGTTTACTCTTACTGCGTCGATGGACAGTTTCGCAGTCCCAGCCAAGCTGCACGTGACCCTTGGATCACTGCCGCATCGAATTGGCACGCACTTGCAAACTGGTCAAGGAATCTCCTAAACGCTCCGAATTCAAGTGCGACGACAACTCACGGCGTTTTGGTCGATATCGGCTCGACGACCATCGATGTGGTCTGTATCTCCAACAACGGAGTCCTAACCCGCTCCAAAACCGATTCAGATCGTCTCAAACGCCGCGAATTGATTTACACAGGAATCGAACGATCCAACCTCAGCGGATTGCTCCGCAGCGTTCCATTGCACGGCAAGGCTTGCCCGGTGATGAACGAACAGTTTGCAACGACCAAGGATGCTTATCTGTGGCTCGGATTCCTCGATGAAGACCCCACAGACTGCGATACCGCCGACAGCAAGCCCGCTACAAGAAACTTTGCTCGCTACCGCTTGGCTCGTTTGGTAGGAGAAGACGGCTCGACGCTCGCCGACTCGGACATCGACGCGATCGCTCAGTGCGCGATGACCAAGCAGACGAAGTTGTTAAAAAGATCGCTTGAAAAAGTCCTGCGTCGTGTCGAAAGCCCCTCGCAAATCGAACACTTGATCTGCTCTGGACACGGTGGATTCCTCCTTCGACAAACCCTCGAAGATGGCCTGCTTGCCAATCGCTTCGGCTTGATTAAACAACACTGGCTGAGCGATCATCTGGGTGAAAGCCTCTCGCGCTGCGCTCCGGCTTATGCCGTCGCTCAACTGGCCAGCCAAACTCTGCGAGTGTAAGCCCGCGTGGATCTTATCTAGCGGTCAGATATTCGTTCCAAAGACCATCGCTGATCACCAACCCGGACCGAGTCAAGCGCACATAGGCTCCGTGATGCTCCATCCATCCATGCTCGATATGCTTGTGGAGCGTGTTTTGGATCTGCCAAGTTGTCTGGTCGGGGAACTGCGTTTTCAGATTCTCCCAATCGACACCCTTGCGCTGCCGCATACCAAAGACAAACCGCTCGCGGCATTGCTGATCGATGCTCAAGTGGTCTTGCTCTGCGATGGGTGAAACACCCGATTGCACTTTGCGCAAGTACTGCAGGGTTCCTCGGTGATTCACACTGCGAGTGTTCCCAAGATAACTGGCGGCGCTTGGACCAAAACCCCACCAGCGATCGGAGTTCCAGTACGACTGGTTGTGCTGACACGTTTGTCCCTGAACAGCAAAATTCGATATCTCATAGTGCTCGATTCCAGAGGCTTCGAGAGTATCGATGGCTAAGTTGTACATATCGAGTTCAAGCTGCTCGTCGATGTTAGCAATCTCCTGCCTTTGCAATCGCCCATAGAAACTGGCCCCCTTTTCAAAGGTCAAGCCATACGTCGACACATGGCCAACACCGCTGCAAACCGCTTTCTCCAAATCGTCTTGCCACTCCATGAGCGTCTCTTGCGGTGCAGCGAAAATTAAATCCAAGGAAACTCTGGGCATGTGCGACATAGCCAGTTCGATCGCGCAGTTGAGCTCCTCAGAACGATGATCCCGCTCGAGCACCTGCAGCTTGCGAGCTTGGAACGACTGCCCCCCGATGCTCACACGGTTGATCCCAAAATCGCTCCAACGCTTCAGGTTCGAAAGGGTAATGTCTCGAGGATTCGCTTCGATGCTCCATTCCCCGATGCCATGGATCGGCAGCCACTTGGCAATGCCCTCAAGCAACCGCTCCATCAACTCCGGTCGGAGGATCGATGGTGTTCCACCTCCTAAGAAAATCGTTTGAACCGGTTGAGGAGCCTCCAACCAAGAGAGCTCCGTGAGAATCGCTTCGACAAACTGCTCATGAAGATCCTCTCGGCCCGCAAGGAGCGTGAAATTGCAATAACCACAGCGATGGTAACAAAAGGGGACATGCAAATAAGCAGCCAGGGGCTCTGGGCCTTGACCGGCTAACTCCAATGCAACAGGCACCTTGGATCCCGATTGCATCACTTCGGAAGGTTGCCGGTGATGATGTTCAAATACTGCATGAACACCATGAAGATCACCGTAACGATCATGGCTGCAATGAGAAACCAAATCAAAAATCCAGCCGCTACAGCCAGCTGCTTCAGCGCCACCTGAGCCTTCTCTCGGTACTGGATCGCCAATCGCTCGAGCGACTCGCTGTCGGCACCGCTAAGTTCTCCGACTTCGAGCGTCTGAATGAACTCATCCGGCAAGCGATTAGGCAGAGCGAAACTCTCCGATAAGGATTGACCTTTCTGAATTCCAGATTCGATTTGAGGCAATCCGGCAATGTAGTAATAATTGCCCGTCGCTAAGACCGCATCGCGAACACTTCGTTTGGCTTCAACCCCAGCACCCAACATCATCGACAAGGTCATCGATAATCGCGACATCGCTGTCGTCGTAAAAACAGGACCGATCACTGGCACATTGCGGACCAATGGAACCAGCGTCTGATGGCAGTTGTACCAGTTCTTCCAAACCCCCAGGCAAATCGTTCCTAGGACGCCAAAGACCACCGAGAGAATCCCTAAGAAGATCAGGACCCCTCGACCACCACGCAAACCGACCCCCGTGATGTCGAAGGGTTTCTCACCAGGTCCACCTGGCGCAAAAAAACCATTGATGAAAATCATCCCGCAAATAATTCCTATGGCCAATAGGAACTGGATCACCGGGGATGTGATCTGGGAGATAAAGTCCTGCCTGGTACGCTTCAGATCCAAGTAGTAGTCGGACATGTAGCCCAGTACCCGATCGACTTGTCCAGACTCCTCTCCTGCAGCGATCATCTTCACAAGCAATGGTGGGAAGTACCCTTTTTGAAGCTGCATCGCTTCGGAAAAACTGTATCCAAGACGGATCTTGTCGGCGGTATCTTGCACCGCATCCTTGTACCGACTCGGGCCGGCTTTGGACTCCGCATCCAAAAGACGCAACGGATCCACCCCAGCCCGCAATCCCGTCGAGAGCCGATTGCAAAAATGATAAAGTTGCCCCAGCGAAGCACCCCCAAAAATCCGCTGAAACAGTGTCGGAGTCGGTAGTTCTCGATTGGGATTCTTGTCAGCGCCGGACATTAGCTCTTGCCATCCAGGAAAGTTAGGGAAACTTTTCCGAGTTCTTTCAAGCCATCACGAAAGGCTTGCCGAGTGTGAAGAATACAGGATTGTAGCGATTCTACCAAAGGAATGGATGATGCAAGACCAACATAATGCTGGCAAAGTGAACTGTCGCAAGCAACTTTCTTTGGCGTTGCTTGTGAGCCTAAGTTGCGTTGGCTGCGCCTCGCAGTCGGGTAGCAAAATGCCGGGTCTTTCAATGCCCAAGTTTGGCAAAAGCGATTCGGCAGCTTCGGTTGGCTCGTCGTTGGCCAGCTCGGGTCAATCGGTCAAAAACCAAATTTCATCGGTCGGAGCGGCGGTCTCCTCGGCTTATTCCAAAACCAAGACAGCGATTTCAGCTCCCTTCACTCCGGTTTCGGCTTCGTCGATGGACACAAACCAACAAGAGAGCAAAACCGGAGCCAATCCGCTGAGCATCGCTCCGGATATGCTTGTCGCCCAAGGCAACTACTTCGAGTCCCAAGGCAACTATGCCAAAGCCCTCGACAGCTACTCAAGAGCCTTGGAAAACGAACCTAAAAATGCTGTGGCACTCTTGAGCATGGCTCGGCTTTACGATCGTCAGCAGGACACAGCCAAGTCGATCGAGTTTTATCAAAAGACACTGGCTGCGGCTCCGACCAATGCCGATGCTTGCCTGGAGCTCGGAAGGGTGTACGGCAAATCCGGCGACTTGGGTTCGGCCCAGCAGTTTTTGCGCAAGGCGGTTGAACTGCAACCAAACAACAAGTCCTATCGTCACGCTTTGGCAGGAACCATGCTTGATGCCGGTGATGCCAATGGATCGATGAGCGAGCTAGGTCAGTGCGAGACGCCTGCTATGGCCCAGTATCAGATGGCTTATCTGCACTTCCAACGCAAGAATATCCCTGCCACCCAACAGCACTTGGGCGAAGCCCTCAAGATCGATCCGAATCTCAAGCCGGCGCGAGATTTGATGGCCAGCATTGGAGGCGGAGCCAACATCGATCAATGGGCCGAGCAGGGACGTCAGATATCCCAGCAAGCCTCCGGGATCTATAAGCAAGTCGGCGTGGTCACTAGTGGAATTTCTAACGCGTTGAACCCCGCTGCAAGTCCGATCGGTCAAGGGGTCCCAAGCGTAACGGCCCCAGCAACCAACTTATTGGATATTCCGGTAAGCCCTTATCCAAATCCTGTGGTGCCAGGAGATCAGGCCGTCCACGTACGCTTAGGCCAGTAGCTCTTAGAATATTCGCTAAACAGCTTCTTACCGGTGGCCTGACAAAAGAAGATGTACGATAAAACCCCGTAGTGTATACTTCCAGAAACCATCATTTCTGAAGAGCCAATTCCTGGGTACAGAACGCATGTCTTTACACACCGGTAGATTTCGGTCCGCTCTGTGCTGGATTTGCACATGGGTGGTTTCCTTACTGACCATGGGTACAAGCCCATCATGGGCGGTGGCTCAAGGCTCCGTCAGTCCAGCAGACGTTCAGCAAGCGATCGATGAACTGCTTCAGTATTTCCGACGCACTCAGAACCGGACCGCCAAAGATGGCCCCGTAGGAGCTTGGCAGGGTCACCAAGACCAGAAAACAGGCCTGACAAGTCTTGTGGTCCTGGCTCTGCTGAGTGCAGGCCGAAAGCCCAACGACCCCGAAGTGGCTCGAGCCATGGATTACATCCGTGGAGAACGCCCGATCCAAGTCTATGAAGCGAGTTTGCAGATCATGGCCATGTGCGCTGCCGAACCTGGAAGGGACCTAGCTCTGATCCAGCGAAATGTGGCTTGGTTGGTTCAAGCTCAACAAGACGACGGCGGATGGGCTTATCTCCAAGATCGCGGTGCGTCCGATGAGTCCAATTCTCAATTCGCCGTTTTGGCTCTCTGGGAGGCCAGTCGCATCGGTATTGAGATCCCTCAACAAGCGATCCAAAAAGGCCGTCGGTACTGGCTCGACAAAATGAGTCCTTCGGGAACTTGGGGATACCGAGGCGAACCACGGGCTCGTGGAAGCATGGTCTGCGCCGGAGTCGCATCCATGCTGATCTTGGAAGATTCGGCTTTCACTCAGGATGCCCAAGTGCAAGGGGACCAAATCCGATGTTGCACCCAAGGTGCAGCCCAAGACTATGACCCACAGAAATCCCTGGATTGGCTTGCCAATAACTTTTCCGTGATCCAGAACCCTGGCTACGGAGAGTGGTACCTGTATTACATGTACGGACTCGAACGCGTTGGCCGACTCACCGGCCAACGCTTCATCGGTGATCACGATTGGTATCGCGAAGGATGCGAAGCGATCGTCGGCCCAAAGAACTCTCGGCTTATGGGGGTCACCCAAGGCTCTGGAGCACTCCAACCCCATGCCGCACGCGCGATGGCTCTGCTGTTTTTAAGCAAGGGGAAACGCCAAGTCGTTATCGGCCAGTTGCAACACTCCGCCGATCCGAGCAGTCGAGACTGGAACAGACACCGCCGTAGCGTCCAGCACCTGACGGGCCACATCGAACAAGCCTGGAAACGCGATCTTGCTTGGCAAACACTTAAACTCCAACGAGCCACCCTGCCCGATCTGTTGGAAACTCCTGTGCTCTTTATCAGCGGGAGCGATGAATTTACCCTCTCGGCCCAGCAACGCCGAATGCTGAAAGATTACGTCGACCAAGGTGGCTTTATCTTTGCCGAAGCATGCTCGCAAGACGGATGCAACGGCGAAGCCTTCGATGTTTCCTTTCGTCGCGAAATGGAGATGATTTTTGACAAACCCTTTCAGAAACTTCCTCCCAACCACCCTGTTTGGAGCGCCGAGGCAAGACTCGATCCTGCCGCATTGCCCGAAGGCTTCTGGCTCTACGGGATCGATGCATGCTGCAAAACGAGCATCATCTATAGCCCCATCAGCCTCTCATGCCGCTGGGAACTTTCCAAACCCTACGGTGCGAAACCCAAACACTCCAAAGTCATCAACGCTGAACTCGATAATGCTGTTAAAGTCGGCTTGAACGTCGTCGCTTATGCCACAGGTCGTGAACTCAAGGACAAGCTTGAAGCGGTCCAAATTGTCCAAAGCGATATGAATCGCCAAGTCCTCGAACGCGGGACCCTCACTCTGCCAAAAATCATGCACAGCGGCGGTGGAGACGAAACTCCCAAAGCACTCAGCAACCTCGTCGAAGTCTTTCGCAGAGAGACCAAGGCCATGGTCGATCCCAAAACACCAAAACTTGCAGCAACCAGCCCGGAACTGGATAAATACCCCCTGGCTTACATCCATGGCAGAACCAAATTCGTATTCTCCGAAGACGAGCAACAGGGCTTACGCAATCACTTCATCAATGGCGGTATGATCATCGGCGATGCGATCTGCGGCTCCGAGGAATTCTCCAAATCCATGCGGGAAGAATTCGGCAAATTGCTCCCGGAAGCCAAGTGGCAACTTCTGCCATCAGATCACCCTCTGCTGCTCAAAGATGGACCCGGTGGCTACGACTTGAGGAACGTAAGCTTGATCGATCCAGGACGCGGGGATGTCGATTTGGCCAAAGCCAAGCGAGAGGGACCAGCAGAGATCGAAGCCCTCGTTTGGAACGATCGAATCATCGTTTTGTTCTCCCCAAACGATCTGAGTTGTGCGATGGAGAGCAAGCATTCGTTGCAATGCAGAGGCTACGTCCGAGAAGACGCCTTTCGCATAGGCGTCAACATGCTCCTGTACTCCCAACTCCACTAGATGGAAACCACTTGCTGCTCGCTCAGTAGCACCAAAGTCACCTGAACCATTTCAGGATGAAGTGAGAACTGTCGGCACAACACCTTGCGATACATCTGCAGTTGCCCCGAGTGATGCTCGGCTCGCTCTTTGACCCATGATGCAAGATCGGCATTTCCAGGTCGCGCGTCGGTCTTGTAATCGATCACCTCGGCCCGAATGACCCGGTCTTGATCCCATCCCAGGACGCATCGGTCGATGACACCTCGTATCAATTGGTCATCGATGGAGATCAAGAATCGTCGTTCATTGCTCACCTCGAGTCGTAAGGTTGTGGGCTTGTGCCAAATGCGGTACCTGTCTTGCTCAAAGACGCTGCGGATTTCCTTGGATTCGCAATACTTAAGAAAACGGACGGCTTGCTGATCCAACTGCAACTGCATCATCTCATCCTTGGTTAGCGCACTGGCAGCGATTTCGAGCAAATGATTCTTGTCTGGCGAAAAATCATTGATCCACATGTGGATTTCTTCGAACCATCGATGGATCAACTTACCGATCACCGTAGCGGCCGTATCATCTGGCTTCCAAAGATCGACCAGCGGCTCGAGGGACTCCGCTTGAGGCTGCTGGCTTGGAGCGATCCACTGAGGATTTCGAAGCAACGTGTTTTCGAGCCTAAGTTCGACTTTCAAAGCATCGGTGTCCGATACGCGCGTACCAGGGCCGTTGGGTTCGGACTCAATAGAAAGGACTTCCTCTTTGGCGACAAGTTTCTCAACCCAATCGGCTTGTCCGTTTCTGTAGATCAACACACCTGGCTCGCTACAGGTCTGTTCGTTTGCAAAAACAGAATGAAGCGCCGAGCCCCATTGCTTGATCGGATTCTTGCTTGGGGTTGCAAACAGGTAAAGCGCATGTCGAGCTCGCGTCAGTGCCACATAAAACAGGCATAGCGCTTCACCGAGCTGTTGGTAGCTGACCTCCTGGCATGCGACTTGCCACTCGATGGGTAGATACACAAGCAGCTTCTTGTTGACATTACGCATGATCGAAATCGGAGGACCGGTGCGACTGTCCCGCATGGCTACAAGCCTGGGAGCTTGGCGAATAATCGGCTGGTCGATTGCAGGGATAAAGACAGCGTCGAATTCAAGACCTTTGGATTGATGGATGGTCATGACTCGTACAACACTTTGGGCCTGAGTCGCCACGCGTGTGGTCGCAATCCTATCGATAAACTCATGGACCACCGATTGCTTGGCCGCATCGAATCGATACGCCTCATCGATCAATTGCTCGAGTCGCTCTTGATCGCGTAAAGTGCAGTGCGGCGCTAGGCAATTGACCAGCGCACTGACGGTCCCACCAAATCCAAGGGTATCGAGTTGATGACGCAAATCGACCGAAATCTTATTGGCATCCGAAGCGGTCTCTGGGTCCCAGAACGCCTTCAATGGGCAGTGCATGATGTGAAAATAGGCCAACGTGTCTCCGGAGTTCTGAGCCAGTTTCAAAGCGCTTTGAACAACCAGAACCGGAGCCGTATCGATAAGCGGATTGCCTCCCTCCTGACTGGCCTCTACACCCCGATCCCTAAGCAGTGAAATCATCTTGGCCACATCGGAGTTTGTTCGGGTCAAAACCCCAATCGTGATTTGATCACTGCGGCGATGCAATTGAGCAATCGCATCGGCGATGTCCAAATCGATATCGGTAGGAATCGCTTTCTTTACAGCCGATTCACTCTGGTCGTCTCGGTCCTCCCCAGGTCTAGCTTGGGCATTCCAAAACTCAACCACTCCAGGAAGGCTAGTTCTTGCCGTCGAGTGATCGATGAAATAGCGATCGACCCATTTCGAAATGACAGGATGCACGACCCCATCGCCTCGTTTGGTTGGATCATCCGAAAGATAATTCGGATGCTTGGCTAACCCATGAAAGACCTGATTGACAAAATCCATGATGATCGGCGAACTTCGGTAACTCTCCGAGAGTTTCTGTTGCTTGATATTCTCGACCTGCTCTCCGACCGATTCGAGGATCTCTGAGACACCACCTCGCCAAGCATAGATCGCTTGCTTGGTATCTCCTACCACAAAAAAAGAGGTCCGTTTGTTGCTGCTGGCCTTTTGTGCGACGATCGCTTCGGCAAAAGGTTTCAGGATCAGCCACTGATTGGGCGAGGTATCTTGAAACTCATCCAAGAGCAAATGATCGATCGAGCTGTCCATGCGATGACTGATGCTCTGCATCTGGGGCAACGGACCCTTTTTCCCTGACTCGTTATGCTGCTCCAAGAGCGATCGCATCCAATTGGCCAGTCGATCCGCGATATCCGAGAACGTCACCACGCGACGACTTTGTTTGAGTTTCTCAAGTGCCCTGTGATACTGCTCGAGCACCTGATGGGACGCTTCATTCTGGATCCTACGGATCGATAGAAACTCGGTCTTGGCCTTGGCCTGCAACACGCGAAGCGCTGCGACCAACTCAGGATCAATCTCCGATCGGGAATAAGTCGGCTGATCGCTTAAACAGGCCGTGACTATCGTCTCTGCGAGAAACTCATCCCACTGCTGCGATCGAAACAGCGCCAAGGCTTTGTCTTTGGCATCCTTGATTTTGGCATTCTTGGGCGTATCTACCTCGACCTTCTTGGCAGCTTGGTGGACCTGCTCTTGGTCTGGGCCTTTGGGGACCTGAATTTTCGCCCAAGCATCTTCAGGCGCTTGACGAAACAACTCATAAGCATCCGTGATCAGATTCTCGACCTCGATGCGAATCCCTCGGACGGCCATCCCTTTGGACAACTGAGACACCAGGGTGCGAAGCTGCTGATGGTCGATGTTATCAAACAACTGCGTGATCGCATCGCGAACGAGAATCTCCTCTTGAGCGGTATCCAACAACGTCCATCCAGGCGGCAGCTTTAGCTCCAGCGCAAAGGACTTGGCAAGCTGCGAATAAAAACTATCTAAGGTGCTTACTCGAAAACGATGCAGATGAGAGCAAAGACGCGAAAGCTGATACCTCGCATGGGCATGCTCTATTTTCATCGGTGCTATGACAGTCTGAAGCCGATAAAGACCCTCGACGCTGCGGCTTGCCTCCGATAGCCACTCGAGAATCCGGTGCAAAATCTCCCCCGCTGCTTTGCGGGTAAACGTCGTTGCAAGAATCGAGTCCAAGGGTTGATCGGTAAAAAGCAATCGGACTGCGCGCGACGCAAGCTGGAACGTCTTTCCAGTCCCTGCCGACGCGAGAATCATACTGGGCTCAAACCACTCATCCAACGCACAGCCTTCGGCAACCACAGGCTCGATCATGATCATCTTAGGCAAGATCGGACCACGATCCTTGCTCGCCCGTTTAGAGCCAGCCGACTGCTGGTTTGAGTCCGACTCGGTCGCGAATTTTTCCTCAGCCGGATCGACTTGGGATTTCTGCTCCTTGTGCTTTGGAACTTGCTCTTCCAACGTCGGGTCCCATGGCCGTATGACCGTCCGCTGAGTGATGTAGCGATAATCATCCCACTCCAGCTGGATGTTGTCGCTAGGCGGCCAGAACTGGCCTTGCAGAACTCGATCAGCAAGCTCCTTGGCCGACTCGATCGCAGCATGATGCTCCTGTGCGGTGAAGTTGGCCGAAACGAACTTGGTCTCAGCGACGTTCTTGGGAAGCAGGATGTAACCAAATCGAACCTGACTTGGATCTTTGTAACCAAGCGACTCAATCAGTAATCCGTAGAGCGGCAACTGCCAATCGGTCCACTCCTGACCCTTGAGATGGTTTTTGCGTGGCTCCTCGGTTGCATCCCCGGTCTTGTAGTCCCAAACAGCCACTTCACCAGTCTTCTTGTTGACATCGATCCGATCGATGCGGCCATGCAGGATCATCTGACCGTGAGGCAGATTCCATACGATGCCTTTGGAGCGGTCCACGTTGTGCTCGATATGTTTGATCTGCCAACCGTCAGCCGCCCACTGCGCTTGATGCTTGGCAAACTCTGCGAAACGCAATTTGGCTTGCTCAACCTGAACGACCAAAGCGGGGGGTAGCACCGAGCCGAAATGGACTTTGACCCAAGCATCCAGCTGTTTTGAAAGCCAATTGCTGATCTGTTGGGGATCGGTCGACTCAGCAACCTCGGAGCTTATGAGTCCTTCGAGAACCGAGTGGACCATGTCGCCGAACCCGCCCCCATCGAGCTCTTGAGGCAGGTGCTCGATCGCATTGGCCCGGCAGAGTTTTCGGAGATAGAACCGATAAGGGCACTCGCTGTACTTTTTAAAGTCGGTGACAGCCATCGCACCCAGACGCTTCGTGGGGTCGGGCCTGGGGATCTGGATATCCGACTGAAGAGGCCTAGAGGACCATCCACCTTGGACACCGGGCGAGTCCTCTTGCTGCGAAATCAGCTTAGCAACCCGATCGGGCAACTCCTCGGTCGGCACTGCCATCATAAGCCGGCTGGGTGTCAGCGGATCGGAGTTGGAACTGAACCTATTCATGATGAATTCGACTTGCTCTCGAGTGTGCAAGCACGCCATCATGACATAGGCATCGCGAGCATACCTTCTGGCATTGTCCAAGAGCCCCAGTTCGCTTCGAAGTCGATTGGGCAAGAAAGCGTCGGAATTGACACTTTCGGGGACAACTCCATCATGCAAGCCTGTCATCATCAAAACGGGGGCGTCATCCAAGGCGACATCCAACCAGCCGAGCATTTCGATCGCAGAATCATCGGCAAGGGGTGGAATCTGAACCCCTTGCAACTGCTGCTCAAGCCACGCTAGCGCCTCTGCAAGCTCGATCTTGAGATTCAACTTTGGTGGAACATTCGCTAAACGATCTAATACCGCGTTGATCTCGCGGCAGCCTCGAAGTATCAAGTGTCCATCGGGTTTCGTCCGATCGATCTGTTCGAGTTCCGAAAGGCTTACAAAGATTTGTCGCAAAGGCTTGGCCCAAGCATCCAGAGATCGTGCCCCCTCTTGAAGAGGCTTAAGCCATTGATCGATCGATTCGACGATAGCGACAAAGACATCGCGTCCGGGAGCCTCTGGCCAGTGGGGTACCGAGACACTTCTCAAAAGCGTTTGCTTAAGATAGCCATCGACGATCGCAAGAAAGTTCGCTGAAAGCGACTCAGGGTTATTCTGATCTTCTTTCGACGGTATCACCGCGCGTGCAAGCAGCCACGTTTCGATCCAAGGAATCCGAATCAAATTGGAGAAGTTTTCAACATTTGGATCTCGCAGATAGTCCTCGATGGCCCGCAGAACTTTCATCGCAGGAGTGGCGTAAATTGGCATCCCCGGTCCATATCGCAAGGATACTTGGTACTGCGCAAGGGTCTCTTGCAACGCTGGCACCAAGCTCGGGTCAGGCACTCCGATCGTGATGTCGCGGACCGAGCGAGTTTTCCCCAATTTGGCCAGCTGAACGGCAAGCTCCTGGGAGGCTTGAACCGCCGAAGTTCGTACGTGAATTTGCTCTTGGTCGATCGGTATTTGCAGATTCTGCCAAAACGAGGACCTCAACGTGCCGTCCCGATCAAACCCTTGTGCAAAGGTTTCAGGAGCTCCGACGAGCACTCGTACCTTTGGCCCGATCGCACTGAGGAACTGGCGCTGAGCCCGGTTAAGATCGACCGTTCCGATGAGCACCACTTCGTGCTCCACCGGACTGACTTCACCATGCTCTAGCGCGAAACGACGAGCCGACTGAATATCCCATAGTCCCGCTTCGTGAAGGACATCGAGGTAACGTCGCTGCAACTGCGCCAAGATCTGCCAGCGTGGCTCTTCGACGGTTCCTGCGAGCTTGTAAGCAACATCTTTGAAATCCAGGAGATCCGAAGCAAGCTCTTTATGGAGAGAGCCCAAGAGCTTGGCCAGATCCATCCAAACTCCCAACTGCTCGACCGATGGGACTTCGAATAGAAGTGGCTGCAATTCCAGAGCCGGGGTCGAGCGTAGGACCTGAACCCAAGCCATGATCTGCGTGAGTTCGGAAGCAAACGGCAGTTTGGCGTGGTAGAGTTCCTCGGGCAGTTTTCCTAAAGTCAGAAATCTCGGAGGACGCAACACAAGACGCCCCTGGGCAGCCCGCTGGGCCAGGAGAACTTGAAGCCGCCTGCTAGCCATCGAGCCAGGCAAGACCACAAGGACTTGATCCATATCCCAAAGATTCCCCTTGGCATATCGCTCCAGCAGATAGTCGACTGCCGAATGCAATATAGGTTGCTTCCAGCCCAGAAACGACACTTCTGCGACGTTCTGAAAAGGAAGCGCTGGACTTGGCTTGCTAGTTGTTTTCTTCTTAGGCATTTGGCGTATCCTTGCACAAACTTGTTGACCTAGTGGTTATCGCAAGGGGGTGTGACACCTTTGGTCACTGTTCTTGTTGCCAGGGATCAAATTCCCAAATCGATCGATAGAATCCCTGCGTTTCGGTATGCTCGATCCATTCTTGAAAAAAAGCATTTCTCCCAAGAGTCGCTCCGTCGCCGATGACGATCAACTTGCGTTTGGCCCTTGTCATGGCCACGTTCATCCGCCTGGTATCGGACAAAAAACCAACTTCGCCATGGCTGTTCGAACGCACCAGAGTGATCAAAACAGCCTCTTTTTCGCGTCCTTGGAACCCATCGACGGTGTCGATTTCCACTTGGCTGTTGCTGCACCGATCCCTGAGAAATCGCACCTGGGCTGAATACGGTGCAATCACCGCAATCTGCTCTGGCTCAAGACCTGCATCGAGCAACGTGTCGACTTGCTTGAGAATCCAGAGAGCTTCTTTGGGATTGAGCTTGCTCTCGCCATTGGGGTCAAGTTCCTCGGTCCAATCCGCTCCCGATGTATCGACAAAGAGCACCGATTGGGGATCGATCGACTCAGCACGGATATTGGGCAGATCGACAAGCGTGTGGTTTGCGACACTTTCATCGGCGATGAGCGAACCGGAGTAAAAGTGATTCGAAGGAAACTCCATGATCGATTGATGCATCCGATACTGAACCGTCAGTTGCTTGGTCGTCACCTTGCCCCAGCGTTCCACGAGCCTTTCCATCATGCTTTTGGCGAGCCCCTCCTGCATGGCTTGGCCGCTGAGGACCGTCGGAGGTAGTTGGCAATGATCGCCAGCCAAGACCAATCGATCGACCCGCAACACCACGGGCCAGTAGCCCGGCTCTGTGCTCTGGCAAGCTTCATCGATAACCCCCAGGTCAAAGGTTCGATCGCCGAGTATTTCTGGGTCGTAATTGGTCGTTGCGCAGATCACCCTAGCGCGATCGAGTTTGGTATGGATGATTTGCTCTTCGAATAGCTTCGCATCGTTTCGCAACCGTCGTGCCTGGTGCTTGAGATCCTCCCGGGCCCCTGGCATCGGTTTGGCCCGGGTCCACCGGCCAGCTTTGCTCGTGAGCAACTCCGCTTCGCGACGCATCTCTCGAATCACCTTCATCGCCGGATCGACATCGACAAGGTAATCTAGCGTGTGCTCCTGAAGCGACTCTAGAACTCTAGCTGGGTGCCCGATTCGAATGGCATCGACCCCCAAAGCCACCAGTTTCTCCAGTAGATTATCGACCCCGGTATTGCTCGGTGCACATGCAAGAACGCGATCACCCCTTTCAACACATTGGCGGATCAACTCGGCAACCGTGGTGGTCTTGCCCGTCCCGGGTGGACCATGGATGATGGCCAAATCGTTAGCCCCTAACGCATGCAAAATGGCTTGACGCTGGGACACATTCAATCGGCAATTGGCCAACGAAGCTTCTGTCTTCTCGATATTCCTCAGTGGGTAGTACTTAGGCTCCTGATCGCTGATGAGCAACTCTCGAAACTGAGCGATTCGTCCTCGACCTTTAGATGCTTGAAGCATCGCATCCTGCTGACGCTTGCGAGTGATCTCATCGGCAGATAGCTCCAATCGAAAAAACTTACCCTCGGGCCAATCATCAAACACAATCTCGACACTCGTGGAATTTCGCCCGCAGACCACTCCGTTGGCTACGTCCATGAGCGTGTCTTCATCGGACGCGACCACCGGAGCACCGACGCGAAATCGGTTCCAAGGCAACAATGCTTGAGGCTGTCGCTTGACGAACGTAGCGATGGTCCGACCACCGAGCCCTGTCCGATGATCACAAATGACCATGTGCATCAACGTATCGCCCTGAGCTTCGATCGATCGATCGGACATGCCTCGGGCTTTGCGTGTTTCTCGGCGGGATGCCAGTCGCTCTCGCTCGGCATCAGACTCAAGCTTAAGGAATCGACTCCAGCGCTCAAAGTACGCGTCGCTATCGCGGTAACTGTTCATAAGTTTCCGACTGGGGTGCCCTATAGTTTTGGCAAGCGATAAAAGAGCAGGATCGGCAGTAGCATCGCAGCCATCATTGCAAAGACCGACGAGACGGGCCAATTCATCCCCTGAGCGACCTGAATAAGGACTTGGTAGATCGGACCTGCCAAAAGAATGCCCACAAAATTGGCGAAGTTCATGGTCCCAATCAATCGTCCTTTGAGCTCAAGGGGCGGACGCTCTTGCAAGAACACCTGAATGGGAATGACAAAAACCGCCGCACCGATTCCGGCAACAATCAACCCCAGAAACGTGCCGTTGTAACCCAAAAAAACATCGCCATTGGGTCTCCATAGACTGACCATGCACATCGAAAGGATCATGATCAGGACCCCAAGCATCACCTGCTTGTCCTTGGCCAACCGCTTAAGCACCACATTGGCAGTGACGGCCCCGATGATGATACCGATAGCAAGCCCTGCAGTCAGTACACTGGTTTTGGTGTCGGCTTGTTGTAACTGCTCTTTACCCATGCGATTGACCACGGGCATGACCAAGCCCCCAACGAGCCAAAAGACACTCGATACGATCAATGCCATCAGCAATGGCCTGTCTTTGGAAAGCAAACTGACGATCGATGCCGGCACGATCGAATCGGCAAATTGGAATTTAGCTTGTGGTTGAACCGGCAATGTGTAACGCACCAATAGCGAAGTCAGAGTCCCTACCACCGCGACCACCGCACAGGCTAACGATCCGATCCACAACCGACTGTAATCCTCTTGGCCTTGTGCATCCAGAGTAACCACCGCTTCCTTAATGGCTCCAGCTAGCACCACTCCCAAAATGATCGCTAAAAACGTCGACATGAGGATCAGCCCGTTGGCCCTAGGCAGATGCTTATGATGAAACAGCTCAGGAAGGATCCCATACTTGGCCGGCCCAAAAAACGTGCTGTGGATTCCCATCAGAACCAGCACCGTCCAAGTCCCATAATCGCCAAGATTTCCGTACATCAGGAATGCCAAGACGGCTAGCAAAGTGATCGCGATCTCTGCCACCTTGCAGATAACAATGATCCTGCTTTTGCTATTGCGATCCGAAAGATAACCGGCCAAGCCACTGAGCAATACAAAGGGCAGCGAGAACGCGAATGTCGCCCAGCCCTGGCGATCATCCTTGATCATCGCCCCGGCCCCACCTACGGCCATCAGCAGCATGAGCTGTTTATAGAGATTGTCGTTGAATGCACCAAGGAACTGAGTGATGGCTAACCCCCAAAACGATCGATCCGCAAGGAGCGACTGCTCGGGGAGCCATTGGTCAGAGGAACCACCTTCTTGTGCGTTGTCCTGATGCATGTGTTGCTGGTTGCTTTCGCGGTTAAATGGAAACTACTTGGCTCTTTCCTTTGCCAGAGCCTGCAACCCTCGAAGATCGAGCTTGCCGGTTCCTAAAATCGGAATCGCATCGACTCGGATGAAGCTATCGGCACCCGGGACGTAGATCGAAGGCAATCCTGCCTCGATGAGCTTTTTGACGATCGCCGATGGCTCTTCGGGCAACTCGTCGGCATAGAGAACCACAAGCCGTTCACCTTTCTTCTCATCAGGCACTCCGCAGACAGCGATCTTTAGCGTATCCTCTGCTCCGACGATCCTGTTGAGCTCTTCCTCAACTTGAATATGCGGAACCATCTCGCCACCGATTTTCGAGAAACGGCTTTCGCGCCCCGTAATATGGATGAAACCATCGGAGTCGATGAATCCGACATCACCGGTGATATACCACCCATCGTTCATCACCTTGGCAGTCAATTCCGGCTGATTCAGATACCCTGCCATGACGTTGGGTCCAGAGATTTCGATCATACCGGTTTGGTCAGGCCCCAAGACTTTCGAATGATCATCCAGCGATACGGTCCTGGCCTTGACTGCCGGGATAGGACGTCCGACCGAACCCTCTTTCAACCCATCCTCGCCAGCTTGATTTCGAGCTCGGCTCGGGGGAACATTGACGGCCACCACCGGGCTCAGTTCGGTCGTTCCGTAGCCTTCGATCGGGCGAACCCCAAATCTTTCCTCAAAGGCGTGCGCAAGTGGGATCGGCATTTTCTCTGCACCGACAACCACCACATTGACGGTTTTAAATTGTTCAGGCTCGATGCGCTTGAGAAAACCACGCAAGAAAGTGGGAGTTCCAAGCACGATCGAACACTTATAAGTCTCGATCAATTTACCGATTTGCTTTGGTTCAAGCGGGTTGTAATGGAACGCCCCAGAACATGGAAGACTCCCGACGGCCCACAGCGTGCCGGTATAGCCAAACGAATGGAAAAATGGCAAGATCCCGAGGAAACAATCCTCTTCTTTTACATGAATGGTCGCGTCGAATCCTTGCACGTTCGATGCGATGTTGTTGAAGGTCAACGGCACCCCCTTGGGGTTCCCGGTCGAACCTGAAGTGAAGATGATCGTCAAGCGATCGTCGGGCTTGTTCTTATGAAGCTCAAACCGAGATGCCAACATGCCTTCGGTCATGAATTTCGACTCAGTAAAGGCGACGATTTTGTCCGCCAACGTCGCCTTTTCTTTGAGATCCTCAAGATAAACGACCTTGGCATTGAGGTTCATACCAAGCTTATCGATCACTTTACGACTGGTGATGACATGCTTGATCTGAGCTTGCTCAATGCATCGGTTGACGATGGACTCCGAGACAGTGTAGTTGAGGTTCACCGCCACACGTCTTGAAAGGGTCAGTGCCATATTGACCACCACAGCGGGGACTGTCGGTGGGAGCAACACGCCCACATGCTTCTCGTCTTGGAGCTGAGTAAACCTTGATCGAAGCACCTCTCGGTCGATGATTCGTTTCAGTGCTAAGGTTCGCAGAAGCAGTTCATTGCCTGTGAGTTTGACTCCAGAGGTGTCGGCCACCTTGAGCCGATCCCCTTTCTGTCGGCAACGGCGGATGAACAAACGAGGCAGGTTCCAATCCCATTGGAAGTCCGAAGTCGATTCAGATTTGTTGCTCATGGCGATTTACTTTTTGCGTTTGAATTCCTGGGTCAATTCCGGAACAGGGATACCGATGGCGCCTCGTCCTTCCTGAAGACGAAAGTCGACGTCTTCGCGGATTTCCTGATGATCGATGCCCCAAACAACGTTTTGCTCTTCTTGAGTCAGCGATCTAGCCGATCGCACAAGCCGCATACCCACCATCCGCGCCGGGTCGCTGGTAAACCACCAAGGGCTCTTGGGGACATTCGGATCTTCATCTTTCCAATCCTCGTCGACCGACCCGAGCCTGGCTGCAGATCGGAGCCTTTCTGGTGGATCTTGCCAACCACCTCCACGAACAGTCCTTGAGCCTTTCTCTTTCGGCAACGCAAAGGCTTGATGGACCGTAAGCGTTTTGCCTTCGCGACCCTGAAAACCATCGGCTGAATAGTGATCCAAAGTCCACTCCCAAACGCTTCCATGCATGTCATGGAGCCCAAACGGATTGGGCTTTTTGCTACCGACTTTGGGGGCACCATCAGGACTGTTGGTAGCAAAAGCAGCGTATTGATCAAGTTGGGATGGATCGTCACCAAACGAATAAGCGGTCGTTGTTCCGGCGCGAGCCGCATATTCCCATTCTGCTTCGGTCGGCAATCGATACTGAGCACCCGTAATGCCACTTAGCCACTTGGTGTACTGCTTGGCCGAATATTGGGTCATGGTCACGGCCGGCTGCTTCGGATCTTCCCCATATTTGTAGGTGAAACTCGGTTCGTACAGGGGCGTTGGAACCGTGATCGCATCGATTTGATCGAGCCCCGAAACTTTTCGGATGCCTTGCCGAGAGAGTCGTTTGAAGATGTCGTAGGTCTTGAGGAAGGTTTTGTATTCGGCCCAAGTCAGTTCGGTTTTGGCCATCCAAAATGGCTCGATCTGAACGCTGTACACCGGAGACTCGTCCTGGCTGTGGCCCGGCTGATCCTCCGGCGATCCGAGGGTGATCGTCCCACCGGGAATCGGGATCATCTCAAAGAGGATGTCCGTGTCCTGGACGCTGTGGGAATAAGGGACCATAAACGCATCGTCGGAAAGTTTGACGAAGGGTCCGGAAGCAGGTTGAGTCTTGCTGATCCCAAGAGGATTTGCCCCAGTGGCATCCTGAGAACGGGCGAAACCAAGAGGAACCAGGCAGCAGCAAAGAGAAACACAAAGTGTCTTTGAAAAACAGATGAAGTTCAACTTAAGCATCGTTTGGATAAAACCGAGGGATAGATCGAAGTGGGCAAAACGTGGAAAATACGCACCCAAGCTTGGCTTTAGCGTAACTACTAACAAGGGAATCGAACAGACTAGTGCCCCCCTAGACCTTGTGAATGCCCAGAGATTTGCTAAACAATCGGACTTAAATCGCCACCCATCCATCCGACCACCTTCTACCATCGGAGCACATACAACCCATGGATATTCATACCCTTACGCGCGAACTGCAGTTGGACAACTCTAGCAAAATTGTGATGCTTGTTGCCGACGGCTTAGGCGGACTTCCCATGCAGGCCGGAGGATTGACCGAACTGGAAACTGCCAAAACCCCAAATCTAGACGCTTGGGCGGCTTTGGGTGTCCAGGGAGCCAGCATCCCGGTCAAACCCGGGATTGCACCCGGAAGTGGTCCAGGTCACCTGGCACTTTTTGGATACGATCCGCTGAAGTACCTTATCGGTCGCGGTGCCCTGGAAGCCACCGGTATCGGGTTTGAATTGCAACCCGGAGACGTCGCGATCCGATGCAACTTTTGCACCATCGACGATCAAGATCGCATCACCGACCGGCGAGCCGGTCGAATCAGCAGCCAAGAAAGCGCACCGCTTGCGATCTCTCTGAGGAAAATTCAAATCCCAGGAGTCGAGATTTTCGTCGAACCGGTCAAAGAACACCGATTCGTCGTGGTCTTTCGTGGCCAAGGACTCGGTGGCAATGTTGCCGATACCGATCCTCAGAAAACAGGTGTCAAAGCCCTTGATCCTATCGCTCAAAACCCCGAGAGCCAAAAAACCGCCCAAGTCGCCAAAGAATTCCTCAGGCAAGCCAAGGTGATCCTGGCCGGTCATCCCAAAGCCAATTTCCACACCATGCGGGGTTTTGCAGCCAAACCCCAACTACCCTCTTACCAAGAGGTTTACGGCCTGAAAGCCGCAGCCATCGCGGTGTATCCTATGTACAAAGGTCTTGCCAGACTTGTCGGTATGGATATCGTCGGCAAGGCTCAAACGCTCCAGGAGCAAATCGATGAGCTCAAAGCCCACTGGGAACACTACGACTTCTTTTTCATCCACTTCAAGTACACCGACAGCACCGGAGAAGATGGCGACTTTGTCAACAAGGTCGCAAGGATCGAAGAACTCGACTCAGTCCTTCCACAAATCCAAAAACTCGGACCCTCGGTAATGATCGTTACGGGTGATCACAGTACACCGAGCTACCTCAAAAGCCACTCGTGGCACCCAGTACCCACGCTGCTAGTTTCGGATTGCTGCCGTCCAGATCCGCACCGAACCTTCAACGAGACTACATGCATCACCGGAGGACTGGGGCATTTCGAAGCCCAGTACTTGATGACCTTAGCATTGGCCAACGCCGGCCGACTTGGAAAATTCGGTGCTTAGAGTTTCTCGAGCACAGCCCGATCTTCAGGAAGCAAGTAAACATCACGAAGTGTTTTTTTGTCGATCAATTGCTTGACCGTGTTGGCTTCCTGAACTTTGCCTGCGTTGATTAGGGCCATATACCAGTGGAGGGCCGATCGCGGATCTCCACCTTTCTTGGTCGCAACACTCAATGCTTGGGCCGCTTCATCGTAGCGTTTTAGCAGAATAAGAACGGTTCCTTTGGTATCCAAAAGCACAGCATTGTCGGGAATCAGCGCAACGGCTTGATCGATGTATCCGAGTGCTTCCTGGGCGTTCTCAGGGGAGACTTCGATCAATATGTTGGCTAAGTTATTCAGCGCTGCAGGATTTTTGGGCTCTAGTTGGACGATCCTCTTGTAACACATCAGCGCTTCTTTGGTCGCTTTTTTCGCAAGGAAGAAATCGCCCGTGGCGACCAAGGCTACCATGTCTTTGGATTCGCTTTGCTCAAGTTTCCCTGCAAGCAGTCGGACCAAGTCATTGGCCTTGTCGTTGTCGAATTCAAGGACACTGATGATGCTCAGCATAACGCTCAGGTCGATCGGCGAGAGATTTAATTCGTCCAAACTTCCACAGAGTCGCTTCAAACCTGCGTTTCTAAGACGCGAAACATCATGGCGAAGAAGCGTTTTGAGGTAATCCTTGGCAATCTGAGGATTGATGTCCAGGATTGCATTGAAAGTGCGATCAGCCCCTTGCTGGTCTTCGATGGCTTCGAACATCGCGCTGGCAAAGCCAAGGGTCTCAGGCGAGAGTTTGCTCAGATCAAGCTCCTGGGAGTACTCCACTTTGGCATTTCGTGCAAACCATTCCAAGACCGCTTGTCGCGCCGAAGCCTGATTTCCTTTGGCTTGATTCCATAAAGCCTGAATCAAAGCGGTCGCTCGAGAATTGGGGGAACAAGCCAATAGTTTATTGACCATCGCGGATGCGTCATCGAGCCGCTTGCGTTCGATCAGATAACTACCATAACCGGCGATAAAGGTATCGTTGGGCGGCATGCTCAAAGCCGCTTGTTGCAACGCGTTATCAGCAGCGTCCTCATACAAACGGGTGCTGTTATTTTTGATGCTATCTCGATTCGATAAATCCAGCAAATAGCGATTGATCGTTCCGAGTGTGAAAAGAACTTCATTCGAGCTGGCATTGCGAACACCAGCTACCGCTTGCAACTTCTCTCGAGCCAATTCCAAGTCCGCGTAGGACCTTTTGGACATCAGCAACCGGGCATGCAATAAACGGTCTTCGACTGTATTTCCAAAGGGGGGCGCCGTCAGCACTTCCTCGATCTTATTCCAGTCCTCTGGCGCGCTGCGATTCGAGAGCATCATTGCCAGTGTCTGTCGAAGCTGGCTGATTTCTGGTTTCGATTTGTTCATTTCCGTCAGAAAATCGATTGCATCACCAAGTCGGCCCTGCCGAAGCATCGTCTCGGCCTTGAGCAAACTATTGGTGCCGACATTTCCCCCCGAGGATAGCGACTTGTCAAAATTCTCGGTGGCAAGATCCATTTTAGACAAATACAAATAGATACCGCCAAGCACGTTCCAACGTTCGTGATCAGGTACCAATCGCGAATCACTCTCAATCGACTCGGCCAATTGCTCAATCTTTGAAGCTTGGCGCGTTGAAGCGTAATGCTGAAACATAGCTCGAACCGTTTCGCATCGCTCCGGATCCAACTCCCTTGCCCTTAGGAGATGCTTCTCAGACTCATCGATGCTAGATTGCCTATCCTTTGGATCCAATGTCCGGGAAGAAATCTCTAGGACTTTGGCATACCAAATCCAAGCCAAAGGGTCCAGAGGACGAGCTTCGGTTCCACGACGCGCAACATCCAACGAGCTTGCCTGATTTCGCTCCGAGAGCCTCAGGGCAACCGATGCGATTCGATTCGACTGGTTCGATACATTCCCCAATCGGGTAATGTAACTCTCGGCTTCCTCAAACCTACCTTCTTGGTAAAGCAGTTCGATCAATCTTTCGTAAACTCGAATATCATCAAGAGACAAACTAACTGCGGTTTGATAAGCCTTAATCGCCTTAGCTGGCTCCTTCATCTGCTCACTCAATGCACCTCGAAGCACATTCAAATAAGCCCAATCTGGACGAACTTCCTCGATCTGCCTTATCAGATCCGTGACGCTAGAGAAGTCGGGCTTTTGGTCAAAAAGCGATTTGATCAACAACCTGCGAGCTTTGGTGTATCTCCAAGTCGGACCTCGCTCACCTTCAAGCTTCCGAAGGCTGAGTTCTGTTGCCTGCATCGCTGCATTCCAACGCTCCACCTTTGGCATTGATTTGGCTTTGTCCTGCTCGTTGACCTCCGATGCGTATTGAGGAATCCTCAAAAGATACTCACAAAGATCCCCCAAGGCTGAGAAATTGCTACCGCAAGCATCTACCAACTTCTCGACCCGCTTGGATAAATCATCGTCGATCGGAAGAATACCCACGATGTACTGGTTCAATCGCAAGTTGGCAGGAAAGCTTGGCAACAACTCAAGCAAATAATCCAAGGCCTCAGCGACCTTGCCGGAATTTGCCAACTCATCGGCATGGTCTAAATGAGCATCCAAACTATTAGGATTTTGCTCGATCAATACCGCTCTGGCTGCCTTGGCGCTCTGAAGCTCACCCCAACTAGCCAACAAAGTGATCACATTCTTTAGAACAAACTCCTGATCCGGATGGGATTCACACATCTGCATCAACTTGGGCTTCCAATATGCAATCCTCTGTGGCTTGGTCGATGGACTCGACTTTCGAACATCCAAATCGGCTTCAAGAACATCGACTAGATTAAGAAAACTCGTGTCAGATCGGTCGATGGCCTTAGAGGTTTCTCTTGCCCGATCAATCGCCGTCTGGATCGGTTTCCATTTGGACTCGTCAAATGACAAATCGGTGGTTTGCATAAGCATTTGAAGCAACGCCAACTGCATCCAATCACTGGGTTGCTTGCTCTGAATCAATTCATACTGCCTAACGGCATCGGCACTACGATTGCATTTCACAAGACTTTCGGCAGCTCCACGCCTGAGTTCATCATTTCTGGGCATTAACGCTGAGGCTTTTAAATAAGCATTAGCCGCTTTATCCCAATAGCCAATCTTTCTAAACGCGTCGGCCGCAAACGCCTGAATTTTTAGTTCCGTCGTTGAATCGCTCGAAGCTGTCGTGGAAAGCAAGCCATCGATTTGCTCGTTGATAGCTACATAATTACCCTGACCGGCATAATACTCTAGCCACTGCTGCTTGACGGCTCGCGAAAACTCTGCGTACTGCGCTGTGTTGAGCTTAGGAGCGTCTTGGCGCAGCGTATCGTCGGCTTGCTTAAGCGCATCGAGTGCTTTTTCAGAATCCTCCGAATCGTTGTAAATACTTGCCAACCTCAATTGCAAATCGATCAAAGGTGGCTCACATACCCTTAGACCATCTTCGATTACCTCAATGGCTTCTTCCGTTTGGTTTTTCGCTAAAGCCAACTCGGATAACGATGCGTAGGTAAATGATGATCGCAGCCCAAGTCCTTTTCGTAATTTCTGAAGCACTTCCTCGGCTTTGGTGATCTCATTCTCTATGGATTTCACATCCCCTTTTCGCTTGGCATCTACAATCCTTTGCATTTTGTGAACAGCCGCTTGCTGCAAGATCGCCGGTTCCTCAGGAAACTTCTCCAATGCGATCTCGATGTCCTGAGCCGCCTTGGTGGGATCAATCCGAGTGAGCAACTGGAAGTTAATCAACCAAGCTTGAGGCTTGTCCGCATTTCGCTCAAGCATCTCATTTAGCTTTCTGGACATCAAAAGCGTCAATTCCTCAGGATCTGATTTCGAAAGGCTAGAGTTGGCAAGCTTGGTTCTATCGATGATGCAAGCATTACCAAGCATGGCAGTCAACTCGACATCACCTTTTACCCCCTTGAGAACCTCCAGCATATGATCCACTGGATCCATCTGAGCCCTTGAAATCACCCATTTCATAGCTCCGGGTGACAATCTTCCAGAGCATGGGTCTTCGCCAGCAACCACCAAATTTCGATATCGAATCAACGCAAGTTTCTTGTCCAACTCCACGTCCGGCTCTGGCTTGGCTAACTTATCAATCTGCTCAACAGCCTCTCCTGCCCGTAAAGCCAACGAGAGATTCTCAAGCAATCTTTGACGTAGAACTGGCAACTTATCTTCGAGCTCAGGGCTTTGCTCGGATGCCGCAATCGACTGATAGATCATCGGAATCAAAGCGTCCACCGGGAGCCTTGGCGAGTCGGGATCCGAAAACAGTTCGGTAAGCTCAACCTTTTGTCGAGGAGAATCGGGGCGATACACCAAAAACCGATTCAAACTCTTGATCGTCTCATCTTGATCTCCAGCCTGCTTAGCCGTTTCAATCTGGCTAATTAGATATTTCTCAACACGCCCTAATTGAAATCGATGCGCAAAGTATACAGCTGGAATGACTACAACGAGCAACCCCGTCGTTACGAAGACAGCCTTCCAATTCAGATGGTAGTCGCTTTCCTGATCAAACATGGAGAATCTCGATCGTGGTTGATTGGATTAAATGCAAGTCTTCTTTAATGAAACTTTAAGGCTACTTCACTGAGCCTACCGACAGCGACGTCTCCATACGCATGAACTTCCTGACAGATCCTTCGCAAGACACCCATAGGATCGTTGGCTGCTTGGGCAAACCGATCGCTATCGATCACCAATGGTGCACCGATAACGACCAAAGGCGCTCCGTATTTGGGAGTGCTTATCGCTTGCTCCAAGCTCAATCCACCCACCGCCTGAACCGGTACTCCCACGGCCCGAACCACCTCCTGGAGCTGATCCATTGGATTGGGTGGACGACGCCCCGATGCCGCAATCCCCCGCCGCTCGTCGTAGCCTATGTGATGAATGACATAGTCGCAGCCTAAATCCTCAAGCCTCTTTGCACCATCGATCATCGACTCGTAACCAAGATTATCACCCATGACACCCACGCCATAATCCCGGCCCGCCTTAACCACGCATTTGATCGTCTCTTCATGCGCCCGAGCCATCACCACCACGTGCGTCGCACCCGCCTTGGCCATCATCTCAGCTTCAAGATACCCACCATCCATGGTCTTTAAATCAGCGATAATCGGTACGCTAGGAAACCTCTCCCTAAGACCTCGGATCGCTCGCAAACCCTCGGCCAAAATCAAAGGTGTTCCGGCTTCAAGCCAATCAACCCCCACGGACATCGCCTGCTCGGCCGTCGCAATGGCCTCTTGGAGATCGGTAAGATCAAGCGATATCTGAACCCTCGGTTGCATGTCCAATCCCCCCTTAGCGACCTTACACAGACCTACACAGATTGAAGAGTTGAAGCATTCGATTTGTCAAGACAAGCCCCGATGTGGCGAACCGCCTGTCGCAATCGAGACTCGTTTTCCACCAACGACATTCGCAAGTACCCTTCGCCCGATGGACCAAATCCACCCCCAGGACTCACAGCCACATTCCCCTTCTCCAATAACATCATCGCAAAGTCGATCGAGTTCATTTGCGATGCCCACGGCTCAGGGATCTTGGCCCATACGAACATGCCAGCTCGAGGGGTTGCGGCCTCCCAGCCAAGGCGTCGCAACCCTTCGAGCAAGACATCGCGCCTGCCCTGATAGATCTTCGACTGCTTCTCCACCGTAGCTTCGGTGTCCCGAAGCGCTACGATCGCCGCAATCTGAATGGCTTGAAACATCCCATAATCATAATACCCCTTGATCGTCGCCAACCCGCGAACCATCTCGGAGTTCCCCGCACAAAAACCAACACGCCACCCGGCCATGTTGTAACCCTTGCTCATCGTCGTAAACTCCACTCCAACGTCCTTGGCACCAGGAGCCGACAAGAACGAAGGTGGAGTATAGCCATCGTAGGCCACGTCCGCATAAGCAAAATCACTGATCACCATCAACCCGTAACGCTTAGCCAACTTGACCACCTCGACGTAAAACCCAGGCTCGACGGTGACCGTCGATGGATTGTGCGGATAGTTGATGATGAGCAATTTAGGCTTGGGGTAAAAATGCTCGCAAGTGTAAGCGATATTGCTTAGGTAACGATCTGTATCAGCGACATCCAAGGCCACAACGTTGCCCGAAGCTAGGATCACCCCGTACATGTGCACTGGGAAAAATGGAGCAGGAATGATCGCTGTATCGCCAGCCCCAATCAAACTCAGCAGCATGTGCGAAAAGCCCTCTTTGGAACCCAAGCACACAATCGCTTCGGACTCTGGATCCAACCGCACCCCGTACTTGCGAAGATACTTGCTGGTCAACTCCCTTCGCAGATTCAAAATCCCATTGGCCTTCGAATAACCATGGTTTCGCACATCCGACGCAGCCTCAGATAACTTTTCAATCACCAACGGATCGGGGGGATCGCTCGGATTACCCATCCCCAAATCGATCACATCCTGCCCAGATCGCCGCTTTTGGTAAAGCAAGTTGTTGATTCGGCCAAACAAGTAAGGAGGTAAGCGATGAACGCGAGGAGCGAACTCAACTCGAAATGGTGAGTCTTTCATGATCAATGGCTAAAACCGTGGCAGAAGTCAAAAAGGGAGGTAGTAGCATAAGCGACAGCCACAAGACGGAAAAGGTCCGTAGGTCGATTTCCCCAATGAATAAACGGATAGCGGGGAGCAAACACTCGGCTTGCCCCCCGCTGCGGAATTTACTCGGCTCTGGGATTTCTCGTGAGCAATCCCAAAAACAACCTCTATGCGACGTTCTTGAGAAAGCCCTCAAGCATTCCAGATCGGACCGGGTTTTGCAACTTGGCAACCGCCTTGGATTCAATCTGACGGACTCGCTCCCTGGTCACTTTGAAAATACGCCCAACCTCCTCGAGCGTATAGGAAAACCCGTCGGTTAAGCCATAACGCAAACGGATGATCTCACGCTCTCGATAGGTCAAGGTCTTGAGCAAGGAGTCTATTCGGTCCCTTAGAATTCCATTGTTGGCATTCCTTGCAGGATTATCGCTGGATGGATCTTTTAGGAACTCCCCAAGCACATTGTCTTCCCCCTCGCCAACAGGACGATCAAGGCTCACTGGACCTCGCCCGATATCCATGACCCTCTGGACATCCTCGACCTGCACTTGCAAGGCCTCGGCCAATTCGTAAGACGTCGGCTCGCGGTGAAGCTGATGAGTCAATTGCTTTTGCGCTTGCCTGAGCTTGCTGAGCATGTCGATCATGTGAACCGGAATACGGATCGTTCGAGCTTGGTCGGCAATCGCCCGAGTAATCGCTTGGCGAATCCACCAAGTCGCATAGGTCGAAAATTTAAAGCCACGTCGATACTCGTACTTATCGACGGCTCGCATCAAGCCGGTGTTGCCCTCCTGGATCAGATCCAAGAAACTCATGCCTCGATTGCGGTATTTCTTCGCAATCGAAACCACCAACCTAAGATTGCCGCTGGAGAGCTGCCGCTTGACCGCTTCGTACTCCTTGTAGCTCTTGCGAAAATCTTCAACCCTTCGCCTCAGCGACCTTGGACTCTCCTGAGTTGTCATGATCAGATGCCTAAGCTCAGACACACAGCGCCCCAGTTCCAAAGGCTCCGCTTGGCTTTGACGAAGCTCAGCGATGCGATCCTGGAGGTAATCCATCCGTTGCGAGTACTGCTCAAGCTGACGCATCAGCGGAATTACTCTTCTGGAACGAAGCGATAGTTCCTCGACCAGCACCAAGGATTTCAGCCGGCGACGCTGATAATTCAGCTTCGAGCTGGCTTTGACACCTTCGGAGCAACTGCGGCGAACAACCGTTTGAAAGTCGCGGCGATTCTCTTCGATCAATCGATCCAAAGTCCCCAGATTCACCGGCATCCGAGCTGTGATCTGCTCTTTGGTCAACTGCTCAGTCAACGAAACTTTAATGGTGCGATCAAATGGCAAAACTCCCGCAGCGACCTTGCGAAGAATTTCCACCGTATGACGCAACGCATAATCATTTCCTAACACAGCGCGTCGAAACTTACGCCTTGTGATTTCAATCTTCTTGGCAAGCGCGATCTCCTGATCGCGATTCAGTAGAGGAATTTGGCACATTTGAGCCAGATACAACCGAACCGGATCGCTGGACATCGACCCTCGCTCGGTCGGAGCCGCTGCACCCGCACTCAACATCGCTTGTTCACCAGGCTCGCGATAAATACGCAAGTGACCAGGATTGCTCTGTCCCGAAACTGGCTTGGACAACACAGCATCGTCGGCCTCAACAATCTCAATCCCAAGACGATCCAAAGCGACCAACAACTCATCTAGCTTCTCGGCCGAGTTGGCTTCGTCTGGAAGGTAATTGCTAACTTGCTCATAGGTCAAGTAGCCCTGCTTGCGCCCCTGCTCGACCAATAGGCTAAGTTCACCGGTTTTGCTTTCCATCTGCTCCACTCCTTTGGATTCGGAAAAAATGCGACGAACAGGCATCCATTGCCTGCTCGCTGGGTCTAACGTCTAAGGTTGCTCAATCCCATGCTTAAGCTGGGCTTGGCGAATAAGCGATTGCAACAAATCCAGTTGCGTTTGCTCATCCAATGTACTGTCCTGAAGCGCGTTTCTTTGGCTGCGCACCGGATCGAACTGGTCTTGGTCGGCCCAATGCTGACAGAGCGTCTCAAGCCTAGTTTGTGAATCCATCGTGGTTTTTGACGCCTTGAGCAATGCGTGCTGCTGAATCGTCACCAGGGTATTTTTAAGCCCGGGATCCTCCGATGCAGTAAGGATACTCTGGAAATCCAAGGCATGGCCTTCAAGCTCCAAATCCAAATACAGCTGGAAAATCGCCAGGGCCGTCGAAGAAGTCAAATTCTTTGATGCGATTCGCTCAATGGCCATCGGGACCAAATCGGTATTGAGCGCGAGTATCTCAAGGAGTTCAAGCTCCACCACAGAGAGTTCACTGTAACGATATTCGATCACCGGCTCGGCCAAAGAACTTCTGGGCAACTCTGAATCGGCTTGCTCAAATCGACGGGTCTGCTTGCGTAAATCACCCAACCGCAACTTGATCTGCGACTGCCCAATTCCAAATTGACGGGCCAATCTGGCAATGACCTGCTCGAGCCTCAAACCCAACTTCGAATCCGATTGGCTCGACTGCGGGATCTTGGCAAGGGAACCCAGCACACTATCAAGCGCCACCGTGGCTCGATGCGTGTCCAAGAGCGGATCAAACCCTTGGCATGTCGTACGAATCTTAAAATCAATCGCATCGATAGCCTCAGGAATCAACGCCTGCATACTCGGGCCACCGTATTTGAGCAAATAATCACAAGGATCTAATTGCTCGGGCAAGGTCAGAATCCTCAGGTCCATCGATTCCGAAAGAAACAGTTCCAAGATCTCTCCGGTTCGCTTCTGGCCGGCTTCATCCCCATCGAGCATCAACACCACGGTGTCGCAGTAACGCTTAAGCAATTTGATATGGTTCTGAGTCAACGCCGTACCGCAACAAGCCACCGTGTTGTCGATCCCATGCTGATGGGCCATCATCACATCGGTATAGCCTTCGACAACCACCGCAACACGTGTTTTGCTAATGCGATCTTTCGCCAAATGCAAACCATAGAGCGTTTGGTTCTTTTGGTACAAACGGGTTTCGCTGCAGTTGATGTACTTGGCCGCCTCAATCGCTGCACCCGGCAGGATCCGACCACCCAAAGCGATCGGTCGTGCTTGGGGATCGCAAATCGGAAAGATCAAACGATCCCGAAAGCGATCGTATCGTGTGTCGCTTGTACCCCTAGCCAAAAGCCCAACGCTCTCCAAGAGGTCCAGGGAAATCTTGCTTGCTGTTGCCCGGTCCGATAACCAACTCCAGGACTCAGGCGCAAAACCCAATCCAAAACGCTCGACAACCCCAGGATCCAAACCCCGAGATTCAACATACTGCCGAGCTTGCTGGGCCTGAACACTCTCCAAAAAGTACTCGCGATACTGACCCACTGCCCACTGAAGCACTCGATACAAATCTCGCTTCTCGAGCGTCGAACCACCCCGACTCGAAACAGGACCCTGCTCAATGACAATCCCCGCCTTGTCGGCCAAATACTGCAAAGCCTCAGGGAAACTCATCCCCTCTTTCTGCATCACAAAACTAAATACGTCCCCCCCAACGTCACAGACCCAACACTTCCAACTCTGCCGCTCAGCATTGATCTGCATACTCGGACGACGATCATCATGGAACGGACAACGAGCCACAAAATTCCTGCCCTGACGACGAACCTCAGAATAACCGCCAATCACATCGACAATGTTCAGAGCCAGTCGGACTCGCTCCTTGGTCTGATTGTCAAAGTTGGAATTCATGGCAAATCCGGGTTTACTCTCAGGCAGTGATTTTGCTACTTGCCTTCATCAGACTGCCAATTCCTGGCTCGGTCCAATCGCTGGCGTGTTGCGGGCAAAGAGTATCAGCGATCGGCCTTTTCTAAGTCAACATCAGTTCCTGGGCATTTGCTCAGCGGATCGCTTTTCCTACGAAAAAAACCCTGAAAAAATCCCCTGAGATAATCTACGGATAAACGCTGAAGTCTTTGCTAGCGATTAGCTCGGCGCCGTTGGGAGTCACCAGAGCCTCAAGGTCCCGTTTGCTGATCGTCTTGGGAATAATCACCCCGTTGCCCTGGGTGTCGACCCCCAAAGCAACCCCATGATGCAACCCTCCGATACTTTGCATCGGCAAAGTTCCAAAACTCACTCCGACTGTATCCATGTCAATCTCCCCGGGCTCTGTCCACCCAGTGACTCCGTTAAGCGTTTCAACCAGCAACAACGTCGGGGCATCAGAAGCCTGCTTGTACCCCAAAGGACCAGATCCAGGGAACAGAGTCGAGTTGCCTGTTACCAACACATAATTGGGCTGCTTGTTCCCCCAAGCATCCGGTGAATTGCTGCTGCAAAACTCCCTGGGCATCTGCCCGATGAGCGACAGATTCAACGGGCTATCCCACGACTGATCCAACGCAAATTGTTCATACAAATCCCCATACCCCATGAACGGTAATATCAAAACCCTCCACGACAACAGCGGCTTACCCGCCTTGTCAACGACCTGGGGTGTCGGATAACTGCCGTACCTATCGCAATACGCATTGAGCGCCGTAACAATCACCTTCATGCGATCCAAATCACTATTGCATGCGGCGATCGACATCTGCCTGCGCAGGGCCGGCAAACCCACCCAAATACCAACCACCAAAATCACAAGCAAACTGATCGATGAAATCGCAAGCATGGCTCTAAGCAATCCGCGATCATCCTCGGGCCGTTGCTCAGACGACTCAGGCCGCAAATCGACCTGAAGCTGTTTGCCCGTCTGGACCGGATAAACCAACCTTCGGCTCGAATCTCGCGTTGGCATCAATACTGGCTTGCCACAAGCAGCACACGGACCGCTGTGACCTAAATACTCCTCAGCCACCCTAGTTCGATTCAAACAAAACGGGCATGTAAACTCGAAGGACATTCCTGGACGAAGCCTCTTGAGCCTAGGGTTTGCGACCTATGAATTGGTAATAAGGGGTACGAACCAAGGGCATGTAAGGAACCTTGGCTCGTTTCTCCTGTAGCCATTCTCGCTGGAAATGATTTTCCAAAAACGGCAAATGATCCGAACTAGGAAACACGTTGTCCCCAGAAAACCAAACCGGCCAAAAAGTACGCGTCATCCAACCATGTTTGGCAAGCCCCTGCGCAGGATACTTGCGCGAAACATAAAAATCGATCACTCCAATGCTTCCACCGGGCTTGAGTATCCGAATCGCATTCTCGATCGCTCCAAACCAATCGGGTATCATCGTCAACGAATAGGAAAACGTCACCACATCGACCTGTCCACCGACAGGTTCCCAACGCGTCGCATCGGCAGCAACGGCCTGGACATTCTGCCAACCGTTCTTCTGAACCCGCTTGTCGACAACCCCCAAAAGCGATTCGGCCAAATCCACTACATAAATCTTTTGGAAATTTCGGATCGATGGACCGATGAACTCCAAGTTCGCTCCAGTCCCTCCGCCAAAGTCTACCCATGTCCCTTGGTTGGACTGACCCAGCCGCTGATAAACATCCTCCCTTCCTTGCAATAGCCGTTTGCGAAAATCATCATAATGCTCGGCCTGACCCGCATAGAAATTCTCCATCCGCTGGGCATGATCCTTGCCCCGGACCGGTCTTAGGATCAAGTGATACAGAATCTTCAAATCGTTGATGAAAGACATCTTAAAACGCTAAAGCTAAAGGTGATCCATGAAAAAACCAGGAGCCCGTGCAAGGACCCCTGGCTTATTGAATGAACAACGTTGCACGATCAAGTGATGAACCGTGCAATCGATGCTTGTTAGAAATGACCGAAACTAGAAGCCCTTGAAGGGGTGCGACGCGGTGTCCTTTTGAGCCACCATCTGCGCTGCAGTCGGAAGACCCTTCATCGCACTGGCGATCGCATCCAAGGTCGCTTGGTAGTTGTAATCGTAAATCTTGCGATCGTCGCTAGCGGCCGGGTGAATGAACACCCCGCATACGATGACCAAATTCTCGGCCTGATCGGCTGGGATCACCCCCGTAGCGACGCTCTCTGCAACCGCTTTGGCCACTGCAAACTGAGCAGGTCCAAACATCTGAACGGCTTGCTTCATCCCCTTGATCGTCACCTTCGTGATCATTACCGTCGAAGGCTTAACCGCGACGTTGGGAGCCAAAACAGCCAATAGATTGGTGTGACCACTGCTCTGGGTCGAAAGCGCATTGGCAAAAGCCACCCCAACCGGACCATCCTTGCTCCCAATCATCAAATCGATGTGTGCAATTTCATTGCCTTCGCCCACCAAGGCTTCGCCGACGTAAAAAGACATGGACCAAAATCCTATCGCTAGAGAACTGAGACGGTAATATCGCGGCTTTTGCGCGTTTCTGTACATCTGAAGGTAGCAAACCGCAACATTCTTGCAACGCTTTATCCCGACGGATTACCCCGCCAAAGGATCTTTCCAGCCCCCTAAGTGCTAAAAATTACCGATTGAGACGACTTAGCCCCCCTTTTTTCGTCCAGAAAACAATGGATTTTTCACGTGGAAACGATTAGTCTAATGGGGTCGGCAAAGCTATTTTTATGAATGGCACAGCAGTTGCATTCCGAATCATGTAGCCGAGGTGGCTACACCCGGATTTTTTCCCAGGTCAATCACAACCCTATCTTTTCGATTGAGGTCCCCAAGATGAAACATCTACTCCAACACTTGGCACTGGCCCTGGCCTTGGCCCCAATGTCCGGCTCAGTATCCAAACTCGCCTGCGCAGCCGACAGCGACGCTCCCAAAGGATCCGTCAAAGAACCTGCTCTCAAAGAAGCATCCCCAAGATCCAAAAAAGCACAGCCTGCAAAACTCGGAAATGCCAAACGCGTTGAAATGTTCGACGCCATGGAAAAAGGTCTCATCTCGGTCGACTACATCGGCAAAGACTCCAAAGAAGCCAACGTCATCTTCCGCAATAAATCCGACGAGTCCCTCGACGTCGTTCTCCCAGAAACCTTCGGCGCTGTCCCAGCCGTCGCTCAAATGATGGGCGGCATGGGCGGTGGCATGCCAGGCATGGGTGGCGGAATGGGTGGCATGGGCGGCGGCGGAATGGGTGGTATGGGCGGTGGTGGCATGGGCGGCATGGGCGGCGGCCAAGGTATGGGCGGCGGCTTCGGCGGTGGAATGGGTGGTATGGGCGGCGGTGGCATGGGAGGAATGGGCGGTATGGGCGGAATGGGTGGTATGGGCGGCGGCATGGGAATGGGCGGCATGATGCGCGTCGAACCAGACCGACCCCGTAAAGTCACCGTCCCAACCCTCTGCCTCGAACACGGCAAAGCAGATCCCAACCCACGCATGAAATACCGAATCGTGCGACTCGCAGAAGTCAACGACAGCCCTGAAGTTGCCCAACTGTGCAAAGCCCTTGCTCAAGGCAAAGTCCCACAAAACACAGCCCAAGCTGCCGCATGGCACATCGCCAACGGCCTAACCTGGGAAGAACTCTCCAAAAAACCTCGAGTTATCTCCGAATACACGGGGATCGAACTGTATTTCTCAGGCCCCGAAATCCAAAATGCACTACGATTGACCGCAATCGTCCAACAACAGGCAGCAGAAATCACCGCTAGCCCAGGCGACCAAACTCCATCCTCCGGCCAATCAGCAACCTATCGCTCACCCGGAGAAAAAGAATAATTCCTCCGGCAACTAGCCTTGGTTCCTATCACCCTAAAAGCTCGGGCATCCACTTCCCGAGCTTTTTTCTTTGAACCCAAATCCCATCCCTCAAAGACTTGACGATCCCCAGACAATGCCGACGATGACGCCTGCGATCGCGTCGATTCGCCCAAGTCAAAGCCACTCAACCTCCAGGAGAAAATCCCCATGGCCGTTCTGGTCACCAAACCCGCTCCCGATTTCACCGCCGAAGCCGTCCTGAAAGATGGTTCCTTTGCCAAACTGAGCCTCAGCCAGTTCAAAGGCAAGTACGTCCTGCTGTTCTTCTACCCCCTGGACTTCACCTTCGTTTGCCCCACGGAAATCATCGCTTTCTCCGAAAGAGTCAAGGACTTCAACGATCTGGGTGTCGAAGTCATCGGCGTCTCGGTCGACAGCCACTTCTCCCACCTTGCCTGGCGAAATGTCCCACGCGACCAAGGTGGCATCGGCCCGATCCAGTATTCCCTAGTTGCGGATTTGGATAAGCAAATCGCAAGGAATTACGATGTTCTTCTCAACGATGCCGTCGCCCTGCGCGGCCTGTTCCTGATCGACAAAAACGGCGTGGTTCGCCACCAAGTCGTCAACGATCTACCCCTGGGTCGCTCGGTCGACGAAGCGCTCCGAATGGTCCAAGCCCTCCAATTTGTCGAGAAAAACGGAGAAGTTTGCCCAGCCGACTGGAAAGAAGGCAAACGGACGATCAAGCCCGGTGTCAACGAAAGCAAAGAGTTTTTTGGAGCCGAGTACAAGAAATAACACGCCCAAAACCGATTCCACAAACCAAGGATTCCAAGGCCCTCGGCACCAACAACTCCGAGGGCCTTTGTGTTAACTTTTCCCAGTAAATTCGGGCTTCCAATAGGCTGGAGATCCTTCGATGAACGACGCCAACTGCCCAGGGAAAAAACTCTCCCACCTCGACCCATCCGGCAATGCCTGGATGGTCGATGTCGGAACCAAAGAGATCACTCGTAGGCAAGCGACTGCAATCAGTCGAATCTCCATGTCGCAAGAGGCTGCCCTTGCAATCCAAGAAAACGCGTTATCCAAAGGGGACGCGTTTGGGGTTGCTCGAATCGCTGCCATCCAAGCCGTCAAGGCAACTGCAAACCTGATCCCCCTGTGCCACTTGATCCCGATCGAATCGGTACAAGTCCAACATCGATGGATCAATCCGCAGACTCTGGAATGGCAAGTGACGGTGCAATGCACAGGCAAGACCGGTGTCGAGATGGAAGCATTGACGGGGGCCAGCGTGGCCGCCTTGACCATCTACGATATGGCCAAGTCTCTGGATCGCACCATGGAAATCGGACCGATCTTCCTCGCGGAAAAAACCGGAGGCAGTCGAGGCGATTTCCGGAAAGTCAACTGATTCATGGAAACCTCTGAAGCCTCCACCGTCAATCCATCCGCTCCAGGCAATGTCTCGCTGGATCGGCCCAACCCCCCATCGACATCGGCTTGCTCAGATACCAACGAACAAAAGTATCGCGAAGCGTTCGCCAACGCGTGCCGATGCATAGCCCCGCAAATGCGCAGTTTCGAAGAGGAACTCTCCAGACAACTCACCAGCGATAACGCTCCAATCGATCGAGTTCTCAAATACGTAGCCCGCTTGGGCGGTAAAAGACTCAGACCCGCACTGACCTTCCTGACCGCAGAACTCTTTGGTCCAACCACCGACGAAACCATGCGTCTTGCTATGGTCGTCGAACTGGTCCACACAGCAACCTTAGTCCACGACGATGTCCTGGACGACAGCGGACTTCGTCGCCACCAACCCACCGTCCACGTGCGCTGGGACATCCCCACCAGCATCCTCATCGGCGATTGGCTCTTCACGCACGCCTACGGTCTTGCCAACGCCGGAGAGTCCACGTTGCCAGGACGCTGGATCGCTTCGGCCGCCAAACGGGTCTGCGAAGGAGAAATTCGCCAAAATCAATCGATCGCGAACTGGGAACTCTCCCAAGAAGAGTATTTCGATATCCTATCGTGCAAGACCGGAGCTCTGTGCGGTGCCAGCTGCGCCATGGGAGCTTGGTCCACCGCAGCTCCCATCACGCGTTGCGAAGCCCTCCAATCGTTCGGAAACAAACTCGGCCTTGCCTTCCAAATCTTCGACGATTGGCTCGATATCTGGGGCGATCAAGCTCCTTCGGGGAAAACGCTTGGAACCGACTTCGAACACGACAAACCCACCTTGCCCTGGATCTACTTGCTAGGGAACCTTAGCCCTGCCGATCGCCAAGCTTGGCTCGAGAAATACCACGTCAGCCCATCGCACGCCAAAGCCCAACTCATGGAGATGCTCAAGCAGAGCGACGCCTCAGCCTACACACTCGGCTGCGCCAAAGGCTTCGCCCAGTCGGCCTGCGAGGATCTTCGTCGAGCCGTCAACGGTTTCGATTTGAGCCAACGGCAATCGCAAGCTCTCAAAGCCCTCGAAGAAATCGCCAAGGCCAGCGTCGCCCGGATCGGTTGACGAAATACCGGTTGTCCGTTTGCCTATACAATGAGGCTCCGTCGGCTGCTTGGGTCGACTTGGTTGACTAGTCACTTCAGGGCAACGCCAATCGTACGGGACTTCTTCAGGAATTATTGTGGGTGAAACGTAAGCTCGTGCATCGCTTTGGATTTCTTAGTACTCGTACTCAGCGGAGCGGTACTCAGTGCAACGGTACTCGTACTCGATGGCTGCTTGAACCGCTTCGATGACGATGGTTGATCGAAGCGGTTC